>Ga0163217_1012808_pt1 | contig 12476 bp, 15 predicted proteins | sample SynspAceP_FD_185933 | JGI IMG/M metagenome (GOLD analysis project Ga0163217, IMG submission 185933) | Saline lake microbial communities from Ace Lake in Antarctica - Synechococcus sp. Ace-P (PacBio error correction) | ecosystem: Environmental > Aquatic > Non-marine Saline and Alkaline > Saline ... | reverse complement strand
AGTTGACTGCAACTCGAAGCGCAACTTATGGACCGCAACTGACCATCGAATGTCGAAAAAAGCGCCCGAATGGGCTGGGGTGAAAAAGGCTATGATGCGCGGAATGTGCGCACCTTGGCCTTGTTATTCAAGAGGCACATTCAAAAAGCCCCCTCGCCGGGAATGTTGTTCGCAAGCGCCAAGGTGGCGTGGTCAAGATCGACGTCAAGAAGCAAAACTGGAGCTTGCGATCCTCAGCTCGGAAAACCCTAAACGACGGGCAACAAGCCACCTTGCTGACAGCTGAATGATACCACGCAAGGGCCGTATTTGCCTTGCCCTCCCTTGCCAAGCCCCGGGGCAGAGGTTTCTTATTTCTCCACCCCTTAAATGTACCTCGGAAACAGATGCTATATCCAAACAGTATGCGACAGCGGACCCCGTCACCCGATGCGTTGGAATTTCACTGCGGCGCGCTTAGCTATGACGGTTCACAAGGCACCGACTTCGCGCTCCCGACCGTGCGCGCATCAACGACAATTATCCCGTTGCTTGCCAGTGCGCGGGCGCGTCAGCGGTAGGCGCGACGCATGCCCCTAGCGGGCGTATAGCGCGCAAACTCCGACATATCGACGCAAAGATGCGGCAAGCGCGTGGCTGTGACCACGAACGGCTGCTGGAACGCAGTATTGCCACCTAAAAACAGGGCTCCATCAGCGTTTAAGACGGGACAAGAGTGGCATTGGGAGAAAAACGCTTGCTTTGTCGGCAGTCGGCAAGGCCGCTTTCCCCCATGTTCATCTGTCCCGTGCGCAAAGACCGGGGCGTCATCGACCCCTTTGATCCCAGACGGTGCCCCCACCTGCGACACACCGGTGACAGTAGCCTATGGTCGCAGCGCCCTGAATATCGCGCTGGCGGGTGATCAGACGGTTCCGGATGCCGGGCCCGCCTATGAGCGATCAAGAACGGCGAACCGCAGCGCCCTCTTTGTCGGTGGAGGCCATGCGCTGGTGATCTGGGGCCATATGTTCGCACGCGGGCGATGTGATATTATCAAACCTGTCGATCACCGCCCTGACGCATAAAAGGTGATCTCTGATATGTACACTAACGAAACCCAGGCGCAGGCTTTCGCGCAATCGGCAAAAACGGCCCGGATGGCCAGCGGGCCACCTATACCGCACGGTGACGGATTGATCCGCGGTTTGCAGATCATTTCAGCCAGGGCAGCACCAGACATCAATAAAATAGCGTTACTTTTCGGTCAAGTTAGCTTCGACCGGCGTTCTGGCACGCCGTTTCTGTGTTCCCTGTTACCGGCTGTACTGGCCAAACCCATTCGCCCGCCAGACGCTCTGGCGCGATGCCAAGGAAGTTGATCATAGACTTGACCACTGACAATGCCCCGCTGGCTCAGCTCCCAATGTCGGCGAAACGGCCCAAACCCGACAAGCTGGTTGTCGTATGCGTCAACGCGAATGGACCCAGTCGATTTCAGGCGAATGTCGGCGGCAATATTGCGTAGAATACCGGCGACTTCGGCGATCTCTTTACGACAAACCGTTGAAAGCGTCGCGCACCGGTGGGAAGAGCACTTCGGAGAGAAGAACAAAACGTTCGGCCCTCGATCGACCCTTCTTGATTCCCCAAAGCTCTCTCAAACCGGCCAAAAACTCGACGGTATTTGTTCCAAGGTTCTTGGGTCTCCGGTCTCAAGCCGCGCACGCTCGCCGCTTCCAATCGGCGCGACGGCGTTCTTCGGCGGCGACCGCGCAAAGCCGGTGTTTCCAGATCGGACCCAAGCGAATTGCAGTGCACCTCTTTCACGCATCCTGTGCGACGATCATCGCAAGGGACTGGAGTTCCCCCCCCCCCCCAGGGGGGGGGGGGGGCTTGGGCCGCGCAGCGCGCTCTGCTGGTTCAATAGCTCTGTCTGACGCTGTGGCCGCAGCGGTGGCGCCGCCTCCTGCGCCAGCTGGCCCGCGCCGCATCCAGCAAAGTGCTCGTTTTTCCGCATCCGAACGCGTGTCGTCAGCGCGGCTTTCTTGCCGCCAGGCTTTCGCCGCCAAGCGCGTGGCTAGCTGGCACGCAGCGCGGCACCGTCTGCCTGCGCGGCCTCAAGGGTTTCTGTCTCTGTAGGGCGGCAGCGAGTTCAGGCATCCAAGGTTCCTTGGCGGCACGTTGCGGCAGCAACAAGCGCGTATCCTTCGTCTTGGGCCTTGCCGTCTCAGCGCAAGGGTCATCGCTGTCAGTTCTGCTCCGCTTTTGCGCTTTTCACGCAAAAACTGCTCGCCGCCGGCCCGCTCGCCCCAAGTCGGGCAGCTTCGGCGTCCGAAAGCGCGTCCGCGAGCATTTGCGTCCGGCAGCCCTTTGCCAATGCGGCTGGGTTTCCCTGGTCTGGCTGCGTAATCATCGACAAGTGCCGTCCAACGCATCGCGACGGGCTGCGCGAGCCGCGCAGCTCGACCTGTGCATCCGTTTCGGATCGGGCCTTGCTCGAACGCGAGGTCAACGCGTCTGTCGCTCAACAGTTCATTGTGCCGTGCCACAAGCGTTTCACACGCGCTACGGCTGCATTCGCGTGGGACAACAGATTGGCGAACTGCGTCTCGAAACCGTTATCTTGGCCCGCTGCGTTTCAACTGCCACGGTTGCGCATCGCTGGTGTGGCGACATGACGCAATCATCGCCGCGTGTTCTGCCCGCCTTATTCCACGTGCCGCGTCAAACGACGTGGTGATTACCCCAGTGGTTTCAATCTGCTAGTTGTTTTTGCCGTTCATCCCCAAGCTTGCGCCAATGCAGCAACTTCGCCAGACAGGGAATTCAGCTCCGCCTTTCACTGCCCATTGATCCGTTGCGTCTGCACCGCTGGCAGCACATGAAGATGTCAGTACGAACATGCAGAACTAGCAACAGCCCGGCATCGCATCCACAACCCTGGCCAGAATAGACCTGAAAGCGTGACCCTGTACGTCGGGAAAAGCGCCATACGTCAGCATTTCTCGGTGTCGGCCCCGGCAGGGCATGCGGCCAAACGGCGGGGGTCGCAACCGCGTGCGCGAAAGCGGCCTTTGCCAGCAAGGAAATATCCTGCGAATTTCGCCCATGGTTTCCTGCCGCCCTGCAGAGATTTCCTCGAGGAATACGCAGCAATCGGTACATCGATCGACCGCAGACGCATCCGGTTTCCGCATCCGCCCGTTCATGGTCGCCCTGCCCTTCGAGTACGGCGACCATGCGTTCTTGCCCCTTGCGATCCGTCCAGGACTTTCCGCAGCTTGTATCGTTTTGCGGGCCCGTGCAGGACAGCTCCTCCATAGTGGTGGCAAGCGCACGATCTCGCGGTTTAGCCATTCTGGCTCTCGTGGATTGTCCGATCAACTGGCGCAGGCTGGTCCATTGTTCGGCCATATGATCCAGCACGCCCGCCACAAGCAGCCTGCTCGACCGCCGTCCTCGCCCGAGGAAAAAAGCCAACGCGGGTGATCGAGCTGAGCCAGTCCCAATCTTGATAAAGCGGTTTTTGGCCATGGCCTGCAGGAAGAGTCAAGCAGCCCCACAACAGCGACCCCGCCAGCCCCCAAAGAGGAGGGACCAAAAGCCACACCCATGCCGCCAAAGCTTGCGATTCCAGTCCGGCATCAACCGGCGAAACATGATCGTGCGCCGTCGCCTTCTTGTGGCGCAGGGCTGCGGATCGTTCGTACAACCGCCGGAAACAGTCGTGGCAAGCCCAGAGAAAGGCCCAAAAGTCCAAGGAAAATCAGCATGTTGACGATATAACGCTAATCGCGCGTGCTTCGTCGGATTGCGGGATTGCGACGGAGATCCAGAATAGAGCGGGTCGAGGTTGCGTTCACCTGCATCGCGCGCCGCGCTGTGCGCAACAACGAGCAAGCGGGGCCAAAAGCTGCGGTGCTACGGCATCTGCATTCGGGCTCTCGAAGGCAAAGTTTTCGATCCACCGTGACAGAGCCAATCAGCTGCAAACACCTGATAAAAAACAGGCGGATAACGCCGATAAGAAGACGAAGATAATCACGCCATTCCAGATAGGATTTGCCGCAAAAAATAGGCAATACGCTCGCAGCGCCCAGAAAACCCCCATGCCGGTAAGCGCAAGGCGATTCAGCATCAGCGGTGAAGTCTGCCGCACCGGCTGGGAAAACCTGTGCGTTTGGATTTCCGTCTGACTGCGCCATGCCTCGTGGCTCCCGACACTTTTTGCTCTATCGCCGCAGCCTACACTTAATCCCGACTGTTATGCCCACGGTTTATGCCGCCAAAGACTCACACTGTCATGAAAGCCATGCAGCGACGGATCATGCCAGCCCAATCTGGGTCAAATGTATTGCCGTGTTAAAACAGATATTCAGTGTTGGGCCCCCATCCCGCCTACCGCGCCCGAGTATGATCTGCCGGCTGCTCTTCCAGCGCAAGCCGCCAGCCAATAATTCTCGTGGCGGCGTCGATCACATAGCCAATGCCTCGCGGCTTGCGGCCATCCTAGCTGCACCTCAGCGTCTTTTCAACATAGGCCGATGACACCAGCTCGCGTTCAGCGCAAATAGGTTAGCGTGGCGTCTTCGGTTCCCGCGCAACACGCCAGCGCGCATACCATTCGCAGGCCGTGCCTGTACGCATCAAGTGCCAGCAGACCGCCCCGGACGATCAAACCGATCCGCGATGGGGGATCGACCGCATACAGAACGACCGCGCGTAACCGGGCAAACGCCGATCACACTTTCCGCACGTCAAAGCCCCCGGTTTCCACAATGTAAGCGCCGACCGAACCACCCACACATCGCCATGTCTCTGGTCCTTTATCGTTGGCTGTTTAAAGCTTGCGCTATCGCAGGCTTAATAAGGTTTAAGAAAAAATGGGCAAGCTTCGTGTTGATTATCGTCGTCCTAGCGGGCTCGGTTGCGTCGCGGATGGTGGTTCGCCGCGTCTTCGGGTTGCAGCGGGGCATCCGCCAAAACTATCGAAACGCGCCGTGCCGCCGGAGGCAGGCCGACGTGGGCGAGGATGAAAAAAACAAGCTTCCCTGCTGCGCTGGCAAACCCGCCGGACAGAGTGTCCCTGACCACCGCCTTGCCGCAGTGCGCAGAGGCGTCGCCAGCGCCGTGGCTGCCAAGCGTATCGATAATCTCACCCCCGCCTATTGGCCGGCTATATGACCGTATCCACCCCCTATGTTGAAAACTTCGGCCTGTCCGGCCCCCAACCGCGTGCCGTGTGACCGCAGAGGGACGGTGCCCCAAACCACCGATTTGCGGCCTGCGCCAAGCGTTTCAGGCCAACTGGACCGTCTGGACGTTAGACGGTGGCGCTTGGGTGCTTGACCTTCGGAACAGCCCCCGTCGAAGGCGCAGCCTGAACGTCAGCGCCGTGCAGCAGACCGAGGGCAAACCGATTTTGATCTGGCGCTCGATGCGCAGAACGTCCACCCCTAGTACGGCGCCTGCGAGCATGTTCGCCTGCCTGACGACTGGACGGATGCCTTTGAATACGGTGACGCCAAGGCGCCATCACCTTCGACCGCCTGTGGACCGCAGCGCCGCCTTGGCCCGGACCCGCCACAGCCGCGCGTCATCGACCTGCGCCATGCGAACTGGGCGTGGGGATTGTGGCGCTGACGCCTAAAAGGGACGATGGCCGTTGCAGAGGACGGGCTGGCGACAGGACGTGTCGTCGTAAAAGCGCAAGATTGGCAATATGCTGACCATGCGGAAAACGCCGGGTTTTATCGCCGCCCAACTTTCGCCCCCAAGCGGAACAAATGCTCAAGGGGCGGCTCAAATGTCTGGCAACACGAATAGGCTGGATCTGGACATCAGCGGAGGGACGGAAAATTGCGATGGGGGTTCATCCCCTTAGCGTTGCGCCCAAATTATCTTGCGCTAGGCGAGAAGCTCCACAAGGCGCGCGGCCCGGATATGTTGTTGCCCGGTTGGGCGCCCAAAGTTCGGCGCATCCGTGTTCCTGACCCGCCTCGATAATACCACGGCGGATGGCACGGGTGCGGGTAAAGTAATCATGAAAGATTTGATCGCGTCCCCATGCGATCGCCCGCCTGCAACGCAAAAAGTTCCCTCGGTTGAAGCGACCCAGTATCTCGAGTGATGGGTCCTTGTTGGTCAGGAAACATCCCGCCACATGGTCGGATCGCTGGCAGCAGACGGGTTGAAGTCACGAAAGCGGCGGCCGAGGTATTTGAGGACTTCGCTTCGTCACGCGGCCGCAAATCACGGCCACCCCGACCAAATCGTATAGCGATCAGGGGGGGCATGGGCTGGTCACGCAAGCACCAGATCGTGTATGGCTCCGCGTCCATTTCCTCCGTACGTTGGCCCCCATGCCCGTCCCACAGTTGCGCAACCGTGAAAACGCATGGCGTTGTGTCGGGCAACGGGCCACCAGCAGGCACCAAGGCGGTGTCGTTACAGCTTGCGAAACCGCTGCGTGGCCGGAGTGTTCGTCCCCGCCAACGGATCCGCAGGAATTAAAATGGGACGCCCCGGCAGGAGCGGCCAACCTGGCGATCACATCCCTTGACCCGACCCCACATCCGTTGACCGTGCCAGCCCGGCTTCCAGATATCGGCCATGTTCCGCAGCAACCCGAGCCATGACGCTACGGAACGCAAAGAACCACCAGTCCGCATTCTTTCACGTTTGGCAATGGAACGCAGACTCGCGCACAGGCCGATTTCGCGTTGCGGTGTCGCGCGTGTTCCGCACTGCGCGCAAGCCCGACACATTGACCCCAAAGCCCGCCGCGCTTCACGCCCAGAACATCGAAGAGGCCGATCAAGCGCCAGCCCGATTAACGCTACTTTTTCATAAATTTACGGGCATATAGTCGCCTTTTAAACTGTCGGACCGCATGAACCACGCGGACGGGCATGCGCTTTCATCGCCCACGGTAATGCGCAGGCAATTGGGCAGCTGGTATCCCGCAGACGCGCGCACGATCAGCCTTGGGTCTTGAGGGTTCATCACCAAGCCTCGTCCTCGGCCTGTGACTTGAACCGCGCGAGAATAAAAATTCGCCCGCAGGACACATCCGTGGAACCGCCATCTCGGCCAAGGCATTCAGCATCCAGGTTGCGCCATTTCGCATTGTTCGCTGCGCATATGAGCAGGCATACCCTGTGTCCGTGATCGCCCTGTCGCCGCGTTTCAAGCGGCTTGCGAGAGTAAACGCCCCCCACGCGGTTCAGACGTCGAATGATTAGGGCCGCGCATAGCCCCAGCCGATCGCAAGCCACCCAGGCCATAGACTTTGAGAAGGTCCGCGTCATCACATATTATCGTGGACTGTCGGACCAAAGCAGCGCCGCCGTCCATATCCTCGATCATTATTCAGCATAGGCCCCGTCCGAGAACCGAATGGCCTTTTCGGGATAACCTGCGGCCATCCGTTCAATTTCACTTAGCCCCGATCATGTGTGCCTGTGGGGGTTATTTTCGGCTTCGCGATAAACAGCCAGCCGGTCTTGTCGGTGCCAGCCCGCAAGCAACGCGTCCCACATCCGTCACCCGTGTCATTTTCGGGCACCTCGACCGGGTCGCCCATTGCCAGCGCGGAAATTTACGGGTACATGCCAAAGCCGTGCACCTGTTGCAGCACCTCGCTGCCCCTCGCCCGAAAACGCTTGGCAAGGAATGCAATAACCTCGTCTGAACCGGCCCCCACAAATGATGCGATCGGCGTTCGAACCCGTGCACCTGCGGCAATGGCTTGACGCAATGCTGTGTGATCGGAGACGGTAACGATGCAGTCATATGGACGCTCCCGGAAACGCTTTATGGCGACGTCGGACGGGCCAAGCGGTTCTCGTTCAGCTAAGCTTGATTCACATTTCAAGCCCCGGCCACATGGGATTGCCCCCTTGATACCAGCGCGATGCATAATGCCGGGTTGCGTGCGAAAATAGCGGTGTTCATCTGTCATATCTCCTGGTCGGACGGACCATAAAAACGCGCAACCGGGTTCCAAACGCCACTACGATCTTGTCCTCGGCGTCACTTTTGCCCACGCTAAAGAGTCGGCGACACCCCAAACGCAAAAAAGGGCCACGCCGGTCTTTCCAGGCGGGCCCCCTTCGGCATTGGGATTATGCGGGAACCTTATTCTTTCGCGTTAGAATTCGACCACGAGGTTCGGTCCATCGATGACAGTGTATTGCCACGTCGCCCAAAAGCGGGGTGCCACGAAGAAGTCGCTTTCATCTTGAGTGGTGCTGCCTCGATGTAGGCAGGCACGTCACGCTCTGCCAGCTTGATGGCTTCGAGCAGGGCCAACATTGCTTTGGAAACCGATGCACGCACTCGATCACGTCGCGCTTCTTTGACGCCGGGTAGAAGGAATGTTAACTTCTTGCCGTTCACTTTGACGGCCGTGTTTACAAAAACTGCGCGCGCCAGCAAACAACGGTCGGCGACCGAACTTCGCGCGCGGATACAGAACGGCGTTCCAGACGACGCTCAGCAGACCAATCAGGTGTTCACCTGTGTCGCCTTCTACACGCTCAGCTTCCACCGTAGATGCGCGGAATTGCTTCTCGGTCAGATCGCCGTTTAGTAGCCTTTCAGCTCTGCTTTGCGCGCAGCTGGATACCAAAAGTCGACAGTTTGCCCTGCGGCGCGACCGTGCTGGCCGGGGCCTATTCACGACGTTCACTGAGGAGGACTTTGACGGCCCAGATGTTTTACGCCCATACGGCGGTTCAATTTTGTGCTTGCAGCTGTACGCTTTAGTCACGGCGTTCTCCTTTTTGAAGCCCTGCAGGAATTGCGGCGGGCGTAAAGGGCGTTGTGCCTTTGGCCGAAGCCTGGACAGGGTTCCCCTGCGGGGTCCACCAACACCCAATCAAGCGCGAAGTTATACGCGCTGCGGCGCTGGAGTTCAAGGATGAACTCGGGATGAATTGCTAAAATCAAGACGCACACTTCCGCACCCCCATTGCGGTGCAATTAGCCCGCTGATCAAATCTATTCACCCGCTTGCATCCACACTTTGAGCGTCGCAGCGCCTCAAAAATCTCTCCAATCATTAAACAAATGGTTACGCGGCTAATTTTAAGTGAAATCAGCAAATTTGCGCTCACCATCGCATGGTTGATGAGTAAAAACAAGGGGCTTAGTGTGATGGAAAAACCTGCACGATCGCCGCAAGATCAATTCGCATTCAGCCCGCATCGCCCGATAAACGGAGACTAAAACTGCCGAGTTTTTTGTATGAGGATACTTGCCGTTGAGGACAATCAATATCTGCGCAGCTTGTTGGCAAGCAAATTCTTCGACGCAGTCACGGTATGTCCGACGCCGCCTTCGGTAAAGAAGCCCTTTAAAGCAGTCACAGTGCACCGATTTATATTCGACTGCCTTGGCTTCTAGACATCAGATGCCCGGAAAATTGACCGGCATAGAGCTGATCTCCATATCCGCCCAAATTAAGCTACGAATTCTGTACGATCATTATTTGCTTGACCGCTTAAAACAATGAAAGCATAGCGAAAGCTTTTGTTGCTGGCGCGGGACTTATATCGTCAAACCGTTCGAGTTTTTCGATCTCGAAACGCGCATCACGCGCAGAGATTGCGCACAAATATGTTCTCACCTCAGACGTCCCCATGAATCACCAACCAAGAAAAATTTCGGACGTTCTGAAAGAACTCGCGCCGACCAGCAATGGCACCATCCGAGCTTGGAAAGCGGGCTTGGTGCCAATCGCGTTCGAGAATTGCATTATGCGGATCAATCCGAATTTGGCGGTGGCATGCAAGTGCCGTATCGCTGCTGCAGGATTTTGCGAAAGGTCCTGCTGAGCATACCCGAGGGCCAACGGGTCCAATTTCTCTGTCAGCCTCGCCCGCAAGCTGAAACCGATGCGCTCAGCAGCCTTAACCTGATTCGTGCAGACCTATTCCGGTTCCAACGGGGCATTGCGCGCTGTCTCCGCGTCAAGACGCAAGCGAACTTGAACATCGCGGACATAGCCACCGCAGCGGTTCAAACTGCGACAGAGACCTTTCGTTATCCGGCATCACGTCAAGTTTGGACATTGCCGCACCAAAGGTTTTCGACCAGCAGCGACACGATCGGATGCTGATCAACTGGCCAAGTTCCCTGGGCCTTCACGCTAGTGCGACCCCAAGGTCAACTAGCACGACCGGTTATCGCAAGCGCCCCAATCGGGCTTGGGCTATCTTGCGCGACATGGTTGGCGGTTCTGGGGTTTGGGCAGCAGGTTAAAGATCATTCACCATCCCGACCGCCTCCATAAACGCGGTACACAATTGTCGGGCCGCAACTAAGCCCTTTTTTTCGAAATGGTGGATATTTGCTTGAAAAGCGGCGTCCAAGCCGACTACCCCTGACGCTCGAACCGTCTGCTGCGGTTCGAAATCCACATTACTTCCATAATTATCTGTTCGAACGCCCTCCCTCTGCTCAATCTGCTGCCACACGCGGGCATTGGGTATCGCCGCGCGATCTTTCCGCGTGGCGGATTATACCGGGTGGCCAGCAGCCGTTCAAGTTGGGCTCACCCCACGACGATTACGTTAGGTCAAAACCGGCAAATGGCCTCGCAAAATTCCTCGCTTTTAAGTATCGTGATCCAGCTAAGCCCGCTGAAAACCTCAAGGGATAGCTTTCCATAGAGAGCACGCGATCATACTCGTGCACAACCTCCATCAGTGTCATGATAATCAAATAAATCTGCTCTGTCCCGCCCAGCACATCGGTGCATCGGCTTCCCCTTCTCCGCCGCTCATGCAGAATAGTAAAAATTTGTGCTGCATTGCCGCGTTAACCGCGTTATAAGTATTGGGGCCAACGTGGACACCAAGAAAGACAGAACGCGATAGATGGTAGCACCCCTTGGAAGAATGGCACAAACACCCGCTCGCTATCTGCCCGAAGCACGCGAAACCGCTGGATATGCCGTAACCAACGCGAACCAGCACAATCGCATGGTCAAAGACGCAGTCCGCGCACCAATCAGGACTCTGGATGGCCTTACCAAGCCCTCAGCGCGATGTAGAATATCGAAAGTTGCCTTTACGAGGGCTTTATCCGGATTTTGGACCAACGGGCGGGCCCCCCAGCTGTGAATTTATGCACCTCATCGAAAAAGGACCGCAGCTGGCCGTCGAGATAGACGTGCTGTCGCTTCACGCGGGGCTAACGGCCTGAGCGATACAAAAACTGCGGGCTATCTGTCAACATGTCAGCCCGCTCTATCGGCAGATGTCGGGATGACGAAACTGCGTTGAATCGTTGGCTTCTCGCGCGGACGGCACCATTGGCGGAACGGCTGATTCTTAGAAATCAGGCGAAAAATCCCGATGCAAATGCCCAGAGTTGCAGCAGTTTATGGACCAAATGCAGACACGGGGCGTTTGCTTTGCCCTCGATACTTCGGGGCGACTTACATCCGCTATCCGCTACCTTAAAATATGTTTTTGATATCTTGAAGATTGACGGCAATTTTCGCGTGAGATCACCCTCCACCCCGAACCAAACCGTGCGATTTATCGATCATGGTCTCAATCCGCGGCGTAACTTGATATGGTATTTGCGTTGTGCCGAACAGGTCGAAAACAAAGAGGATTCCGTCGCTTTCTGCATTCTCTTTGCGTCGACTTTTGCCCCAACAGGGGTTCTATACGGCACCAAAACCACTCAACCTTTTTGCATAAGTCGGACCAGAATTGCTTAAAAAAACGCCGTAGGCCGACAGGCGTTGATTGCCGCATGTGTAAGCTTATAGGATATTCCCAAAGCCATAGAAGACTGGGGAGCGGACAACCACCGCGTTTAATACCCTACGTCAAGCAGTTCAGGGAAGAACACATATGACCCAAACGTCGTCAATCGCATCCGCAGCCCGCACGGGCCGTAGCCAGTTTCAGCGGATTCTTTTGCAAAACAACGCGCTTGCAACATGATCTAGGTGCCGCAGTCCTTGAAAGAGATCGTCAGCAACGCGCGGGTATTGACCCTTCCGAGGTGAACGGAAAAAAAGACTTATTTTGGGGCCCCAAGTTCTGGAACGCCACAGGCCCAGGGCCAAAACCCTGGCACCGCCAGCACATATCCAAGGCGGGCCTGCCCATCGAGAGCGCGCGATGGTCGATCAAAACCAAGTGTTGCGGTTCGGGCTGCGCGCCGTGGGCGCTGGCGCCCAGGCATATCCAACTGGGGCGATGGCTGATATCGTTAGCCGCAGGTGGGCAGGGGAAAACATTTCGATTGAGCCCCCCACGGCGCCAAAACTGCGTTTCCGGGGTCAAAAAAAATGGGCGACAGCAGCTTGATTGATACGATGATTCCGCGACGGGCCCTGTTGGATTTGCGTTTTTTCCATGGCTACCATATGGGCCAAAAAAAAACCCGCAGGGGGGGGGGGGGGAAAATGTTTGCAGCCCAAAAAAAAAAAAAATTTGGGAAAAATTCCTTTCGTCTTTTTTTCTTGG
>Ga0163217_1074850_pt1 | contig 12477 bp, 13 predicted proteins | sample SynspAceP_FD_185933 | JGI IMG/M metagenome (GOLD analysis project Ga0163217, IMG submission 185933) | Saline lake microbial communities from Ace Lake in Antarctica - Synechococcus sp. Ace-P (PacBio error correction) | ecosystem: Environmental > Aquatic > Non-marine Saline and Alkaline > Saline ... | reverse complement strand
AGCCGCAGCAGGTGGTTTGAGCAGCCAGTGAGCTGCGGTGGCCGCGGTTGAGCGGCTGCCAAAGAACTCTCACGCCTGCGGCCGCTGCGGAGGGGGCGGCTGAGCGCGCTCGATGGGGGCTGGATCGTGCCCCTTGGCCTGGAGAAAAGCAGGGCAGGCTTCTCATGTTGTGGCATCCGCGCCCACCCACCTTGCGGCTCGGAACCACGCCAAGCGCCCCCAAGAGTCCTGCCACCTGATCCGGGGGCGCCGAATCAGTTTCCTGAATCAAAGATTGGATCACGAGATTGAATCAAAGAGTTGAACAGTGGCCGTCGGACTGTTGATAAGGCCAGCGAGGGGCCTTTCCAGGTGAGCGGCTACCTGAGTGCTCGAGGCCAGCCATGTCTGCCGGTGGGATGAAAGGGCGGGGCTCCGGCGAGCGCTTCATGTGAAGCTGAGCGGGCCAGTGGCTGGAGCTGCCGCGAGCAGCCCAGCCCTGGTGGCTCACCATGGCGATCCGAGCGGCTTGGCTGCTGCTGCGCCAGAGTGCAGCCGCTTCCTGCTGGGGCCTGATCAGTTCTTGATCTTGGCCACCTCGGCCTTGGCCCGCCTCCAGCACGTCGCCCTTGAGGGGCACGTAGCCCAGCCCGCCGGCCATCTGCTGTGGTCCTTCTTGCAACGGACCAGTGAGGAGCGCGCACCGCATCGGCCTTGGCTTCTCCGCCGTTTTTCGTAGGCGAGGATCCAGTGAGGTGACGATCGGGAAGCTTTCGGCACCGGGAGGATTGCATTCTTCACCGCCGAGCGCTCATCGAGGCGTGACGCCGTTTGAGGCCCGCCCGCTCCGCCTCCAGTGGCCAGCACGAACTGCCCCTCCTTGTCTTCCAACGCCGCCGCAGGATCACGCCACGCACGAAGGCCTGGGACGTAGCCGATCGAACCGGGGGTGTTCTGGATTCAGGCCAGCCACGCCTTCATGCCTTTGGCGCCAACGCCGACCGCCAGTCCACCGCCTTGCCCGCCCCACTTCTCTTCCCACTCCGGCGAGAAGCAGCACTCAGGGAGTTGGTGAAGACATAGGTGGTGCCGGAGCCATCGGAAGCGGGGGCCGGTGATCGGCTTCTGGGGAGCCCAGCGCACTTCAGTTTGGTGATCTTGCCCAGAAGATATTCGGCGAGCTAGGGCCCTGCCGTGAGCTTGAGAGATTCGGGCAGTTCGGGTTGTTGTAGGCGGGAGACGTGCCGCCCAGATCGGAAATCGCAAGAGCGCCCCGTTCACCGGCGGCGCCAGAGGTGAATCTTCGCCCTTGTAGATTGCTGTCGGGTGCCCGGAAATCGGACGGTGCCGGCGATGAATTGCGGACTCCGGCGCCCGAGCCCACCGACTGATAACTGACCTGATTGCTGTTTCCTTGGCGTAAAATCGGCAGACCGCGTTGGTAGGCCGCGCTCGGAAAACTGGCGCCGGCTCAACTGATTGAGGAAGCTTGGCGGCGATGGTGGCCGCAGGCATAATCGTGGCACCAGGGGCAAGCAGAGCGGACTGGAAGGCAGGGCCCGGCGCTTGGGGCTTCTGTTGTCAACTGCTGATGTGGACACGTTGGACTATTCGCGCGCCCTATCCTAGCCGAGATGCTGCCAATTTTCGTTATGCAGGCGTTAAGGGCGGGCGCAGCCTCTGCGTGGCCATTCTCAAGCGCGGGTTCTCACCTTCCCGGTTGCCAGCTCGTAAGCTGAAGTCGACCTGATCGGGGACGACAACATCCAGGCGATGACCACCAAGCTCGGCCTTGACGCCTGTTCAGTGCGCCCCACAACCCGCCAGGCCGAGCTGCCCCTTCGGGTACCGCGGCGATTTACCTCGGCCCACGGCGCTTTGGAACCCAACTGTGGGCCTATTTGTTTGCCGGCTCTGGACTCGCCGGGTTGACGATCTGAGGGCTGGATTCGTGGCACTGGCCCCATGGCCGTACTGGCTGGCCCTGGGCTTTTTCCTGGCCCGTGCATCTCGAGGGCACCGTCATCCATGACGCCTGCCACAACGCCGCCCACCCCAGCGCTTCTGAATGCGCTGATGGGGGCACGCGCTGGCCATCCTGCTGGGCTTCGCTTTCCTGTCTTCACCCGGTGCCGGTGCATTCTGCAGCACAGCCATGTCAAACGATCCGAAGCGCATCCGATCACATCGTTTCCACCCTTCGGGCCGCTCTGGCTGATCGCACCCGGTTCTTCTATCACGAGGTTTTTTTTCTTTCGCCATCGCCTCTGGGCGACGCTGGGAGCTTTGCTGGAGTGGGGGCTGGCCAAGGGCTTGTTCGTGCGATCGTGCGCGGCCGTTAAGCACGATTTTTCTGCCTTTATCTCAAACTGTTGGTTTGCTCCAGCCCTGATGGTGGGGGTCACCTTGGGCCTGTTCTTTGATTACTTCCCCCACCGTTCCATTCCTTCAGAAGCCGTTGCACAACGCGCGGTTTTTCATACCCAGCCGCTTGATGAATTGGCTGATCATGGGGCAGAACTACCATCTCCGTGCACCATCTCTGGCCCCCGATTCCCTGGTTTCAGTATCAACGGGCCTATCTGGCAAACCAAACATTAGCTGGAAGCCAAGGCTCACCCAGCGTCTGGGATTGTTTGAAACGCGCCCACGATGAATTAATTCTCTACGACTTTGTTCTGGGATCCCAGCACAAAGCGTGGCGTAGTCGGCTGGCGTTCCGATTTGCGGCATTGATGCCCACGGCACGAACCGGCGTCACGTGCTCAAACCTCTGCATCGCACGGCCGTTACGCCGGCGCCCCGTTTCGTCTGATCGTTCGGCCGATGATCTGGGAAACCGGATGAAGCTCCTTGCCTCTGGGGGGCCAGCTCCAGGAGCTCCGTCTCGCACCGGGGTTGGGTCTACCTGATCGGCTGCGGGTCACGTTCACACTTCCACGGCCCGGGTGGTGGGGGGGAACCCCGGTGGTGGTCCACCTGCTGCGAGATGTCCCACGTAGTCGAGGATCTCGGCTCCAGCTGGCTGGTGTAGGGTGGCAGTGATCGGTCTTCGGCGAGGTTCCAGCCGGCCAACACAGCCCACCTGCGCACGTCATCCAGCTCGTGATCCTGCGCCATCGCCGTGATCTCCCTGTGATGGGGCTGAAACCTAGGCGGCAGGGCGGGGGCAGGGCGGCAGATACAAAACGTGAGTCGCCGCCCCTTACCCCGAGCGATTGGTCTTCGCTCAGGTAAGGCTTCGAGATCCTTGGCCACGGGCGCTGGCGGCCTGCTCCAGGAAACAGGGCGCCGTGGCGCGCTGCCAGGTAGGGTCAAAGCCCATGCGTCCATCGGGATGGCGCCGGCGGAAATCCTCCGCCCATGGATTGCCCGGCCGCAGCAGCTCTGCAGCGCGCTGCTTGGCGACAGGCTCGGTCGAGATGGAGGTGAGGGCAATTTCACTCGGGTGGGCTGGTGGCCCTCCCGATCGCACATAAGCTCCCTGGCCTTGCCGCATCACCGGTTCCGGCAGAAAAACCAGTTAGCCAGCTTGCAGCGCAGCCCTGGGAGCCGCGGCCAGGACCCGTGCCGCGGGCCGTGCCGTAGGCTCGGCGAACGCGCCCGCAGGTGGCGATGTGCCGCCGTGCGTTTGACACGAAAGATCGCTCAAAGCCATGCCGGGCCAGGAAGAGCACCCACGTCATGGAGCACGCGAGCAGCGTGGTGGCTAAGGCTGATCGTGCGGCCAAAAACGAGGTGGTGGCTCCGCCATGCCGAAGGTTGGGTTGGTGTCACCAGCACACCGGATGCGGCGCCCCCCCACTCCAGGGCGACGGCATTCGGCGTCAGGGGCATCGGTTGCCGAATCGCTCCGGTGGGCTGTGCTCGGTGGAGCCCAGGGGGCACGATCACAGGCTTTGCAGGGTCCGTGAGATAACTCTCCCTCAGGCCAGCTGCGCAGCTGCAGCCGGATTGGCCTCCACATGCTCCAACCGGGACCTGGGCAACCCTGGCATGTAGGTCATGGCGGGTCAGAATGGTTCGTGTTGCATCTTCCTAGATTGGGCGGTCCGGGTGTCGAATCCGGGCGGGCCTGCAGCGAGAACGTCGGAAGCTTGTACGCAAAGCTGGAATCAGATTCCGCAAAGAGAAACGCCCGATCTGGTTGTTTCTTGCGCGATCAAAAAGCGCTGGATCGGAGGCAAGCACTCGTCGTGGAGATCGAAGGGACTTGGTCCAACTTCCGCGTATGGACGCCGATGGAGACGATGAATCGCACCAGCTGGGAGGAGAGCGTCCGCCTGCGATCCATTGTGCGGTCAGCACCGGCTGCCTTCTTCAACCGCAGCACCCAGGCCGACGAACTGGCCAACCGCCGACGGACTGCCCCGGATCCGAGCACGTTGCGCCATTAGGAGCAGCTATGGATTCAGTTGCGGTTTCTGAGAGGGCGTTGCGTGGCCTCAGTGGGCGATGCTCAGTGGGCGTGCCGTTGCCGTGTAGGCGTCGCTGTACGTAGTAGCCCGCCACGGGTTAGCGACAATTAAAGCGTGGTCAGCAGAACAAACCGGCTTCCCAGCAGCAACACAGTCCGAGGTTGAAGCTGGAAAGAGCGCGGCATGGGAATGCTTGCTCAAAAAGTCGTTAGAGCCAGGCTAGGTCGCCGCCGCATCGAGCGGCTGAGATCGTCAATTGCCCGTCCAGTCGCTCTTACGTTGGCCAGTGGATCATGCTTGGCCCCCTGCGTGAATGTGGGTTGATCGAGCGCTGGATCACCGGCAGTTTCTGGATTCTGGGCCGCCTTTCCCAGAGCCGATTACCACCACGGTGCGTGGAGGCTGGCCCAACGCTTCATCCCTGCGAACCAGTGGTCCCCGGGCCCGCTTGCCGGCCCCTGCAGGGCAAGCTGTCACCAGCTCTTCTTTGAACCGAGTACCGGACCGCAGCAGTTTCGAGGCTGGTGCCCGCGGGCTTTCGGCGCGATGTCCAGCAGCTTCTCGCCCGGCTCCAGTTCCCTCTCCAAGGGCGAGAGCCTGCTCGATACGGCCCGCACCTACGTGGCGATGGCGAGCTGATGTGGTGGTGGTTGCGCCACCGCTGCGCCGTTTCCCGAAAACCTGGCCGCGGCCAACTTGATCGCAGCGGTGAAGCGGTGGCGTGCTCAATGGGGCGATGGCTTGCAACAGCCACCCGAGCCAGGGATTGCTCGAATCTGTTCGCCCTGGCGCGTCAGTTCGCGCCGTGAGGCCCACGCCGGCAGGCCCTGGCCGGCAAAGCGGATCGCGTCATCCGGGGTTGATGTGCTCCACTTCGCGGGGTGGCCCGCTCCAATCTCTGGGCTCTGAGCCGCTGCGGTGGCCGATGTGGTGTTGTGTTGGCCCGGTGCACCCTGCCTGCTGCGTGCTGATAGTGTTTCGGTGGCGGCGCCCCCACCGTGGCAGCGCCCGATCCGGTGCTGGAAGCGAGGGGAGCCATCAGCGTGGTGCGCAGCGTCGTTGTAGCGTCGCTGCCAGGGGCTGATGCGGTGATCCCTGCTCTGATGATGAGGTGAAAACTGCTTGCCACCAGCCTGGAAGAGTTAATCCACCGCGCTTACGGGACTCAGCCACCGGGCGTCGCTTCTGTGCTCTGCGGCCAAGGGCGTGCCAGTTTGCTCACCTGAAATTGTCTCTCTCTCAGTGGATCTCTATTATATATGGTAGCAACGGCATTTCCGATTCCGCCATGCCCTGCCTATCTGATGGCAAGTCTGTTATAAGTCCCCCTCCCCTTTCTCCGTTGCTGCTTCAGAGCAGTTTGAAACCTTCCATCAGCAGCCCGTTAGAGCCAGCCAACCCTGGCGGCATCGATGAGTTGTTGGTTGAGTTTGTCCCGGGCTTGCTGTTGCAGCCCGCGGGAGCGACGCTCACTCGATTGGCACGACACAGGCCAGGGCCGCCAGCGAATCGAGGTAGTGACGCCCGGTGAGCTTGCCAATCGCGCCCACCGAAGAAAAAACACCACATCTTCTTATATCTCTGTGGTGGGCGGCCCCAGGGTCTTGCAAGCCGGCTGGGCTGACAGCCCCACCTGGTGCGATGCAGGCGCGTTTGTGGTAACGGCTCACTCTCTCTTTGTTGTTGTGAGAGAGATGCGTGAGCCGTTACCAGCAAACGCGCCTGCATCGCCAGGTGGGCTGTTCAGCCAGCGCTGCAGACTGGCGCCAACCCGTTGGCGCGCTTCTCGCTGCAGCTGATCCTGCTGTTGGTGCGTTTTTCTTCGGTGGCGCGATTGTATCGGTGCCGTCAACTACCTCGATTCGCTGGCGGCCCTGCCTGGTGTCTTGCCAAATCCGAAGTGAGCGTGCGCTCCCGGCGGCGCTGCAACATCAAGCGGCGACAAACTCAACCTCCAACTCATCGATGCCGCCAGGGTTTCTGATCTATTGAGGTTTCAAACTGCTCTGAAGCCAGCACGGAGAGCCAGGGGATGGGACTCGCTGCTGCCATCAGATAGGAGCAGGGCCAGTCTGCGGATTCGGAATGCCGTTGCGTACTCTCTCGTCCACAGAGAAAAGCTGAGGTCACGAGCAACTCCCCGCTCATTTCCACCCACGCGGTCACCGGCCCGGGGTGGAGCACTGCACGCCCTGCGCAGAGAGCCAGGGCGCCGGTGGCTGAGTCCGTAAGCGGCGGTGATAACTCTCAGTTTTGTGAGCAGGTTTTACGCATCCGCTCTTCTGCAGCCGCAGTGGCCATCACGATCAGCCCCCTGCAGGGCTGGGCTGCGCACCACTTCGATGGTCCTCGCTTTCTCTGCACGGGATCGTGGCGCGGCCAGGTGGGGTCTCTCGAAATCAGCAAAGCAATCAGGCAGGGAGGGTGGGCGGGGCCACACAAAACACCACATCGGCACCGAGGCGTTTCTCAGGAGCAGAGTATTGAGCGGGTCCACCCGCGTCTCTTCACGATGAATCGCGATCCGCTTGGCGGCCAGGGCCTGCGGCGTGGGGGGCCTCAAGAGCGCGAATGGACGCGCCAGTTTGGTGAACAGATCGAGCAATCCCTGGCTCGTCTGGGCAATGCCATCGCCCCCATGGAGGCACCGCCATCCCGCTCACCGCTGCGATCAAGTTGGCCGCGCCAGGTTTTTCGGAACACCGGCGCAGGCGGTGGCGCACCACCGCAGCACCATCAGCTTCCCATTCGCCCACGTAGGTGCGGCGCCGTATCGAGCAGGCTCTCGCCCTTTGAGAGAACTGAGCCGGCGAGAAGCTCTGGACATCGGCCGGAAGGCCGCCGGGCAGCCAGCTCGGAAACTGTGGGTCGGGTACCTCGGGTGCAAGAAGAGCTGTGACAAGCTTGCCCTGCAGGGCGGCAAGCGGGGGGACCCACTGGTCGCAGTTATCTATCTCCAGCAACCCGTTGGTGTAAATCGGCCTGGGAAAGCGGCCAGATCCAGAACGTGCCGGTGATCCAGCGCTCGATCACCACATTCACGCTGGGGGCCAAGCCATGATTTCCATGGCCAACGTAAGAGCGACTGACGGGCAATTGACGATCTTCCTGCCGAATGCGGCGGCGACTAGCCTGTCCCTAACGGACTTTTCTCAGTCAGCGCTCTTTCCAGCTTCACCCTCGGCACTGTGCTGCTGGGAATCTTTCTGCCTGGGACCACGCTTATGTCTCTTACCCCGTGGCGGCTACTATCTTCTATCTATCCTCTGACGCCTACGACGGCCAACGGCACGCCCACTTGAGCCATCGCCACTGAGCCGCACGCCAACCTCTTAGAAACCGCAAACGAATCATACTGCTCCTAATGCGCAACTGCTCGGATCCGGGCAGTCTCGGCGGTGGGCTCAGTTTCGTCGGCCCTGGGTGCTTGCGGTTGAAGAAGGGCCAGCGGGTGCTGACCGCACCATATGGATCGCAGGCGACGCTCTCCTCCCAGCTTCTTATTGCTTGCTCGCGTCATAGGCGGAGGACCAAGTCCCTTCGATCTCCGACGACGAGTGTCTTGCTCGATCAGCGCTGGTTGATCGGCGCAAGAACACCCAGATGCGGTGCGTTTCTCTTTGCGGAACTGATCCAGCGTTGCGTACAAGGCATTCCGACGTCCTCGGGCTGCAGGCCCCGCCCGGTATCGTACCCCGACCTCGCCCCAATCGTAGGGAAGATGCAACGAACCAGTTCCTTGACGCCGCCATGACCACAGCCCAGGGTGCCAGGTCCGGTGAGCAGTGTGGAGGCATCCGGCTGCAGGGCTTGCCGCAGCTGGCCTGAGTGGAGATTTATCTCACGACCTGCAAAGCCGTGATTCGTGCCCCTGGGCTCCACGAGCAGCACGGCCCCACCGGAGGCGATCGGCACGATGCTCCTGACTGCCGTGCGTCGCCCTGGAGGTTGCGCCGCACGGTGCTTGGTGACACCACCCCAACCTTCGCATGGCGGAGGCCACCCACCCGGTTTTTGCCGGCACGATCAGCTTCAGCCACACGCTGGCTCGCGTGTTCATGACGTGGTGCTCTCCCTGGCCCGGCATGGCCTTTTGAGCGGATTCTTCGTGATCAACGGCCACGGCGCAACATCGCCACTGCCGGGCGCGTTCGGCGAGGCCTTACGGCACGGGCCGCGCACGGTCTGGCGCGGCTCCAGGCTGCGCTGGAAGCTGGCTACTGGTTTCTTGGCCGACCGGTGATGCGGCAGGCCAGGGAGCGTTATGGCGATCGGGAGGCCACACGCCACCCCGGTGAAAATTGCCCCTCACCCTCCATCTCGAACCGAGCCTGGTCGCCAAGCAGCGCCGCTGCCAGAGCCTGCTGCAGGCCGGGCCAAATCCATGGGCCGGAGGATTTCCGGCGGCGCCATCCCGATGACGCAGGCCTCTGGACCCCTACCTGGCAGCGCCGCCCACGGCGCCCTGTCCTGGAGCAGGCCGCAGCGCCCTGGCCAAGGATCTCGAAGCCTTCCTGGCGAAGACATCGCCTCGGGTAAGGGGCGCGGACCTTCAGGTTGTCCTTGCCGCCCTGCGCCGCCCTGCCGCTAGGTTCAGCCCCATTTCAGGAGACACGGCGATGGCAGGATCACAGCGGGATGACGTGCGCAAGGTGGCTGTTGTTGCGCCCGTGGACCTCGCCGAGACCACAGATCACCACCTACCACCAGCCAGCTGGAGCGAATCCTCGACTACGGTGGGACATCTCGAGCAGGTGGACACCACCGGGGTTCCCCCCCACCACCCGGGCCGTGAAGTGGTGAACGTGACCCGCAGCCGATCAGGTGAACCCAACCCCGGTGCGAGGAGCTCTGAGCTGGCCCCCAGAGGCAGAGACTTCATCCGTGTTCCCCAGATCCATGGCCGAAACGACAGACGAACGGGGCGCCGCGTAAGGCCCGTGCCGAGCAGAGGTTGAGCAGTGACGCCGGGTTTCTGGCCGTGGGATCAATGCGCATCGCGACGCAGCCGCTACGGCCGCTTGTGCTGCGGATCCAGAAAGATGCGTAGAGAAATTAATTCCGATCGTGGGCGTTCAAAACAATCCCAGACGCTTGGGGTGAGCCTTTGGCTTCCAGATGGTTCTGGTTGCCAGATAGCCCGTGATTACTGAAACCAGGGAATCGAGGGCCAAGAGATGGTGCACGAGATGGTTAGTTCTGCCCCATGCACAGCCAATTCATCAAGCGGCTGGGTAGACCCGCGCGTTGTGCCAACGGCTTCTTGACACCCCCCCCTCGTGGCCCCCCCCTGGAATGGACGGTGGCGGGAGGATTATCAAAGGAACAGGCCAAGGTGACCCCCACATCAGGGCTGGAGCAAACCAACAGTTTGAAGATGAAAGCAGAAAATCGTGCTTAACGGCCGCCAGCACGATCGCACGAACTAAGCCCTGCCAGCTCCTCCAGTCCAGCATGCTTCCCAGTGCGTCTCCTCGACGGCGTGCGCTGATAATATGTAAGTAATAGATTACCTCGTGAGTAAGAGAGATATCGGGTGCGATGCAGCTCGAGCGGCGCGCCGATATGAGGGTGGTATAGATCTCGATGGTATGTCGGGATCGCCTCTCGCTGTCGAGTATCGTGATACATGTAAGCATGGATAAGCTGTGCAGATGCCAATCCGTCGTGACGGTAGAACGCATGTGTGAGAAGCCCTCTAGCAGATGCTCTCTCAGTCGCCTCGCACGTGCTCCCCATTCATGTGCGCAGTTCCAGAAGCGGCTGGGTTGTTGGCGGCGTTGTGGCAGTGCGTCATGGATGACGGAGGTCTCGTAGCATGCAGGGCTAGGAAGCCTATGTGCTGGCCAGAATAATTGACAGGGGCCAGTGGGCCCACGAACCAGCCCCAAGATGTCGTAACAACCGAGCTGAGTAATCTCAATAGCCGTCAGAAAAAAGGCCCACACAGTGATGGTTTCGAAGTCCGTACCGTGGGGCCGAGGAATCGCGCGGTACCGAACGGGGCAGCTCGGCCTGGCGGGTTGTGGGGGCCCACTGGTAACAGGCGTCAAGGCCGTGGGCTTTGTGTCACGCCTGGATGGCATGAAACGCCTCCGCCGATCAAGGTCGCTCAGCTACGAGCTGGCAAACCGGAGGTTGAGAACCGCGCTGGAGAAAATGGCCACGCAGAGGCTGCGCCCCCTTAACGCCTGCATAACGAAAATGGCAGCAACTCGGCTAGATAGGCGCTCGCGTAAATAGTCCAACGATGGTTCAACAGATCAAGAGCATATATACAAAGCCCCCAGAGCGGGACTGTGTCTCTCGCCTCATGTTGTGGTGTCCGACGATTAGAAGCCTGCGCCAATCGGCCGCCAAGGTTCCCTCCAATTCAGTGTAGCCGCAGGCGCCGGTCTTAGACAAGCGGGCACTACCAACGCATAGCGTCTGCCGATTACGCCAAGGAAACCGGCAATCAGGTCAGTTATCAGTCGGTGACTCAGGGACCCCGGAGTCCGGCAATTTCTATCGTCCTGGCCACAGTCGTATTTCGGCGCGCTACCGCAGTGCATACTGTGCAAGGCGAAGAGATTTCACGCGTCTGCGCCGCGTAGTGAACGGGGCGTGTGACAGATTCAGATGCTGGAGGCAAAAACCGATCACTTCCCCCTACAACACCCCGTGTGCCCGAAATTCAAGCTCACGCAGGCCAGCTTCGCCGATATCTTTCCTGGGCATAGATCACCGAATGGAGCGCTGGCTGCCCCAGTAAGGCCGATCAGCGTGCTCCACCGCTCGATTTGGCGTCCTCCGGCACCCCTATCGCCTTCACCAAACTCCCTGAGATGCTTGTCGCGAGTGGAAGCCCCCAAGAGAGAAGTGGGGCGGGGCATTGGTCGGTGGACTGGCCGGTCGGCGTTGGCCCATAATATAGGCAGATGAACGCGTGCTGGACGCTGATCCAGAATTTGAACGCGGTCGATCGGCTACTGGTTCATAGAGCGGCTGTCGTGCGTGGTGATCCTGCCCGGCTGGTCTTTGGAGTATACGGAGTGGTAGTTCGTTGCTGGCATGCGGAGAGCGGAGCGCGTGCAGCTGAACTTTATCTCGATGTGCGCTCTCGTTCGGATGCAGAATGCAATGCCTCCTCGTGCGGAAGCCCTTCCCGAATTGGTCGTCACTGTCACTGTGCGATTTCTCGAGTGCCTAACTCGAGAACGGTCGGGAGAAGCAGGCCGATGCGAGGTATAAGCGTGCGCGTTCTCTCTGCGATACTGTGTCTCGCGTTATCTGTATGTGCGGCGGAAGCTTTGTGGGCTACGTGCCCCTCTTAAGGGGCGCGTGCTGGAGCGGGCCTGTGGCATTATGAGTGCGAGAAGAACTGATCAGGCCCAGGTAGGAAGCGGTGCTGGCCTCGTGGCCTCTCAGTCGATCCGCTGTTGAGCTCGGCCCCTTTGCATGTGATGTCTTGCGCACAGGCCGGGGCTGTGTCGCTGCGTAGCTCCACGCCGAGACTGGGGCATCCGACACGCGTCGCTTCACCGATTCTCCTGTGGAAGCCGGTTCTCGCCTTCTAATACAGCGCACCGCAGGGTCTCGTATATGGTCTGGTTCTTAACCTGTCGACACTTCGTAGGACGCTCACCGGGGCCTCGCTGGTGTCCTTCAAACAGCGCAGACTCTCGACCACTGGTGCGAGAGCTCCTTCTTTCTCTTACTGGTGCTAAAGCTCGTCGATTCAATTCGTCTGATCTCAATCTTTGATTCAGTGGATAGGTGTTCTTCTCGACCCGGTATCAGTGGTCGAGGGACGTTCTTTGGATCGGCCTGGAGCCGTGGCTTCGGTAGCAGGGGTGGGGTGGGCTGCGGATGCCCACATGGAGACAGGTGCTCCCTGCTTCTCGTCTATCACAGGGCTAGATTACCAGCTCCTCCTCTAAAGTCTAGTCGGCGTGTTTTCTAGCAGCTCGCTCCACAGCTCTGCAGGCAACGTCAGTGTGCGTGAGAGGTGTCTATGTCAGGCCGTTGCTGGCGTAGACCGCGTCTCTTAGCGCCGTACTGCACTGGGCCGTTGATCTTAAAGCAGCTTGTCTTCGCT
>Ga0163217_1048854_pt1 | contig 12477 bp, 12 predicted proteins | sample SynspAceP_FD_185933 | JGI IMG/M metagenome (GOLD analysis project Ga0163217, IMG submission 185933) | Saline lake microbial communities from Ace Lake in Antarctica - Synechococcus sp. Ace-P (PacBio error correction) | ecosystem: Environmental > Aquatic > Non-marine Saline and Alkaline > Saline ... | reverse complement strand
CTTTGGGGAACAGTCTGCATTCAAGGTTCCTGTGGAAGTGTGTGTTTCTTTAATCTGTTTGCATCATGTCCAGGCGTCAATCCTAAAAGAGTACCGGAAGTTCCGAAGCAACCTGGGCTAATAACCGAAATCATGCGAAACTTTAACGCCATTCGTAGCTGAGTTATCAAGAGCTGTGTGTTATTTGATAACTCGACTTTTCCACATCAGAAAAAAATCCTCTCCAAATTCTCAGAACACTGATTGATCTAAGGGCAAGTCATTCAATCTGCCATCAGCCAAATACAGGGCATTGACTATTTATGGGGTACATTTCTTCCCGATGATTCATGTCTCTCAGTCCTAGTCTGTTATCCAGTCGAAGATGAAACAAGGTTACCTCTTGTGAGTCCATAACGGAAAATTTTTGTTTACAGAAAATCTTCCTCGATATTTGCAGGAAGCTTAAGGGACTGCGTCAAGTGGAGAACTGAGGAGAAGCGATTTTTTGCCAACAAATGTGCTAAGAATTACCTTAACAAGAAACTTTCAATCTCAGAAGAAAGTGGCGGGTCGGAGAAATTCAATAATTCTCCGATTCGAAGTAGATGACAAGAGAGGAATCTTTTTGCGAATTTTACGTTATTGAAAGAAGGGTTTTCACTCCTTCACAGCTTTTTCTGAAATCTCTTTCTGTGGCTTTTTTGCCCCAGCTCCCGAGTTTTTACGCTTTTAGGGTATCAGCAGGTAAGTTTATGGACAAGAAAGTATGGGAGTAAATAACGATTCAAGTCCGGCTCTACTGAAAATTCTATTTAAGCCTTCCTTTTACAGGTTGCCGTAAAGGATACAGCTGATTTCCCAGCTTTATGGAAATGTGGCATCGAGGAAAAATTAAGCCTTGAATAATCAACCGAATTTACTCTGAAGGTTTTGGCTACATTTTATTCTTGATAGGACTCTACCATTGAGCCCATGCCTTTTGATGAATTAGTAAATCCAATTATTGGAAGACTTCCAAGGTACTCGAAAGATGTAGATAGGTAATTAACAATTATAGTGAGAGCATTGGTTCTCTGAATAGAGTTACCTTACCAGCCATATGAGATTGCAGTTCAAGTTAGTAGGTTATTTCAAAGGACTTTATTTGCTTCACCGGGAGAATCCATTGCCTATCAGAAGAAGAGCGCGCTATTAGGTGCGGGGCATTTCACAGCATCTGCTTGGATTGTTAAATCGTAATGCCGAGAACTCATACGCTGTGACGCCGGCTACAAGCGCAAATTTAGGGACGTCTGGTTGGCAATTTGGTGAAGCGCACAATGCGAGTAATGGGATGATGAGGTGTGTAGAAGTTTGTCAGCATGAAAGAAGCTAGAGAAGAGGAGTAACTGTTCAAGCTGGAAAGATGTCTATGAAATGTAGTCTTGAGAATGAGACTGATTTTTGGTAATTCTCGATAATAGGGCTATTCATGATTCCTGATGTGAACACATGCTCCCTGTAGATTCTTCATATACGATGTGCAGCTGATATTCTTGAAGCGGATCTAACGGAAGAGTTGTCAAACTAGTTATGATAAGTATTTCCTTGCAATGGGTGGCTTATTGACTCCAGTTCAGAGGATCTCGTGAATTGGATTATAATCCCTCGATCCTTAGAAGCATGGTAAGAAAAAACCCCCACCCACACCAAAAGATACTTTCCCAAACACAGCAACCACCACCCAACCAGTCTTCAGTTACAAAGAAAGCGACATAAATACACAATAAAATACACAAAAAAAAATAATAAACAAAAAAAAAAAAAAAATAAAATAAAAAAAAAATATTAGAGTGTTTTGTAATAAAAAAATAAATCAAAATCGCTTGCTGAATAACCCAAAACCCTTCCACCAACAAGATAATAAACACGAAAAGAAAATCCTCCGGGAGAAAAATAACAAAAGAAACAAGTGGGCGGATTCCGCGACAACACCAAGTAAACAACGAGGACAAAAAAACAAAAAACTCACACCAAAAATAAACAACAACACAGAAAAAAAGAAAGAAGAACAAGAAATTCTCTTACCGCTTCACTAGATTGGCTTAATTCTTACTTATCTTAAATTTTGTTCTTAGCTTTGCGCCCAATATATTTTTTGCGCGGGTTGTGTGTGTCTTGCATGTGCTTAATTACCAGAAAGGAACTCCGCTTATATACGATTCAAGTTCGGTTGTCTGATTAATCGTTGGCTATCTCCATTGTGTAACAATGGTACTCATCTATAGCTACTGAGGAACATGCCAGAGGCTCATTTTTGAAAATAGATTTTGTTTTGATCTGGAACTCATGGAAAATCGGCACTGTAGTCGGTCGGGTCGCGATCGATTTATTACAAACCCATTCATCTTGAGATGGGTAAGAGGTTTGTGTAACTGTTCCAGGTTGGGCAAAGCTTCCTTGATATCGAAGCAATATTTCTGATTGGTAACTAGTGATGGGACTTTGGTGGACCTTTGGCGCATTTGCAGCTGCGGTGATGGTATCGGTGGATCGCCATTGATGAAGCCAACTCCTATTCAGCCGAATTCGCGGAGAAAAACTTTCAGCTAAGTCCGGCTTTTAAAAAAGCCTGATTGACTATATTTTGCCAACCAAATTTCTAATCAGTGAAAAAATTACTCCGCTAGGATTGATTCCTAGCCTTATTTGTAATTTTGTGCGCCTCAGAAGAGGAATTGATGACAGCCGGAATTGGCAAGATGGTACTCAATCCTGGAATGAGGCGAATCGAATACTTCATCGGCTTTTGGAGAAACCAACTAAACAATCAGGCTCTTAATGCTAAAGGGTGTTGCATTTTTTTTCAGTTGGAAGAATATCAAAAGCAATTTCCTGTATTCACCACAGCGATTGAGGCAGGGACTCAAGCTCTTACAAGGCCTTGGTTTAATCGAGGAAAACTCTAACTGGAACTAGGTAACTTCAAAGAAGCAGATGGGGATTTCAATATGGGCTAGCCGGCCTAGATCCAACTCAAACTGATATTTATTACATCGCAGGATTTAGCACTTTTAGGGCTTAGAAGAGTATTGAGGATGCGATTTTTTGATTTTGGGACGCAGCACTTTTCAGGGTCAAATCCTAACCAGGCTTTGGTTTTTTCTTCAATAGAGGGAAAAGCCCAATTGGCATTAATATCCAGCAGGAGCGCTGGAGTTCCATTGACAAAAGCTGATTGAAAATTTTGGATGGAGAAAAACGAACGCATTACTAACACTTTGGAGGGACTCGAATGAGTGCTCTGGGACAAAAAAGTAAGAGGGTTGTGCAGATTTGAAAATGGGCACTGCAGGTTGGGCTGAGGCACCAAAACCTGGATAGACGATTTCATGTAAGTAGGCAAGTGGCGATTTCAACGGATCTTATTTTTAGCTAAAAATGCTGCTAGAAAAGGGGCAATTAGTAGCGATCCCTACCGGAAAACGTTATTGGGCTCGCTTGGAAATTGGCACTAGATCCGATTGCAGTTGCTGCTATTCTTCGAGACCAAGAAACGTCCAAGTTTTGATCCACTGATCATTCATTGTTGGCTTTCGATCGATGAAGCAAGGCAAACATATTGTTCGGGATTTCCAGAACCCCTTCGCAAAGCTCGCGTCGGTATTTGGCCAGGACCTTGACCTTATACTTTCCCAAAGACTTCAAAAAATCCCTGATTTATTAGTTCACTTCCCGGTTCTAGATAGAGTTGCAATTCGGGTACCAAGTTCATCCACAGAACTTTGGCATGCTTTCAGTCGCATGAATTTTCCTTTTGGCACACCGAGTGCAAATCCTTTTGGATACATAAGTCCTAACTACTCCTGGAGCATGTCAATGCTCAGGTTAGGGGGATTTCATTTCCAATGATTTTAGATGAGGACCTTGGCAAATAGGACTGGGAAAGTATACGATCGTTGGGATGGAAAAGGCGACGATGTTTATTGTTTTATCGTTAGGAAGGATTGAAATGATTGCCATTTGAATCGATCGTTGCGTAAAGTTAAGTTGCAAGAATCAGTTCCTTTCAAATCCACAGGCTCCCTGGACTTTGGAAAGTCAACTATGCCACCTGGCCAAAGGCCTGTGGTTATTTAGGTGATTTAAATAAATTAATCCCACCTTACGCGAGTCAGGGAAATTCTTTTGGAGTCTTTCCTTTCAAACATTTTTCTCTGAAGTGCCAATTGAAAACCAAATTAGACTTTGTCAAGGCAGGTGATCTTTAAGAAGCTGCGGCTCTAATTTTTCGCAGCGATGCGAAAGATTGGAATAGCATTGAAATATTGAGTTATTTTGCGAACTGGCACCAGTTATGCTTAGGAAAAGCCCATAAATTATCGATTGAAAAGAGGCTTCAGCAAAAATAGGAGGATAGAAGCTATACACTGGAAAACTGGGAATGAAAAAAGGGGGGGGGGAAAGTTTTTTGGGGGTTTTTTTATTTTGTTACCATAAATCATTTCAGGTTTGAGCGAAGGCGAGGGAGCTAAAAAGTTTGAATTTGGCTATCGGTTATCAATGCGGGTAAAATTCTATTTTAAAATTAAATAGATAAGTCAAAAAAAGGTTTTTGTCTCAATCTTTTGATAAATTCACAACAGTATTTTTATAAAACTACAAATCCTATTTCATTGAAATCCATAGATTTAAAAACTGTAGATTAAATCTGAGCTTTAAAGGAAAGAAAGCACTGGTCAGAGTGGACTTCCAATGTCCCCTTGGATAAGACTTTTAATGTCACAGATTTGATTACGCGAATCCAAGCAGCGATCCCTACGATTTGAAAAGATTCTTGACATGATGGCGGATCAGCTATTTAATTGTCTCACCTAGAGTAGACCAAAAAGGTGTTGAGAGATAAAAATACTCCCTTCGACATATTGTTAGTGACGTTGGGAAAAAAGCATTAAGGTCGTCTGATGAAGTTTGTCCAAGATTGCATTGGCTACAGGAAGCGGAACTTATTGCGTCAGATAAAAACCGGGTGAGGGTTCTCACTTTTAGGAAACTTTACGATTTCACAAAAGAGGAAGGAGAAAGGAGATTAAGGATTTTGCAAAAAAAACTTTCTCCGACATTGGTGAAATCTATGTAAATTGATGCATGGCCACAGCACACCGAGCACATGCTTCTACCTCAACTTAATAGCTCAGTTTTTTCAACGATAAAGTGCTGTGGTTATTTTTGATGACTTCAGAATTTGAAAAAAAATGCGGATAAAGTCTGATTAACCCTTGAGCGACCTTTCACTGCGATTATGGGAGGAGGCTAAAAATCGCTGATAAGATTTACATCATTCGAAAAAACTACTGGATAAGGTGGATAATCTGATTATCGGAGCGGCATGTCCTACACCTTTTGCGAAAGCACTGGAGGAAAACGATCCGGAGATCGCTTATTTGGGCGAAGGAAGACAAGCTTGGACTTTGTCCTAGAATTGATGGAGAGGCGAAAGCAAAAGGAGTAAATTCTTATTTTGCCTGAGGATACGGTGATCTCAAAAAGCTTTTGGCAAATGATTGCAGAGGCAGGGGAATGGTAACAAAAGGCGAAATTCCTGCATGGCTGGATTGGGCTTGGATATCGGGTCCAAAAACCAGAGAAATTTATCGCAGCGGACAATCTTGAAATCAAAACTATACTCTGGAATGGCCCGATGGGTTGGTATTCGAGATGGATTCATTTGACAAAGGAACCAGGCAGTTAGCCGAAAAGCAAGTAGTGGCAGCCCACTAAAAATCAGGAGCTTATTCATTGATTGGGGGAGGAGACTCTGCTCTGCGGTAAATAAATTTCGGTTTGGCGATTGAGGTGGTCTTTTGTGTCCACGGTGGAGCGAGCATTACTAGCAGCATATGGAAGGAAAATCCTTCGGGGTGTTGCGGCCGCTGGAGCCATAAGTGAGGTGAAAGACCTTTCGAGCGTTTTCAAAACCTCGAAGGTCTTTTTTTCTAATTTTCGTTTCAACCTTCGAGGTCCGAAAAACACCAAAGGTTTACAAGTGATTGATGGAACGCTGAATTCCGAATTGAGTGAAGTTTTGAAATTAGAACTCCACTTCCACCATTACTGGAAAGTTGACTGAGGGATATTTTTACCATAATTATCAGTTAGGATCCCATTGACGGATCACATGAATTTTTCCTGAAACCAAATATTATGCGTCGATGATTCCATCGGGGAAGCTTTTCCAGTCAATCCAGTAAAGTCCCAGCGGCCCATAGCTCATCTTTGAGACCAATCTAGGCATCTTTCCCATTTGCGGGTTGGGAAGTAATAACGGTTATAGGCAGGATTATCGGAGTCACATTAAAGTCCCCCATCCAGATTACAGGTAGTTCTCGGCATTATTTTTTCGATTTTGGCGAAGGGACAAGTTTTGCTGCTTTTTCTTCTCGTGCTTGCTGACCGATATATCGTTGTGGATGTTAAAGGACGTAGAATTCCGTTTTCCTTTGATCTGCAAATTTTCCATAAGTCGCTACCCGATTTTAGGGCGCATTCCCAGCCTATTACTCGGCTTTTCAGAGTAGGCGAAAGCCAAAAGGTGGCCTTGATCCAATAACTTGTACTTCTCTGAATTTGTAGAGATGGCTGAAAACTCCCTTGTCTTCCCGTCATCCCTCCATGCGATATATTCGTAATCCAACTTTTCACTCATTTCATGAGTGGTGCTGATAGTGCCTCCTGTTACACCAAACAGGTCAATTTTGATGGATTTAATTCAAGATCTACGACATATGGGAAGGCGATCCTTCAGAGTTTCCAGCAATCATTGGATTGTCCCATCGGATATTGAAAGTCGCGACTTTTGATGATTTTGGGCAAAAGCTACAGCGGTGAAATAAAAAAAATAAGAATTAAACTCTTGAGCTGGAAGTGCATTTAAATTGATTCATAGGTGGGGTGGGGCTAAACTTAAATTCTTGGAAATTGGTTTAAGTAATTCAATTTCAGTTTTAATCTTTAGCAATACCTACCGGTAGAATCAAATCAAGACATAGTATCCTTGACTTAGATTTAAGACATTACGAATTAAGTATTAATCGGTTTGATCGTCATCCAAACATCTTTGGACATCGGTCACGCTGACCATAAATCTCGCATCCAAATGAAACCTTTTTTATCCCAAAGACCTTTCCACGCAGGAATTTCACGGATTGCTTTCAAGAAGTATTGCGCCAAGGCCAAATTGCTTTTGCCAGCACCATCGATAAAAGCTGGAAAGTCAACCTTAGTCCATTTAGTTTTTTCAAATTCTTTAGGCCACTAATCCGGGCTATTTTGATTTTTTCTCCCTCCAGAAGAGTCCAGACAATACCACTTAAAACATTACGTTGGAGGAATGTTTTGAGTGCCTGAAGTGGTCATACACGTAGTCCATTACGGATGGGTGCGAGGCAGAGGTCCTGGCAAGTACTGCGAGTATGGGAAAGGGGGTTCAGCGAGGTTTTGAAAAAGGCAGGACTTACGCCAATACCCTCGCTCGAGGGGGTAAAGCCTCCTCGGGTGTGAAAGAAGACTCATATTGCTTTTGATCAAGTCAAATGAGGTAAAGCCGCTAGGAGATTCAAGGTGGGGCAGGAAAATCTGGTGATTTGCGAGGTGCTTGTTCGCCCATGTCAATGAAGGGTATTCGACGATCATTGGAGTGATTCGACCCTTAACAAACTCGATGCCGTGGTAGGGATTGGGTGGAGATTGGTACAGTTCGAGCAAGCGGAGATTCGCTATTCAAAATTACCAAAAACCGATTCCGTTACCCTCGGAAATCGGCGTGGATCAAGATTCCCCTTTGGAGATCAGACAAAGCGCTTTCTTACTGGGAAATAACTTTAGGACGCTTAGGGAATGTGGAAGCACTTCCAAGTCAGATTGAAATGAGGAATTGGGAATAGTACTGAGGATCCAAGAGATGCGAGTTCGGTTTCAACATGACCCAGATTCGTTAAGCAGATCATTACATTTATTAAGCCAAGCGAATATTGGAATTTGAAGATGAGGTTTAATGAAGCTTGTAGTCTTACTTCAGAGTTCATAAAAAAAGCGGCCTTAAGGCCGCTTTTTATTATTTGATGCCTAATCTCCTGTTGCCATTCGGGACTTGTCCTTGGGTAGGTCTTTCAACTTTTCGACTTGTTGGTAGGATTTTTATAATTCTTCTTGGCAATTTCATGCTTCAGAATCCTACTCGTAACACTTTTGTCCAAAGTCATTCCATAATTGTTTTTCGAACCAAGTTTTTTCACTCTGGGATAATAACGACACGGTAATCATCCCCTGCTTTGACCTTGCCAGGCAGCGATTTCATAGCAGTATCTTTAAAACCTCCGAAGTAACATCTACTAGACCTTCTTTTCCTTGGCTGATTTCTGTTTCCAAAACTCTACCCGATGGCAATTCCTTTACCGCTTCTGGAGTCATTTTTCTACTTCAGCAAATCGAGGATAAAGGGTGTTTTCGGTAGCCATTCTTCTACGGAGCTTTGCATGATCATTCGCTCCACCTCAAGTTATTGGTCGGCCAGCATTTCATAAGTCTGAAAATTCACAGTCTTTGACCACGTCTGTGGTGATTCCCCAGTTTGTCATTTAGAGTCTTGGTACATTAACATCTCATATCCGAAATCCCAATGGACCCTGTGATGGTATTTCGGTTGGCCACGACTTTCGTATCTGCTGGTGCCGCGATATAATATTCCGCCAGAAGCAGCCACTTCACACCATTGACCACGATTACAGGTTTCAACCTTTTGTGCTTCTGCTACTTCTCTCCAAATCACTCAGAAGCCAATTTACTGGATCCTCCTTGGGAGGAATTTAAACCCTGTAGTTACAATTGCCTTTGATATTTTCATCTTTACAGAGCCTTTCGAATCTTCCTTTGGCAAATTTCTCTGAAGCTAATTACTCCATCGGCCGTTGCCACTTACGATTTCGCCTTCAGCGATGATTACTGCTATTCGATTTTAGGAAGTTAAATTTTTAGATTTTACCACTGAGTTGAGGTCTAGTAGCATTGATAGTGGGAGATTTCATCATCCTTTTTTTTTTTCCCAAGCTAGCTTTTCCCGCCAATTTTGCATGGACTTCATCCTCATTAAAGAAGGGCAGTTCATCAAAACATACGTCAGCCGCATCTTTTGTTCTTACGGACGAGCCGATCTGGGTAGTTGATTTTTTTGGTCAAACCTAATCCAAAAGTGCGATTCCTCTCTTGAGCGGCTAATTCCCAATCAGTGCATTTGCGAAATTTGATATCATCTAAAAAAATATTGAGTCTTGAAGCTCTATTTCTCAGGACTCATTTTATAAAATATAAGGCTCTACCGCACTTTTTGAATTACCCACGTCTAAAACACCTCAGGTTTCGATCCCTACTTTTTCGAAAGAAAGCGCTTTATAGAAACCAATCCCTTCAGAGGCAAAAACCATTGAAGTCAACTCACAAACCACTTCGGGTTTAGGTAGATTCTCATTCTGAAACCGCCAAGCGAGGGTTAATAGCCCCCTTCGGTAAATAGCTCTCGTATGCAATAATGAATTTTGCCTGTTGATGAAGTCTTCTAATGCTCCCTAAGCTCCAACAAATTTGCTTGACCGCGATATCATTCCCCGTATTAAGGTAAATCCCTTTGATACTTTCATCGTTGCCCTCCGTAATCGCTTTTTTGAGGTTTACTGAATTCTGCATTTCATAATCCCCACCGAAAGGATTTCCCCAATAAGAAAGATAAAATTCAAAAGTCTCTTCTCAGGGAAGTGCGCTCCACGAGCATTCTCGGACCATTGAGATTTAAGTGAAGTATGCATATTCTCCTTTACGGTTACTTCCTTTCTTCGCCTGAGGAAACAGCGAGACCGATTTAAACCAAAAATTAAGAAGAAACTGATGATGCCAATACCAAATAGGCAACAATAACTGCCCATTACACTTTCCTAGAATTTCATATGTAGATTTATTAGAAGCCGCAAAATAACCTATTTTAGCCCGAGCTTTACAAAAGGGATTCTACGGAGAAAATCGATTTTCAGTAAGTGTTGTTATTATTTTAGTGGAAAAATAGAGGAAGCTTCGTGATATTTAATACTCGAAAAGCTGCCTATAGCTTTATTGAGGCCTGCCAGAAAAACATTTCTAAGCTAAATCCTCCATTTTATGAAAACTGAAGCTTGGGGTGGTGTTGCAAAGGGACCATTTCTTAACAGGGTGGTCCAGCTGGAAAACAAATTTAATCCGGAGCAGCTTTTTGGCTTTGATTCCAAAAAAATTGAGGACCAATCTTGGAAGAAAACGAGCTATGAGCATTGGGGCGGATTCGAAACGTACTGGACTGTTGACAATATCTTTACTTTGACAGTCAAGTGATTTCTAACTCCCTTTGCTAGCAAAATCCCAATCTACTTTAATCGCTGAGCCGTAGATTTGTAACTAGTGCCACTAGCAGGAGATTCTTGCCCGATTTCATCCCATCCAATCTTGGACAACTAGTTTGGATTTCCTCGCCAATGTTTCGGATAAGAAGTTCTGTTATTTCAAATTCAAAAAGACATAAAAAAAACCTGCCGAAGCAGGTTTTTCGATAGAGTCCAGAAACTTCTGCTTCCGGATGAATCTTTTTTTAAGACTCACATCCTTGAAGGACTTTTCAGGACCGCATTCTATTAATGCGATTTTGCCTCCGTCTTTTCCATGTGTTGAACAGACTGAGTCATTTCACGGGGCTGTCAACTTGAGCGATACGATTTGTGCTATATGATCAGAATCGACAATCATTTTACCGCGTGGTGCTCACCGTTCTGATACTCGCGCGCAGACTGGAACTGATTTAAAAATTTGGTTGATTCAATGGCTGCCTTTGAGCTTTTCGGACTGCCAGGGCTGCACTCTAGTGCCGTTGAATGCCGAACGCTCCTTACAACAGGCAAAGGGCAGCCGGCTCGTTGGCACCGGCTTCTCTTCACTCTTTTCTCACAGGCAATCTCAATTTCCGCGGATTTGATCCCGAATGACTAATTGGCCGGGAACAGTTGTTAAATTGGCTGGCTACAACAATTTCTTCTGTGATAGAAGTACAATTTCCTTCTACTGTTTTTCGTACGATAAACCAAGGCTCGGCTGCCATAGTAGAAGGTTGATTTACGCAGCCTTCCTGCATGGCTAAGGCTCGTTGGTAACTAATCTTAACCATCCTCAAAGGGACAGCGTTCCTAGCAAACCAGGCAGAAAATTCACCTAGTGAATGCCCGCTACCATGTTCAGGCGCGAAAATCTGGGGTTGTTTTGCCAAGAAATTACCGACATGGAGAAAATTAGCCGGATGAGTAACTTTAGTCCTGCCTTCAATTCCCTCAATAAGGTTCCTTCAAAACATAATATCTGCTAATATCCGGAATCCATAACATTTCATTGGGCTTGCTCAAATAGTGCTTTTGCCTCAGGGATTTTCCTCATAAAGGGCTTTTTCCCATCGGGAAATTGGGCTCCGTTTGGCCCGGAAAATAATGCCTTCATAATCGAATTTTTTGGTTTAGAAAGGACAAATATACCCCTTTTTCATAAGTCAATCCCAAGTCCCAATTCCTTGAAAAGTATTGAAATGGACTGCTAAAATTCCATTTTTGTTTTTTCGGAAATCCACTTGATGAAGCTAGAACAGCTGGTGAATGTCGCTTTTGTTTGAGCCAGATGAGCTTCAGGCCTGATTTAAGCGGCGAAAGCCCTGGATACTCAAGGAATGGTTGATTCGGATTGTCGGCTATCCTCTTGACTCATCGAGAACGCCCACAACAAGCTTGCAGCGATAACATTTGAAGCACCCAACCCTGGCCAAATTAAATTGCCTGTTTCACGGCGTTCCATCGGCTTTGAGTTCTAGTTTCCTTCCACATTGATATTTTCAAGGGGATTTGAACAATCTTCCATTTAACATCGAAAACGCTGTCCCAGACCCCTTTCTCCGAAGGAATTAAAGGGGACTTTTTGTCCCACTTGTTAGTATTTGATTTCCATCCGAAAAACTTCCTCCTGCTACGGCTCTGAGAACAAACCAAGCGCATGCCGACCCAAACAGGTCACCACTATTCTCTTCAACGTAATGCTCTCAAAGCTCTCTTCGTTTGGAAGATTGACCGAACAAAATGCCAAATCGGGTCGCTGTATTCCTCCCAAATGCCGCCAAACTTGGTGGCGATTCGGAAATAACTCTAGAATTGATTTTCATACATATGGATTGATTCTTCTCACATAGTCAGCCATCAAATAGGGGCCATGATTATAACTTACCCGTTGAAGAAATCTGCAGGAACATGCCGGAATCTCTCTCCAGCCAAAGGGCCTTTTTAATTCCAGCATTTTTTTGCTCGATCCGATTTACATCGCAAAAATATTTTCCGATCGGCCATTTCTATAGCTCCCTGACCGAATTCCAGAGATTGATGTTAAATCTTCTTTCGATAATTCTCACGTCAA
>Ga0163217_1048474_pt1 | contig 12477 bp, 17 predicted proteins | sample SynspAceP_FD_185933 | JGI IMG/M metagenome (GOLD analysis project Ga0163217, IMG submission 185933) | Saline lake microbial communities from Ace Lake in Antarctica - Synechococcus sp. Ace-P (PacBio error correction) | ecosystem: Environmental > Aquatic > Non-marine Saline and Alkaline > Saline ... | reverse complement strand
CGAAGTGAGAGCGCAGCGCGAAAGTGGTACCCATCCGCACGTGCAAATAAACGGCACTACAGGGCCAAAAGCGGCCCATGGGCGGAGAGAGAGTGACGGGTTAAAAGAACGGCAGGCTCCACAAAAGAGCGTTGGAGGGAGAGTGCACCCGCAAGCGCAAAGCTGGTGAGGGAGCACCGTCGAGTACGAGCTAAGTGATGCAAAAGAAGCGGCGGGAATGTACAGCAGGTGACAAAAAATGCGTCAGGCTGCGGGAGACCGGGGGAGGGGGTAAAACGCGGGGACATGAGGCAAAGGGCATGGGGAGGTAGAGTGAGGTAAGGGATACCGGGAGGCAGCACGACAGGGGGCGAAAGCAAAAAAGCCACGAACAAGACCCGAGCGGACGGGGGCGTGGGGTGCAAGGAGAAAGCTGGCCCTCGGGTGCACACAAGGCGAGGTAGGGGTAGAGTGGATGGGGCCAAGGTGCCATTAAGCGTGGAAAACAGGCGGAACCGTAAAGTGGAATGCCGGAAAAGCGCGCGCGACGTGCGGGAATCAGACAGGAGCGCCATAATGCACAGGAAGAACGCCACAGGAAAACACCGGCTGCGTGAAAAAGAGCAACATGACGGGGCGTGAGAAAAAGTGACGAGCACAGGGGGCCAAACAAGACATGACCAGCATGCAGCACGGGCGGGGAAGGCCTGCAATACCGGAAAGGAAAAGGAGTAAGAGCATTAAACAAACTCTAAGACGACGCACGCGAGTGGCAAATACCGCAGCAGAAGCAGGGCGCGGTGAAGTTAACAGGGATGCGACAGGAAAACGCAAAAAAGTCAAGCAGGCACAAGCAGCGTCTAGGCAGGTGGGGGTGTGTGAGGGGCAGAGGGTGGCCGCAGGAAGGGAGCCGGAAGACCGGCAATTATGCGCAGCCGGGAGAAAAAGCAGCAGGCACGGGGCCCAAGCGAAGGGAGCCCAGCGGGCGTGGAGGGCTGAAGCAGTCGATGCGTGGGGACGGTGTGGCCGCAACGGATTGACCGACTGGGGGTTGAGGCGGGGGGGAAAGGCGTGGGGTGCCGGGGAATCGCGCGGCCAAAGACAGTGGGAAAGCACACGCCAGAAAAATTAGCGGTGAGGGATAGGCGGCGCAGAGACCGTGGAGCAAACCCGGAGAGGGCGAAGCGATTAGAACGGTGAAAAAGCCTGTACCTTGTGGGGGTGGAAGGTAAAAAAGAGAAAGACTAAAACCAAAAGGAAAAGAAAAAGAAAAAGGAGGGGGTTAGGTGTGAAGAAACGGGATGTAAAGTGTAAAAAGTGGGAAGTAGGACCCGGATGGGCGCCGATGTGGAAAACCAGTGGAGAGGGCCTGTCACGTAGCGCCATGTCGAAGTGAAAGCATCCAGAACGGGTGAGGGGAGATGCTCCGGGAAGCACCGGTGGGGCCAATACCCCGTGCACCACGAAAAGCCGTAACCATAAGAGCGGTAAGGCTCAGGGGGCGCGAAAGAAAGCGGAAACAGGGGAGGTGGGTCTAGGGGATGGGGACCCAAAGAAATGCGGGGGATGGGGAAAGAAGGGGGCCGCAAAAACAAGTGAGACAAATGGTGTAATGCCGTGGGTAGAAGGGGTAGCAGAAGATCAAAGGCTAAAGGGCGGAAAAAAAAACGAAAGTCGGACGCTGCGCCGCTAAATGTGAGAAACGAACAATAAACGCAACGGTAAGAAAAGTGGACGGGGAGTCAGGCGCGTGAAATGGCGTGGCTGTGCTCAGAGGGGCCGTGGTACAAAAGCAAAGGAGGGCAATGATAAAACCTGGGGAACGAGTGAAAGAAAGGGAAAGGGTCGATGAGTGAAGGGGGAAGCGAGACGGGGGCGGTGATGACATAGTTGGGTGAAGTGGCCAGGACCTATCGCAGCCGTCAGAAAGTAGCACGAGAGCACGAGGGAAACCAATGGGAAAGAATGGTGCGGGAAAAATGAAAGTGTCCGGAGACCGTGGGTAAAGCAATGGCACCAGTGGCTGGCGAACGGAGGATGGTAGAAGCCGTGCATGAAGGGGCGAGCTAAGAATCAGATGGGCGGGAAGGCATGGGGGTGTCGGCATCCAACAGGAAAATAGGGAACTGCCCATAAAGATAAAGGAGTAGCCTATGCGTAAGGCAGGGCTTAAAGTGCACGGGCAGATGTGCGCCTCTCGGGGAGGTGCAGCGCCCGGTGAGAAGGGGGAGGGCGAAAGCCCAGTAAGAGCAGGAAAAAGGTGAGAGGGGCCGGTCAGTCTAAAAAGATCGGTAAACAAAGAAGGATGGTGAAAGAGTGCTGGAAAACCGCGACGATGCAAGAGCCACGGAGGGCGCGAAGGTGCCGTGGGTGGTCAAAAAAAAACGCATGCCCGCCAAAAAAAAACTGAGGGCCGGATCAGAGTAGACACCGAGCGGAGGCCGATGGGTAGAGGAGTGACACAGAAATGGCAGAGGCAAGAGGAATGTGGGGAAAAGAGAATGGTCACTCTGGAAGGGTGAAGTGAAATGGGAAAGTGCAGATAAGTAGGAGGTCAGGACGGGTGTGGCAGGTAAAAATGCAAATCCGACTGCTCGGGAGGGGAGGCGCCCACGGGGACCAATGGGGTTACACGTAAAAAACGTGCGAGAAACGGAAGGCAAATGGCGTGCATGAAATGTCAAAGAAAGTTACCGGTACGGACCCAGGGGCGTGGTATGCGTAAGCGAGAGTGCGAGGAGGGGGTAAGGTGTGAAACGAGGGCATAAGTCAATGCAGTGCTGAAATAGCGAGACCCAAGGAGGAGACTGAAAAATTGCAGAGTGGCGTGCCAGTTCAGAAAGCCAGGGAATAATGGATTAATTAAAAGTCAGTGCACCGCGTTGGAGGTCAGCAAAAGTCCAGATAAGTCGCAGCGCCCAAGGACACGGGAATGGCGGCGGTAGCACTAAATATGAATAAGAGAGTGGGAGGCCGGGGTAAGGCGGCCGGGACGGAGAAAGAGGAAGACACATAAAAAAAACAGGAGAGGTGAACAAAACCGTTAGAGAAGAGCATAGGTTGGTAAACAAAGTAAAAAAAAGCATCCGGGAAAGGAACGGCGTGAGAAGGAAAGGAGAAGACAATTAGTAGGAATAACGGTTCCAGGAGGTCGGAGTGGCGAGGAAGTGGAAACCGAAGGGGAGAGCAATAGGTCGAAGCAGGTCAGAAGGAAAAAAGCAAACAGGAAAATGGGGGGCTGCAGAAAAAAAAAGAGGCGAAGCGGCGCGTAAGTAGGATGATGGGCATAATCGGCAGAGCAGGGGGCAAACCAAAAAAAATGCGTGAGGAAAGAACGCGAAGAAAAGCAGGGAGGCGCGGGGACAAACCAAAAATGCAGGAAGGATGCGGGGGGCCCCGGGAAGGGGGACGTGGGGGAAAGAAGAGAGAGAGAGGCAAAGCAGCGAGTCGGGAAAAAAGACAAGCGAGTAAAACACCAAGAGCGGGAGGCGCAGCAAGTCCAAAGAGGGAAGCAGGTCAGGGCGGAAGTGAAATCCGGGGGACGCAATCGGGTGGGGGCCAGAAAGCAGCCCCCAGAGGAGGAGAGCAAACCCAGAAACTAGCCCGAAAGCGTGCAGCGTGCTGGGGAACGACAGCACCGTGGGCGGCGGAGTAGAGGCCCTAAAGGGCAAAGAAACTGAAAGAAGCGGCAATGACGGCGGGAGCAAAGGAACAGCGGAAAAGGCAGAGTCGCAGAGGGGCGAAGCGCCACTGGCGGGGGGCAAGGCGGAGAACCCACAAAGGTGGAGGGCCCCACCAGCCGGCGAGGAGGAACACAAATCAAGAAAAGGTGGACCCGATCACAAGGGGGAAAGAGGGGGGGAGAACGCCGCAAAGTATGAGTGAGAGAGAAGCGCGAGGACGGTTAAGGGCAAGTCGAGAAACAGAGCGCGCGGGGCGGTGCGTGAAAAAAGCCAAAAGGACACACCACGAATGGAGCGTGAAAGAGCAACGTGATGAGGCGAGGGGGCGGAAGAAGCCAAGGGGAGGTGAGAAATGGGCGAGGAGAACGGGGGGGACCGCAAGTTGCAAGCGGGTGAGGTAGGCGAGACAATTACCACAGTTGACAAGCGAGCGAAGGAGAGGATGGATGGGGGGAGGATGAGCCAAGGTTAAATAGAGTCAAAGGCGAGAGCGGCTAACTTGTGCATGGTGACACCAAAATAAAAAAGTAGTAAAGACCAAGACAAAAACGAAGCACCTGCGGGGGTAAGGACAGGCAGAGAGACGAAGAGGGGTGCCTGGAGAGGGATGTCCATGCAAGAAAGCCTGAAGGAGGGATGGAGACGAAAGGAAAGGCGAGAAGGTTACGAAGGAGCGCCTGGAAGATGGCATGAACAGAAATCGGTGGTGCGAAAAACAACCACATGCAAGAGGGAAGAAAAGCGGGGACAATGCTAAAGAGAGAGGGAATGAGCTGAAAAAGGAGTTTGGTACACAAGGAAAGAAAGGGGTAAGGAAGAAATGGCACCTGCCTGGAATGCACTTACTGTGTACGTGCCCAACGAGACCACGCAGAATGGAACGGCCACTTAGCAAGCGGCGTGAGTTAGGTAAATTACTGACCCAAGGTACATCTGCGCAGGAGGGCCGGAATACCGTGCGTTAAGTAGTGGGTAGGTTGTAGAAGGCGCGATACCAAACTAGGGGCCACGTGGCGAAAAAAGAGCGCTGAAAGGATGGAGGGGCATCACGGACGATGTGAGAAAGTAAGTCAGGCGCGGACGGACCTCGAAAGAGTGGCCTGCATGGCGGGGGTAGCATAATAAATATTGAATGGTTGAGTGGCCGTGAAAGAAAGGAGAAAGGCATCGGAGAAGAAGCGAGTAGTACTGGCAAGAGTAGCTCTCTCCATGTGATTGCCGAGGCAGGGCCTAGGTAGGATGTGCAGGGGCGGTGTGACGGGGGAATCGGAAAAGAAGGTGGCGGAGTACGGGAGATAAGGAAACACTTAACCACGCACGGAACGTAGCGTGGTGGGTAGGACGGGTCGGACCCAATCAGTGTAGGGCAGGGGATAGGGTTGGTACATGGGGCTGCTGGACGTGAGGGACTCGAGGCAAGTCAGGAGAATCAATCTGGGAGCGAATAGCCTCTCAAAAGAAGCAGGGCGCAAGTGTATAATGGAGACGAGTTCTGGACGAATCCCGGCGGCGTGAGAATTACGGCAAAAGGTGAACTTGATGGTCGAGCTCGACTCTCGTAGCTGGGAATGTACCGAAAGTAGGAACGGGAGAAGTGAGCGTAAGCACTCTGCGTGTGAGCTACGTGCAATGTGTGGGTGTAATGGGGGTCGTATGAATGCGCGTGCGACCCCAGCGGATATACGTGTGTGGGTATTGAGGCTGACGGCGCTTTATGGCTGCGTGAGCCTGGCCCTGGCAACATGTCAGAATGCAAGTAGTGTGTGAGTGAGGACCGTGTAGAGTGCAACAGACCTTGGGACCGGGGCCCAAACATGAAGAAGTGGGAATGGAGTGGACGGACCGTCAGAGTGAGTTATGCAGATTGGCAAGTGCGGGGTAAACATGGTTTCTAATACGGTGAGGTGGTGAGCGAGAGTAGTAAGGAGTACGTGGTGCTTAACCCAACAAGATAGCTATAGGGATGACCTACAGCAAAGGTGAATTGTAATCGTGTGAGAAGGAAACGGGGAAAGGAAAACATGCGAAGTTGGTTCAACAATACAGAAAAAAAGCTAACAAGAAGGGCCAGCAGAGGGGGGAGAGGCGCGTAGCAGGGCATCGCGGGGTGAGAAAAACCCTTCCAGGGAAAGGCGACAACGGATGAGTGAAAACAGCGAAGAGGCGAACGCCAGGTGAGAAAGTGACAAGTGAAGCGCGAAGGATTGTGGTGGGTGTGAGGCCGACCGAGCGAGAGTAAGACACCAAGAACAGGGAAAAAGTACAGCAAAAAAAAGCAAAGAGGGTCGGCTCAAAGGAGAAGAACAGAAAAGGACAGCCTACCGGAGCGATAGCAAAAAGGATGTGTACAAAAAGGCGTAAGATAGAATAAGAGTAAGTCGACCTAATGTGACCTGGTGGTGACTGTGTCGGAGAAAGAGACAAGAAAATTGAGATGTTCCCGGGCGTGAGAGGAGAAAGGATTGGGGAGGCTAGATTGGGCGGTGAGGTTTAGTCTCTCGAGGAAAGAAAAGGGTGCGGAACGGGGTGGAGGGAGCAAAAGAGAGGAAACGCCAGGTCGGGGGCGTGAAGTATAAACTACCAACGTACTGAGAACGGACGGTACGGAGAAAGCGCCGGACTCGGAGACAGGCGATGTGAAGATCACGGTCGCGTCAAAGGAAAAGCAATGACCCGAAACGAAAGAAAAGATGAGCAGAAAAGTGGATGCGTAAGCGGAGCGACCATGACAGGCAGGGCTGCAAGCGTAAAGAAGAGGGAAATGAAGATGCCTACGTGAAGACTGGTAAAGAATGGCGAGGGGGACGTGAGCAAAAAAAAGATTGAGAAAGAAGGTACCGAGCCGACATATAACATGACCCTTAGCACCAGAGGATGTCTGAGGGTGAGCGGGTGGTCTGCGTGGGCAAGGACGGCAGTAAAGCCGTGTCTCTTGGAGATCGTAAGGGCCGTAGCGTCCTCGTGGTTAATGTGGGGGGGGAAACGGGAAGGAAGTCAGTGATATTGTTACGAAAGCATGTCCGGCTGAAAAGCAGAATGAGTGGCAACAGCGTTCAGCGTGAGCACCGGGGAGTATGGTGATGTCAGCGTCTTAAAGCCGGCGAGTAAGCGTAAGGTAAAGAGCTAGCGGTATGGTATAGTTAAGGAGAACCAACGGGAGGAGTAGGGGTCCGGGTTGGCAAAGCCGGGCGCTCGCCAAATGGCCAGGTGAGAAGCAGGAGAGATCGGGGACTGGGTAAGCAGCTACGGTGGTGTCCGGTCCGTGGAGGGGTGCTGTACGAGAACTGGAGGCTCGTGAACGCGGAGTCGGGACTGAAGGATGGGGAGCCGGGAAAAAAACGGGTGTGGCGCCGTGAGAGGAAAAAACAACGGGGAGGTAGGCCGTCCCAGGCGTAAGTGGGGGGAGGGAGGATCGGGGGAGCAGCGGAGCAGAAAAAAGCAGAAGAGAGGATGAAAAGGAGAAGTTAGCGAGGACAGTGGGAATTAAAGACGGAAAACTGGACACGAAGTAAAAATGAGGGAACATAGAGAAATGGGGGGAAAAGCGAGAGTGGTGAGAGAAAACAGGGGAGTGGCCAGGGCGGAGGAGGGCTGTCGTTACGCGTGAGCAGTAGCAAAAAAGGTTCGACAGCAGTGGGCGAGGGGCAGCAGGTAAGGGTGACGTGGGCGAGTACATTTGAGACCATGAACGGCATTGATCAAGATGGACAAGTACGTGGATACAAGAAGGGCGTAACCTGGCTGGACTGGAAGAGCGAGTATGGAGCGTGGAGGGATTCATAGCTCCCAGAGGGTGAGGCGCAATCATCATCAGCACGACGTTGGTGGCAGCGTGTGGGGAACGTCGAGTGAAAGGGCCGTCCAGCAGGGACAAGGCATGAGGAGTGAGGGACCCGGGATGGCCGGGAACGCGCCAGCGGGAGGTGCAGGTTTGATGTACGACAAGCTAGAGAAATGAGATGAAAAACAACGGGGCGCCTAGTAAACGAGGGAGAGCGGCTGCGACGAGGAGGCGGAGCAGTGCCATAATCATAGCGATGCAGAAAAAGCAGATGAGAGGCATGGGACAGCGCCCATGAGAGAGCGGGACGGTGAACTACGAGGAAGGTGTAGTATGCGGAGTCTAGCAGGGGGGTCTACTGGGTAGGGGATCGGGGCGGAGGAACAGCCGCAGCCTGTTAGCTTTATGATAATAAAAAAACAATCCAAGGTAGAAGAGGGATAAACAAGGGAAACAAAGGAAGCAGACCATAGACGGTGCGAAAGGTGGATAGCTGCGACTCAGTCAAGAAATGAAAAGTGGATGTGGAGAGCCGTCCGCTCTTAATGCACCCTCAAGCGGAGGGACACTGGGTGATAAGCATCCTCGTGATCAGCGTGACGCTTTATAGATTGATACTCGGTGATAGTAGCAGGGGTAGGTGGGTGAGGTAAAACCAAAAATGAGTTCGCGGCGGGGCCGGGAAGAGGGTGGATGCACTGTAATGAGCGGGAAGCTGTCAAGTAGCGTCCCGTGGATGGTTAACGTGTGTCGATGCCTACACGTCGGAGTAATGAAACTTAGTGGGCCTATGTGCTGCCAGGGAGGACGGATGCGTAACAGACTGATCAAAGGGGAGAGAGTTGCCAGGGGGCAGGGGCGGGGGAAAGCATGCCGACCGAACGCCGCACGGGGCAAGAAATTCAGAAGGACAGACAGGGAGCAACGTGTGGTGAGCGCCAAGAAGGGAAAAAAACAAGAGAGTGGCGAAAGGCCACTCAATTAAAGAGGGGGGAGAGAAAAAAAACTAAGAAGACAAGGCCATGCTTAAAGGAATACGTAAGTATCAAGGTGGCGGCAATGGAGGTATAAGGACAGTGCAGGAAAGGCCAGAAGAGTAGGGGGGACAAAAGCAGGAGGTGACAGTGCAATAGGTAAAAAAAAAGGCCGAAGTGTGGAAAATGAAAGGCGAGAGATGAGATCCACAGCGCACCCAGAAAGAGCATGGAAACGCCGGAATTAAGTGGAGGCTGGAGGGGGATAAGTGAACAGGGGTCCGTGAGCCGGGGGAATAAAACTCGCGGGGGATCGGGAGAGAGCCTAGCGTCGAGGAGCAGTCGATACCCATGCGGCAAGGGTAAGAAAATTGCTATAAGTAGTGCGTAGTGTGGAGAGGAAGTCTCAACCCTTGAGAGTCGAGGAAAACCACGGGGATGAGAAAGCCAGGGGTGGGCGCGCGTCGGAACCATAAGTGAGACGGGCTGGACGTGAAGCGCAGCAATGATGGAGGACTGGAGTAGGGGGGGGCAGTGTGAATCCGCTGGTTGCTGCAGAGCATGCCCGCGAAGCGAAAGTCCGACGTGGAGGGCTGGGCGTCGAAGTAAAGCAAACGGCACAGTGGAGCATGAAAAAGAAAAGGGATAAGAACGCCCCTAAGAACAGTGCAGTGTGCCCGAGTGCCAAAGAAACTGGAAAGGAAAGAGAGAGACGTTGGGAGGAGGGGGTGGGGGGGGAAAAAAGATGAAGGGGTGAGAGATGACCCGAAAAGGCGACGGAGGCGGCCTGAAATGAGGGAATGTGAGGGGGATCCGGCCGATGGGAACAAAGCGGGCCCAGAAATGGGAAGAGATGGGCATCCGGGGTACGTATGGAACACATAATGCGATGATGGGGGGAGTAGGCCGTGAGTGGAGCAAAGATAAAGAAAAAGGCAACCACGAGGTGCAGGGAGGGGGGAAGAAACGGGGCATAAACAAGGAGTGTCGCGAATAAGAGGGCGGTCCGGGAGCCGGTAGCGAGAGGATACCCTCTCGGTAACAAGTAAAGAGTCTGCTAGGCTTGCGCCGACATGAGTTGCACCCGGAGCCTGCGGGGGGTAGGCTGCCATAAAGCAGTCCGGGAGAGGTAGCCACTATCAAATGGTCGTGCAGTGGAGATGAGAGGTCGGGGCATTGAGAAGTGGAAATTAACGACGAAACAGAGACTGCCTGGGAACACATGCGAGGTGAGCAGAAGCGCGAGTGTGCCACATGAGGCTCAGGAAAGAAAATCGACTACGTGGTGGAGGGGAGGGTGGGAGGGCCGGTCAACGTAGTTGAGAAACCTGCAGCCGGTGGAAAATACGCCATTCGCGTGTCAAGGGGTAAATGAAGACGGTCTACAATCCCAGAAAATGCGGGCCAAAGATGTGGAGTACCAAGACCCACAGAGTGAAGGGGATGGTACCCTATGGAATGCTGCCTGTGAAATAGTGAGGGCCAAAAGGCAATAGGCACAGAAGAGCCCAACGGCAATCAGGGGATCTCAGGTAGCGGGAGGAAGGGAGCGGGTTGTAATCGCAAGGAGAGAGGGTGCCTGAGGCCATGCAGTGCGGGGAGGAAAGGCAAGCCTGGGTGTAGTGTAATATGGTGCGAAGAATGGAGAAGTGCAATCGACACGTAAAAGGAGATAGATGGCTACTAGGCGAGGCGAAGCAGGACGAAGGAGCACATTTCTGGGTGGGGAGCGATGGGTAAACGGCGTGTAGATTAAGGGATGGCGACATCCGCGAAGCGTGATATGCGTAAAGTGATGGGATGGGGGCCTAGGAGGTAGAGCGTGACAGAACAAGAATACAACAATGCGGCCATGGAAGAGGGAGGAAACAGTGAGCAGTGATGGGGCGGGGAGTCAGCCGTGGCAAGCTGCGGCCGTGAAAAAAAAACCCCACAATGGGAGGCTCACTCCATGATTCCAAAAAGAAAAACGCACTGGAGTGGTGAAAGCGGACCCGGAAGCCTACAGAAGTGGTGGAGAGATAAGTGAGAGAAGATAAAGAAAAGCTCACGCCCGATGAGGTGTCGCCGAAACTAAAGTAGCGGAGTTTGCCAGCTGTCGTGGGGGTGTCAGGAAGGCAAAAAAAAATAAAATCCAGGGGGGCACGAAGAAAGTAGGATGAGGATATGATGTGAGTGTACGGTGGAAAGGAAAGGTAACGTCCACGTGGGACGTGGAGTTGCGACTCTAGGGGCAACCATGGTCGGATGAATGGGGCAAAGCAAGGGCTACAGGGTGCCTCCGCATAGAGGTACATCGTACTCTAGAAGGCGGTGGGAGTACAGGGTCATTGAGGATGCAGCGAGAGACTGATGAGTCGGGGGGTGTAGGTCATGATGAGGGCTCATCGCTGCTACTCACTAACCCGAGGCTGATAGGCAAAGATGAAAGGCGGGGGCAGTCCATCGAAGTTGGGGCGGCCTGTGTGAGACAGGGGTGAAGAAGGGGGAGAAGTAGTCAAGCGGATCAGGAAACCACCAATGGGCACGACAACCCGGAGGGAGGGGGAAATGCCGGGGAGGGCCAGGAGAAATTAAGGTGGAATGAGAGAGCCGGAGTGGGGAGAGGCGGTGGAGGGGAGGCAGAGAGGGTTGGAAAAAGGGGAGATGTGAGCGGTGTGCCCCAAGGAAAGCAGGCCCGAATAAGCGCATTCGGAGCGGGCGACTGGAAGACGGGGCCTAGTGCGAGACAGCATGAGACAGAGGCGCATGACTGAGACGCGAGAAAGACACAGGACTCTTGGAATGGGGGAATCCAGAGCGTAAGTAGGGAAAAACGAGGCAAGACAAGAAAAAGGTGGGAAGGGTGATAAGGGAGCGGGGATAGCCAGGAGAAGAGAGAGGAGACCCGCGGCGAAGAAACAAATGCAAACAAGAGGAAGAGACCCGGAGTAGGACCGGACACGGGGCGGTAAACGAAAGGCACAAATACGAGGCAGTTACCTAAACCCCAGACCACACGGGAAGATCGCGGCAGATGCGGAGACTAGGGACCGACGGCGAAAATCGTATCACGCTTAACGGCTTCAGTGAGGAAAACCACGCCGACAGGACGGAAAAAGAAAAAAGTCTCAGAGGAGGATGGGGAAGACAGGAAAGTCCATAAGAAGCAAAAGAAAGGACCTCGAAAACAAAAAAGGAATAGACCACAGGAGGGAACCAAATGATACCCCCCCAGCACACCGGTGGGAATTGTCAACTAGGGCACCAGCCACAGTGAATCAAAAATACCCAACAAACCCAACGACGGGCGAAGACAACAAAAGAGGAGCGCAGCCAAAGCCGGATAATGCTTATTGCGCAAAAGCCGCTGGGCCATCTGATAAGGTGCACAAAGTGTACACGGGCGAAACGAAAGTGGATAAATAAATCCCCCAACCGGCGAGGGAAGAAACGGCCAGATGACCGCCAGGCGGCTACGCAGTCAGATGGACAATCACTCGACCAACAGAACACATACTCAAAGCAGCGAAGATGGAAGGCTCCAAAATAACAGCGGCCACACATGCGCCAATACGGCAACCACAGAACTCAAGAAAGTCGAGCAGCAGGAAACCATGAAAAATCCACAAACGCGAAAAAGAAAACACAACTAAAACGAAAAACGGGGAGCAGCAGAAAAGCCAAAGACGCGACCCAAAGACACCGAAAGGCGGAAACACCCCTCATAACCTAAGAAGCCCAAAACCTCCGCAGACCAAAACCGAGCCGCACAAAAACAAAACGCCACGACCAAACTACATAAAATGCCGACAGAGAAAAAAAGCTGGCCACCAAAGCACAGATAACAAACCACCCGCCACAGAAGCCAAGCCCAATAAATAAAAACGAGAAAAAAGTCCGCCGGGCACCCAGCAACACGCCAAAAACGTCAAAATAGAATAGATGTTCACACAAAAAAGAATTCTCCAACAGGAAAAGCATTTTATCATAAAAAACCAATAGTGCAAGAGGGAAAATTTTTACTCGATATATTTCCCATGGCTCTTATTGAGCGGCCTGGGTGGGTCGTCGGCCGTCA
>Ga0163217_1001574_pt1 | contig 12477 bp, 4 predicted proteins | sample SynspAceP_FD_185933 | JGI IMG/M metagenome (GOLD analysis project Ga0163217, IMG submission 185933) | Saline lake microbial communities from Ace Lake in Antarctica - Synechococcus sp. Ace-P (PacBio error correction) | ecosystem: Environmental > Aquatic > Non-marine Saline and Alkaline > Saline ... | reverse complement strand
TCGCCAGTCGAAGACAGAAGTCTCCAAGACCTCTAATCACCGCACCAATTCTTTACTTTCCGAGAAGGATAGGGGGGTGAGCATGCTCCCTAGATATCCCTGCTAGGTCACCTCTTGAAGTCTCATATGTCAATTCCCAACCTTATTACCATCGCTTTACAAAATCCTTGGTCCAACTCTTTCAAAGCCATCGTTGTGTTTTTCTTTTTTATAATTATGGATACCGTACCACTAGTTACCTATACGTCGCCCGTCCGACAAGCGCCAGGCACCAGGCTATAGTTACCACATTGAAAGCTCTACGCAAAGGTATTCTAGGCATTTGATGATAATCTCACTGCATATATCATTATCGATATTGGAGTATTACCATTCCCAAAGTGTGACACCCAAAGGTTGCCTCTCCTGGTTAGATCATGGTGCCCGCGAGCTTCACTCCGCGCTCGTCGTCTCCTGTACTGGAAAAGCTTCCCGGTATGTTATTTTAGGATTGCCTCACTCTATAAGATAATGACGCCCGTGGCCTCGTTCGCTCGAACATGCCCCCCACCGTGTTGTCAATTTCAGCGACATTGGTTAAATTGGGCACCGTATGTAAAAAAACAAAAAAAACTCTCTTTTGTTTTGTTATTATTCTCTTCTTTCTGCAAATATTCTATTCTAAGACCCCCCCCCCCCTTCCTTATTAATATTTTCACCTGAATTAACGTTGCTTGTATCTTCGTCTCCCCCTTCTATTTTTCTCTCTCCCTCCTCTCCGCCGCTCGCTTTCCCCCTCACCACCTTTGCCATGCCCACTTTCATCCCTCACTTAATATCCCTCCCGCTAATTACCTCCGCCATTCTTCTCACCTCCTCCTTACCGCTCGCCCCGCTCTCTCATTCGGCTTGTATCATATTTCCCTCTCTCGTCATCACCCCTTCTTCTTGCTTTCGATCAATACTTTATCCCTCGTCACACTCATATATTTTGTTATACATATCAAACCTCACTCATACAACACCCAACCTATACTCCATCTCTTCCTGTTAAACCCTCCTACATCCTCGTGCGTTCTATACCCGCAGCTTCTCTCTCTTAACAAATATATAATTCAAAAGTAGACTGATTTACCTACAGGCTACCAGAGATCCAGGGAAGGTTATGAAGGAGTAAAACCTTCTGGCGCATTTCTAAGGAATAGTCTCTCGATTTCCCTTTTATAAAGCCCATTAAGAATTGTAAATGTAACTAATGTAAGTCCTGCCTGAGCACCGATATAACTGTCCATCGTTGTATTACTTTAGAAACTTATTTGTTCACGCGCGGATTTTGAGTTCAAGCTCGTGACTACAGACAAAGGCTTGTAAAATTACCATTAAAGAACGATTATTCCAGGACACTCCGATAGGGAAAGCTCGTCATCGTGTCTTGCATTAGTTTCCGTTGCAAAAGAAAAGGCCCAGAATTTCTTTGCGGGCCAAACTGTCCCATATGTCACGCGTGAGAAAACCCCTCATTTCTCCGCTTTTCCTGTCGGACCGTGGGGAACAATCTATACAAAATTGCTCGGTCTGCGGGCGACCAACAAATCAGGAGGACCCGATCCTATTGCCTAGAACTCTCGAGTCTCTCCACGATGCTGATGGAGTGTGCGAACAATCTATTTCTGGAATACAGAACGCCATTCGTGACCATAGAGGCATCAAGATCGCACAGAATGCAGAAGACTCCAAGCTCCCAGAGTGAGCGCTCTAGTATCTATATGATCTTATACCTTCGGGATTGCCAGAGAATTTGGTTTTGGTAAAAAAAGCCTTCAATCTGAGGAAGGGAGATCATAGTGCTCCAGTTATTCTCAAACATAACCAATACGGATGAAATCTCACTTGGCTTTGATCAAGACTTGGGCTCCTGATGAGCCAGGTCATGGTAAGAGTAATTCTTCATGCGTCACTGGCGATATTTTCGGTTCTGTAGATGTGATGCGGCCTCAATTGCAGCATGCCATGAGAAATGGTAGAAGCGGAAGGCAAAGGAGCTAATCTTATATATGAATCAAGAAGGTCGTGGAATTGCTTGATCATAAATTAAAGCCTACAAAGCGTCAAGAAGAGGGAATGGATACTGTCCAGCTATTTGGCATCGGTTTCCGATGCGATACAGGGATTATGGAGTTGGTGCGCCAGATCCTTCGGGATTTGCGGTGTTAGCTAAATCAGGTTGATTTCTAATAACGCAAAGGCGTTGGATTTTAGGCTATGGTTTAGAGATGTGGAACAGTTACCTATTGAAATCGCTTCAAATCCCCACAATGAAAATATCTCGCAGACCAAGCGTGATAAAATGGGTCATAAGCATTTTGAAATTAATGATGCGTTTCGTTACTTAAATCAAGGATTCCTCGGGATATATTTAATTAAACCGACCTAAGTGAATTCGTGAGAAGAAGGAATGATGAAAGTATAAAGATTTAAATTATTTCTAATTGCTTTCTCCTTTTTGGACGCGTAATATGCTTGTTTGCTCAAAACCGACATTCCCTTCGCAGGTTCTTATAAAAGTAAGTATTTATGGGATGGCATGGGCAGGTATATTCAGGACAAATGTGAAATACGATTTAGTTAAATAATCTTGTTCAGCTTCAAGACAATCGATTGCGACATTTAAGGCTTCCAAAGTTTCCAATTTCGAGATTTTTGATTGAAGCGTGTATGGGGGTGTGAGAAAATTCTTTTCGGCTCCTATTCGCTATAATGGAGACTATGAACGCCAATTTTCTTTGAGTTTGACTGAAGGAGACAACATCGCTTTGCTTTGCAGAGAATACATTGGCTAACTGAATTCCCGAAATATGCGGGTGCTATGAACTCTTATGGGTATGAATCCGTTTTGGGGGACCGCCTACCATGATCTTTTGCTTTCAATTATTACTTTTCAAAAGATGGTAGCATCGAATAGGTATGTTTTAAAAAAAAGACCTTTTCGACATGCTTCCGAGGCATTGATGAAAGAAACAAGCCTTTTTCATGCGAAAAATACGATTAGAACATGATAAGCAGGAGCTATGTTTGCTTATTACAATGAACTCAAACAAAAACTAATGGTCAAAAACCGTTAATTCTCGTCTCCAATGACGATGGTGAATCACTTCCAAAGAATCCGATTGTACTCGTATCATTAATGAAGAAGGTTGGGTGAGTAGTCAGGTGAGCACAGATAGTCCCAGTCTAATGGGGCATGCAATTACCATTTTTTTAGGGGAGGACTTTTAGGTTAGTGGAAGAAGATATTTTTGAGGGATGTACAAGCATTACTAATCAATGTACGCGGCTGATTGTGGTGAAACTTTTGCAAAGCATCACGTTTTAAAAAGATCGTTACACCAGATTTGGTGGTCTCAGCTGCGACATCATGGTTCAATTAGACGGTCGATCTCTGTGCTTTATTCTTTTACGATGTCAGGCCGCTAATTGACAGGGCAATTGAAGGTTATCCTTCCGATTTGGGTCTTTAGTCTTGTGGTGATAATATTCTTTCAAAGGCGAGACTTTTCACCTGCCGAGGAAGGATTGAAAAAAATTGCCCGTCAAGTGTTTGATTAAGGGATATAAAGGTGTGTTGCTTTGAACGGTTTGAAGTATGTCCACAAAACAGATCAGCCATTCAAGGAGTAACAGTTTGCGACGGCAGTGCAAAATGGGCAGGAGGAATTTTCAAAGCGTTGATGTCCTACAGGCAGAAAATATTTTATGGATGCTGGAAAATTTTGTGATTTTGACCAAAGGAGAGGATTAATGAGAGTGGGGCAATTGCTAATAATTTATTTCCATTGTCCCTGTCAATATGAATCTTACTGCCATCATTGCAATCTCACAGATCAACAAAAGATTGGGATGGGAAAAGCTAAAGCTGTGATTTGTTAATTTAAAAATTTATTCTAATAGTTTAGTAATTCTGATCTAAGTTCCATTTTAACTTAATTATTATTATTTTAAGGGAATTTAATCAATAACTTTTGAAAAGACTTGCATCTTATAATTTTTATTCTTTTACTTTTTCTCTTTAGCGCTTCGCCCAAATCTGGCATACTGACAGCCTTAAAATCCCTTCCGCTTGCGAAGAAGTTAACCAGCTCTGTTCATCTGGAATGAATTAGGGACAAATCTGCGGGAATGAATCAGGATTTAGCATTGAAAGTATCTTTCGAAGCTAAAAAATAGCTGAGGCCAAGAAAAGATAAAAAAAGCACTCTCAAAGCGAAAGAAAATATGGATGGGTCTATTATCGCCGAATGCCAATGGCAGCAAAGCTTTGAATATTCGAGGGGATGCTATCGTTGGCTTAGATTCTTCAAGTTTATCGAGCGCAAGGGTTTCTGGAATATATCGGAAGCTTTTGTATTATGTTACAACAGAGATTACGATATGGCTATTCTGAAGTTTAAAGAAGCTTATAGGCTTAGCCTTAAATCGAGCGTCTCGTATTACTCAGATCGAAGTCTTAATAATGTAGCTTTTAGTTTTTCGTTATAGAAGAATTAGATCTGCAATTTTTTATGCCAAAAAGTCAATTGCAGCCGAATTCAAAAACTGTTTTCCTATTTGAACATCTTTGCATATCGAGTAATTGCTGATGTTTTTGCCGAAGAAATCACTTGATTCGGCTTATAGCACCTATAAATAATCGACTGCCAAGCTATCGGAAAAGCCAGAGATTTTAACTTTTAAAAGGCTTACTTATATTATCGTATTGGAAGTGTCTATTCTCGCCAAGGCAAACTGTATCAAGCGATTAATTTCCTAAAAGAGGTATTCTTACTTTCATCGAAAATAACCTTCGAGGATGAGTTGCAAAATCTCATAAAGTGCTGGCGGAAGTTATGAAGCAAAAAGATTTACGGGCAGCGTATTGCGGTAGCAATAAAATATTTAAACTCTAAAATGATTCTCTTTTGAATAAGAGACAAAGAGTGATGCTTTGGTTCAAGGATTTTGAAATGATCTCAAGGAATCTGAAGTTGAATTCTCAAGGGCCCAAATGAACTCAGGCACACGTTTAGATCTTGTAAATCGAACCGTTTGGGTCACTAAGCATCGCAGGTATTTTGATTCTTGGTTTGGGGTATGCGCTCTTCCGTTTAAAGGGGAAAAGCGGCAGAACATATCGAAACTTAGCGCAAAAATCTTAAGGAAATAGAAGAAATTAATCAAACAAAATAAGCTTTTTTCAATTATGTCATGACCTTAGAGTCCTGATTGGAATGTGAATCTATCGTAGATTCTTTTTGGTAAGAGGTTTATTAGATAAAGAGGAGTTTGATGATGTTGATCCAGACCTAAGAAGGATGTGGATCAGTTTATTTGACTTGAATATACGTTGAAAGGCCCTTAGATCAGAATGAACGGCTTTCAAGCGAAATCAAAAGGAATGGATTTGAATGAGTTGATGATGCAAGTTTAATGGCTGTTCAGGTGCTCAATTTAAGAAAAAATATCCATTCATTAAGGCATGAGATTGAATCAATGTGTTGGGCTGATTTAGATTTGAATGGAAATGTTACTTGAAATTATTCGTTAACAGATTCATTAAGTATTCTAAGCCCGGCCAAACAGTGGAGCGACTGCTGAGCATATAGACAAAAATTGTGATCTTGTGCATCAAGATCACGGAACTGGAATGAGTGAAAAACAAAATCGATCAGGTTTATTATTTGAAAATATCTCTATTACTGATTCAAAGTCTAGGACCACATCTGGAAGGGGGAAACGTTCGGCCTACAGACTATGGAAAGAATTCACTAAAAATGAATGGAGGTTAGCTAACCATCACAAGTGAAATAAATAGAGGACTTAAAGTGCTGGATCAGCTTTTTGGGGTTTAGTCAATCAGGGGTTAGTTTTCCGATTGTCAAAAAATCTGCTATGCGTAATTATAGACTTCAAATCCCCAGCTGTTGGAATGAGTTTCCATGGATAGATCCAATTGTTCTTGAGATTCTATTATTTGTTAGCCCATTTTGGTTTGATTCAGCCAAGCAGCTTTACATCATAGATTCTTGTAAGCTTTGACTGTATTCGTTAAGCAATTGTCTTCACGCTTGCTGGATCGATTTGTAGTTTTTCGGAAAAAACCGATAACCAGGTTCGCCAACTCTAAACTCAAAGCTCAAATATCTAAGTTAGCCTCCGTAGCAAACGATTCACCAAAGACAAGGCCATGGGCTAGGACTTCCCGTTCGCTTGAGTTCGTTCCCGTTCCACCCAAGGCTTTGGTTTAGTATAATTTTTCCCATAGGAAAAGCTCAGGTATTTCTATCGGACTCATCGCTTGAATGCTCCTGTGAAGTTATCGATTCCGGTTGACTTTATAAATTTTCAGTTCCAACGTCTCTCGCTGCTAGCACTTAATCTCATTAGTGGAGCCTAACCGATTCTTGAAATTAGAAAATTATGTTCTTTTAAGCTCTTTAAGGAGTTGATTATTGACTGATTACATGAATATGAATCCCCCAGATAAAGGAGGATTGACATGGAAACGAGATCTTTTGCATGATTTCCTGCTTCAAAAATCTTTCAGGAACTCTCGAGTGAGATACATTAGCAGGTGGTTCACTATCCGCAAGCCTTATTCATTCTGACAGATCCACGGATTCGTCAATCCATCAGCCGAAATCCGCGATCTAAAAAAGGTTGCGATTTCCACTACTTGACCCCAGGGTAATGAATGCTGCTGGACTCAGTGATTTTGAGGACTTTCAGTGATTCTTTTATTTTTTGTTATAGAATTTACTCCCCAATTGCATCAGTAAAAGGGAAAGCGACTTAATAAATGGTAAACACTAGCATCATGGTACTTTTCCAATGGCCTGCTGGGACGCATCGACCTGCCTCGCCTTGGCGCCTGCCTCGCCAGTTTAAGCAAGAAACTAGGTTACCGGCATCCTTGAAGTACGGACGTATTTACTTTTATCCAATCTTAATCGTGAGTGACCAGAATTCGTTCGTAATCATCAAAAATTGCTTAATCCTGCCAATATCAAAAGCTCCAGCTAAAAGCATGGATTGGTGACATTTCTTTTCTCCGAAGATTAATTTGTAAGAAAATTAATCCACCAATGGCCGCAACTTTGAGAAATAACAATAAAACATATTGAAAATACCATGTAGACGCCCATCTTTTTACTTCAACCCGAACTGGAAAGCATGGCATAAGCATGGAAAGAATCTAGGCCCAAGGCTTATCCCAAACTAATGAAAAACAAGATATGAAGGCATCCATGGCTCTGTGATAAAAATAGATCAATATAAAATCCTGCTCCTCCAGCGAATTCAAACTTAGGATGTGGACTAGTTCCTGTTGATGTTTGATCCGGACTGGCGAATAGGTGAGATTAAGCATAAACATTGGAAACTAATCATATGTGTCCCAAGTAATTCCCCACCGCTATCTGCTAGGCATTGTTTATATTCAATGAGCTTGGACTCTGTGGCACCGAAATATGCGAAGTAATCGCAGGGTGGGCAAAACTCCACATGGTAAAGAAGGCAAACCAAGAGAAGAATTGAATACACCTTAATTGCTTCATTACTTTTTTGGCATGGAGGCGATGTTTGACATCTCTTTAAAAACCTGAAAAAAACAAACACTATTTGCAGCTTTTTCCCGCCTCAAAATTCATCCATATCTCCGGGAGGATATTCTTCAGTTTCAGAATGGTATAAAGGAATTGAGCTAAAAGAAACAAAGACCTATGGCAAATGGGCCAATTTCATCAGAATGCCGGAACCACCCGGGCGCAGCTGTATTGGACGCCTATTTGAGGTCATTCATTCCAAGGTAATTTGAAGCAATCAAGTACCGATTTACCAATGTACCAAGGTCTTTTGCACCACAAATCCATAAAGAGCGTTGAGAGTACTGGAAGCTTATCAGTACTAATGCCTTTTAAAATGGCTCCATGCTGACAATTATTTGACGGCATCAAGTATCCAAAGCCGAAAACCCGCTGCCATCCAAAGTGCAGAAGATAGGGGCGCAAAAAAAATAGTGTGCGAATGGTACTTCAAGGATGCCACCGACGAAAAGAAGGTTTTCTTCTGCCAAACTATGGGGATGCAAAGTTCGATCAACTCAAGTAACCGACAAGGGTACAATAATCCTGTCAGAGGTGCTGCAATCCAAAGAAACTGGAATAGCATCTTTGTCCGCTCTAAGTTTGAATATCCGGACATGAATCCGCCTTGGCAATGCAAAAAGCCAAACTGGATTCCAAAGGAAATCAAAACTCATTATTTCCAGATTTGCCAGGAAACTCGTTGTTTCTTTAAGTTCACTTTGGGGGTGGGGTTTGTCGTGAGATAACTTTAATTCAACTTAAGTCAACTGAATGATAGTTTCCTTCGAAATTGAAGTTTCTAATTTCCAGAAAAAGCAGATTTCTTGAATCGCTACAAAGGGTGATCATTCTCAGCAACGGATCAAATTCTGTCATTTTCCTAAGAATTCATTAATTCTTCCATTTTGAGCGAAATACTTTTGATCAATCAAGACTGTTGTCTATATCAATCCATGAAAGTATATCCGGATGCGTTGGAAATCGGCTTTTATAGTACCAAATTTGTAATCCGATTTTTAAACTTGATTGGAGTTTAGTATAGTAGCTAACTTCACTCTTTAAATAATCCCCCAGATGATGATCATGGGGAAATCCCATTCATCTTCATAATGAACAAACGAAATTCCTGGGATCCTTTGTACGAAATTGAACTCACAGTAGCCCATCATTTGATTCGGCGTAGGAAATATCGGACGTGGCATCGTAAAGACACTCCCTCCTTTGACGAAACAGAAGATATTAAGCGGTGTTTGTCAATATAGGTTACTTCCCTTCCATCATAAACTTTATTCGAATAAGGTTATTACCATTCCCTTCAGGAGATATTACCTTGGATATTTCTTATAGGCTCTTGTCTGGAGCGATTAATAAGCGATCGACAGGACAGGTATTGATTTTGAAAAGGACGATTGATAAATCTGCGAATCTGTTGGATAGGAGAAGCAAACTGCTGGCAATTTGAGTCCGTATTTAGTAGATTGATAAAGCGGGAATAGATCGTTTGAGCATTCATAGCGAAGTTCTGAGTTTCTTTGAGATTTCCTCTACTTCTTCACCCAAAGCCAAGGTTCAGAATCATTCGTATTAATCATTGAGGGCACGAAAAAAGTGAGGGAAAAAGCAAGCTATTAATCATTCCATGTGCAAAAAGGAGATTTCTGGCTCTCCTGCAAAACCTCCACAGTCATAACCAGCAAGGAACCCGGCTTCATCCAAGGCTATTTACTAGTCTGATACCTGCCCATCATGTGCTCCTTTCAGAACGCAGTATTGTCACTGTCCAATGCAGCAGCACTAACGCTGAATTCCAGGCAATCCTTGCTCGGGTAAGCACAAAAGTCGCTCAGATTTATTTTTTGCAGCAGTGATCCTCTCCTGAGGCACTTCTAGCATCTGCATCCACTACATTCGAGCTTCACGATGTGCAAGGCTGAAGCGCCTTCAAAATCAAATTTCAATTAAAGTTTGGCACGTGAATTGACCCCAAGAATGCAGGTATTCATATCCGTCCAAGGAAAACCATCAACTCCTGCATTCCAGATTTTAAAAGCCATTTTCTCGGCCGCAACAAAGTTCTAGTTCAGACTAGTAAAGTCAGGAAATGCGCACCATCCTGGCCCATACTGGCCTTTCATAGATTTTTCCGTCGGATATATTATAAAAAAGATTCGCTTCTAGATCCTTTATATGGAAAAATAAACCCTTTTGGGTTTATGATAACTGGAGCCATAATCACGACCACACGAAACCTTGTGAGTCAATCGTGATCATACTTTTTCGATCTGAATTTGATCATCAAAAGTTGAAAACCGTCCATATGAGGCTTCCCATGTGGATGATGTCCAGATAATACATCGGCAGGCATATCTTTGTCTCTGAAGGTAAGTTTGCGAGTGTAGTCACTTCCTTGTCGAGATTAGTGGGTAGCGGCATTGCTGGAACCCCAAGGGACATTTGGTGGCAATACCATTCTTCCGGTCAATTCAGTTAGCTACTGATGATTCCAGCAACGGAATCTTCATGCATAAGTAAATAGTCTAAAGCTCATCCTCCAGCGCTGAAATAAAATAAAACGATTGGTGGAAGCACCAAAATTGAAAACTGTCCTTTGGGTATGTCTAAGGAAAATTACCGTAGGCTCTCTTTGATTATGGACTCCATATAACGGGGATGCTCATGTGATGGATCGTCGCCGTTCATAGGGGCGAAGTGATCCGTATTCCAATTCGTGTAGGGCATTTCCCAAACGATTCTCAGATTCCCGGTTTTTTCACCTAATCCGATGAATTCTCTTCTTTTTGGACTTGCTTGTGGAGGTTTATTCTGTGCCTTATCAAGGTCGTCCCTAAGGGATCATCTGCGTTTAAGAGTTCACCCGTGTCAAATCAAAAAAAAGCTTTAAATGAATGTCCGATAAATCAAGTTGAACCGTGTCAGTTTTTCGGGACCCAATTTCAACATACCAGATCCTCAGAAATTTTTTCTTAAATTCAGTGCTTTTTGGTTCACCGATTAACGATAGGATTTGGTTTGGAAGGGTTGGTCAAGCGATTTTAACCTGAATCCGGATCAATTCCCGGATGATAAACCGTGAATTTAATTTCCGACTTGGGTAGTTCCTTCCAAACCGTCAGCTATTTCTTGTCCAAAATAGACTGCGTCCATACCGAATATTTTGGAGAAATTTTTGGATTGTATAGAATGGGCATCCAGTAGGATTTCATAGGTAGCTTTTATGGAAAATGATGTGACTGACGCTAATTAGAACGCATTGTTGGATTAAAAAATCAACAATCCTATCCCTGAAGGGCTATTCTAGGAAAAAGTAAATTCGTAGGAGTTCTCAAATTGAAATTTTAGGGGATTCAATCGATTGCAATAAGAGTAAATGTTTTTGAATTTCTAAGGAAATAGTCCTATTATCACAGGAAAGATTTCCGGACCAAAAGGTTCGGTTTCAAGAACTAATTGGATCGTGATACTGTCTGGATCAAGTTTTTCTCGATATATCTGAGCGAGCATTTGAGGAGCGGTTTCTCCCATTTTAAATCCAGTGCTATCGGGAAAACAGAAGTAAGGCTGAAGGGCTCATTAATGGAGCAAAACTGCAATTACTGATCACTACCGGTATCCTACTTCTTCAGATTTTGTAGGCCCATTGGTTTTGAATGCAAGCATTGCTTCCAACTGCAGCCATGTCATTATTTGGCAAATTTTAGTGCATCAGGTTTTATCTTGCCATTTTTGATTAGCTTTCAGTGACTTAAAACCCTGATCATTGGTTCCATAAGCAATTCGATACATTAATTAGGATTATCACTTCCAAACCGGTGATTGGTTTAGTGCATCGCGGTAGCTCTTTCTCCTTTCCTTGACTACTGCTTAAGGTTGAGGTTCAGCCAAAATGATTTGCGATTTTTGGTGTAGCCTTGGCTTACAAGTGAGATGTGGGCCAGCATAAGGCGCCGCCGATAATCATCTTACCATCCACATGATCGCTTGGGGATGTCAGGAACGCGATCAAAAAATACGATGAGACTGATCCAATAATCCAGGAGCTTAGTGAAGTTGATGCAAAATCAGTAGTTCCGCTTAGAAAAAGACTGACTAAAAACACCATCGATCTGATTAGAAAAGCATCGTGTCAAATACTACCGATTTTTCCCCGAGCAAAGCTTTCACTTGGTTTGGGAAAGGGATTCCATTATAGCCTACTTGAAGAGGGCACTTCCTCGACTCCCCGCTGATGGACAGTGGAGAAAAAAACGTTTGCCACTACTTCGGAATAATTACGCCGAATGGTAAAATGGGACCTGCTTTTTCCGAAAGTGGAAGCGCTTATTGCATTTACGGATCGATAATTTTAAATTTTTTTCAGCCAACCTGCTTATTACTTTTTGCTTTGGTCTCTATACCACATTTACTGATTCCTGGATAGGTCCTTCATGCTCTGGAAAAAATTCGTCGATGAAGAGACGTTTTAAATTCTCGAGGCGATTATCTTTATAGTGGCTTGGTCGATTTTTCATAAAATTTATATTATTCCTAGTATTTGCCTTTAAGGCAAAATTTTAAACAAAAAGATGGTAAATGGGACCCAATTTGAGTTATAAAAAGATGGGGATTTATTTTGTTGCTTTTCAAAAACGTAATATTAACGGGCGATTGGAAAAAATAAATATTTTTTTTTGTTGCAAATCCGTTTTCAACGCCCAAAAACGATTTGCAATAAAAAAATCCGGACTAGGAAATATTTTTCTTTTTACAAAGTTGGTTATTTCAAGCTTAAGACTGGTAAAACATTACTATATTTTAAAGAATTTTTTATGGGGGGGGGAAGGGGGGCCTCTAATTCCTTTTTCCTTCCGTTTACTTGTTC
>Ga0163217_1096902_pt1 | contig 12478 bp, 12 predicted proteins | sample SynspAceP_FD_185933 | JGI IMG/M metagenome (GOLD analysis project Ga0163217, IMG submission 185933) | Saline lake microbial communities from Ace Lake in Antarctica - Synechococcus sp. Ace-P (PacBio error correction) | ecosystem: Environmental > Aquatic > Non-marine Saline and Alkaline > Saline ... | reverse complement strand
TTTACCGACCACGTGATTCTCGATCACGACGGCCAGTCTTTCTGGAGTCACTGTTTCACGCAGGTATCCGCGGCGTTAAACGCCGGTGTTCGGTATCCGTTGTTGGTGGTTGCAGCTTCGACAAGATCATCAAGAAGTGTCCGGTGGTATTCGTACCGCGCTTGGAACCCAGTATCAGTGACTGGGGCTTTTCGCCCAGTCTTGTTCGGATCCTCGATGAGGGCTCCGCAGCGCTGGAGCGGTCAGCGGGTGTACGAGCTGATGAAGGCAGCACCAGTAGCGCCTATGTCGATCGCTGACTGGGCCATAAGTCTGTACGTGCGAGGAAGGGTTCCGTGTCGATGTCGAGTTGCAAGATCGGCGCATTCGGAAGCTCTGCTCGCTACGTTCACGTGCAAGGCAATTGTTGGCAGATCACGAGAAGGGCGACGTACGCGACGAGATCGAGCCGGTATCAAGTTGGCATCGAGAATCCAAGGCAAAACCGAGCTGGTAAGCCGGCGGGGCATGGTCAGTCATGTCCGATCGTGCGATTGGCCTCGGGATCTACCTGGAAGTGAGATGGCAGGCGAAAGGATAGCGTAAAAATTTCGAGTATCAAAAGTTACTCAGAGTCACCAGGCATGGAGAGTGGCCGGTCAGCAAATGGCGAGAAAGAACAACAGCGCATGGCTCCAGTGTCCCTAGTGACCCCGTTTCGTCAGGTCATGGCATTGGCAAGCCATCCCGAATTCGTCACCCGTTATGCAGGGTGAGTCAATGCGGGTCGGGTTATCGTGGTCGTACGGTCGGGGTCTTTGCGGTGGTTTTGAACACCAACCTGCAGGCACTGGTACAAACATGTGGGAGAGTGGCTGACGTAACGTCCGAGACCGAGCTGTTGCGTGCTTGGCAGCAGGGCGCCGGCGTTTTTCGCAGTTATGCCGGACCGTCTGTCGCCGCGATCGTCACTGGGTGAACAGCCCTCGTGAATGATCTGATCGCAGCGTCAAGGTCCCATTGCTCGATGTGTTTCAGGAAGGTCGTATCGACCGTTTGTACCTGGTCTCATGCCTTGTGATACCATGGTGCAAAGGCCAGTTGGAGGCAATTGTTCTTTGGTCGGCTGACAAAGCCGGCTCAAAGGGCTTTGGCTATGTATTACGAGCTGATGCCACGAGCTGGTGGATGGCTTGCTGACTCGTTATATCGAGTCGAGGTGTATCAGCAGTGATTCGAGACCAACGCGCGAACAGGCGGCACGGATGATCGGCAAATGAAAACGCGACGACACGCAAGGGGTATTTCGCGCTGCCAGGCTTATTTTTTACAAAGCTCGTCAGTCTGGCGTCACCAGGAATTTTCGAAATCGTGGCGGCGCGCTGCGGTCTCTTGAGGTGGGACAAGACGTAACGGTTTCATACATTAGGGAACACATGAGTAGCGGACGGTTCGTTCAAATCATCGTTGCGTCATCGAGTGGATTCCACAGTGACAGCGTGACGAAGGTGTTATGCGCGTGCTTGTCGACGGAAGGGTTGACCTTGAAGTCCCCGCAGCATGGGTGATTGGCATTGTTAAACCATCGCCATGGGGTACCACGAAGGTTGTCAGCGCGGCTGCCCGTACAGCGCACGTGCAGCCTTCCGTTCCAGTGGGTGTCAGCCCTGGCCGGTCAGGGAGTGATCGGCAACCCCATCGCAAGGCCGGCCGGTGGGCGAGAAGAGCGCTGGGGCTTCACCGTCCTGCGCCTTGCCTAGCGGGGCACAGGCCAGACAACTCCAACGATTGCTGGAACCGCTCAAGGTTAGCGAACCTTTCTGCCCGTTTCGCCAAGGGCGGTAAAGTGGGTTGTTCGGTTGTGTGGTGTGGGCAAGGACCGTAACCATTGCTGGAACTGATCGTAACTCGCATGAGCACAGCGGTTCTTCGTATTGCCGGTGTGGGTGAGGGATGTGAAGGTAACGACTCTATCACGAGATTGAGGATTCCACGTTGGACAAGGTAGCGCTGGGTTTACGGTCAGATGATACGAGCTCCGGGGCAAACGTCTGCGGTAGCGCTGACCGGTCTGACCATGGCTGAGAAATTCCGTTGACGAAGGTCGCTGAGCGTACGTTGTTCACGAAACATCTACCGTTACACCCTGGCCGTTACAAAGTATCCGCATGTTGGCGTATGCCTTGCCGCGGTGGTTACAGCCAACGCCTTGGCCGAAGGGATGAGCGTCGCAGGAGCGTATTCCTTACCAAGCAGGGTTCCATACGTCGATTCGGCGGTTATGACTCCAGCGATGACTGACCGCCTCGCCAGCACCCCTTCGCCACTTGGACGCGCGTGGTACTGTCTCGTGATATCGCTTCCTGGGTATCTAATCCTGCGGTGGGTTCGCTGGGACGGCACTTCCGTTCAGTGACCCCAGGTGATTGGTCAGGAGCACTACGTACGCCCGTGGCGTACAGATGTTTGGCGCTTCAAGAGCTGGAAGACATCATCGCAGTGTCTGGTATGGCACGAACTTCCGAAGAAGACAAGAACTGTAGCACGCGCTCGTACAGATCCAGCTTACCTGTCGCAGCCATTCTTCGTGGCCGAAGTCTTCACCGGTTCCCCAGGCAAGTACGTTTTCTCTTGAAGGGACCTATGCCGTGCTTCAAGGCATTCTGAGATGGCGAGTTCGACAACTGCCCGAGCAGGCGTTCTACATGGTCGGCCCATCGATGAAGCATCGAGAAGGCAGAATGTAATGCTAGCCGCCCGCGCAAAGCGGGCGCAGATCGAGCATGAACATGCGTATGACAGTTGCACTGCGATATTCGTCCAGCGGGACGAAGAGCTGTTTTCTCAGGCGGTTTCGATGGTGTCGCACACAGGAAACATGGGTGATCTGGGCTTCTGCGCAGGCCACACCCCGTTGGCTACACGACTCAGCCCGGTCGGTTCGGGTGATTCAAGCGGTGGCAGCGGGAGGAGTGTTATAATTCAGGCGCTTCTGGAGATCAGCGAGCATGGTCAAGGTGCTTGCCGACACGGCTATCCGTGCTGCGCGACCATCGACGAAGCTGTTGCAGTTGAAGCGAAAAAGGCCGTGAGAAGGCCTTGAGCGAGAAGGGTCCGGTTTGGATTACGGTCCGCTTCTGCGCGTCTGCTGAAGCTGCAGCCCAAGCTACGTTACCGTGCAGGACTGCGCAGAATACGGGACGGACCGGATTCAACAATCGCGAGTTCGTTTGGCAATAAAAAAGGCAGTTTCGGCTGCCTTTTTTATAGCTCGTCGGTATCGGTTTCAGATTTGCTATATTCCCACTCTACCACCAACTACGGTTCACACTATGATTGGATATCGTCATCCTCGCCGCCGGTCAGCGGCACGTATGCGCTCGGCATTACCCAGGTTTGCTCACCCGGTGGCAGGTGAGCTTGCTGGCCATGTTATTGATTGCGCCCGAGCATTGGCGCCGCGCGATTCATGGGTGATAGGTTTCATGGTGCAGACCGGTTTCGCGAGAGCGCTTCGGCCGACGATATCAAATGGGTGGGCAGAGCGAACCATCGGTACGGCCAGCGTTGCCCAGGCGTTGCCGCTATATTACGACGCGATCAGATATTGGTTCTGTACGGTGATGTGCCTTGCTGCGTGCCGGACGTATGCAAGGGCTTGCGGCAGGCAGGGCGCCAAGCCTCGGCTGCTGACAGTCACCATGGCGTGGGATCCAAACCGGTATGGGACGTATGTTACGCAGCCTACCGGGCTGTGCAGGCGATGCGAGCAAGCAAGGGACGCAGTGAGAGCCATTTGCTGATAACTTGAGGCATACGGGATCATGGCGCTGCCAGGCAATCAGGCGGAAAGAGTGGTTGACGAGTTGTCGAATGTACCGCAGGGTGATATTACCTTGACCGAGTGTGGGGCATTGGCGGTGGGCCATAAGGTCCTGTGGAGTTAGGCAGCGCTGGTTGAACTCGAAGTGATGGGCGCGAAACGCAGCAGCTTTCGGTGCTTGAACGCGCCTTGTGCAGGAGTGAATGTTTGCGGCTGATGCCGAGGGCGTCACGCTGGCGGACCGGCGGCGGCTTGACGTTCGCGGGCCTCTGAGAGTCGGCAGGATAATCTTTTGATGGCTCAATTGTGTGTGATTCGAGGGTGATGGTGAGCATTGGCCGATAACGTCGAGTCGGCCGCTTGTGTAATGCAACAGCAATTCGCTGCGGCACCCGTGATCAAGGCGTAGCCACATCCGGTGCCGAAGTCGGGGAAAACTGCGTATTGGACCTTTACGCGCGCCTAGCGCCAGGGACCGTATGCAATGTCGGCCAAAAAGGGGAATAGCAATTTTGTCGAGACCAAAAGCGTATTGGCGCGGGCTCCAAGATCAACCATGTCTTACGTTGGGTGATGGCGCTGGTGGGTGCAGACGTTTAACATTGGCGCCGGCACCATCCCTGGCAATTACGATGGGTACGGTGAACCAATTCGTACGCGCAAGGGATGGGTATTCATAAGCTCCAACAGTGCGCTGGTTGGCGCCGTCAGCATCGGGCCGTTGCGATACCGAGCAGGCTCGATGATAACCAGGATTGCCTGCGACAGCGTTGGGCGGTTGGGGCGGCGCGAGGCAGAAGAATTCGAGGGTTGGCAGCGTCGGCAAGAAAGGATAGGTCCAGTAAGCCGTCTCCCGCAGGGCGGCTGGCGTGAATGTTACAGATTGATCTGTATTCAAAGGAGAGATTGACGGGCACGCTGGGCGACACGTTGCGAGGTACGTATGTGACGCCTTTCGAGAGTTTTGGGCAAAGGCTGACCTTGCCCTTGCGAGTGACGCTTCCTGGTGGGCCAACGGATCTGGGGCCTGATCCAGGGTGACGCTTTGAGATTCTCGACCCCCTGCTGTGGCGCGATCTGCGCAGCCCAGTCTGGACAAGCTTGGACGAAGGGCCTATATCCATAGCGCCTGGAGGTTTGCGGGGTCGCATCAAGGGATGTTATCGAGGTTGCCCGGGGACCTTCTCGCAGCGGGCTGAGGCACCAGGGTGAGCCAAAATTACCGCTCGTCTCTGCTCACGACAGGCAAGGATGCAGGAAGCCTTGCTACACGTTATGACCTTTTCAAATGTTTTATCGTCTCTGGCTGGATCCCGAGATGGTCTTTCTGCGGGCTATTTTGCGATTGAGCAGTTGCAGCTGGTCAAGGCGGACAATAGTTGGATCATCTGTGCGCAAGCTCAGGCTCAAGCAGGTGAGGCGGTTATTGGATGTAGGCTGTGGCTGGGGGATTCGGCCCGACCACGCGGCGCAAACGGCTTATGGGTCAGTGTGATACGGCATACCTTGAGTAAGGCGCTACTGGCCTCGCCCGGGAGAAAAATTGCTCAGGCGGCTGCGATCGCGTTTTGAAATTGCAGCTCGAGGTTATCGCGGATCTGCCGGGCCGGGAAGACTTCGACCAGGTCGTCAGGTCGGTATGTCGAGCATGTCGGTCATGCGGATCTGGGCGCGCTATTTCAAAGGTGCTGTATGACCAGGTCAAAGCGCGGCGGTTGGTAATGATCTGGGATCACCGCCAACATTGTGGACGGCAGGACCAGTAGCGCCGGGCGGGCACGATTCATTGGGCGCTACCGTATTCCCACGGGATTGCGCATTTGTCCACGGGCTCGCGGAGTATGGATGGAGCAGGTTGGAGGTGGTCGATGTGGAAGCGCTGCGCTCCTTATGCGCGCACCCTTGAAGCACTGGACGAATAATTGGAGGCGAGGCTGGACGAGGGCGAAGCGACAGGTGTAGAATAAGGCCTGCGTATTGGCGAAATCTATCTGGCGGGCTGTGTTACGGATTTGGCAAGCTGGAATGACATTCATCCAGTTTGGCGTCCAAAGCATTTGCCGGTGGCCAACACAACCTTGCCCTGGACTCGGGAGGAATCTATTGCGCATTTAAAACCTCAGGGATCAATCGTTCGGTCGGCAGATTGATTCACAGCGTCTGATGCGCCTTGTGATTAATTTATCCATGGCCGTAATACCGAAACGAATGGAGACACGCGTGACCTGTGGCATACCCCTTGCAGAACTGAAGTTCAGGCGTGGGTACCCACTTGCCCTGGAGACGTTCTGGACGCCGAGCGGCAGTGTCTTTGCTTGAGCGTCGCGGATCATCGTAAGCGAGCCTTACTGCGCAGCTGTTGAAAATGGGACTCTATCGGGCCGGGGGGCCCCCCCCCCCGGAAGAGCGCCAATGCGCGAGAGAGCTCGATGTCGCTTGAGCAATGGCAGCATCGCGAAGTTCAGATTTCCAGCTTGTCAAGTGCAGCTGGGGCCCGGTGATCTGGAACTGCAAACTTGCATCCCACGCAGCGGAGCGTACCAGGTCGCATGATTTGGCTTCCACGCGCCGTCAGGCCTGATGGTTTCCCCGCGCCGGACGATCAGGGGCGGTTAGGTTCTTTGTCAAAGAGGGTTCAGCATTTATCTGAGTGGCGGGCTTTGTCGGCAAAGACGCCGTGGCCTACAAGCGCGTGGTTATCTAAATCATCTTTCGCCTTTTCCCTATCTGCATTCTGGCACGTACCCGGAAACAGTGCAATACTTGCGTTTCCGCGGCTCTTCAAGGGTTTCCGTTGCAGCTGGTGATGCAGTGAACGGTCCCGGCCGTCGGCTGCCAGCGAAGATAGTGGATTGAGCTGCGGCGGAGCGCGAATGATGTCACCAACGGTTGCGGAGAAGGCGTGATGTGTTGAACTGTCCTTTCGCATCAATCCCTCGGTCTGGATGTGTATCTGACGACAGTGCAGGGTGCGCGCGGTGAGCGCGATTGAAACCGCGAACAGTCCAGGTCGCGCATGGCGTGGAAGTTTGTTGATCTGAGACGAGCAGGACCGCTTTACCTGACCAAAAATATGGTCTATCAGAACTTGCTGAAGATTACCTCATGAAAATGGATCTGGAAGCCTTGGTCGTGGTTCTGTTGCTGGTGGGCTTGTTGGGCAACACAGGCGAGTGCGCGAAGCAGCGGAACAGACTTTCTAGCGGTGTGAATGGTGGGGCTGGATCTGGCGGAGGAGACTTTTCGCCTGCACGCGCGTGGCTGACGGAGAGCGCCGTCGGGGTGTGGGTCGAGAGTGCAGCGGATGAGGGCATGCTGTTTGATTTTCCCCGCCAGGTACCGTCCTGCTATCATGGATGCCGCAATATGCGTATCGCCTGGAATCTGGTGTATTTTGGGATGACAAAGGGGTCATCGCCAATATTTTCCATGCCGTTCCGCTTGCCGCAGCATTGCCCTGTGAGATTTATCTGCGGACGAGCGCTTGCGCTTCGTGCTGGAAATGCCCTTTTTTTTTCCACCGGCACTGTGGGCCGCTTGGGCCTGAGCGAGGGCCCAGAAAGACTGGTTATTGGTGAGTGATCGCGTTACCGACTCCCTCCGAGTAAGCCTGGTCGGGGCTTTCCCAGCGCCCCCGCTGATATTCTCGCAGTAGGCTTGAGTACAGGGCATATTAGCGTCGCTGTATAGTGAATCGCCTGTTGCAATAGGCGACATCCTGGGATTTCGCCCGCTGGCAGATGCCTACGCGTGCCGCCGAGGGGCATTCTTCAGCAAAACACATCGACACAGCGATCCGGGATCTTTGCGGTGGCGACATGTCGGTAACAGCGATGGCGCGTGGATGCATGACCCGTGTAATCTACTTCGCAACAACTGAGGATCTATCGCGCGAAAATGTTACCAATTGATACGTCGTGGTTGTATGGCGGTGGGACGTCGAGGTTGAGCTCACGGACCAGCAGCGCCTCTCCTTTCCTGCATCGGGGGGGGGAAAGGGGGTGGAAAGGTGCGGTCGCGCGTCTCGTCTCGCCAAGAGCTAAGAATAGCATTACTTCATTACATGTTATTGCGCCAGGTTTAAATAGTCGCTCTCCTCCTCTCGTGTAAGTCTCATCTCAGTTACCATACAATCGCGCCTGATAGCGCGCGGTGACAGTGCTCGCACGCCCTGTCCAGCGCCTGGCGATAGGATTGTGGCTGGCGCTCGCTCATTCGCTGTTTAGTCTTTGATGCCAACTGCGTTTTTTTTGTGCGAGGAGTGCTTTCCAGTCGGGTAGCGCTTTTGGTAATTGCTGGGCTCTGCACAGTTTCGCCGTCGCTGGAAGCGTGCGTATGGTAGAGAGAGAGCGCGCTCGCGCACGCGTCGCTCTCGGACAGTGAGGGTGTCTGATCGAGCGGCGCAGAGATATGCTGCATCAGAGGTGGATGTTGCAGCCTATACTGTATGCCGTCCAGTCCTGAGTGTGGCGGTGCAATCACCATGGCGCCCAGCGTCACGGCATGTGGGACTTGTTCCGTTCTGGTAGCTTGGCGGTGGCTTGAGAGGCTGCCACACGCGGCGGGTGCTGCTATCCTAGCCGAAGTCGAAGCTTCGCCCAGGACGCTTGGTATGTCGGCTACAGGTAACTGGGCAATTGGCGTCCAGGCTGCGGGCTGCGTGTCAGGCTATTCAGCTTTATTCAATATGACTCAGACCCTGCCGTCTAGCGTAGACACTGCTCGTGGACTACGGGCACCGAGCTGGGCGCCAGTTGAGGGGTGCATCCATCCTTCACCGTTGGCATGTAATCCAGCACCGTGCTAAGGTGTGCGTCCGTCGAGTTGTGTGTCTGCTGCTAGCCGTAGCGGCGATGGCAGCCGGGAGGTTGTCTATTAAAAGCCGGTCTGGCGCGCTTGCCGCAGCTAAACGGATTGGCTCTCTCTCGTAGGTGTGACACGGAATGACAGAGACATGGCGCCGCCCCGCGGTATTATCGCTCCATAGGTCGAAGACTCGTCTGCATCCGGTTGAGGGCGAGTAAAAGCCTCAGGCTCTCGCTCTCGGCGCTCAGTATCTTCTGTAATCGTGGCGTTGGCTCGATTTCGTGGCTCGTTGGTCCGGCGCGCGGGGCAAGTGGCTTTAGGCAGATCGCCGCGTCCTTCCTGAGAGAGCTGGCGCCGCAGGGCGGGCGCGGACCGCGCGGGCGGGGGATGTGAGTTTTTTCAGAAGTGGAAATTTCTCGAATCTCATTGCGTATATCTCTCTTCTTTTGTCTACAGGGGCAGATCGCTAACAGGCAGGGTGGGCGCCTTTTCTGCGAGCGTGTGGTTTACCTTCCATCTGGGCCCGCGGAGGCCTTCCTGGCGGTCGGGGTTGTGTGGTAATTTTCGTTTTACCGGCCCCCCGGGGCGGCTTGGGGCCGGCCCCCCCAAGCTATATCGTGGGCAAAAAAAAAAAAAAACTTTTTGGGAGGGCGGGGGGCGGCCTTCGGGGGCCCCAGCGGTGCGGGGCTTTTCGCGGCCGCGGGCGCGGGGGACCCCCCTCCGATGTGGGAGGGGCTGTACGCCCCCGGCAAAAAAAGGCCAGGGGGGCTATTTAAGGAAGGCCTGCGCGCGTGGTTTGTCTCGATCGAGTGCGGAGGGATGGGGCACGCGGGCTGTGTTTGGTTTGTGGCCCTCTCCCCCGTATTGCTTCTCTTAGTGGCAGTGCTCTGTTTAGCTTACTCATATGGGACTGGATGTGCACATGTAGCGCGTCAGCGGTTCACAGTGACTTCAAGGAAAAGGCTATGCGCACGTTACTACGCAAGCCGGCCTTCCTGGTTACGCGCCAGCGAATAGTTAATCACGATGTTATCGGCTCCACCCCAGTCGAAGATGATGTGCGTTCGTACGGCTGCTGTCTAAGGTTGTTATTCGCATCCTATCGCTAGAGACTTTGTGTCGCGTAGGGGCCCGGGCCGCGGCCATCTCCAGGGTGGCGGGGACTCGGCGGCTGCAGAGGCTCCACGCCGGCTCGACTGACTCTTCCAGGAGTCGGGAGGACTCGCAGCCGCAGGTGGCCAGTGCGATTTAAGAATTGCTCCTTCGCCTTGCACTGTGAGTTTTGATGGACCATGTGTCTCTGTTGCTTGTCGCGCGCCGGGCAGCACAGAGTCTGAGTGGCGCTTGCGGTTCATCTCTGATCGCTCCTTGCTTTTAGTCAACTCGCTGCGCCTCTCCGAGGACCTGAATTCGCCGGCTCGGCCTACGGGATCGCTCGGCCAGGCAGTGTTCAAAGTTCCAGTGTGTGCGGCGCGGGCGCGGGCCTGGTATCGAGGACGTTGGAGTCCCCGTGCGCTCTCAAGGCTATTGCTTCTACTTAGGCTTCTCGCTCTAATCCTCGGGATTTGCTTGCTAGTCGATGCTGACTGCGCTTGTGCGTGCGGTGCTTCAGGGCCAGTTGGGCCTTCGCACTTCCACCGCCTGATTGCCGCGCTGCCTGTCAGCAAAGCGCGATTAGCGCGCCTCAGGGCAGCCTGTTCGGCATAGGGGGACATAAGCCACTTGATTGTCCGAGCACCCCGGAAGGTGCACAAGCAGATCGGATGGCCCGAACAGCAGCGTCCTTGGTTCGAATCCGTCCGTTTGACCACTGGACTGGACCAATGGGATTAGGGCGGTGGAGCTTTTAGAAACGGGCTGGCAACCGCCGATGCGTTGCTTGCCGCCAGCGCGGAGGCCTGACGCGCAGGTTGCGTTGGGACCCGATGGGCGCGTTGAAACCGAACAAAGCACAGTGCGAACCCTCAGCCAGCGATCGCTTAGGTTGGTCATAGGGGGCTAGTAAGCTCAATCACACTCGCGCGCCGGGCGCGAGGGGATGGGTGCGAGGGCTATGGCAACTTTGCCTGAAGGCAGGGAAGCGAACGATGCTATCGGCTCGAATTGATAAACTCATGCCTAGCTTGGCCGTAGGGGCCGGGATACTGTCCGGATGATTCAGCCAGTACAAATGGCTGCCGCCTCGATCTCGATAAAATCTTGCAAATTTTCAGCCTGTTGGGCACTGCGGCGAGATCGTGCGCTTTTCAGGCACGCTTGTATTGCTGAACCGGATGGCACCGCGTTACGTCTGGTAGTATCGGTGCTGGTTATTTAGCATCAGTCCGCCATGTTCCCTTCAGGTTGGCAGCGATGATGCCGGCACGCTTTTGGTGGAAGGCACACCCATGATCAACTAACGCTTGCGGGGTTATCCAGCGGACCCCCTGGCCCGATTGCCGCTCGTTTGATAGGTTGCTGTTGCGCAGGAAGCAGGATAAAGGGTTAGGACCAGCGGCACGGTGGCTGGGCCTCGGCGCTAGGGCAAAACCTTGGTAGACGGGCTCAGGATGACCTCTATTTGCTCGAACGAGCTTGTGTTGGTTGCCGAGCGGCTTCCAGGTCACAGCGCACGCAGTGAATGGCATTGCACGCGACGTTGTCGGTGGGTCACCAGGTGGGTCAGGGCAGTTAGCATGGCCGATATATGGCATTTGCTTGCAGGGCGCAGTTTGGCAATATTGCCAGGCGGGTGTGCTGAACCGGGTGGGTTCCCGGTACGTTGTATAGGTCCGGCGTGGTCAGCAGGTTAGCTTCAATGTCGGGTCGCGTAGTATTCGGTGGAAATACGGAAGTTTTCTACAGCCGGGGCATGACACACGTGAGGTGGCCGCATGCGCCGCTTGGCGTGCAGGCCTGGCGAACTGACAAGTTCCCCTTGAAGGGCTGGCCTGTTTTTGCGGAGATTCCTTTTTCAAACGATTTTGGCGGTAAAACACCAGCGGCGCAAGGACCCACATACCTATAATTGCGTTCCATTTTGAACTCCGGCTAACTGTTATGCGAGTGCCAAGCTTACCGGAATTAGACGGTTCCCACCGGACGAGGGACGGGGTAATTATCGCCGTTCGTAGACCATTACTTGTCGGCATTCAAGGGATAACTGGGCATCGGGCAGTCGTTTTATGGTTCTGATTCGATATTGCAAGGTGGCCGGATCCAGAAGGCCTCGTAGATATTCGTCCAATCGAATGCCCTTGGGTAGTCGGACCGGTGACTGGGTTGGGTGCGGTTTGGTGGACTGGATGGAGGCACCGGCATAGGGCACAAAAAGACGGGTGTTTGGCCGCGTGGGTTGGTTCCGCGGGACTGTAAAACAGGCGATTTTTCATTCTTGTTATTCCAGGCTTCACCCTTGGGCTGGATACATGACCTCTTGGCGTGTCCGCTGGGGCAGGGTCTGAGTAAAGTTCACCGGGGCTTTTGTCCTTGATTCGTGGCCGAATTCGGCATATCCCCAGCTCGCTGTTTAGTCTTCTCGGCAAGCAAAAGATCCAGCCCAGTTCGACCGTTTGCGGCGCTGGGCCGTTACATGACAGGGGTTAGCCACAGGGGGGGCTAAAAGCCACGACCCGCAGAGGGATATCCCATATTAGGGGAGGTTGGGGCACAGGATAGAGACCTTCGTTGCTGGAGGAGTTTGCCGGCGTCCGGGGCTTTTTGCCAATGCTGGGTCGGCGGCCCAGTAGAGGTGTGCAGGGTTTGACTTTTACGCCGCAGATTGCAGGAGGCGGCGTCCCAATTTGTCCTGTGTCCGGCGGGGTCAGGACGCTGTCTTTGGAGGTAGTGTTTTCTCCGGGCTTCCTTAATCTTTTTTTTTTTCCCCCCCCC
>Ga0163217_1059592_pt1 | contig 12479 bp, 5 predicted proteins | sample SynspAceP_FD_185933 | JGI IMG/M metagenome (GOLD analysis project Ga0163217, IMG submission 185933) | Saline lake microbial communities from Ace Lake in Antarctica - Synechococcus sp. Ace-P (PacBio error correction) | ecosystem: Environmental > Aquatic > Non-marine Saline and Alkaline > Saline ... | reverse complement strand
AGACTTCAATTACCCAAAAGCGGAGATTTTGCTTCTAACAGCTTATTCTTTGAGCATACTGTAATACCAGCTGCTGTAGGTTGGAGAGGATGATCTGTCAAATCTCCAAATGAATTCAAACTCATATCCGATTCAAGTTTTACTTAAGCTCAGTTGTCTTTGGTCTCCTGAATACTGAAATCATAGAAAATAAGGACTATTGGGAAATCAGGACCACAATAGCACGAGACGGATATCCAAGCTTATTTCTATCGGAGTTTTTTTACTGGAGTGGATTACAAGTTTACTCGCCCATAGAAAATATTCTCAAAAATAGGGCTTTCCCTTCAAGGCAAAAAAATAACCCACTCTCGCCGGGGGTTTGCTAGTTAGCTAAGTCGCCTAAGGCTTTTTTCATTCGTTTTAAAGGCTTCCGTTCCACTAGTTTCCTCGTCAGCCGCGCACTAGGATATCTAATTGCAATTTGGATGCCCCAAAAGGCTCCACCTGGTTCACTAAAGACCATTAGCTATATCAGCAAGTTAAGCAAAGATCATCCGCATCTTTTCAGCTGTGTCCATGAGCTGAGTTACCAAGAAAGCTGTCACATTTGTCTCGGGAAGAAATAAAATGCTCCTTCCTGGACATGAGTGATTGAATTTCCTGATATCCTGTAATAATCCGAAAACTAGCGTCCTTTCTCTAAATAAGCATCCGCCAATGCTTTGGAGGGTCTGATGTCCGCTGCCCGATACTGCCAAAGCGGCACCGCTGTTTGCGATACAGTGCCCCGGATGTTTTAAATTGACCCTGCATCTTTCACCTGCTTTGGGCAATGGAATAAAGGTGCGCAGAATATTCCAACTCTCCGAGCCAGTCATGCGCTAGCCTTTGAAAATCATTGAACGGTATCGTCTGTCAACATATCTGGGAATGAAGCAATGCTATATTTTTTACCAGCAAAATTGATCAAGCTCATAGATCTCATCCGCAATCACCATCACGTTTTTATGCTTCTTTAATTACAGCATCAATTGCCTCAAGTCAGCTTTGCTAAAAACAGAGCCGTAGGTTACAAGGGACGAATAAAAATAACCGCGTTTGGTACGAGGACTGATTGCTGCTTCAAGTTGGTTGCTGAGCTTTGAAGTGTTTTCTTAGATTTCCTTCAATCAAATACCGGAGATTTCCACCGCGCTAATTGATAATCTCGGCATAGCTTAACCCAATACGGAGAAAAAATCACCCACTCAATCTCCTTATTGATCATGCACGATGAAGATATTCGCGTCGAATGCTATAGCGCCGTTGAGACAAAATTTTCCTGCCTTTTAGCATCTGCGCATTTTGAATTCTCCTCGCGAAAGTTTCTTGCGAATCGCTCTCGAAAATCCGGTGATAACCTGGCTCCGGAGGATAAGAAAAAATATTTTCCCTATTCAAATGCCAGCTTGTATGCAGCCTTCCTCGAATATTGTTTGGGAAGGTTTATGAAGTCCGGCCGCCCTCTCGATGACAACTTATAAACTGATGATGTTCATTCCAATTCTTGGTGGATTTCAAATTTCTCGTGTCTATCTCTCATTGCCATAGCAAGGATGTCGCTGACTCTTCCATATGATTATTCCATCCGATAAAATAGAATTCATTATTTGATAGATTTTTTACAAACTCCTCAAAAAATTAGTAGAAGCATTATTAAAATCTAACCAATTCCTGTGCCTTTTTGATCCGACGACAAATCTTGTTATTTCATTGAACAATACCCCGTAGTAAGTTTAACATGGCGTTTTCTATACCGTGAGTCGACTTTTTATATTCTTATATATTTATCTTTCTGCCTACATCAGCGGCATGGTATAAGCGCAAAATAAATAGCGAAAGCCTAAACGTTGACCGCGGCAATTCCTCGGGAGTAGTGCAACTCGACGGATTCTTGTCTACTTGCCATGCCATTGCTTCATATTTGATGACTCACACCTTGAGAAAGAAGAGAACTTGAAGAAAAGGGAAAAGAAGAAAAAGGCCAAAAAAAATATTTGAGGTTGGGACTCAAAAACCTAAAAATCCTACACCAGGACGATAGCTTCGAGCGACAGAAATCGTTGCAAGTTTTTTTATCAAACACCAGATCTGCCGTTAGGAAAGCCTGCATCCCTACATCAGAGTTTTTTTTGGTTTGATCCATCTAGAGCGAGAAATCAAAAAATGCTGGCTTAGCCATTGGACCAGTTATGGGGTACCAATTAAGTATTTACATCCCACCACAAGTGCCCTTTTTACTCGCTATTTACTTTCACGCGTCCCTCTTAGCGGATGCATCAATGAGGTGAGTTAGTGGGAAGTGGCATGTATTATTATGGCCCAAAGCATTAATAACTTGGGATTGCTTTATGACTCAAAAATTATTCTTCAGGATAAAACATCACTAGATTCCCGAAGGTTGCGCCTCGGTTGAATCACGGATTTCCTAATCATGATTTATTCGTACGACCAGTGTGATCGACTTTTCGAAGAAATATCATTCCCATTGCAATATGACTCGACTCAGAGGAAATTATTTTTACTTTCTATGAGGACAAACCAAATCGCTGTGACCGAATGTGTATATGAAGATAGCGGCAGAAAAGATTAGGTCTTGTGACTGAATATTGGGACTCATGCTAACATACAAAGGCCTATTCTGCGACGGGGGAAAATTCAGTATCAAGAGCGCTTGAATGCATACGACTCAAATAATTTCGCCCCTACATTCGTGTGAATGGGATAAGACGAATTTGATTCAGAAAACGACAATTACTTATTTCTCTCGAGCTTGAATGCTGCCCTCCTACCTTACAGAAGGGCCTCAATCTACATCAATCATCTCCGTTCGTCCGAGTAAAACTACAGCGGACTCCATCCACGTAATTCGCATTTAGGACAAGCCCAGAAAGCGGCGGGCAACGGCAGATACCTTGAAGCCTGACCACTTTTTACTATTGTATATTTTCTGAATCGAATTCAAATGCTTTCTCCGATTGCTCCTTCCACAAGAAAGACAATCCTCCACCTATCTAGCCTTGCCCTCCACTGCTTGTGAAACCGATAGTAAGTGACTAGGTCTTAGTACAAAAACTCAATCATATTCCCTCCTTCATCAACTCCATTGCCAGCTGCACCTCCTATTCAAGCCCACCTTTCCACATTTTGGGAGATTGATGTTCGAGTAGGAGGAAGTGAAAAGCTCTTGCATATCAGGATCTATCTTCAAGAAAATTCTGCCTTCGCCTCTTTGAGTCCTCCAATTATTTTCGGTCTTTTTGGGGCACTTTGGCGAAATGACCAAAGAAGTGGACAAGGAAACGGTTGATGAGAATTATTGTTCATAATTAAAAATTCAACTAGAAGTGAGATTAATAGAACGATCTCAAAGACTTGAAGTTTGGGGGACTTGCCATGCTTGTCTTTGGTAACGCCTACTTATCGAAACGGATATCTTTATGCCAATAATTTGGTGAATGTAATAGTAGCGGCTTTATAAGTAATTTGCGCTTAGTAGATCCACGAAACTCCTCCGCCATAGCGAAACCGTGCCTGAGCGGTCTAACCTCTATAAAAATCCATATCCCTTGTGCTTCAATGATTAAGTCAATCTTCAGCATTGACCATGACGCGTGTAATTGGATCCAAATGCTCGTAGCCCTTTCCTTTGAGCCACTCGCCGGCTTGCTCTTCAGCTACTCTACCACTTTCTTATGTTTCTGCCATCTTGGATAATTGTGTATTTTGAAAATAAGCGGAATGAGGCATCCCTTTATCCTGTTTAGAAGCATCCTTTTTCAGAGAGAACGAAAATATTTAATAAATCAGTAGATTTTCCGAGGACCTCGTTTTACCGTTACCAAGAATCTTGGGATTTATCAGGAGGCGCTTTTGCAGAGAACTTGTGTCTTTGAAATCGACAATCGGTAAAACCCCATTCGGCTCAGAGTTGCTTCCAAACTATTTGCTTTTCGTTAGAGCACCACACGTCTACACGCTTGGAAAAAAGTGGCAAAGCAGAAAATTCTTTTGCTCGATGAGAATGGTCTTTTGAGACAAAAGCACAATTCTATAGAATAAATCGAGGTGGCGATATCCTTACCATGGACCAGGGGCAGCTTGTCGGCTATCCAATCTTTGATTTGGGGAATTTTCTTTACCGATATCATTGACATATCTGAGGCTTTTTGGAGAAGCAATCAGTCCTGATTTAGCAGATTATAAGATCCTTTGCAGATGAATCGACGGGCTTACGGGAGTTTGGCTTGATCATTTGGAACAAATAACCCAAGAAAAGTCTGCCCGAATGGGTTCAAATCAAGCAGATGGGTGACGATGCATGGTTTTGCATTTTAATATCAACTCCGGACCTAAGCTATTTTATCACATATCTTTCCTTGGGAATAGCATGATAAAGCGGTCACTTCGCTACAGGCAACTCAAAGACAAAGTCCATTGACGAAGTTAAAGAAAAAGTAAAACACCATCTCATTGAACCTAATTTGGGATGGATCTATTATAATTTTCATGAAAAAGACATTTTGATTTCACCCGGCACAAGGGGTTAAACTTGCTATTGCAAAAAGGGAGAGGCAACAGGGACAGAATGGGCTTGTCTATATTAATTCAATATTGAATTCTCATCGGTTAGCTAAAAACAGTCATTGTCACTCGAAAGGTTATGCCGAATGAATGGCGTACCAGAAAAAACCTCTACGCTTCGGACATATGATGAAGAGCTTGGTCCACAAGTCCATTGCTAAAATAGAGTCGATTGACCCCGATGTATTCTTCATTAACTATGGAATTCTGGGGTAACTATTTTATTATGGAATCAAAGATTTGACAAAAGGTTCTATCTTTACTTCAGGCAGTTTTGATCCAAGTGTTTATCAGCTTATCCCCGAGATCGGGACTCAAAGGGAATCCTTCACCTTAAAACTTTTCTCTCATGATACTTTTTTGGTCACTCAGCGAAATTCTTTTTTTGGATATTAGGACAAGCCTCCAGTTACTGAAAGCTATGTAGGAAGCTACAGATCGGCTAAAAGATGAATGGTAAAGAAAGAGAGCTATTCAAACGACCGAAAACAGATTTGGTACCGGAGATTTGTTACTTTGACCGCGCGCTTCATGCAGAGGTTTGTCAGTGGCTGTATTGGGTTGGTTATTTTTCAAAAAAAATAAGAAAGAAAAAAGCTTGTCCTTCGATCAAATGTATTTCGCATGACAGGACGGAACTTCTTGTGGAATTCAAGGCTTTACTTGTGAAGAGAAATGGGTTCTTTGTGCACATAATGGGAAGAATTTGATTTATCCTACTTATGTCGCAAGAATGCTCATTCATGGGATAGGGGGGGGGGGGCTTTTTTCCAAAGAACCTTTTGCAAATACTGGGAAAAAACCTTGGAGTTTCGACATTTGGATACCATGGAGCTAGGGAAGTTTGGGATTATAAGCATTACACCCGGACTCGAACTTTTAGCAGCTGTTTGCGGCATAAACTTCCAAAGGTGACTTGACGGAAGCCAGTGAATGCACTTTTTATCTTGAAAAAAGATATAGAAAAATCAATTTATTGTCTAAAAGACGTTGAGGTAACGGCCGATATACTTACGATGAATCCTAAGTATCTTCGAGCTTGAAGCATAGAGGTGATTCATTTGAAAGATTAATCAAAAGATCATGATAGATAAACGGTCCACCAAGAATTTTTTAACTTAACTAACACAACACCCAAACATGGGAAGAAAAATCGACAGAAAAAATACAACAAAGAATTGTGGCCAGACAAGCCTGATGCTGGCGTCTGCCGAAAGATCATTCAATTTTAGATTCCAGACTACGGCTTGACTTCAATGCGAAAACAAATCACCAAAGCTCGAAATCAGAGATGCGGTCTCCAAGACGGATGTTGAGGCCTGATCTTGAGCACAATTAGTCGCTGCGGCTTGTTTTCCAAGAAATTCTAGAATTATTACTCTTCGTACTCAGACCCTGACTACATCATAGGTAGTGGATTAATTGTAAATGCGAGATTTGCCTTCAATCTCAGAGAGGAGACCGACTTCATTGGGAGATATTATGGTGAAAGAAGCGGACAATCAAGCAGGCGCTTGATGGCACCGCGGGTCCGAGTTAATGTCTATCCTGTCAAAGGAAAAACAGGCCGTACAGAGGTAGATTCTTGAGGTGCTGGAGCAAAATCGTGATGAATTTGTAGGTAGCAGTGGAGTCTCTCCTCGATTTTGCCTTCATTGTACCCGATTTCAAGAAATTGCTAAGGACATCTTTGTGCATGGGAGATCTCATGGGGCTGAGAAATGAGAAAGTAGTCGTCAGCTTACTGGTTGCGGCGATGGAGATAAAAATCCATTCCGGAGTAGTCATCGAAGTTGCTAGAAAGCGGGATTCATTGAAGTGGAGATTCACCTCTATCATGCAAGAGTTTGGGCTTCCATTCGATATCCAAGAGGCGCTAGAAAAGAGGCCAAATGAAATCTGAAATTCATTCCAAAGAGATCAAATCCCGAAGGATTTCAGGGAGTGACCACTTTTACCATTGATCCGCGGATGCCAAGACTTTTGATGGATGCCATTCTCTATCGGAAATTGGAAATGGAAATCTGAGTAGGGGTTCATTGATCGCATGATGTAACCCATTATGTAAAGCTAATACGCCATTAGAAAGGAAGCATATAATCGGCAACCTCAGTCTATTTGGTTAGATCGGGACTATTCCCGTGCTTCCAGAAGCGACTGAGTAGTAATGGACTTTGTTCGCTTAGACAAAATTGAGGATAAGTGCTGGTGCCTGTGTATTCGAAATGGATCGTCAGGGAAAGTGAAAAAGCACTGGATTGGTCGTACGGATTATCACTCAGATCGTCGTTTTTGCCTATGAAGATGCTCAGGAATATTAGACAATCAGTCGGAATTTCTTCAGAATTGACATTGTTAAATGAGCTTGCAAAAAATATAAGGAAACGCAGGGATTTGATATGGGCTGTCAATTTGAACAGTAGAGTGAAATTTCAAACTGGACGAAAAAGTGTCAAACCACTTGACTATTTGTGAAAAGAGCGAAAGACATTCAACAAACGCATTGAAGAGTTTATGCTCTTGAGGCTAGTAAATATTGTAGCTTGAATTTATTTTCAATAAGAATAAAGGAAAAAGACCCACTTTCGTATATAGGGACCCCACGACTTCACAGATATGAACAGCGGTTAGAGGACTTTTTCTGGCTCCCCAGGAGTTTGGTCATCAAATGAAATAGATGATCAGCACAAGATCTCCGCAGCGCTAAACAAGCTGATGGAGAGATCAAGGTAGCCGGAACAACAATGTTAGGAAACAATTGGCGATTCGGGCATGGCAAAAGCCAAGTATACCACCGAGCCAAACGGCCCACTTTGGACTAGCCTTTTTGCACACTATTCTCATTTCACCTCACCAATCAGAAAGGATTATCCTGATATGATGGTTCATCGCTTACTAGCTTTATTTGGACACGGTAAATCACCTGAAGCTGAAAAGCTGGAACAAAAAATGAGTTCATTCTCCCGAGCGGAAAAGCGCGCAGCAGATGCGGAGGTGCTTCTATTAAATAAAGGGTGAATTATTCTCTTGCTGAGGTAAAGATTACGATGGAATCTTAAGTGGATATCATCTGAATGTGGGGTAGTCTTTGTGGAAATTACCGGAAGAACCAAGTGCGAAGGATGATCGAGTGCAGGATATGGATGATGATTTCTACGAATTTGACCAGGAAAAATATGCGACTAGTAGGTCGAAAATAAAAAAATGATCACTTTGGGAGACAAGTGTGGTGCGGTAGTAATACGACATCAGATCGAAGAACATAGATTGGAATTTGCTGAAATTGACGAAAAGAAACACGCAGACGCGCTATTAGATAAAATCTAGAACAATTATCCAAGAGCTTCCGCTACATCGAAGATCGGGAGATCACCCAAGAACTTACGACCCATTTACCTACATTCTCCACTTGGGCGGAAAGCGAATCCGTCCTTGTGTGCAGTTAATTGGCCTATGGACTTTATCAGAGCAATCCTGAAAGCTATCCTCAGAGGCAGCATTGGCTATCGAAGTGTTTCATAATTTATCACCCTGATGCATGACGAAAATTATGGGATGATGCTTCCCCTTAGACGAGGAGGAAGAGCGTGCATTGAAAGTTGGAACCCTACATTGCCAATCCTATCGCGCGACGTACATGTTGGTGAAAAGCTACGAACTTACTACTCGAACTGATCCCAAGTTATTACGGGAAGTTTTAAACTCTTCATCAAGACAGATTCCGAGGTTTGCGAGGCCAGCAATTCTATATTGAATTTGAAAGTTTAAGAGACCCGTTTCAGAAGAAGATTATTTGGAAATGATCGATGAACACGCGTATTACTTGGGCTTGCTCTGAAAAGGTGCAGTATTGCTGAAGCTGATGGAGAGAAGATGACGCAGAAACTTGTGATTTTTGGTATGTAAATATTGGAGTTGGATTTCAATGAAAGGGACGACTTTTAGATGTCTTTGCAGATCCAAGCCAAATTTGGAAAAACAAGTGGCGGAGATTATCGCAAATAAGAACGGTATTCTTTTTTGATTGAAGCCTTAAGAACTTGCAAAAAAGGAAAGAGGCAGAGGAATTTAGCGTTTTGGCTCAGGTCTAAAAGACTTGATAGAAAAAAAAGTACTTGCTGTAAAGAAAAAAGTACAACGAAATTAGCATCAAAGATTGACGAAAAAAAGATGCGTGCTTATTTTGCTGCCGGATTTGAGCAGTTTGATCAAATTGTCGTTTTTACAGATGAACCTATTCCAAGAACTCAAACAATCACCGCAGGAGCCTCATCCACAGGGGAAAATAAGCTATGCCATACACTAAACAGTTGTGCTAATCCTCATCCAGTTGGATAAGTTCTATGGTTTTAATAAAGCCAGAGTTTCTGATGATGGATGTTTTGGCCCTTATCCAATCAGATAAAAGCCCAATGAGGATAGGTTTTGTTAACTTCAGCTTCATTCAAAAGATTACATCCACTTGCTGTTCAATATGTTTACCTTTTTACTTCTTTGGTGGAGTAGTGGAGCAGGGATTGAGCTACAAGTTGAGATAGTAGTTGGCGGGTATATTCGTGTCCTTCTAATATATTGAAATCGTATTTCCGACATTCCTTACCTACCTGGAAAATCGAGATAAACGAGTTATTCATCGCGCACTGGAGTTCAGGTTGTTTGAACTTGTGTCAGCAAACTGTTTTTGCAAGTTATTATTTCCTCCTTTATCTGATATCTGGTTTGTTCGGAATTTTGTGTTTCCGGTATTTATCCTAGGAGGATTTTTTGATCGTTTCCTATTTCAAGGGTAAAAATCAAGATGATGCAATAATCACGATGCCCATTTGCTTACGGGGCAATTTTGGAATTCTCTTGTTTACTTTGATTGCTCCCATGCAGTGCGACTCCTTTATCGAGCAGATAAAATTTATCAGCATTCTAAAAAAAATCCTCTCAAATAATTTGAGAGGGATTTTGTTTATTTCTTTTTATCAGTTTGGTCTTCATTTCTTCGATATTGAGAATCTTAGAAATTTGTTCTTCGCTCCACGCTTTCGGATCGGTGAGCCCGCATCAATTTTTGTTACTAGCTCAGTTTTTGACTTCTAAGATGAAATCAGTTGGTCGATATCTCCCATTTCCAACCACACTGCTCAAATAGCCAATTTGTTATTAAAGGCGAATTGGGAAGTTAAGAGATCTGGACCACTATTGTTTTGGGTCTGATAAAGTGTCTTCTCTATTTCATCCCATCTCTGTTCTTACTTGTTTCCAGATTAGAAGTTTAGTTTTCTAAGCTATCCATCTCGGACGCGATAGGTACGAATGAGTTGGTTGTTGGGTGAGTTCTGTCAATTATCCTACTTCCTATAGATATTCAGACTGCGACACTAGTCCCCCTGATGTTGATTCATAGTCGCGGATCAGTAGGACTCTGAAGTATTTTGGAGTTTGCGCTTTTCCATTCCAAAGTCATTCGGACACGTGTAGGTTCCGGGGTAACCTTTGTCACGAAGGTTTCCTGCCCAACATGCATCACGCCATCAATCCCTCCGCATCCTCTACACGAGTTCCATTGAATTCATTACTTCCAGCTTTTACTTTTAAGGTATCACCAGTGATCTTTTACTGGAAAACGCTCGTAAATTTATTGATTCTTAGAATCAAAAAACTCAATTCTTAATTCCTCCTTTGGGAAAGGCTCTTTTCAAATACGAATAAACCAACTCCACCTGGACGAGTAGCTCTTACTGTCAGCTGAAGCCTTTTACTCCATCCATTACTGTAGGAATCCTGAGCTTGAAATAAAATGCCAAAGGTTCCATTGATCCAGCTCTGCCTGAATGAGAACCGTTAGAAATCACAATGATCAGACGCACGACCTTGGGTGAGCCGCAGATTTAAGTTATTGTCTTTAATGCAAGATCCGTGATCGAGCGATTGGTAAGTTGAGCTGAAGCGAATTGCCAGCTACACATCATTTTGGATGTATACTTGCAGTCTCGGTACCGTCGATCAGCATACCTCGCTTTCAGATCAGCACGAACCCTCGGGGGGAAAGTGCTCAGCTTCGATTCCGCAACTTATTTTAGTCCAAGTTTCCCATAGTCTTTTTCTTAAACAATCGGCTCATAGTCCCCAGTTTTATATCCAGTTGCTGCGAAATAAGCCTCACTCGGATCAAATGGAACTTGCGCTCAATAACTGTTGATATTGTAACATTCAGGCAGGTAGCTGCGGGTTACATTTTGCCACTTACTCCATTATCTTGCGTGACATGCCACTATACATCATCAGCTCTGCCCAAATCACATCTTGTTTAATAGGCGATCTGCAGCCGTAAGATCGTCGGCATAGTATTCTACAGAAGTTATTATCCTTTTGATTGGGGCCACCGCTAGGACCTAGTTTACTTGGATCATTTTCGAGTTAAATCAGGAGAGAAAGCTTCCCACTTTGCCCTTCATTTGAGGACCTATGAAAACTTGTTACTGGTCGTATAAAGCATATTGGGATTATGCGGAGAGAAGGAAAATAGGGAATTCCATGAAGCGGTATTTCATATCCCTCTGCCCCATGGTTCCCATGGATTTTTGGGAAATAGACATTTGACTGATCGAGAAGTTTTCCTGTTCTGTTGATTTCTCGAGTCAAATATCACCCCATATGAAACCTCCATATTTACAATGTCATTGTTTCCCTTTAGGGGGGGGGGAAAAATTTTTTTTCTTTTGGTGCAATTTCCACCACTTTCTCCACCTGCGGTCGCATTCCCAATCACTTTCTTGAGATTGATCGCCCATCATTTCTCTGCCTAATCCTACGGTTGAGTTATCTGTTGAGCACCATAAAATCCGATAAGGAAAACTATTATCGGTGCGGTAACTCTTAAACAATTGACTGTTAAGGTTGATTCATATAGTTGGACCAATATTCCGCATCCTCGGAAAAACCGTGCTCCCCGTCATCAGCAATAATTCATTCGCTGGTTGTTTGTGAGATTCAATTCCATAAGTCATTGATGATCGCCATGGGAAGCAATTGCGCCCTTGAAAGTCTTTCCACATCTGTGGATTTGTAGCTCACATTTTAATAATACACCGTTCTTCATCCCTGGGAATCAGCAAAGATTCCGCGGTTATAAATACCAGGGGCATCGTTGGTCTGAGGGCTTTTCGATCTTCATTCACTTTCTCCCAAGTTTTACCGGCATTCTTTTGAAAGTAAACACCCCACCATTTTCATTCTCGTATAATTGAATAAAGTCTATTAGAATTTTTTGGAGAAATTTGAATTCCCATTATTCCCAACAATCCTTTGAGGGAACTTCATCTTGGTTAGATCCCTCCCAAGTTTGCCTCCATTCAGTTGTTCTTGTACATTTTAGGAATCTGGACCCCAACCACTCATCGCAGGGGACCTATAGGGGTTGCGCCTTATATCCACGTCGCTTTTGCATATAAGATATCCGGAATCTAGTAGGGATCAGTTGAATCAGATCAAACTTGCTCCGCAACCTTACTGCATAAAGAACCTTTGATTTCCAGTTCTTTTTACCTTCCACGTAGTTTTATAAAAACTCCTCTAGTTCGTCTTCTTTGGAAAAATACATTTGGTCCCAAAACTGCAGCATATACCACATTTGGGGATCATTTGGGGTGAAAACTCGCATTCTGGAGATAAATCGACTTTTCTTCTAGGCCTGCTTTCTCCAGGGTTTTCCCGGCATCTGCACTTTTCCATACCCCGTTAACCGAAGAAACATTTCCTCTAACAGGCTTCTCACCCACCTCCCCAAGGCGTACCAACCCAACCCACTTGCTTATGCCACTTTTCTTTTTTTTTTTTTGCCACTTTGAACCAACTTAATTTTCCCTTCTCCTTTTTTCCTTGTG
>Ga0163217_1101703_pt1 | contig 12480 bp, 13 predicted proteins | sample SynspAceP_FD_185933 | JGI IMG/M metagenome (GOLD analysis project Ga0163217, IMG submission 185933) | Saline lake microbial communities from Ace Lake in Antarctica - Synechococcus sp. Ace-P (PacBio error correction) | ecosystem: Environmental > Aquatic > Non-marine Saline and Alkaline > Saline ... | reverse complement strand
CGTTTCACAAGAACCTGTCAACGCGCCGAAACGTACGGCGGCCTCCCCCGCGTCTGGCGCCACCACGTTGGAATCCAACCCCGTCGCCTTCCGTGCGCAGCGGAGAGGGTTGCTTCCGCAGACGGGAAGTCAGCGGCGAGCAGGACATTGACGCGCATTCCGTCCGAAGGGTGACGGCCGCCAGTTGCTGATGGCACGGCGGTGGCCCAGAAAACCACGGGGCACTCTGTAGTATCTTCGCCCAGCTACGTGTGTAACAATCTTGATGGCGGTAACCGTACATTGCGCGTTCAGGGTATTGATCCGTTCTCCAACGTTCAAAACATGCTGGGAGCTCGTCGTCCCGCAAGATCATGAAATCCACGGTACTTCTAAGAACGAATTCCAACTGCGCGCCAAACGTACCGGCAGGGGGGCCGTATACCTGAGATCGTTCCCTCGCCCAGCGTTAAATCGATGAACGCCGGATGCGCGAAATTTCGGATATCAGCGCGACTTACAAACCGCCGCCCGCCGTCAAGATGGCCGCTGGTGTTGCGGTTGCGGCTGTGGCGTTTTTCGTCGGGCTACCCACACTGATGGAGGCTATTTATTCTCTATACAAATCGCCACGCCAATGTATGCGACCGACAGGCCAGGTTCCCTGATTTTCATTTCAGAAACGAGGGCACCGGCGGGCTTGGGCCCGGCTTGCGGGCTGTTTGCGACGCAATTTCGCCAACTCTGCGGACAGTATCGCGACGCAAGCTACCTGGCAGGTCCAAAGACGCCCAGCTGCGCCTGGACCCGCGACGTCGGCTTTATGCCGCTTTCTCTGATCCCGAGATTGACCCGATCAGCGGTGCACCCGGATGCGTCAAACGAGAAGGCTATTTAATTCATAACAAGGACAACGTCAAAATCGGCTACGACCCCACCGAAGATGATCCGAATTGGAGGTCACGCCGCCGATCGGCAGTCGCCACTGATGTTCGTCTCAGCACTGGCTCGACTACGCCGAGGAACGCGTGAACGCCCTGTCGCAACAAAAAGCGCGAAGGACGGTCATGCGCTGACAGCGCGCGAGGCCTTCAATGACAGATGTCGCCAAACGCCGCGAGCGCAGGAGGCGCTATCAAGCGCCAAGTTGAAAATGGCCGTCGATTTCCGCAGGCTGTTTATTGCGGTCGATCGCGGGCAGATCACCAACTACGAAACAACTGCTGTTGGGAAAAAAAGAGCTTGAAGCTCGCTGCCCTGCTGACAACCGCGGCCCCAAACGCGCAAGTGTGCGACGGTGCCCAAGGCGATAGCGTGCGCCGGCTTGGCGCCAGCTGGGGACCGCTTGAACCAGCGTAATGAACAGCGCCACAGAGGTACGAACTTCTTGCGCAGAGGCCGTCAGCTTGCAACTGGCCGCAGGCCGATTTGGCCGCCGCAGACCGCAGCCACTTCAGGCATCGCTCACACAGATGAACAAAGCCCGCACCGAAGCCCGCGTCAGGTGCGCTATCTGACTGTTGCGAGTGCCGCCCTGTCGCATCGCAATCCGCCCCACATATCCGCGCAAGTTCGAGAACACGAATTTTGACATTTCTGATCTTTTGCGGGCCATATACCTCATGCTATCGCTGACTCCCTCTATTCTGAAGAACAGGTAAACAAAATGACCAGTCACCGTTGGGAAAATTGTCGTTATCGGCGAATGGATCGCCCGCTGACGGTGATCGCAGGCCCTTGCCAGTTTGGAAGCGAAACACGCCCAGATGATCGCCGGCCAGATTGAAAGAGGCCTGCGGACGCCGTCGGGCGCGCATTCGTGTTCAGGGCCAGCTATGAACCAAGGGCCAACGGACCTCGCTTGGCGCCAAACCGCGGGCTTGGCATCGCGAAGGTCTGGCCGTGTTGCAGTCTGTGGGGCAAGTCCATCGGCGTTTGCCGGTTTCTGACGGATGTTCAACACGAAGCCCAATGTGCCATCGCCGCCGAAGCAAGTGGACCATCTGCAAAATTTCCCGCCTTCCTGTGCGCCAACGAATCTGCTGCTAGCGCTTTGGCAATACGGGCAGTGTCCAATGTGAAGAAAGGCCGTTTCTGGCCCGTGGGGACATGCCCAATGTCGTCGCCAAGATCGAATTCCACCGGCAACAAGCGCATCTTGCCTCACAGACGCGGCACCTCTTTTTGGGTTACAACACGCTGGTCGCCGACATGCGCGCCTGCCCAAATGGCGCAGGGACCGGATTTACCCTGTCGTGATGGCATGCGAGACGCATTCGGTCCACAAACCGGCGGGCAAGGCGGTTCGAGCGGCGGACAACGCGCGAATTTGCACCAGTCATGGCACGGCGCTGCTGTGGCGATTGATGTAGGTGCGGTGTTTTATCGCAGACCACGAGACCCGACCAATGCGCCGGTTTCGGACGGAGGCCCAACATGATCTATCTGGAACAGATGCCAGCCCTTATCGCACGCTGATTGAGATTCGACGCGCTCGCCAAGGGAATTACCCCAAAACCTTTCTAAGGGGGCATCCTGCCACTACTCAACTTTTTCGCGGCTTTCCGAATTGCCGCGACAGCCCTGCGCGTCCTTGCCCCGGCGCGCTTTCACACCGGACGGACACATCGACTTGGCCGTGTGCGGTTTCATTACGCGCCGCACTCTGAACGTTGTCGGCGTCACGGCCACCTGCCACGATCCACGGCTTATTCCATGTGCTGTCCGGCGGAACCAGGACGCAGTCAAACGACCAGACCCGTTGCCACGGGCAATGCAGCCCCTTAGGCGGATTTGGCATAATCAAGAATCTGTCGCGACAGCCATATAGACAATCGATCTGCGGCAGGTCATCGCGCATCCGCGACCCTACAGGCTTTCATCACCGGCAGCCCATAGCGCGCCTTGACTCGGCCACGCGTTCAGGCGTTTCCTTGCCATTGCAGCCGTAGCATGTCGATTGGGGACAGAGGCGGTCAGCGCATCCAGAAAAGCATCATCCGCAATTCACCGTCAGCGCGACTTGCACAAAGCCCCATTCGGAACCTCTACGGCCAGCACCGCGGGCTTGTTCGATCGTGACGTGGGCGCGGGGATTTTCGAAAGACGAACCCGACATTAGCGCGCACCGGCGGCAGCCGCCGCGGCCAATATCCTGCGTACTGCGAAGCCGCAGAATTTTCACATGCAAATTTTGGTCGTCATCGAATTGGTTCCTGCGGCTAAGGGGGATAGGGCCCGCTTTGAGCTGCTTGATCAGCAACGCCAGAACCTTCGTCTTGGTCCTGATATTCTCGCCCTTCAACGTGCGACTTCACGCTCCAAAACCGGGCGCATTTTCGCGGGCCTGACGGGCGGCTTAGCACGTTGGCACGTATTCACGAAATCCAATTCCAGACAAAAACCGACAAGAAGGCCGGCGATGATTGCTGCCCAGAATAACAAGGAACAGCGGCACCTGGATTTCAGGGTTCATTGCGAACCAGCCCGAAACCTCGGTCCGCAGCACTTTCAGCGACACCATAGGACCGGTTGGCAAGGCGACCGCGATCAGTGCAATGGGCGAAGACTTGCGATTGCAGAGGTAGCGAACATAGCGCATTAGGAAATTCGTTTTAAACGATCTCTAAGCGTTTACCGGGCTTGAAGACGTGCACGTTGCTTTTCTTCTACATTGTGAACCGTTCCCCAGTACGAGGTTCCGTCCCACGGCGCGGCGTCACGTTTTTTGACGAAAAAGCACCAAAGCCGCGCAGCTCCCGACACGGTAATCCCGAGCGGCATCGCGCGGTTGATCTTCAAAGATAGTATTCACGATCCGCTCAACGTCGCGCTTGATAGAGATGGTGTTGTCATCGGCACTTCTGGATCAGTTCTGACCGGGATATTAACGTCTCCGGTGTGCGCAATTTATTGTCTTAACTAGAGGGGACTTATAGCAAACCAAACGCCGTTCGTTGAAAGTATCCAAATTCTATTATCGTGATTAAACGGCGGAAGGTCGCTTGTTTGCAGTCATTTTTTGGCCATAATTCACACCGGCACCCGGGATGGGCGGCCAGCCGCCTTCGCCCGCCCCATGCACCCTTTGCGATTCGCGAACGAAAAAGGGCCCCCAGTCTGCACTGCGAGGCCGAGATTGTGTGCGATAAGCGCTAAGGCTTATTCCGTCGCCCTCAGGAGCGCACCAGGATATCACCAAGGATGCGCCGGGGTAAGAGGAGCCATACTGCTCGAATGCTTTCTTTCTCTTTCTGCCGATTCGCGTGCTTTAATCGAGGACGCCCAGACGGTGCGCTTTCGCGTCCACCGTTGGTGATGCGTTACGTCGACCTTGCACCAACCGAGAACGCTCGGGGCGTTGTTCGGCACGGTCACCGCCGACAGATCGGAGCGACGAGATGAAGGCTTTCATACCTTCGTATTGACTTCGATGGCCACATTTCTTCGGATGGAGGTCACGGGACACAGTCCAACGGACCGCGCTTCACGCCGCCCACTGCTTCTGCTAATTTGTCGCCGCACACCTTGATGAAACAGGCTGATGCGTTACTTTTTTTTTCAACGTCAACTTCGAAAAACAACGGCCTGAACCGTGTTCACCTTTACGGTAGTCTTGGATCGCTTCTTTCGCCCGCTGATGGTTCCCAAGCTCAGGTCGGGACAGGTGAACCATACCGGTGTTCGATGTCGCCTGCGCAGTGGCACAAACAGGACCGAATTCGGTGATGTTTTAGACTTTCGCTTCGACTTTCGGTGCCTCTGGTGTTGTTGTTCAGCGAAACATTCCCATGGGTTGCGCATGGTCTGTTTCAGACAAGGGAAACGGCGACGCTGTGGGCGCCAATCGATTTCGCAAGAACCATTGACTTCGACTTCTTGGCTGGTGGAAAACGTCTTGCCGGGGTGTACGTTCTTTTTGCCGTTCCAAGAACCATTTCGGACACTGAAACCAGACCCTTCAACGCCTGGCTCCAGCTCAACAAATGCACCGTAATGCGGTTGATGTTGTGAGCGGCCAGCCTGTGCGTGGATTTCCAGCGGGTACGTGGCTTTGAACCAGAATCCATGGATTCTTTCTTGCAGCTGTTTCAACCAAGGAGATTTTGCGGGGGGTGCGTGCTCTTTGTAATCTTTGATGACCTGGAAACCTTGATGGTTTTCGCGATCGCCAGGGATCTCGGATGGGTGGCTTCACACCGACGCCTGCCAATGTCTGTGACGTTGGCAGCACAGCCGTCCAACGCCGCACCAGATCAACGACCGACCGTATTCGGTGATGTTCTTGACCACACCATCAACTTCTGACACTTTCGGTCAGGTGCCAATCACTTCGGCACGCTGTTCGGCACGGGGATTCTTCAAGGATGCACGGACGCGAACAACGATGTTGCCACGACGACGGTCACCATTTTCAGAATTGGAACGGTGCTTTAGACCCATATTCAGAGGGCACGGCATGCGCGACGGGGGCACGTTCAACTTGGGAAACCGGGAAGGAAGCCAACAGCGCCGCCCAGATCAACGGTAAAAGCCACCTTTACACGGCCAAAGATCGCGCCCTCAACGCGGCTTTTTCTGCGGCAAATAGGCTTTTTCCAGGACGTCCCAAGCTTCTTCGCGACGCGCCATGCTCACGGGACGATAAACAGCTTCGCGCCGCGCGAGTTTTCAACCTTGACCGCAGGAACACTTCGGACTTCGTCGCCGACTCCACTTTCGGGAAGCTTCGCCTAGGCTCGGCAAATTTCTTTCAGCTCGACGCGCCTTCCATCTTGTAGCGAACGTCGATAATGGCTTGCCCGCTTCGATCGCCGATAACCTTGCCTTTGACAACTGAGCCCTCTGCGGGGCGTGCCATTTCAAAGGCTTTCTTTCAAAAGTGCTTCGAAGTCTTTCCATGAGTCATAGCCAATTGTAGGCTTTGATTTTCCTTTTAGCATTTGGTTTCGTGCCGCGCGGTTGTCTCGCCGGTCTGTGGTTAAAGTTGTTCATCCACTGGGATTCGATCCGCAACAAAGAGGGCCGGATGAAACCGACCCTGCCTAGATATACTGCGCCCGAAACGTGTATCCGCCCTTGACAGTCGCGCCGTATAGTCCGTTTTTCTTGCAAAAACCGCAAGGGCTGGCACCTTTATAGCCTGCGTATGGCGGGGATATGGACGTGCGAAAAGGCAAGACCGCAAGCCTGCCCTCTCGTGATCCGCATGCGCCGTTGACGCTTAGGCTTCGGTCGGGCCGCGCGTCATTTCCAGCCGGGGAACCCCAATGTTTTGTGACGATTGCTAAAGGCCCATGTCGGTGTAGGGTCTTGCCCGACAACGCGGCTTGGCCGCCCGCCCGCCAAATTCAGATAAAGTTTCCGCGTCTTTTGAAGATCGGGTTATACATCCTCTTCCTTTGTTCGATCGGCGCGGAATTCGATTCATGCCGCGCGGCACGCGGTGTGCGCCCTTGATTGTGGGCCGCTTTTGGCGATGTCACCAGAGTTCGCGCACATCGATAAAAAGATGCTTCGCCACTTGGCGTGTTTCGCAATCGCATCTTTAACGTCCATCTTGGGGGACTTACGGCATTGCAGGCGTCGAGATAATCTTGAGCGGTCTTCATGAATAGCACCTCTTGTTAATTCATTGTCGCGCCGAGCTTAGCGCTAAGCAGTTCTTGGACCAACGTTATCGTTAAACGCCGCCATTCGTTTCCAGCGCGCTCAAACACCCTGCCGCGCTGCCACCAGTGCAATTGCGCGCGCCACGGCCGTTTCGATATCATTGTTCGACGTGTCCATCAGTGCCGCATCCTCGGCTAGGCCTTTTTAATGGTGCCTCGGCTCGGGGTGCTGTTCGCGCGGGCGTTCGCGCGGCCTGAACAATCGGCGCAAAACCCCTTCGAGTGTGACCTCTCCCTTTGGCGCTTAGCTCGACAAAGCGCGCTGCGCGCGCACTACTGGCTGTGGCGGTGACATGAACAAGCTTTACCGGTGCATCGCGGGCAGCATCACGCTTTTGCCGATGTCACGCCGTCCCGAACCGCCGCCCCCTGCCCGCATGGCAAAGGCTGCGCTGGAAACGACCAGGCGGCACGCACAGCGGGACATCGCGGCGGCGAGGCTTGCAGCCTCTGCCACAGCGTTTGGTGCGCAGCTGGTCATTTCGATGTCATCGGCCTGCAAGGTCAGCGCGGCCTTTCGGCGGTCATGCCGATCCCAGCACCTTGGACCCCGACGGCACAGGTACAGGCAGGCCGGTTATCCAGATGCGCAAAGACCGAAATGTGCAAGCGACGGCTGCGCCCTACGGTTGCCCTTTGCCCCGCTGGCAGCTGAGCCCGTCAATCGCACGGTAAATCCAACATTTACGCCTCCCCGCTGTGTCACATTCGCACCAAGACGGTTTTCTCAGCGGTCGAAGGATTCGGGAAGGACGTGGTGCATGGCTGCCCCGTCATTCCACACTGACCGGGCGACGCCGCGGCATGCCAAGGATCATGAAAAGACATCGCATCCGGTGAGTCCAGCTGCTGGCACAGGTCGCACCCGGCCGGACGTTCCCGTGCCCCCGTCCGTTACCGCCCACCAGTCTGGGCCCTCAGTCCACTTTGCGATCCCGTTGGCGCGCAGCCACCTTGGCCATCGCATCGATCCGGTTCGCTTTCCTTGACGCGCAAGCTCTTTTGACGCCGCGCATCATCAGTTTTGCCACTGCGCAAAGGGAGGCGACCGACAGACAGCACCGGATATTCGTCAATCATCGACGGCTGCGGCGGGCTGGTGGCACCTCGATGCTTTTCAGATCGGGCGAAAAACTTTGCCCGCAGATCAGCCAACGGCTCACCGCCCTCGGTCCGTTCAATTCTCAGTAGGTCAGGTCGGCCCCCATTTCGCGCAATGTGGTGAAACAGCCCTGCCCGCGTTCGGGTTCAACCCGAATTTGCCTGCACCAGGCCACATCCGACCCCGGCACAAATCACGCAGGCACAGACAGGAACGGCAGCGAGGAGGATCGCGCGGGACATCGACATGCTGGCTTGCAGTTTCGGGCTGACCGGTCGAGTGATCACACGGCCTCGTCGGTTGTCTTCGACTGCTGATTTCAGCGGCCAAAGCCCGCCAACATGGCGCCTCGGTGATGGTCGCGCGTGGGCCTCGGCCGATCACCGACAGTCTTTTGCCTGGGAGGCGACTTCAGGCCCGCCAGCAACACGGCAGATTTACCTGCAGCCGAACGGGACCGGAACAGTGTAACGTACAGTGCAACCGCGTAGCGGCCCCCACGATGGTTCATCGGCAAACCGCCGCTTTGCGGGCCCAGCGGCTTGCGTGGCCAAACAGCGCTAGCGGGTCCGTGACCCGCGCCATGGGGCGACCGTTCAGGCTGGGCGTCGCCGGTAAATGTCGCGTTGAATCGGGGATGTTAGCCATCGACCCCTATTGATCAAACCGTACCCCGTGCCGGAGTGTGCCGCAAGGTCGATACCCGTTCGGGTTCAGCAAAACCACCAAACCGCCGACGCCGCGCACCGACCAGTTGGCCGCCGCCCTATTGGTGACTTCTGCGCCGAAGGCCGTGCGATCGCTTGGCTGTGGTCCGCACGTCATCACCTCAAGCAGACCGCTGATGGTGAGTTTCCCCCACACACATCGCGCCCAAATCAGGGAACCGGTGCGAGCATCGACTTGTCGCGGGGGCACCTCGGCCACGGCCGGCCAGCGGGCCGCAAGCGGTAGAGTCATCGGGACGGGCGTTTGGCGTGGCTGGACATGGAGAAACCTCAAAAAACTTCCTGAAAGTCCGTCTTAAACCAGCGAATTCCCGTGCCGTTCCATTGCCCGCGTCGGGGAGGCCTTTGCCCTGCGCTTAGATCTTGCGGTAAGTCAGGTTAATGCGGCACGCCGCCCCTCGCGCCAGGGCTTTTTGTTCGAGTAGCGCGTTGGAAAATCCAATCGACCCCACGGCTCTGTTCCAGTCGGCCGGGGCGTTCGGCAGCCATTCGAACCCGTGGCGCGGCACCTGTTCAAAGCGTCTGGCGCACATAGGTCCTCAATTATCCGTCCGCGACACGGAAAATCGCACCGGGCTGAGCCACTTAACCAGCGGTTTCAAGGTGTTCAGGCGTCACGAACCGGCGCGGTGGATGGCGGGTTCTTGGCAAGGATCGGGATAGAGCAGAAAAAAGCGCGGTCAATCCGACGCCTCGGGCAGACACACGTCAAAGAGTTTATCGCGCGCATCGCCGGGTGGATCGCCACCATTGTCGACCCCCGCCGCGGCGGGACTCTTGCCCAACGCATCGCGACCCCAGTTTTCATATAGGGTCTCGCAGCGATGATTACACGTCGGTGGTTTGGGGGCCTGTATTGCCACCCATATGTTTCACCACCGCCAAAGCCGATCTCCGAGCCAGACAGGTTTGCCATCAACCAAAGTCGGCAGATCCAGCGGTGTGCGGTCAGGGTTCGCATCCCATCGACGGGGACCGGGGGACAGCGCCTCATAGGCCTCTTCGTAATAGCCTTTTTCTGCTTGGCTTAAGCGATTTGCCTTTAAGGCGACCGTAAGAAATTGCGGCGGGGGCGTTCTGGCATGTGTCATGGCGCTGGCTTTAGCCTGCGATGGCTACGGGCGCAACATTCCGCGTGAATCCCAGAACGCAAAGCCGTTTGCTGACGGTTTGAAGATGATCCCGGTACACGGATCAAGGGTTCCTGGACCAAGAAGCTCAGCCATTATCTCTATCGCCAAGCGCCCCGGGCTGTGGGGCGCGCCGCCCCCCTTTGGCGCACCCGCCAAAGCGAAGGCGAGCCCACGGCTGGCCCTTTCGCGTCAATTACCGCGCTTGCGTACAGTGTGCGGCTTTCAGTGCATTCGACCAGATCGGTTCTTTTCCAGCTGAAACCGCCGTCCGCTTCGGTGGCGCGCGGCCAAAAGTGGCCATTACGGCAGCTGTGCGTTCATTAAGGATCGAGCTTGTTGCAGCTTCCAGATGCTCGCGGCATGCCCGTGGGGTTCAGGTCGATGATCTGGCGGATCGCTTTTTCAATCGCGGCATCCGACACATCGGCGTCGCCCGCCATAGGTGTTCGCAATAGATCGACGAGGGCATTGATACGCCGATCGCAATAGCTCAGCTGGATCGTGCATTTCTCTGCAGACCCGCGGCGACGACGTTTCTTGGCCAGACTAGCGCGCGAACATAGGCAGCAGAGCGGTCAACCTTATGTCGGATCTTTGGCCGAGAACGCGACCGCCCCGTGCGGTGCCGCACCGCCATAGGTATCCACGATGATCTTGCGACCGGTCAGGCCGGCTCACCGTCAGGACCGCCAATCACTTAATGCCCGTCGGGTTCACCCACCATTCGGTGTCCGGTTGTGATCCAGCCTTCGGGCAGGACTTGGGTGACTATTAGGTGTTCGAGACAATATCGCGAATATCGGCGCTGGTCTGCCCGCGTATCGGCGTGCTGCGTCGACAGCACGATAGAGGACCACGCCAACAGGTTTGCCGGTCTTCATAAAAGCGCACGGAAACGTGGCTTTTCGCGTCATGGGCGCAGCGTCGGCTCGGTGCCGTCTTTGCGCACTCGGCAGGACGGCGCAGGATCGCCATGGGCATTAGTGTTATCAGGGCGCCGGCATCAGCTCTGGCGTTTCAGTGGTCGCGAAACCGAAACATAGACTTGCCCTGATCGGCTGCCCTTCTTCCTTGTCGCCGACGCGTACCACACCCTGCGCAATATGCGCCGACTGGGGTGTGGCAGGTGGGACTCGCAGGTGGCGTGGTGGATGTTCCTCCTGCTCGTTACCCGATATCTTTGATGCACGCAACGGGCGATGCCGTCAATCTGCCCAAGGATATTCGTCCAATTTGGACTTGTTTGACAGGCCACTGTCGCCGCCGATTCACCCGATTGGTTGTGGCAAAAGTCTCGGCTGCCACCGCAGCTTCGGGCTCCTCGGTAGGAAGAGCGTCAGATAACTGGTCGGAAATCCAGGTCGCAGACCTATCAGGGTTGGCCCCGGACAACGGACTTCCGAAGTGAACGTATAATTCTTGCGGGACATTTAGTGCTCCAATAGGTTTCATAGCCCACGTCAGGGAAGCCGTTGTGGCGATTGCGGGGCTTGCTATGCCTGCCCCTGTGGTCAAACTTTAAAGTTGCGACGTTTGCGCAGAGTAACAAGGGCAATCCTGCAAAGTGATGAAAAGAACGGCCACTCGCCCCACCTGCTATAGGGGTCGCAGGGCGTGGGCCGGGCAAAACGTGATCCAGACAAGCCGGCTTGATTCAAGGGCCAGGCTTTTCGTGATGCGGCCCCAAGTATCCAATTCATCGCCGACCACGCCGGTATCTGGCGACGCGCGCCATGGGCAAGGACCCTGCTCGTATTCGCGCGCATCGCCGCTTGGGCCAAGTGCTGGCAATGGCCCCTGCCCCTTGCCAAACCACGCATTCATTTTTTGAGCTGCGATTCAAGAAAAACGCGGACGCGCCGGTGCGGCGTTGACGTCGCGGGCGAACACCGGCCTCGTAGCAGAATAACGGCAAGCGCGGCACCAGATCCCCCAGATCCATTTTAGCTCTGCGCCCGGACCAGAGGAAAGACGCTGCCAACTGTGCCGCCATGCCGCGCAGTCCTATCCGACCCAGAATTGTCGCCAAAGGATGTATTCGCAAAAGGGCACTAGAGGGTGGTTTGTCATAGGGTCTGAACCAACCTCTGCATCGGGGCAAGCAGCCACAGACCCGAGTTATAATTAGGGGCATATCCGCACCGCCGCTTGCACCCACGCACCCACGGAGCGTACCGGCTGCGGCTTCGCTGATTATGGTCAACGGCGCATGGGCCAGATTCCAGCGCCATGCGATGGCGGGTTTTCGGGAACCCATGAGGAATCAGCATCAGGGGCGCATTTCCCCTTGCGCCGCGGAGGAGCGCTGGTCCAAAGGCGAGCTGACGATCAAAGAAAACTCCGGGAATCTTGAACGGGATTCCCAACTTGTCTTTCTGCGCCGCGTTGGTGCACCATGCGGAAATACAATTATGCGCTGGGGTTCAAAAACGGCATCTGGACCGCCGAACGGAACCGGTCAAAGCCCAGCACCCAGTGCATTACCGCCCGCGCCCCAGACGGCAGGGCCTAGACGAAGCACGTGGATTCCAACCGGGGCGCGCTAGCACCACGGACCCACGGCTTAGCGCGAACAAACCGCAAGTTGTCTTCCCGTTAGGGGCGATTCAGTTGCAGCCCCTGCCCCGGGGGCCATTACGTTAACCAACGGGATTGCGAAGGGAACATGCGCCCACAGGGAAGCCAGTAAACCAGATAACCCGCGCAGGCATTTCTTGCGGCGGGGCAGCACGAAGATCAGCGCCAAAAACCTGCGCGGACAACCTTTGCCGCGCGCCATGAACGCCGCTTGCCCAGAACAGCCCAAGCCGCCGGTCAGCCGACTACGGCAACGGGGCCATCCAGGCGTAGCGTTCGGATCTCTCCGG
>Ga0163217_1090003_pt1 | contig 12480 bp, 12 predicted proteins | sample SynspAceP_FD_185933 | JGI IMG/M metagenome (GOLD analysis project Ga0163217, IMG submission 185933) | Saline lake microbial communities from Ace Lake in Antarctica - Synechococcus sp. Ace-P (PacBio error correction) | ecosystem: Environmental > Aquatic > Non-marine Saline and Alkaline > Saline ... | reverse complement strand
AAACCCGCGGTTGAATTTGCGTTAACCAATCTGATGAACGCCCCCGAAATCAGCGGACCATCGGCAGGGTAGGACCTTGTGGACGAACGGTTGACCCGCTCTATCGAAGATCGTTTGCAAAAGGCTATGTTGATTGAACGCCTGCCAGAAGCGTCAGAGATTTCGAACCGTCGTGTCCTTCCTCCGCCGATGAGCGCAGTCTTTTGAAGGGACGACCATTAACTAACGCTTAACCTCTACTGCGGCGGCGTGATTGTCCGTGTCGCTGGTGATGAAGACTATCTTGAAAGCTTTTCTTCCCCCCCAACGTGTTTGCGCGATTCTGTATGTCCGAAGCATCAACTCTTCTCTGTGGTTGGCTCGTTCTTGTTAAGGAATTTGAACCTGTCCGACCAAAGATTCGATCCTTGTGACGGGGATGGCCTGATCACGGCCCTACCTCGCAGATGGCGATGGCCCCCGAAGATGCAAAGCCCAGTTGATGTCAGCGACGCCTTATCATTCCCGGTCGCGTAAACGCGTTCACAACCCATTTCAACACCGGTTGCGCCTTGGGACGGTGCGTTGCTGGCGATCTGACGCTTGAACCGTTCTTGCGGGTCAGCATGGCTGAATGCCTCACGCAGTGCCGATTGATCATCTGCCGGCCCTTCGCAAGGCCGAAACTCTGCGGCAAGCTGAATTACATCCGCAAAGGCTGCACAAAAGTGCTTTGAACCTGTTCATAGAGCTTACCAGGCCTCGAAAGTGAAGGTATCCATGCGGTTGCTGAGGCGTATTCAGGGGCGCAGGCCTAAAGAGCCGATCGTTGCCCCAATATCGCAAGACCAGACGATCTATCAGGCCTTGCCCGGACTGTGAGCATTTTGACCACCCTGCGTGACATCGTTGCCGCCCTGGTCAATGCCGGACTGCAAGACATTATCGCAGTATGCCAAAAAGCCTTCCCGACGGTGGCCCATATCGGTAAGCGTGTACGGACCCAGTCATCGGCCAACGATTTCCCGCTGCATTGTTCAGATGCCATTTTCTGGCATCATGCTGCAAAACGTTGGCAGCACAGCATGATAATACGGCTGCAACCCATTTGCTGAAAACGCTGCCTGCAACAGTAACGCCACATCGGAAGTATGGCACCAGCCTTTACCGCACATCTGACAGTTTAACAGGTGCGTAAAGCCCCCGCTTCAGTGCGCGCACATGAGTTGTGTGGCTTATCGCGCCAAGAAGCCGACAGTTCTCTGCCCATGACGCGTGTATTTGGCCAATAAACCCCCTAGCCAACCTTCGGCTCGGGTCTGGCAGTCGGCACTGTACGAAGCTTAGTGGACAGCGTGTTAAACCCTCGGGGTCGGAAACGGATGCTCGAATACAGTGTGATGGCCAACTCCATAGTTCGAAGCCATGCGCCTTCCCCCGGCGACGTTAAGTCGGGCACAGGCAAGCGCACAAGCAAAGAATGGATTCCACCCGTTGATGCTTTCTTGCCATGCGACGACAGCAGCGCGCGGGATTATGGGCTCAGAATGGTTCGGCATGATCGCGGAAGGGATGGGCCGCGGACTGGCCTGTTCCTAGGGACGCTGGCTATTGCACTATACGCCGCTGCGTACCCCGCTCGACCGATGTGTGTTGCCGGAAAACGTGCTGCCCTGCGAAGTGATTGATTGCGGTGAATATGGTATTCGCCAATGACCGTGTACTGACCCTCGACGCAGCAGCCCTACCAAACGCGCCGCAGATCCGCCACGCGACTGGATGAAGCGAAACGGCAGACACGCGTACGCTGAACGCTGCTGCATCCGCGTGTCGTGGCAAAGTGTTTTTGCCGCCGCACCTGCGCGGCTCCCCTACCCGACTTGAGAAGAAAGTTTAAGCGAAAATGAACCAGAACATCCGACCCTGCTAGCTTGCAGGCAAAAGCGATTGTGAAAATTATCTTGAACGGTTCGATTGGTGCCCGATCCTGGAAGGAGCCGCGGGCGCGTAGTTCAATGACATTTCAAACTGGTGTTTTACCGGGGGGCGCACCGTTCGCGCGGCCCCGCAGAAAAGCGCTGCCTTCAATGCAAAACGCTATTGATTGGTCAAGAAGAAGTTCCTACGACGCCCGCGCTCGACAGGGCGACCGGAGACGTCCACGTCTACAACACCGGCTTCTTTACGGGCGTGGAAGGATGGGACCCACATTTCGAAACGAACCGATATCTGCGACAAAGTTCGTTCGGTCCGCGACGCAAGATGTCAGCACCGACGTGTGGAACGACAGCGCCGAAATTATATTGCACAAGGCTGGGTTTAGCAGAAAAGCGAACTCGTTGAATTATGCTCCACTCATCATGGTAGATTCGCCTTCCCCAATCTCTAAGCGCGCCGACTACAACTGCCCGAGGGAAACGGCTTGCGGTTCGTATCATCGGCTCAATCTTGCAACATTGTTACGTTTTGGGGACTGGACCTTTGGTGCCGAACTGGCACCTGGGGGCCCCCAACCAGCATTTGGTCCTAAACTTACGCTTGGCGCGACTATGGGCAAACCGCGTTGCGTCATGGCGGCTGTTAGAGTTGTTTGACGCATTGGCGCCGGCCTGCAGGTGCTGGACCAACAGCGAAATGTATGAATACGCACCAGACCTAATTTGGCGTCTTCAGCGCGCGCGGGCGACGAAATCGTCGGGCACGGCGAACGAATTCCGAACGTCAAAGCGACCTACGATGGAGGCAGAGGGCCGCGCTTATTTCCGCCAGCCACGAAAGTCCTGAAAAATGCCGAACGGAATACAGCAAAGGGCTGGCTTTCCCCTGGATCGCGGGGAAAAGTTTGGATACACCCGATCTACTCTCACAGTCTGGGTATAAGATACACGCATCAACTGCGTGCATGACGATCAACCTGTTCTGATTGAAAAACACGCAACGGCGCTCTTGTCGATCCCTTATCCCGCAGGAGGTAATGACATTCCCTCATCGCCCCCCCTTCCCCCCCCCCCTCTCTCCATCGCCCGCAAAGAACGGCGCGACCGATTTTGCGAATTATGATCACGATAACTTTTGATGAGAATGCGTCGAACAGTCTTCGCGGGCCAACCGCTTGTTATGGTTGCCATCGCGTTGCATTCCCCCTATCTGGTCGGACCAAGCCCTACAGGCTTCGACTATCTGCGCCGTGCGTTGTCTCAATATCGTTTCGAAACAAAGACCAGCGTAGGCTGACGACCAAGCGGTGCTTTATTCAGATCTACATGTTAGTGATGTGATACCCGACTTGGTTCCCGAGCGATACACCACGCCCCCTTCGCTGCGTAGTATTTGCGCATTCTGAGTTTGTTTTGGATTGCTTGCGGATCGCAGGGTTTTCGAATGTCTACTGACAGGACCACATCACGTGCGGTCTCGTTAAGACGGTTGTCAGGATTAAACCGTCGCCGCATGTCTATGGCCCCCTCTCACACGCGAAGAATTGCCCTAGGCGCTTAGCGGCCGCCGTAGATGCCCGAAATTGCCCAGATAAATGCTTCTTTGCCTAGGATCCCATAACCTCACTTAAAAAAGGCCCCCCTCGTAGGACACGGCTGTATTCGTAAGCTGGATTTCTTGAAAAGCGGCTCTGAAGTTTTCAGGCCGGTTCATAAGGTGATGAAAATCCGCAGGCCGAGGCGTTTTAGTCTAATGTGTCCGCGATCTTTTCAGTTGCCCGCAGTTTTTCCATGGGTCTCCTCTGCCGCATTCGTCGGATATTCAGCGTCATTCGCGATCGTTGCTGGCGGGCCTGACCGCGATGGAGCAACGGGCGCGCAGCACGACGGGCCTGTTTTTTTCGCAAACCCGTCGCATGGGGATTTGCAGCATCTGGCTTCCTGCCCGGTAACGCCGAGCATCCCTGCCGCAGTGGCATGTTTTACGCCGGGGCGGCCTTTTCTTGCGACAACGGCCATCTTTGCCGGCGTTTGCTGAAAGCCGTGGGCGCTTTTTAATCTTTTGTGCAGGATGATCGCTCTGACGGGGTTTATCCCCGCGCTTGGCCGGAGTCGTGGCCGCAATACCGAAAAACCTATTGGCAAAACCGGCCCTGCTCGCGGGCGTGTTCTGCGTCAAGCGTCGGTCTCGCCCCTGCGGCTTGCGCTTGCCAGCATGTTCCCTAGCTGGTTTGCCGGTGCTCCTCGCTATGGCTTGCGGGCTGACGTGAACAGGTGGCAAAGCAATGCCTTTTGCTGTGTGATGCGTTTATTGTGTTCTCTTTGTTTTTTTTTTCCCCCCGCCCGTCGCATACCGCCGAGCAGCCCCGTGCAAACCGGCGGGCGGGCTTCCTTACCGTTTGCTCTTACAGCCCCGATCTTTACGGTTCAGGTCCTCTTTCCGTCGCCTCTGCGCGTTTATCTGGGGTGGACGAAATGGCGGGCAGAATATCCGGCTTTGCGGTGCTGAAACTGAACGGCATATTCAAGTCGACCGCCAACCCCTGATCGACAAAACCGGCCTTGTCAGCCGTTGCGGTTCGCGCCGTTCGCGTCGATCCCGTCAACCCATGTCCGCGATCACCGCAAGCGATGATGGCTGGCTGAAAGACGCGCGGCCGCGATCCGCAACCCGCTATTGGCGGCAATCACATCGGGGATTTTCTACATCCTGCTTGCGTTTGCATGGCCGCGCTGATCACCGCACTGGCAAGCCTTGCACCGCTTGCTTGATACGTGCGGTGGCCGGACTTGTGGCACTTATCCGCGCCTGGTTGGTTCGCTCTCTGCTGCCTTCACCACCCCCCACACAACTAGAAGCACCGCGGCTGACGTTCGGTGAATCGCGGCAAAGCGGTATGACGCTTTATGGCATAAGCGGAGCGTTTTGGGGCGTTATCGCCGGCGCCATCATCTGGGGGCAAAAGCCATCGCGCACGATTAAGGGCCTGACCTTGCTTTGGCGCCAGAGGTTTTAAAAAGCCAACGGCATGCACATATATTTCCATGAAGAGATTATCTCGATGATAACGTATTCTAACTGCCCAGTTTACTCTTTGACCGAGTACCGTAGTTTAACCAAAAGTGAACAAAAAACTTGAAGAAAATGCAGCATGACTGAAACAAACGACGCCCGACGTAACGCAAAGCATTATTCAACCGGGACTTCGGGTCGTCGACGATGTGCTGCGCGTGGCATAACCACCCGAACGGCTTTAATCTGGTCGAAGGCCACGCCCGGAGCGGGCCAAGGACAACGCTTGGTAAAATTCCTGATGGAGCGGCGCGCGGCGGCCGTCAGGGGCTCTATATCAACCCGTGTCTTGAAACCGTTAATTGAGCTGACTGCTGTGGCACAGTCGCACGGCTGGACACTGGATTACATCGGCCCTGTCGGAAATTGGTGGGCAGAAGATGAATGTCAGCCCCCGACCACGAACAGTCCTTGCTGCACCCTAGCGAAGTCGAGGCTTGGTGAAAACTGTGCGCGGATCATTGATCTGGTAGAGAAAAAACCAATCCGGACCGTCGTGGCTTTGATAGACCTGTCGACTGCGTCTACGTGACCAAAAACCCCGCTGCGGTATACCGCCGGCAAATCCTCGCGCTACAAGCATTTCTTTGCGCGTCGGCAAATGCACGGTTATTGATGTTGATGACCGCACCGCCAAACCAGGCGATCTGCAACTTACCATTCGATCGCCCACGGCGTCATATTCGCTGGAGCATTTTGCGCGAAATGATGTTTGGCCTTCTGAACGGCGCCGCCTGCCGGTTGATCAAGATTTGCGCGGCTAAGTACCACGCGGCTAATCATGACTTCACGATCGAGCGGGGCGGCATTTGCGTCTATCCCCGTCTGAGTCGCAGCACAACAACCACCGTGCATCGCATTCGACGCGGACCGCTGACCACGGGTCTAAAAGAGCTGACGCGCCTTTTGGGCGATGGGTCTTTTAGTCCGGGCACCAATGCGCTGAGCGCCAGGCCTGGCGGGCGTGGGTTAAAACGACAAACCCGCGGTGCGCTGGCATGATCGCGGCGCTGCAAGCGTGACAGAACCCGCCTATTTTCTGTGTTGACGAAGCCTTTCCGACCGCGTCATGTCGGTCCAAAGCGCTTGCATGGACCTCAACCTTTTCATCGACCAACGGGATGCTGTCAGATTCGCAGGTTGATCCGGGCAGAGGTTGTGTCGCTCGTGAGTTCGCCCATGCAGTTCGTAGCGCGGTCGAGGATGACGATGCTGTAGTGTTGTGGTGGATTCGACAGTCTTGAACGCCTATCTGCACGCGATGCCCAGCGATTTAACTTTTCTGTTCTCCAAATGCCACGAACTGCCTGAGCTTACCTCGCCCAGCAGGGGTGGTTTCGCATCATGGTGCTCGGCCAACATGGGGTCAACGGCGATTCTGCCGCTCGGATATCGAACATCAGCTATTCGAGCGGACACCGTTGTTGATGCTGCGGTTCTTCGAGGCAAGGGCGAAAATCCGAAATCTATCTGTCATACCAAGATGCGGACGTCGGACCCACGAACGCAGTATTCGTTGAGCTTCCAAGGATCGATCAAAATGGTATTAGGCATCGCGAGCCGATCCGCGGCTGTTTCATCTATTTCTGTTTCCGGTTCCCTGTCCTATATGCGTCAAAGGACACCTTTTGGCGCTTAAGGGCGACGACAAGATGGGGTCAAAGTGACAAGCCTGCCGCCACTTCGGAAACTCAGAAGCGCCCCGTTAGATATCTTTTCGTCCGTTGCGGTCATGGCACGCGGGGGCGGATGAGGCTGTCGCGCGGCAACTGCTGGCGAAAGACGGGATCGCGGGTCATTTCCCCGGTCCTAACGCTGTCGCAGTTGTCCGGCTTATTTCACAGCATGTCGTGCGTGCTGATTACCGAAGAAGCCCTGAGCCGGCCCGATTTAGCCGACCCGCGGCGCCCTCGCGCGTGGATGCGCAGCCGTTCTGGTCGACGTACCGTTTATCGTGCTCGCCAATGTGCACGCGCCGCCGCCAGCGGAACGGGCGGTGGCACGCATGGACAGGTTAAGCAATGGCCGTGTGTTTGTCCGCCCGCTTCATCCGAAAGAGTTGAGTTGCCGCCGCCGTGCGCGTCATCACTGACGGCCCGCGTCGGGGGCAGCATTTTTTCAAGCGCGTCGCCAGCTCGAAGAGTTTGCAATTGCGCGAACGCCCAAGCTGTTCGAGAGGCGAAGCGAAATTTCAAGCCATTGCCAATTCCGTGGATCAAATGATCTGGTTTCACCCTGCCCGACGGGTTTCACGACGTATTTTAACGACCGGCTGTGTACGATATTCACGGGCGTTCCCGCTGGCTTCTACCGACGGCGAAGGCTGGAACGGGATCTATCCACCCCGATTGATCAGGAGCGCGGCATGGAGCGGTGCCGCACAGCCTCAGCACCGGCGAAAACTACGAGATCCGAATACCCGGCTCCTACGTCACGCGTCGGCGACGAATCGCTGGGTGCTCGGGCGGCCCAACCCGGTGCGACAAGGCGGTTACCCATTCTGCGGTGGTACGGCAGTTAGTACCGATATTCACGAAATCAAAGTGCCGAAGAACAGCGGCCAACTTGATGCTGGGCGAGATGACACCACCGTGTCAAAAAACCACCGCTGGCCATGGTCAATGTATGGTTCGCAGAACCCTGCGTCTGGCGGACAAACCTGCACGTTGACGCCCAGACATCGTTGCCAATCGCGTATCGCGATGATGGCCCATGACCGATTGATCGCGGGCGTCTTGGGCCCGAAAACCCGACTTGCCCGAATGGTCGGCACGCCGCACTGGGCAGCGCACCCGCAACCGGCGAAGGTCGCTTGATATCGATGGCCGCGATATCGAATGTGTTCAAAGCAGCGCTTGCGATGACCATGGCGACCATGAGCTAAAGCACCAACGCAGCAAAATACGGCCTCTCGTTTCGCTCAGGCGGCAAGTTCCGCAATCTGCTGGGAGGAAAAAAGATATGTCTTCACGCTTTTACTGGGTACGAGACAGACGGGCCCCCCCGGTTTCGCCCCCCAAACCAAGCGCCGGTTTTAGGCAGCCGATGATCGAGCAGCACTCGGAAGGATATTTTTCAGGAAGTGAACTTTCCGTACGACCCGGAAGGTTTACAGTTTTAAGCGTCCAGTTCGCCGGCTCCGGATTGCGTGTTCTAATTTCCGTTCTCTGCCAGAAAGAAAGGTTCCACTGCCTATGTATTCCGAAACACTTCACGCTTGCCCGGTCTTGGTTCGTCGAGACGAAACCCGTTGCTGCGCATGGCATGCCGTCGGACATGATAGGCGATGCAGGTTTTCAAGGGAACTTAGAAAGCCTGGTTCTGCCGATGAAGCGATGTGCTGATCCCGCGACAATGACGATATCGGAATTCCTGTTCACAGATATAGGACATTGCCAGCTCTATCAATGGCTTCAAGCTCGCGGCTTGCGGTCGCGAAGGCATGCCGTCGGTTAGAAATTCGTTATCGCGTCGGCGGTCGTGGCGTTACAGATGAGCAATGCTGAAGTTTCGAAATTTCTATTTCCAAGCCCTATGTAACAAACCCAGATTATTTCAAGCGATATTGAAAAACCGATCGCGGCCTCCGAAGATTCATACCGTCTAAAGCCTGGGTCAAACCGTTGGTTCGGATTGATTTTGCCGTTGGGTCGCCCCCCCGCCGTCTTTTTGCGGTGCTTTTAAGCCCATCGGCTTAGGCGGGCCTACAGTCTATAGAAAAACGCTGACCAGACGTAGGCTCTTTGACAGAGGCCAAGGTCTGTCGCGACTTTCATTTAGACCAACCCTCACCGACGTGACGCGCCAAGTGCAAGCGTTACTATCGCAGTTGTACCCTTATCAGTGGCTTGCCCTCGAATTCACCGCCATGAAGTTCAACCAGTTTTTCGGGTTAAACGTAAGCCAAGGCCCAATCCCCCGCCGGTATCCCCTCGTTCTGATATTCCCCCGACGACAAAAGGTTCATACAGCGCCGCTAGATCGACATTGGTCGTCCAATGTGCCAGTTATCAGTGATTGAAAGTTCAAGAATTTCTGGAGCCATCCAAACCTGCTTCCAATAGTGATTTCTGATCCGCCGTGGTTGAATCGGCATTAAGGTTCAAGCGCATGAAAGCAAGCTTGATCTGAGTGGGGCGTCGAGTAATGATTTGCAGTGTGCGCCTTCTCATTCTACGCAATCGACTTCAACTCGCCCATCCGCACCCGGCAATACCAATTGGGCAACACCGTTCAGAATATCGCCCAATTCGCAGTCCTTGTTCTTCAGGGAAAGCTCTCCGTCGAACGCGTCACTATAGGTGATATCGGCCTTCAAACCAGCCCCATAGATCTCTGTCGATTTTCGCGCCGAAGCTAATCAGTCCGCGTTGATAGCCACGATCGGCCATCGCCTCAAGCAAAACCGCAAGCTCCCAAGAGAATGCGTCAGCCGGCGTACGTAATTCATGCGCCGATAAGGCGTGTTAAAAGTCGATGTTCGCACCTGTCGTTCTTTGCGTAAGATTCCACCGGTTGGCGGCACGCCTTCCAACGACGGCGACGGACGGCTTCCCCGATCTCAGGATCGACATTGGGTGCTTCCGATGGCGCTTCATGAGAACCAGAATCAAGGACGCCAACAGGCTCCCGAAACGATGGCCCGACGACAAACACCAACGGAACCCAAACCGCATTAAAACCGTGCCGGCCCGCCTTCGGCTACCATAGGATGGGTTCTCGAACGCCCCCCTAGGTCTTTGCTCAGATCCGGCACGACCAGTCGGTTTGCACCGACATTATCGTATGGGTGGCAAACTGTTGTTCTTCGACATCCGATCAAGCTCGATGCCAACGACGGACTTGTACCCAACTGGGTGTCACCTTCAATGACACTATGTGTGCGATTGAACAAATTCCAGTATCTTGTCGGCGCAATCGCAAAATGGCGTCGAAAAAACGCCACTATTTGCTTCGGTTCAGGCCGGGAACAGCAAAGACTGATCTAAGCGTGCTGTTTCATTGAAGGAATGGGATAGGTTCTCAACATGCACCTCGGTTAACTCTTTTATTCAGCGACTATAGCGATTAAGTCGTGTTGCAATCAAGTTGTGTTATTACCCTTCGTGCGTCCGAGCTTCGGGCAACTTTTGGCCCACTAGCAGAGCGGGAAGTTATTCCGTACTATCGCGCTAAGTGCGGTACATGATCCGAAAGTTCAAAAACTTCCCCCACTGCATTTGTCAATCTCATGGTCAACGCCGTAGGGGCAAAAACCGCGCGGGCTGTCGCCTTCAAACCTTGATTAACCCCGGGCCGGAAAAACTTTGCCGCTTACTGAGGTCGTCACTTCTCAAACTACGTGATAAACAGGGCAGCGTAAGCCGACCCTGACTTACACAGCTAGTTGCAGATTTGGACTGAGCGCGCGTCGACGCCTCGTACGCGTAGGGCGTCGTAAAGTCCTCTGCGATGCGCGCAATTACGGGACCACCGGCCTCGTAAAGATTCCGACTTTGGCGTCGTCCATCAGGACGAGAATGCAAGCCGGGTCCAGCCGGGCTTTGCGACCTTCATTGCCAGACCAATTTCCGCGCGCAGCCGGATCCCGACTGCGCCCGTCATTCCCAGCAAGCGGTGCGCATAGGGGCCGGCGCAGGCACATCCGCCGCGGGCTTGAATGCCAAAAGTGATCAGAAAGGATGCGACAGACCAGTGCGGTGCCACATCGACCGTTTCGATCGCGACCATGAAGGAAAAAAATGGCAAGGCCGTGCGCGACCTACCCAGAATAGTCAGCCCCGCACGTTCCGCCACGCCGCCAAAAGCTTGCGCCGATGCGCTTCAGTGGTCGCGGCCAACCCGCGCCTCGCGATTGCCTCTTTCACGATAAAACACAGTGGCCGCGCGGATATCCCCCCGATTGACATTGGGCGTGCCTGCTTTTCTCGTGCGACCACATCGCAGCATAATCCTGCCCCCAGGGGATACAAAGCGCACCGTGCCGCCGCCCGGGCTGTCGGCTGGGCGCGCTGACTGCGTGCGCCGGCGCAAGGCATCAGCACGCCAGAAGCCCCCGGATCCCCCCGATGAATTTATGCGGCGACACGACGATCCGCATCCATACCCATCCCCATACGATCGAAAGATACGGCCCTGCCCCCGCCATAAGTCCCAGACGCTGATCGCGCCGTTTCCGCTGTGAGCCAAAACGGGTTGATCGCAGCGACACGCTGACAATTGCCCGTGACGTTCGATGCGCCGAAAAACTTCGATCACCGGCCGTCGGCCAGTGGGCCGCAAGCTGTTGCTGCCAGAGTCATCCATAGTCGGGCCCCGCAGCAGCGGCCTTCGGCGATCTCTATGAACCTCTGCCCCGGACTTCCCGCCATGGCAAAGATGTTGAATGATTCTCGTAGCCGTTCAATCAAGCCACCAGCGGGTTCACTGCCCCTTCCGGCCACAGCGCATCGAGCTCCAAGCAAAGCGGCCAGCTTTGTCAGCCCAGCTGTGCACCTGCCCCTGCAAAAGAGTAACGCATGAGTCCGCGTCGCGCCACACGCCTGCGCCACAAAACGCGTCGGGCGTTGCGCCCGCAAACGGTCATATGTCGGCCGCAGAAAGGAAAAAGCTTCGGTATGCCGGGTGTGGAATAATAGGGAAGCACATCCTTGGCGAAATCCGGTCTTCAAGCTGGCTTTAGCGGCCCGCCCGGAGGCGAACCATAATCAGCATAAGATCAAAGGTTTGGCCGCGTGCGCCCCGGGGGACATCATGCCTCGCCTATCAAGCCAGAGCGCAGACCGGAGGGTATTGATGTCGCCAGCACTCATCTCTTGGCGAAAGCTGTCAAAGAGCTCGGGCCGTATCGGTCATAAAATCAATCCTTCCTATCTTGCCGTAAGTTAGGACAATGACATGAGAAGCTGCAATTAAACTTACCCTATTACCACCCAATGTTCCGAGTTTTTCGTTCCAAATGACTCAACAGCCAGCCCCAAAAGCTCGAACCGGATCCGATTTTGCCCGCGATTTTTTGCGCGTTTGCTCCAAAAAAGATGCTTTTCGCTGGTCGCAAACGTTGAGTCGCTGAATCGGTGGGGGCTTGTCGCAGAATGCGTACTGGGCCGTCGCATTCGGTTGCGCTGTACGTGGAAAACGGGGTCATCACAAAAGGCCAGACGCGTGCGGCTTGGGATTTTCATGAGCGGATCGGGGGCTGGGTTTTTGACGGTTTTTTGTCATTGCTGCGCACGCGGGATCACTCGTTCCGGAATGGCCTCGAGGCATTCGCAAGACGGGTCCTTGGGATCGAGAACAATTCCATTCGGACGTGTTCGGATCGCCGGGAGATTACGATTACAGTTCGTTGAAAATTGTTGCGCAGAAACATGGAACGAGTTTGATCGCATCTAGCAAGCGGACTGATGCAGGGGCGCGCTTAGAGACCGTTTACATCTGCATCGGCCATAGAAGCGATCAGCCAATCGGCGCGAACCTGATCCTCTTCTT
>Ga0163217_1071060_pt1 | contig 12482 bp, 4 predicted proteins | sample SynspAceP_FD_185933 | JGI IMG/M metagenome (GOLD analysis project Ga0163217, IMG submission 185933) | Saline lake microbial communities from Ace Lake in Antarctica - Synechococcus sp. Ace-P (PacBio error correction) | ecosystem: Environmental > Aquatic > Non-marine Saline and Alkaline > Saline ... | reverse complement strand
CTAAACTATCTTTTTGATACACTCTACTATTATCCCCCAATCTAAACTATCAACCAGCGCGTATTGTTGATGAACTGCTAGTATAGTCAGTTAGCTTGCAGCTAGGGCGAATTTCGCCATTTGTTTATCCGACAGCGCCCAAAGATAATTTACGGCACTCCTAATCTAGGCAAAAAGCGTCAGTCAGTTGCTGGCTATGCAGCGACGCCCAGATTGATGCCGATGGCTGATAAGTAATGCACAGATTGGTTGACGGTGAATTGTAGAGTAACTGCAGATAGCCAAACCAGTCATACTAGACTGGAACTGATTATGAGCGCTGCCTTTGCTGAATATTCTCCTTTGCATCAAAGTAATTGATATTTCGGCCCGGCAAGGATAGTATTAGTTTTTGCGCCGAAGATAGACGGCATACCGTCATGAAGACAACCTTCCGTAAACGCAAAACCTTGTATGATAAGGGGGAGATTTAATGCAGAGCATATTACGTAAATGAGTCAGATGTGACATGATTGCCCTTTGCCAAATATCGAGAATATGCGCGTATCTCAATCGAACGGCCTAGTGACATATCTGATTAGCCTTAATGAACGTCAATGAGAAGCAGCTGCAACTACAGATTTGAGGGATGCATCATCCCTAATGATCCCTTAAACCTAACCCCGCACACTGCTTGGAAAAACAGCCAGCATAGGTAGGTGAATAGTATGTAATAGTGCTGAGCCCGTATTTGTACTTGTGTATTCGGGCAATTTTATTAGATACCACTGATTATCTAAAATGCTAAGGAGTTCATTCTCCAAACGATAATGTCATTTATGAGTTTAGGTCAACGCCGCATTAAAATGACCGCCGGCTGGATAAATTGAATGCCAGATAGCCCATAACATATCGCCCATTGCTGGCGCTACATTCTATTCCTGTAGTTGAGGCCTTTAGCCAGCTCCTTCCTTTGTACTACAATGTTTTAATTGAATCAGAGTGAGCGGGTTAGAAATTGCCAATACTCTGGAGCCTTACCACCAACTAAAACCGGTGATAGATAAGGCAGTAAAAACACTGGGCCTATTTGCAATTCCAGACCGGGAACAATGCACAGGATGGGCAAATATGTTTGTTGAGTACGTACCGATTATATTGATGCCATAAAGTAGGGTATAGAATTCCGCAACGTTATGTTTTCTTGGTTTTAACGTGAATGAATCAACACGTTAGTTAAGTGAAAGGTTAGACATTGACAGCAAAAAAGTTGTAGTATATGAGGCTAATCTGCTTTTCTAGTCTATTTTTTCGGCTTCGTCTTAAATTGGCCGGACAACACCTTGTCAAGTTTATCTTACGGGTAGATAATGCTTTCGACGTCATATATCAACAAGTACTGATGATAACCACGTACGTGGAACCTATTTAGCGTTCGGGCAAAACTGGCAAAAACACCTACACCTTCAATCAAAATTCTCATTTAAAGGTCAGATTATTATCTACATATCCAATGTCCAGAACCACTGGAGGTTATTTGCTGGTCTTTATTGGTTGATTTTACACCTGAGTGGCAGTGACCATTTATGTTTTCCCCAATAATCAAGCTTAGCATTTCAACCTAACACTGCGGATTGGGAAAGTCAGTAAAACAGCTTGGGAGAAATTATCTTGCAGCAATCAAAAAAGTTAATGGTAATAACGGGTTGTTCCTTGGGGTAAAAGACCTTATATTTTTTTCTCTTGGTGCAACTTGGATTTGGTCATCTGATGCGCAAAACGATAACGAGGTTTATTTTTTCCTAGACATATGAGTTACCTCTGCTGCTAGCTCCAGGAGGTTCTTGCAGTGCACGTATTTCCTAATGGCGTTCTCAAGTCACCTCAGCAAAGAGTAAACATTGACTTTGGTTAATAATGCCGCAAATTGTTTAGGGAGGAAAACCAATCATTGTATTGGCGGACCTCAGCTGTCAGTCGTAATTAGTGGCTCTTGACAAAAAGACTGCCAAAGCCAAAGATTGCCAGGCGTCTGGCTCTCCATCAGACAGTATGAATAGAGAATCGTGAGGTGGTATAAATTTGTCAGTAAAAGGCAAGTACATAACTGAACATTGTTATTGGCTACAAGGCGTATCGCACCGTGGGGGATGGTAGTAATTACCTGGTAATTTTATTGGATGATATTAATCGCAATTCTGCTTCCGAAGGGGGACTATACTTTGCTGACAGGCCACCCTGAATATTTCGTTGCTTCTCTTAACCTTGGGTTTTCAAAACACACTTTATTTTACGGGACGGTGTACGTACTGGTTTAACCAACTGCCTGATGGATATGTCAGTCAAAAAATTAATCGTTACAAGGAAGTGGCACGGCAAATAGTTGTAGATAAAATTTCATCCCATCACCTTCCCCTCCCCCGGCTTGATCAATTCATCCCTCGGCTAACAGGAGTGGTGACGCCAGTAAATTAGTAGTGTTGCTTACAATGATGTGTCATTTAATAATCAAACAACTCTCTCGGGTATAGTTTGTTTACGCGAGGGGAAAATATACTTTTAGGCTTCTGCCAAGCTATGCCTTTTGGCTGCACTTGCTGCCAAAAGGAAATTAACGACTTTAGGCACTAAATTCGGAACGGTCACTATCAAGAATCTTCATCACCAAATAATTCTTATAGGAATATGTGTGCACGGAGGACGCATGTTGTATTAGCATTTTAGAATTTGAACGAGCCAAATTGGTCTGGGTTCCAAGCGTATTATTGACTCATTCTGCCAATGCTAGGCATGGCTCCACCTATTGGCAGTGTATCGGCCTATTTTTCCAGAGGTTTACAAAAAGTCCTTGTCAGGTTATTAGGACGTCCCTCCCAATTCTAGGTCAATGTGATTAAATAATGCCTTGGATACAGGCATAAGATGTTAGACGGACGATACATGTCAACACAGGCACAATTTTAATCCTTCTGGTACCGCAGCAATACTGACTGGGCATCAGGCGGCGCACGCCAATTATTGATGCTTCTAATACCGGAACGTCACGACAAAGTATTGGTTATTTGATGAGTTTAACAATGGCACTTTTGCAATTTGGTCTAGAAGACTCTAATGACTGCGATGCGCATATTAAATGTTTCAAACCTATCTTTAATGACCGACGAACGATTGGTGCATGTTGGCATGTTACATGGGGGAGAGATGGTGGCAAAGATTTCATGGAGGCATTATTCTTTAATAACTGGTAAATCAAGTGGCAGTCAAACTACTAACGAGAAAGGCTTGACATGGCCAATTGAGTGAAACTTACTACGACTGTATAATAGGCGATGACCGCAGCCTCATACATTAAGTCAATGCCTAGCACCGCTTAATTCTGCAAATGGGTCAGTTTGATTGATTTGAGAATTTATCAAACAGCTCAGGCTAGCTAGCGAAATAGCCCATGATGCTACAAACACTTGCAACCGTGCGACAGAAGATGCGGTTCGTATTGGCATTTTAAATGATTTGAAGGGATAACTGGCGTTGGCACGAGATTCGACATATTAGACTCTTTTCTCAGTTAATTAGCATAAACCAACGGCTCTTCCTGTAGCGGTTTCAGTTGAGCCCTTATTTGCCGATATGGCACACAAGCAAAGTCGACAAACAAAAATGTAAGGCTGATGGACGTAGGTTATAAAACTCAAGTTTTTTTTACACCGAGCCGCTTTTAACACAACTCACTTGGAGTAACACGAGCATAATAGGTCAGCAGGCACGGTTTCGTTTTGGAATACAGAAGCAAAGTGTCCTGCGAGCTCTTCAATTCTCTCGACAAATTGACTGGACGCATACAAAACGAGAACTTATTTTCTATCTTTTTTGGCAAATCGTTTTACTATCTAAGCCCTGTATTCAGGTTAAAGGTCTCGCGGAGTTGGACATTGGAAGCATTCGTCTTGGCACCAAGATGAGTGCTGAGAAGTTAACTAGTGGTACATTATTATACTTCGCTAAACGAAAATAAATGGGATTACATGTTGGCCATTAAACTGGGAATCTATGCCGAACAGAATTTAAAAATGACGGATCTATAATAGTAACGGCCGTAGACGTCTGCATACGACCACTAAGGCCGTCATAAGATGGATACCACCCGATACCGAATGGCAAAGACTTAACATACTTATGTATAAATAGAGATAGCCGCGATCTCTACTTTACTGGCACCAGTACCCAGACAATTCTGCTTACGGTCAGGTACTGATGATATTGAGAATTTATCAAACAGCCAGGCAGCTAGCGAAATAAGCTCTTGAATTGCGAAATACGCTCTCGCCTTGTGTACTAATGCAGTGGATCATTTTCGTCTGGAACATGATAACCTCTAAGGATTACCTGTGAAAGCAGGACTCAATTGCTCTTTAAAGCCTGCAAAATGCCTTAATTGCACTCTAATATAAATGATCAGCACAAACCCGTATTTAGTATAAGCACCTGGCACATTGGTCAGGTGCTAATACTAACTCATTTTTACCGGTCAATTAATACCGGTTTAAGTCATAAGCCATCGGCCGGTACTAACATTTTGATAAGTAAAAACAACTATGACTGCAGTCACGAGGAAAAATAGCTGATTAGACGAGCTGCTTTTTTGGTTCAAATGGAAATGTGAAATTGCAAGTTTGTAGAATGACTGGTTTTGAATTATCGGCGCGGACCAATTAGTGAGTAACAATCGCCAGATATTCAACTAGCCTGAAAGCCAGTTAGCATGTAAAACTGCGCTCAGTGCAGAAGATAATACAAATGGTTGATATGTCAGGCTGCTTATAACGGGCTTCAAGATCCAAAACTCATTACATTGGTCTTAATTGTTGACTCACCGGCTTATTATGTCATTATCCTCATTCTAACCGCTTACGGCTATCGCGTATTAGTTGATTGCCAGTGGGCGAGAGCAGCGACATATCACACTCATTTACTGGGCACCACGATGGAGATTAGCATCGCTGCAAACCATATAAAATTACGACTGATGCGGGAGGAATAGAAGCGATTAAGTGATCTCAAAGCCCACCATCGATCGAATGAGCACAGATCGTCAAAGGCACCGCATTGAAATTGATGTTTACCCAGGCAAGTTTAGGCATTAAGTGTCAGTCCCGCAGCTCATTGTCTATACTACGGCCCGCTGATATAAGTGAAAATTTTATCGACTGGTGAGCACATATTTGAATTAAGGTTTCATTAGCGCTTATGGTTTGGCGAGGACAGATCATACCCCAATATCAGGCAGAGCAAACCATGACACATCAAAGACCCCAACCACTTATCCAAACCCATGTAGGACTCTGCAAGATGGCAGTTTAGGGAAAAAATATGCCAAGTACTGGTGAAATTAGGGCAGTTCAAGCTGCGCTAGTTTATTGTATAAGCAAAAGACAAGCACGTTATAAGATTGAAAATTAATTCTGAGGGCCAGATATCGTTATGCGATGGCCAATATCATTGAAACTGAAGCAGGTGTATACGCATCGATGACACTAAGATCTGAAACACATCGTAGGACAAAATAAAAAATTAGCTCTTTGACGGGGAGCATAGGCTATTGGGCACTTTTAGTCCCGCCTATATATGGACAGAAACGTGAAATCTCCTCTACCCAATATTTTTACAGATGTGCAAGATAGAAGTAAATATTAGTACTAGAAATCGGCGCAGAACCATCTCTTTTGAAGTCTACATTTTCCCGGAGTAAAAGAAAAACGTAACAAGGACAAAAAAATTGCGACGTAGTACATAAAACCATAAATGAATATATATAAAATCAACTAGGATATCCCTACGATTGACGATCAAGAGCACCCAACCCATCACGAGAATAAAAAAAAAAAAAAAAAAAGAAAAAAAAAAATAAAAGAAAAAAAAAAAAAAAAAAAAAAAAAAAAAAAAAAAAAAAAAAAAAAAAAAAAAAAAAAACAAAAAAATTGTGAATTGATTTGCACTAAATTGAGCTATCTGGATAAACAGCCACATTATCCGAAGCCAAATAACACAACCGTTTATCTTAAAAGAGTAACTGACCCCGAATCCTCCAGTGGCAGACCTGCACCCAAAAAAAAAAAAAAAAAAAAAAAAACAAAAAAAAAAAAAAAAAAACAAAAAAAAAAAAAAAAAAAAACAAAAAAAAAAAAAAAAAAAAAAAAAAAAAAAAAAAAAAAAAAAAAAAAAAAAAAAAAACCATAAACGAACAAATGGAAAAACTCAAGTAAAAAAGAGTTATATGACCCATACACCCGTGCCCGCAGACCTCAAAAAAAAAAAAAATTAGAATCAAAAATATAAAAAAAAAAACGATAAACTCAGACTGACACAAGCTCAAGAAATTACACATATGAAAAAAATAAACAAAAAAAAAAAAAAAATAAAAAAAAAAATAATCCACCCACGTTAGACACACCGATTTAACAGTCGAACCTATATAGTTGAAAAAGCAAATCATTCAGAAGATAAAAAGATTCCCTGCGGCAAAAACAGAAATTAATAAAAAAAAAAACAAAAAAAAAAAAAAAAAACAAAAAAAAAAAAAAAAAAAAAAAAAAAAAAAAAAAAAAAAAACAAAAAAAAAAAAAAAACAAACAAAAAAAAAAAAAAACTAAAAAAAAAACAACATAAACGGATGGAGCAAAGGTCATTTGTTGCCCATAACATATCTCCGATGGACAATTGCAAACGAATAAATCCTTTATCGAATGTAGGATGGAGCGAATTATTAAAACCGTCTATGGCGCGTTCTTGCTGCACTATAAACAGTGATTTATGGGAGCCCGAACTTGAAACAATTGGGCCGACCATAAATTTGTGGACTTCGAAAATATTAGGCATAAGGAATGTCAATGAAGTTAGTGAACCTACGCTGACAAAATGGAACGACAGATAATAAACTAAATACAACAAAGACCGCAAAATCACAATACTTATTGAAAGCCCCAAAAAAAGAGGAAATGAGATGAATTCTGACGCTACTTGATCGAATCCTAGGAACCTACCCAAAGTGATGCGAAATAGACCTTACTACTACGGCCATTCCTGACGAAAAGCAAGACTATCGACATTAGTGCGAACCTGCAAGAGCTGTGAGAGCCATAATATAATTGCGTTTGAATCACAGCGGTTGACGTTAACATGGGAATAGGTCGCAATAATTTAAATTATGCTGGCAATGAACCATGGCTAATATGTAATCAAGTGAGTAATTGTTTGGGTCCAAAAGGTAGCATTACTCCAAAAGCAATTAAACTTTGGCCAATTTAGAGGCAATGATGAGATCGGGTAATCCTAATGGCGTGAAGTATATTAACTAGAAGCAAGGGCTTCTGTTTGTAGTAAAGAGTATTTGGGAAGTAAAAAATAACTCAATTGGAGGTAAACTGATAGACAAGATGCACCATTAGGAAGAGTAGCGGAGACCTCAAATAAAGAAGACCTGTCTTGAGTTAGTAACCCAATCTGACACTCAGACTTTTGCACAGTGTTTTGTAAAAAAATCATCAATAGTAGCTGTAAACCCACTTACTTTTGCGATTTTATTGTTTAACCTGTATTGGCTCTGCCCAAATACGAGGGGCTGTTGCGATAAATGTAGAATATCGTATCTTCTCTCTCACCTACTAGGATGCGGTTCTTCCATGATTTTCAAAAAGTTCGAGCGAATTGTTTTCCCAACGAATTATATCAATCGACCTCGCACAGCCAAAAAAAAATAGAAAAAACTATATTTATAATTAAAAGACAAACGGTATACCCGTTTAACTTAAATAGGAGCCTTCAGCGTTTGTGAGCAAGTTCGTCAAGAAAAAGAGCAGGGCGGCCCCAAAACGTTTGGGCTGTGGGGACTGAGGCTAACGCATAGTGGAGGGACAATATAGAAACCCCAAGAGCAAACAATAAAAAGCGAAAAAACATCGCCCGATGAAAACGACAGAGGGTTATCGACTCGATTATTACTATTGTAGACCCGAAAAATGCTGCAGCATTTTACTCTAAATACAAGTCCAATGACAATAAACTTATTTTACGCCCCAGCCCACACAGTGTATCATAGTACTGTGTTGCACTTGTTGGAATTACAACCAAAGTCGAGCGCCGATGCTATTCGTGAATTGCACTAATAGGCGACTGGATGCAGGAAGTTTTTCTGAATTGATGAGCCCATGGCCTGCAGCAATCGGGCCAGGCTTATTACCGGGTTTCATGAAGAAAGCAGGTCATGGTGGCTAATAAATCGGTGGTGGTACCACTGAAGTGGCCATTCATCTCGGCTTAATGGTATTGTTTATTCCCTCATCACGTACGTATCGGCGGTTGACAAGTTTGCGAAGCGATATATTTCTTATACTTAGGCGTAACTTTGGCTCACTCATCGGTGAAGCCACAGCAGAGCGTATTAAACAGTGAAATTGGTGCGGCTTACCGGCTGAAGAAGTTAAAAGAAATCGGAAGTACGCGGGCGTAACTTAGGCTTGAGGCGTACCGCGTAGTGTTTCCCTTTTTAATAGCCAATGAAATTTCCTTGAGGCCTTGCAAGCAAACCCTTAACAGGTATTGTTCGGCTGTCATGGTAGCGCTTGAGCAATTCTTCCACCTGAATTAGCGCCTCTGATATTTCAGAGCGTGGCATTTGGTATTAACGGGGTGGGCTAATATTTGAAAGATTTTAGATCGCTTATTATATGGAAGAAACGGGTTATTCCTGTTGTCAGGACTGGACGCACCCTTACGTGCGTAGCCAGAGGTTGTGGTAAAGCCTTTGAGATGCATTGGACTACATGGGGGCGATTTATTTAGCTACTGAATTTAACAATGATCTAAGGGTGGGCTTGGAAAGCCAATAAATCAAGTCACCTAACTGGGCATTACTTTATGAATCCGATTTTGTTTCTACTGGTCCCTCGCTACTAAATAGACTTGCTCTTGGCTTGATTTTATCGGTATCGCTTATCATTTTGACCATAATTTAATGGTTTCGGTACACTCGGGTCTACCCTCAATTCCCTTGTGAGTCCTTTGCTACTTAGCAAATTTTGCCCGGCGAATTGATTAATGCCAGCTTAATGTCGATTGAGCTCTCACATGAGCAGTTTATTAGATGAAAATGATTCAACTGAAACTGCAAAGCCCGTCCTTAATGAGTTCAGGAATTTGCACACGCGTAGGGTATTTTATAAAGAAGAAAATATCCGTTTACGTTAGATTGTCTCAAATTCACCATCACACCACAAACACCCGATAAAGAAGTGGCTGAAATTAAATATGGGCCGTCGACAACAATCCTTAAAGCCATTCAAATAGGCATTAATAAGGGCGACTTAGGAAATAGGGTCTCATTGAAAGGAGGCAATCCTGTCATTAGATTTGAGAGGAATTGTTGGACAAAATAATGCGACAGGTTCAGCAAATCAACCAATAGTACTCGTGTATTGTTGATCGCGATTATTAACACTCAGCTATTCCCCGTTGCGAGTGAGCCGCAATAACATTACGGCTAGGTGTGTTTACTGGATTCAGTTGATAAGTTTAGATGAATATACATATTCAAGACCATGTCATCTCACACGCGCCGATTATAAAGGATCCCAAGGTGACTTGTACTTTTCTTCTGGTTTATAGGCAGGGTCTTTCCTGAGGGGCAATATCCCGTTGCAGAAATACCCTCTATTATGAATTACGTGATGAAACACGGCCTTTTGCGGTTTCAGAGCTAAGCCAGAAATGGCCCAGCATTGATTCGACTGAAATAATCTACTTTTGTTGTGGCCTGAAGAAACCGAAAGAAACGCCCCCAGCCTAGCTCTGAGGCAGTCTCCAAACCCTAATGCAAATCAAGAGACACTAACGTTAAAGTGCTCTCCAGCTTTAAATTTGTGCTTTTGAGTTACTGCAAATTATGCCACATGCCCCGCCTTCTGTGATTTTATATCGACCTGGAAGGGTATTATTCATAGTAGACTCGCTTAATGAGACCATGCCCTTACCCCATAGACACGTTAATGTGAGGGAAAGCAATTATATCAAATGGTTTAGTCCTCAGAAATATAATAGTATTAGGTTCAAACTATAGGTGTGCACAGATTTTTGCTAGTGCGTAAGATAATCTCTACATATGGCAGCAAATTATCAACGTTTACGCAATTATTCAGGCATGGCAACACAGGCTATTGTTCATCGGTGTTACCCTCGGCTTTTTATAACTTAATTCATGTGTTTTGGTTGCAGCAATCAATTAACCGACGTCCTATTTTCTTATCACCTATATCGTGGCCAGTCGTCGTTCTATGGTTATTTGGCCTTGGCTATTTATGCGTTGTTGCGATAAACTGCGTGCGCCAAATGGCGTTTGAATTAAGTCCAGTCATGTTATTACTCGCGTTCACAGTTCACCTCGCGAGCAGAATGTGTATACGGCAAATAAGGGCTAATTGTTTAACAAACCCTTCCCGTGGACTTGAGATTAGACACAGACTTAAATCAAGGGAAGCGACCACCTAGATTACGTCAAGCGTTTTAGCTTGTTGCCAAATCGGCGCTAGGATGGCAAAGTTCATGCGCAAAACATGCCAGTACTCGGCGCTGATAACAAGGGAGTGGTCAATCAATGTAGAGACGGTATATGGTAGAACCACAAGATAAGGACTGATGCTCGCGGAATGTTAAGGTTTACGTCGGGTAATAAACCTGCATCAGGTCATTTACGGATGCGTTGCATTTAAAACACAGCCAAGGGCAGTCTATTGCGTTGGTAAAAAACTCAAGTGAGTTTGCAGTTTATCTGCTCAACAACATTAGTGCATTACTGTGCACACGTGGAAATGAACCCATGCAGATAAAGCAGGCACGCTAATGCTATTCAGGGCTTCTGGTTGAGCAATTATGTTGAAAGTATTTCAAAGGTAGTTATAGCGCCGTTGTGGGTTTGCCACTTTTTGGAAACTCGCACAATTTATACCATAATAAATTTTAGCGGTATAAGCCATGAGTTGCGAAACTACTTGATCAATTGTTACACACATCGGAATCTCGTGTCGCCTTAATCGAAATGGTATATTGCAAGAAGAAATTTCAAAATATAGAGCGTCTGATCACCAGAACGTGGACTAGGTACGGACTATCTAATCGTGGATAAAAGTCAGCGAGTATTGCCGGAGGTATAGCCAAGCCGCTTTATGTTGTGATATTGGCTTAGATAAGGCCGCTTTTTTTACAATGGCCTCCAGACATGCAATCACACAGTGAAGTGAAAGGAAGAAAAATATTCCAGTAAGCCCAAACTGCCTAACAAAAAGAATTCGAGAATTAGTTAGGATGGGCCAATATTGTGGTGCAATGGTTTAAGACCAAATTGGTTTACCAAAGGTGCGCGATGGACACTGAATATTTACTTCCTTCACGTTATTTTGGATACTTATTAGCCCAGTGTGACCATGTTGAGGAATACTCGCAAACGGCATATTGAAGATGAAAAACGGCGAGAGGCGTATTGAAGTTCCACTGGTGCAAGGGGTTTTGATTAGCGAATATGGTAAGGTTTTATTATACTGCGCACAAGCCGCTGAAAGGTAGTAAAAGACAAGAGGCTGGTTACAAAGATGCGTATTTTTAACGGACGCATGGGGAAAAATAATCGGTTCACACGATCTGGAAAAATAAATACACAATATTTTGTATGAAGCATTTACCATTTTAGCCTCGCCGTGCTTCTGGCAGGCAGAGACTACTGTGTCGGCACAGACTCTCGACCAGTATTTCGCAATAGGGACATCCAAAAATTATCCTCTCACAGTAGCTACAACTTTTTTAACCACAGAGTATGTACCAGAACTTAAATCGTTAATTGCGAATACCTTTCCTTGGTGACCGCACCTTATTTTAGTGATTTATTTAAACGATGGTGCGGAAAAATGAAGTCAGCAGTTCGCTTTAGAAACGATTCGCTGTTGAATCTAAAGTCTGGGGGACTAATTTGATCATCGATTTCAAGGAACCAGAAGCCATGACCACACGATAAGATATTCAAATAACCGGCGCCTTTGAGTTGGCTCACAAGTTAAATCTCGAAAGAAAAAACCATATCATTTCAATTACTAATTATCGAAAGCAAACCTTGAGGCCCATGTAGCTCGATCAATTACGTATTAACGGAATTTGGGGGCATGATTATTAATCGATTCTTATTCGATAAATCAGACACGGAACCAAGATCACCAGCGCCGAAAGAGTTGAATGCCACCAGTTTAGAAAGCCGCCACCCGGCTAAAGAATCGGGGCAAAAAAAAAAAATATCAATATTTACATGGGCTAATTACTTGCTCTGGGGTTTCAATTTTTATAGAGGATGGACCACGCAAAGGAACGCAGAAGGAAAAAGAGACAGTTATGGAAAACAATATATACTGATTGTGGGTGAAAGTGAATCCAGCTATGTAAGAAGCGCCGCGGTAATCGATCAATCTTCTCCT
>Ga0163217_1012459_pt1 | contig 12483 bp, 14 predicted proteins | sample SynspAceP_FD_185933 | JGI IMG/M metagenome (GOLD analysis project Ga0163217, IMG submission 185933) | Saline lake microbial communities from Ace Lake in Antarctica - Synechococcus sp. Ace-P (PacBio error correction) | ecosystem: Environmental > Aquatic > Non-marine Saline and Alkaline > Saline ... | reverse complement strand
TTAGGGAACCATCGGGCCCCTTTGCGGTTTCCAGAACGCTGACTCAATGCGTGTATTCTTCTGTTTGACAAATGTCTGTTTGCGTTCTGCCGGTTGTTTTTCTGCTTTTCTTTGGCGGCCCCCCATGGGGAAAATTTCCCTTTTTCCTTTTCGGTTTTTTTTTTTGTTTTGGGGGGTCTCAATCTGTTTTCTGTTAAAGTCGAAAGCCTGTCAAGAAAGTCTCGATTCTGTTCCAGGACTACACTGTGGATTCTTAACATAAGATGCTGAAACGCATGTGTTCTTCGTATGTAGGCGAAATGGATTTTCCAAGTGATTGACCGTCCAACCGGACCACATTCCTCTTGCGCCGCGTATTGGCCTGTTTTATCAGGCGGTTTCGCCGTTGGACATCTACATTTCCGTTTCTTCCCCTGTGGCTTAATCGCGGCGGCCTTGACAGCCACCGAAAATCCGGGGCCTGGCTCGTTGGCTTCCTATGTCTTCGGCAATCGTGACCCACTTATGGTATCGCTGGGACGTGTTATCGGACCGTCGCCAAATCACCGTGATTTAGCCACAACGCCTTTTTCTGTTAAAGCCTTTTATTCTTTGCAAGCGGGCTTCTGGCAAATCGTGCTTGTGGTGGTTTTTGCGCTATCTTCTGGGATTACGCTGGCCCGTTGCGGAGACGCGATGCCCTGTCTTGTGTGTTCGCAGTTTGGCATTGGAACTTACGGACAGGTGCGTCTTTGGGGGCATGGCCTTTGTTGGCGCTCAATATTGCTGCAAGGCGCACTTAATTGGCGCGATGTCCGGCTCAGTGTATACCCATCCTGTTATGCCTTACGGTTCGGTGGCGCTTGGTCGACTGTGATTTGCCCAAAGGGTCAAGTATTGCAACAACAGATGTGCCGCAAAACCAGGATGATATTCTCGCAAAAGCCTTCCGAATCCGGTTCTGCTGCCTCTCACTTGCCATGGCGCATTATGCCAAGCGAGCCATGCCATGGTTTACGCGTTGGTAGCCTTATTGGCAGCAAGCGCTGGATTACGCGACTTGAAATAGGTCCTGTGGGCCGTTGGCGTTTTGCAGAAGTGCATGTTTGGTATGTCCAACCGGTTTTGAAGCGCCTTGGCCCCTCTGGCCTTTGGCGGGCGCAGTGGCTGTCATTGTTGCGCTTGGCTGTTGTTCTCGATCATTGTTCATTGCGGATCTTCGTCCTGGACCAAATCCTGCATGGCGGCCACTTTTGGGCCGCGCATCTGGGAGTTATGCACGCCATTTCACGGGGTTCCCTGATGCTCAGACAGCGCGCCCAAGCAAGCTATTTTCTTCATTTTCCGGAGTTTAGATGCACTCATGACAAATCATGTCGGGACAAGCTGTTTTTGTGGCGGCTTTGCGTCAACAGCTTTTGTTGCATGGCATGAATCGCTGTTGGCTTTCGTCCTTGGCACATCATGAAACGGCTTAAGAAACGCTCGACCATCAGCCCATAATTCTCGATTTCGGGTGGTTGCAATGACGCTGTTTGCGTTACTGAGGGTACCCATGCGCTCTGTCCCGTTTCAGCAGCCAGTGCCATCAAGATCCACAAATGCGGCAAAATTGGGCAGGTAAGAGAGCTGGGCCATGCCGAGTACCTGTCCCCACCATGCAGCCAATCATCACACCAAAACCTTCGTTCCGACAGCTTTACAGTTTCATGGCTTTCTGTCAGACCACCAGCTTGTCAATTGACATTTATGAAATCATAATGTGATTCAGGTCGATACGAGTCTCACTGCGTATGAGCGCTTTGTCAGCGCAAATCGGAACTGGATAGTGGAATGCCCGCCAGAGCTCATTCATGCCCCAGCGGGAAGTGGTTGTTCAGAACAGTGAAATTGCCAGCTGCGCGCAGACCAGCATATTTTTCAACAAATTTTCTGGCGTCTAGCTTCATTTGCATCGACGATAATCTTGCAATGGGGGCGCTGACATGAACGCTCTGAACGATCCGTTTCCCCGCACCACCAAGCTTCTATTTTAAGCGATCGGATGGTTTGCTCCGCCGCTGGCGCCTTGTCCCCATACCTCTGCAGGTCGAGACTGTTGTGTACGCGGCTTCAACACCATTGCACGGTGACATGTCCCACATGTGCGACGCTTGGACGCCCTCCTGCTTTGCCCCGCAAATCCCACAGAGCAACAATCAACGCATTGCGGGCAGCACCAGCGGGCAGGGCGCATGCAATCTTCTGTGTCGAGCTTTGCGGACAGTCCGGCCAGTATGGACTTGATCTGCCTCTGCTACGCTTTTCAAGCTTTCTCCCTCGCGCGGCTAGGGAACGCACTCGCCCCGGCCAGTCTTGCCAGTCTTGGCTGATCGACACTGTCAGACATGAGCTTCGGTGCGTGATCCACGAGAAATCGGAAAGCCTGTGCCACGGAAACTTTCGAGGTCGCCAAATTTCTATATGGGGCTCAAGGTCAAACTCCGCTGCAGTCTGGCAACAATTGGGTGCCACGCAGTGCTATGGGGTCCACGGTTTGGTAAGTCGTGACCTTGCAAGTTCGGCCCATCGTTGCTGACGGCAGTTGCGCTTCATCCAGGCTGAGTGTTTAACAGCTATACCGGACACCAACGAATGTGGGTTCGTGAGTTGCCCGCAGAAATTGTTCAGGTCAAATGGACCTGTTGAATGCTCGGAGTGGATGCTTCACATTGCGCCGATTGGTCCGCGTTCGTTTCATGGACAAAACACAAAGCGTCAGGTTGGGAGCCGTGAAGCAATCCAGCGAACACCCGCAAAAAGGACGGCGTGAAACAAGCATCCCTGTCCTCCACAATTTGCCAAATGTCAGCTCGGTCGCAGGCGAATCCACTCAGCGGCGCTGAGATGAAAATCCGCGAACCACCCGCCATCAATAGACACCACCCGGCCGAGAGATAAAAACGCCGGTCTGCCCGGTGCCTGAAAATTGATCCGAGTCCCGCTTCCTGCATGCCTTTTTCAGCGCAAGGACGTGTATTTCTGCAACGGAAGCAATCGGTTTCCAACTTCACAGCGCAACCCTTCGCGCTTTTGGTGCTGAAACCTGTTTTGAAACTTTCTGTCCAGACTGGCGCACATTATGCAATTCCGCCCATTGCGCTTTTGCAGCTTCTGCGATTGCCGGAATGTCCTCCAAACGCAAGATGCAACCCGCTGTGGCAAACATCCAGACGCAATCCCGAGCGCTCGACAAGGAGTCGAGCAGGTGATCGGGAAGAAACACCGCCGGCATCACAACGCCAATAATCATTGTTTTGGCACTGCTGCGATTTGCTGTTGCAATCCCAACGTCCGGCAGGCCTGTATCGCTTTGCATCCGGGCAGGCGCACTTGTTCCGACACAACCAGTCTTTTCGCCAGTCGTACAATTCGAATTGCAGTCTTGGCAGCCAACATCTGGCACGTCACCCAGAAAAAAAGATAGGGCCGTTTCAATTACCATAATATCACCTTGTTTTTATTTCAGCAGTTTCAACCGCGCTGAATATCCGTTGTCTGTGCAAGCAATCCGTACTCGCAATGGAGAAAAAATGTGAGTGTCACAACAGTTGGCCAGATCTGTTCATCCGCAGGACAATTTCCGATGACATGAAGCTGTTGCAGCGGAATTGGACATTGGAAACGCGGCCGATCTATTCCCAACGGCCTAATGAGTTGGAAACAGCGGGTCGCAAAAGAGTGGCAGCAGGACCTCTGGTCGCTGACATCACCGCGATTGATCAAAATTGATAACCTCTGGGGCGGCGGTTGTTGGTGCGGCTTCGTAAACACTCTGTTGGCCCGAACAGCGATCTGTTATCGAAGGCATGACACCTGATCGGGCATAATTACTGTGGATGAAGCTTTGAAAGCGCTGCGGCTGTGGAGCAGACTCTTTCCGTCCACAGCGTTGGCAAGCCGATGAATTCTGATTGGTCGGGCTGTGGCTATCCATTGCTATTGATAATGTCGCCAAGACCAATATGCTGGCGGCTATTTCGGCCTGTTCACTGTTTTGGTATCGCCCAAACGCTTGCGTTTCATTTCAATCGTTCATCATCTGGATCAGGCAGGGCTACGCGCAGTCGATTCATCGCCTCATGTCGTTGTCATCGGCGCGATCATTGCTCAGCAATCGGCCTATCAGTTGGCGTTACCTTGGCGCTGAAGTCTTTCCACAGTAGATCTGGTCGCATTCTTGTGCTGAGGGAACTGGCGTATTGTTGACAGCCATTATGTTGCGGGCCGCTCCGGGCGAGTTCTTTCACCGCCGAGATGGCTCCATGAAGAATGCGTGAGGAGATTGATGCTCTGCGCGTTATTGGCATGTCCGACAACTATGTGCTCGTATTGCTCGTTCTGGCTCTGGTAATTGCGGTGGCCATTGTTGACCGTTGTCGCCAATAATCTTCGCGCTTTTGGGTGGGTATGGTCGCTGGGTCTATGCTGACTATTCCACGATTAGAGTCACTCACCCGGTGAGAGAAGCCGTTTGGCTCTCAAACCCTGCTGGTGGGCTTCATAAAGGCGCCCATTCATGGCCTTTTGTAATAGCCGTGATTGCCTGTTCAGAAGTTTCGCTTTGAAGGGAAAGTGCTGAAATCTCTGGGGGCGTCGGACACAGCCTTCTGTGGTCAAAGCCATTTTATGGTGATCGTCATGGACCGGACTGTTTGCCATGTTCTCGCAGCAATTAGGCTACTGATGCGTGTTTCCTGACGTTTGGGTCTGCTCGTTAGTTTCTGTCTCGAGACGAATCGTTTGCTGGCGCGGCGCGTTCGGGAAAATGCAGATACAGCGGAATTGAGTTCTTCATCCAATTCCACATCAACGGATTGCAAGCGATGCCAGAAGTTGCTCCAGATTGGTGCACAATAATCGGGCTTGTTACAGCTGCGAATTGGCAGCGCCCAAGCAATTGCCAGAAGCTACCGATGGATATGTCTTTTCTTAGATAGGCGAGACATGCCTCTGCCGCTTAAACACCCACGGGCTCCTACGCATAGCGTGCCGAATAATGGAATTGCAACAAGCGCGCGCCTCGGGCGCGTACGGATTATATTTTGCCACTCAGAAGCCCCCCGCCAAGCGGAGAGTAAGAAATGAACCCATATTCTCGGCAAGAGCAAGGGGAAAATTTCCACTCGGCCTGTCGTTTAACAAGGCGATACATTGGTGACGATCACATCAAAGCGCGCCAGCCAGCGACGCTCCGAAATGCCATGCGCTTGCAAGTTGCCAGGCCGCATAATGCTGGCCCCAGATTACAAACCTTGCGTCGCACCAGTTTCCAAAGCGCGAAGCTTTCTTCACACGGCACCATGATTGTCCAGCGATGCATGAATAAGAATATCTACCTGTCATGCCAACCGCTTGGCAGGCTCGCTTCTACAGCCGCAGAATTATGCCGGGACCCGGGGATTGCCACCTCCAGAAATTGATTGTCAGCGCTCATTGCTCCGAAGCACTTGGAAGCAGTAACAATCAATCATCACGGTCAAGTCTTGCATCAACGTCGCCAGAATGCGCTCAGCCATGCATTGGATAGACATCTGCACAGTCGAAAAAAATTGATGCCCGCATCGCGGCAGCAGAAAACATGCGGCCAGCTTCATGTGCGTCAGCATCACCACCAAAAGACTGGTTCCAAAACAAAGTTACTTGAAACCTGCCAAAAGCCGTCGCCAAGCAATTTTGTTTTTCATCATATCCTCCACGCGGTTTAAATAAGACGTCCATTCAATTCGCTATCTGGCGCAGACGATATTGCCGTTCATTGCAAAACGAAACGCCAAATCCAGCCATAAGGTTAAGGCAAGTTTGGAATCGTCCCATGAGGGTTTCCTTAAAGGCCATCAGATGGTGCAGATCCAGAGTTCTATGCCAGAGACTTATTACATTTCCGTCTGTAAACGTGCGACGTCATTTTTCAGGCGCGAGGAATTACCGATTGGTTTTTGCGAATACGCTCATACTTGAGATCTCGATATCGACTCAAGGCGTGGCGAAGTATTGGCGTTTGTGGGCGCTTTCTGCGACGCAAGTCGTATTGCGCGCTCGATCGTTGCTCTGCTGCCGCGCCGCTCTGTATCGTAAAAGTGTACGGTCAGGGACTACGATTCTGCCGAACATGCTGTTGCAGGAAGCGGGTGGATCGCCGCTGGGGGTGTGCTGTTTCAAACGGCCCTGTTTTCAGCATTGACTGTAAAGAAGAACGTTCAAGTAGCCAATCGGGAACATTTAAAGATTGGCCGCAAGATCTGATGGACGAAACTGAGCCGCATCAAGATTGAGATGTTGGTTTGCCGCCCGATGCTGTAGACCAAATTCCCGCGGAATTATCAGGCGCATCGATAAACGGCGAGCTTTGCCAGGGCTTTGTCGTTGGACCCGACATCGTCTTTCTGATTGAAACCCACCTAGCGCCTTGTCCCACATGCTGCAGCAATTCGATGAACTGTTGGAAAAAACTCTGCAAAACCCTGGCTTGAGTGCGCGTTCATGGGACCCATGATCTGAACAGCCTCTATTGGCCGCCTTGTTGACAGAATGCCGTTATCGGCAAACAAAAAAAGGTCATGTAGAGGCGCCTGCGGATATGCTGGCATTCTGGCGATCCATGGGTGCAGATTATTTCGTGGGAGCGTTGCCGCAGACTGGAATGAGTCGCTAGGAAATAGCTGAATGCGGGTTATCAATTGAACGTCGAAATGAATGTCGAGAGTGAGTCTGTAGTACATGGAACCAGGGCCCAATTAATGGCTATCGGCCTATTCACGTTGTTGGTGGCCGCCATAGCCGTGTTATGATCTATTGGGTGGAAGGCTGGGACCAGGCTTGGGTCCGCCAACCGGTTCAGATTTCCGTTCCCGGACCGTTCCGGGCCTTGTTTCTGGGAAGTCTGTCAATTTTCAACGGGCATCCGCGTGGCACAGTTCGCAGCCTTCCGGCTGGCATCCAGTGCGATCCGGAAGCCGTTTTGGTCGAGTGTGGATTTGCCGAGACCACGCCCTGAAGCGGACCACCAAAATCACGCTTGGCACAAACCGTTATCACGGGTGCGTCTTACGTGACTCCGCCGGTTCCATTAGATTGCCCAACCTTTTGTTGCAAGACGACATTCCCCAATTGTCAGCTTGACGGATCCTCAATGGATGACCTGCTGCAGGCTGCGCGGATATGATGCCCGGGTGGACCGTGTGTCAGACGGGTGATACATTGTGGGAAACCAATGGCGCAGGATCGAACGAACCCATTTCAGAACCGGCGATTTTTCCGACGCTTTGGGCAAGGTTAAGGCCATCCGGCCATCGACCGTTTCTGATCGACTACTTCAGAAGCAGCCACACAAATTGGCGACGTGGCGGCCCGTTATGAGTCTGACCGAAAAGGCGGACACACTGCGTCAGTGCCATTAATCGGATCAGTTGCGGACTGCCGTCGACAACATTCAACGGTTCACTGCACAATTGGATCAGGACCGGGAAAACTTGTAGAACCTGGTCTCTGAAGCAAAGTCGCAGTCCCACATTCAAACACCTTTGGTGCCTCCTCTCAACAGCAAACGGTTGCAGATAGATAATATTGTGTCTGCGATACCGCCTGAAAATGACCGAATTTCGAAGCGCCAATTTATTTGTTAAAAAATCTGGACTGATCAAAACGGAGCAATCTCCAATTGTTGGAAAAATGCCGTGAGGTAGTTGAGAGGTTTAAAAAACCTTGCGGACGCTCTTGAGGGCTGAGGTGACCGCATAGCGGAATCACCGCCGGTGCTGCAGCGTTTGCAGAAGGACGCTCAATTCTGCAAGCTGGCCGTGATGCGCTTTTTGACGGTCTCGATAAGCATGATGAGTTCCGATGGCAGCGCACACTTATGGGTGAACTGCAGAGACCCTTTCCAGTTTCCGAGAGCGCAGCCTCCACATTTGAGGTCGGATTGGCGAGATGCTAACGCGTGTTATCGCGGTTTCCGGTGCAGGACTTGCGCCAATCTGACGCCTGATGCTGATGGCAGGCGCGCGATTGATGTCGCTTTAATCGCTTGTTGCAGCATTGGAAAGCAATCCACGGCAGTTCATTTCAGCAGTGGTGGCGTCCGGAATACAATGGCAGGGCCAAGACGCTAAGATATTCCGATTTATGCACTGGAAACCGGGGGATTCTTGCAACAGTCGCGTCTGAAAAAGGCGCGGGCGCTGATTTTCTTGGATCTTGTTCCAAAAGCAAGGGGGTATTTTCTCCAGACTCTGTAAGTGATAGGCAGTTGCTTTGGCCTTTGATACGGAGAACAAGATAGCGCAGGGACGGCCTTTGGCTGGCACGGACCGATTGCAAGCTCGCAAAACCTGGGAGCAGGGACTTGTTGGTTGGCCGCTGCGCTGAGCTTGGGTCTGGTCTGGTTGTATCTTTGATTTCGCACCGCCATCCGCAACCTTTACCTGTCCGCCACCGAACGACATTTCAAAGCTGCGGGGAAGGGCTGGACAAATACTTATAGGTCCGAGCCAAGCGCGTTTGCAGGCCCTTGCCGAAACGAATTGGTCGGGGCCATCTGCCTCGGAGCTGAATTATTTTCGCTAGCACAATGCGCAATATCGCTGCCAGAGACTGCTACAGGCGAAAAATATTTGGAATTCTTTGAATAACCAGCCGAACCAAAGCGGTTCGGCAAGAAACCCGTGTTGGTACTGGATAGACTACCAATTCTGTCGAATTTGCGGGCTTTCGAATGTTGATGCCATCACCCCAGTCTGCCAAAATCAATATCTCTGTTAAAATCGTGAATGACCGGACCGGCCAAGTGGCCGGACGCGAGAGTTCAGTGCCAGCGCTTTTCGCTCCGAAGACAGTCGAAGATGCAGTAGTTCGCTTCTTGATGAGGCGAAGGATAAGTGATATCGCAATCGTCGCTGGAGCTCTGGGTCGCGTTTAAAAGCCCGAGTGCTTACAATCCACAGGCCTGATAGATAGAGGCCTGACAGACTGGCGTTTCCGCGGGATTATTCATCTTCTGTCTTGAGTTGCTTTTTCCGCCGTTCGGTGTGTCACCAGACTGTTCGGCAATTCGCGTGCCCATATCACCAAAGGTTTTGCGACGCTCCAGCGCCTAACGCATCCAATATGATCTATCCATTACTCATGCCGGCTTTATGTATTTCATAAGCATATTTTTTTTGGCGTCATCCTAGGGACAGTAACATGCTTCGCGCCGTTTTTGAATTGAGGCTGTCCGACTAATGCAGCTTTGCTGCGATCAGGCAGTGAACTCATGGTGCTCATACTGACTGCTGATTATATGAAATTCGCGGGCCAAGCTGTTTACCTGTAAACCGGACCAATACGCTGAGCGCTCGAAGCACACGTGCTTGTCTTGGCTGGATACCATATGGCGCCAGGCGATCGCAATTTTTTTTCTTGGGCTTTTTTTTTTCCCTTTCTTTCTCCCCCAACCCCCCACAAAAAAGATTACCAGAATGTTAATTAGGGATTGAATAAAAAAGCCTTGTTTTTTCAATTGCTCAGTTGTTAGAGTGTTAACATGGAATTGGTCAATGAGTTTCAATCGTTCTTTGAATTCGCAATTCTTAAAAGTATATTGACCAAAACATTTTTGCCGGGGTTTTTCCCCCAAGTCGTGTTTCTGGTTGTACAAGTCGCGACATTTTTAATTGTGCACACATTTGGGCATGACCAAAAGACCACCAGTTTTTTGAACCATAAGTCCAGAAACTACGCCAAAGATCCACAAGGATAGCAATTTGCGCGCCCATCTGTTATGATTTACTATCTCGGATCATCATTTGGCTGATCGCAAATTGCCATTATTGGCATGCTTGCACTGGGTTTTTCGAGTTGGCGGTTTATGCGCGCGGGAAAGCGTGGCTCGTCGACTTCACAAATCGGTTGGTGTTCTCGTGTGATCTACGGTGTATGGGTGTTGTGGCGGTTGTTATCCAGGGTTTTCCAAAATCTGATGGACAACACCATGGCCTCAAATGGCAGGAGATCGCATCAGAGATTTGTTTCATTGGCTCTGCTTGCAGGCATTCTCATCATGCGATTCCGGTGTTGTTCGCAAATAGTTCAATGGCGGTCTAGTTCGCTGTGTTTCAACTGGTTTTCAATACCGGCGCAGGCCGAAAAATGGCTGTTGGGTGAGCGTTGCTGGCTACGCCCATTAAATATGTAGGTTTTACGCTGGCCTTATCGTTGCCATTCAATCATCGCCGCAGCGCTCAAACATCACTTTGTGGATCGGGAACTTCGGTGCTGATCCGAATGTCCAGGGACGGCCGATTGAACCGTTGAGGACCTATTTCCGACTGGAGATGGCGCTGAACTTGAGACGTCAATTTCGGTAACTCAAACGAAGATTTACATTGCATGCTGCAACAATTTGCTCTGACAACGATGCAATTGTTCCTTCGCCACGATGAGCCATATTCAGGCGCAGACGCGGATATGAAGTTTCTTCCATAACAAATGTGTAAACCCTGGAATGGCGCAGATCTGGGCGGCCTTGCGTGCAATTACGCATTGTGGTGCATTGCCGAGCGGGCGGGTGGACGAAAAGCCTGGCGGGCTTATCTGTCAACGGGATGCGGGAAATGGCACGCGATCATGGAAAGGCCCTTGATGCAATGGCCAAAGGCGTAATCGTTGTCCTCAATGTGATGATCTGCAGCTGACAAACAACAAGCTGAGCAAGAAAATTCGCTTGATGAAACGGTGCACTTGTTGAGTGACGGGAGACTCTCCAATCGCACGAATATGGGACCGGTGCCGGTGCTGACGGCAACACTGGTTGGAGATGCCTGACTCATTCTGGACAGCAGCGCGAGAAGCTCCGCCATGGTTGGGCATCATGATATCTCAGCGGTGTTGGGTGCTGAACCAACCTTCTTGGAATGCTGAACCGGATCCGAGCGGTGCGGACTTGAATGCGCGCGCGGACTGGGCGATGGCCTCTATTTTACTGCTATGCGACGGCGGAATAAGAAAACAATATGACAACACATTCATCTCTCTCTTATCGCGCGTTGCCTTTGATTGTGCACGTATTTTTCACCTTTGTCTATGACGGAGGCGGTACACGAACAGGCCAAGCGAAGCGCCCCACGGGGCGCGCTGGTCCGGCAGGTCAAACGCCCGTGGCGGGAGGAGGTGGAATCAGCCCAACGTCTACATGGCACTCGGTCAGGTGGAACCCCTTACGGATCCTTTTCAGTGCACCTTGGCAAATGTACAGGCCGATATGCCCGTGCTCGGGTGCTCAGACGAAACCAGTGGGTCGCGCACAGCTGTTTCATATGGTGCCAAATGTCAGGAATAGGGAGGTTCCTCTTGCTGTCTCTCAATGATGAAGTTGACAGAAAATTGCTCGTCAGAACCGCGCAAATCTCAGTTGCGACACGCACAGGAGGACGCGCTGTCCATATGAAAAGGCTGGCGTCTACTGGAAAAACACTTAACAACATCTCTCAACTTGCAGGGGATTTGCTCAGTGTGGCTGTTATATCGCACAAGCTGCTCTGGGACCAAGGCGAAACCTATAGACTTGGAGCAACGGCAGGCAATCGTTTCGCCCATTGACGGCGCCCGGCCTTACTGATGTGCAAGCGGCGCTTTTTTGAATGCAGGCACTGAAACTGGTAACGCTGACCAATTACTCGACACAAACCTGACGGCTGAGAGTTCACCCTTTTCCGGATAGGCGCGAGTGGAAATTACTCGGCGCGCGATATCCCGTCAGGAGTCGACGCCCCACCAGACCACCGGAGCTGCGGTTCTGAAGGCCGAGATCACCACGCATTTGACACGACAATCTTGATCCTCAAACCCCGACCTTCGATGGGCGCAAGCGGCGCGGCTTTGCCACATCGTGCGGGCGCCGTTCCTTCAACCCTCGGATTCTATCCGTCAAACGTCTTCCGGTCAGCAATACCAATGAACCCGTTGCAAGTGTTTCCTGTATCGCACTGACATGGAGCCGTGAGAGGTCAACCGTTTGTGGGTCGCCAAATGACGGCCAAGTCAGCAAAAGGTTCTGTTCCGTCTGCGTTCCACGTGGAGAATGACATTGGGTTGCTGGATCGCTTGAATCCTTGAAAGATGGCCCGACCCAAAGATCTTCATTGAGGGCGTGCAGGGGGAAAAAACTGCCGTGAAGGGAATCGCAGATCCGTCCATCCACACAGGATTCAACTCAATTCAAAAAGGCGGCGGAGGGCGCAAAACCAAGGGGGAACCTTTGAAAAACGGGGGACTCCCGGCCCAAAGAGAATTCCAAAAAAAACCGGGCCGCCCACAAAAAAATAAAACGTCTGAAGGGCTGGTTTTTTTCCATGAAGGATGGAGACGCCCCCAAAAAAAAACCGGGCAGGCGCTTTGCAGAATTGTTTATTGCGCGGCCCATCTCGCGTCTGGTCATCAATCTGCTATTGGCCGTTGCCGGCATTTTGCAGCCTTATCTCTCTCTTT
>Ga0163217_1085098_pt1 | contig 12486 bp, 16 predicted proteins | sample SynspAceP_FD_185933 | JGI IMG/M metagenome (GOLD analysis project Ga0163217, IMG submission 185933) | Saline lake microbial communities from Ace Lake in Antarctica - Synechococcus sp. Ace-P (PacBio error correction) | ecosystem: Environmental > Aquatic > Non-marine Saline and Alkaline > Saline ... | reverse complement strand
CAGGTCTGCTCCGAGCCCGCTCGCCGTCCTGTGCAAGGCCAGCGAACTTCCCCAGGCAGACCGTCTGTTGAGGGCCTCGGCGCCGAAAGGCAGGGGTGAACTGGGGGCCGCAGCGCCAGTTTACCACCGGTTTGCCCAGCCCCACGGCCTGCTCAGCAGCCGGTGCCGGTCATCGAGGGCACAGATTGGAGCGCATGCAAGCACCGTTGGTAATTGCCCCCAGCGGAGTTGAGCTCCAGGCTGCCGCGCCGCAGCGGTCTGTCCCTCAAGCGTCACCCCTGCCTGGCGGCAAGCTCCGCCCCACCTGCCCGGCCTGGAAATTCCGTTTGACCAACGCGCCGTCAGCCCGAGCCGTTCCGGTTTCTTGGAGTGTGGTCGGCAGCGGATGAGCACCTCCAGCATTCAAGGCCAGATGCGCTGGGCCTCCGGCAGGCGCTGCCTGGCAGGCAGAGCCCAGATTGCTGCCGCGACGCCGTTGGGGCGCGCTGGCCGCCACCAAAGGCGGGATCAAGAAAGGGATTGCCGAGGAACTGCCACGCTGCGGCCCAGCTGGGCGCTGAGGTCGCGGCGCTGAGGGCGTTCGCGGCTTGAACACCGCCGGAAGCGTTCGGCTTCTCAGGCAGGCGGCCGCAGGGCCAGGGCAAGGGCCGCAGCCGACCTCGTAGTGCTGGAGTAGGCCACCAGATAGGTGACAAACAGGACCTGCGGCCTTGCACCAGGCAAAACAGGACTGGCAGGCACATCACCGATCACACCACCAGGTCCACCGAGCGGCTTCCGCCGCAGGGAAAACAGCCGCCAGCCTCCCAACAGGGTAGGTGGCCTGGCCCTGGAAACACCTCCGTCAGCCTGCCTTCCCAGGCTGGTGTAACCCACCGGCCGGCTTGCTGGGAAACTCCCGGGTCTGGCCGAGCACGCTTCAGGCCCGCCTGCCGGTAGGCGGCGCCGTGCCCCACCTAGTGGCACTGCGGCCACTGCAAACACCCGGGCCTGAAGCCGCTTGGCCAATTCAGGCTGCAACGCTGAGATCCTCTCCATGGGCCATGTGAGCAACAGAACGCGCGTTCACGGCGTTTTGGCCTCCCAGCCCTCAACGGGCTCAGCCCTGCAACCAGTTCCCTCACCTTCTCCAGCTGAGCGCCAACCGGCTTGCGGGCGCCACCATCCATCGGCGATCGCAGGCTGCAGGTCGGCCGAGAGTTCAGGCGCCATCGCCGGACCCGCAAACCAGATCGAGGCTCGCGCACCCCTTTGGCGCACCGTTGTCGAGCATGCAGGACAGAGATTGATCCTGGCTGGGGGGTCCTGGGGGTTGAGCTCACCGCTGTGCGAGCGGAAGCGCAGGCCCGGCTCGGGCTGATCGTCCAGCAGCTTGCAACCAGGACAGGCAAGTCCAGGCGGCTGACAGGCGCGGCGGCCTGGGCCGTGATTTGGCGAGGGAAATTCAATTCGATCACCTCGGCGGCCGGGGCACCGCCCCTGATAACGGCCCATCGCACTGATCGAACAGGGATTCCGTGGTGTCCGTGGGGGGACCGACATCGGCTAAACGCTCTGGCGGAGGGTTTCAGGCGATCAGATTCCCAGCCGCCGGACCGCAGGACGCTGCCGGGCCGGCGCGCCAGACGGCGAAGGAGCTTGCCGCAACGCAGGTCTGGCTGGCATGGGATTGGTGAAGTTGAAGCCACCGCCGAATCAGGGCCGAGCTGAAATCAAGCTGCATCCCATAGGATGTACAGCAGGCTTTGGGGTCGCAGGACCACCCGAAAAGCTGGCTGCCCCGGACGGGTTTCATAGAGGTAGACTCGGTCGCCTGGAAGGATCGAATTCGGCTTCGACGAAATCATCGTGTAGCTTCATGCCCCTGCAAGCCGCCGGAGGCGCACGCCCTCACCCGCAGCAGTTTCTGATCGCCCAGCTGTCTGGGTTAGGGCCCGGCCAGCTGCTTCATGGCCGGATCGGTGGATCAGGATGCCGTTGTGCCGTCCTTTGCACGTGTGGGCCGCGGGCGGCCGGTGGATTGGAGATCGCGCTGGTCATCGGTGCCGCCTCAGAAGGATTCTTGCGTCTGTCTTATGGGCCTCTATGACGTCCGGCCAAACTCGGGCAAACCGCAAGCCCGGCTGGCACGGCTCCATAGAGTCTTGAATCTCCTGGAGCAGGCAAGGTGCGGAAGTCGCCATCGTGGGGGTTGCGGGTCTTGGCGGGTCTCTTCGGCCGCCCGTGGATCTGTGTGAGGGCCGGCCACCAGAGTGGATCTCTACGAAATCCCGTCCGTTCGTCGGCGGCAAGGTGGGCAGGCTGGGAGGACCGCCGACGGCAACCACATCGAGATGGGTTGCACGTGTTCTTTTTTAAATTACGCCAACCTGTTTGCCTTTGATGCGCCAAGTGGGGGCGTTCGAGGAACTCCTCCCCAAAGACCAACACCCACCTGGTTTTATTCGTGAACAAGGGGGCGACCTGCGGGAGCTGGATTTTTCGCTTTTTAAATCGGCGCCCCGTTCAACGGCCTCAGGGCTTCTTTCACCACGCCCCAGCCGACTGGATCGGACAAGCTGCGCAATGCCCTGCCCTGGGCACCAGCCCGATCGTGCGCGGACTGATCGACTGTACGACGGTGCCATGAAGGTGATCCGCGAGCTGGATCGGATCAGTTCAAGGAGTTGGGTTCCTCAGCCACGGGGTTGGCAGCGAGCGCAGCCTGCAGCGGCTCTGGACCCGATCTCTATGCCCTTGGGTTTCATCGATTGCGGCGCCCAATGTCGGCCGCCTGCATGCTGACCATTCTTCTTTGATGTTTTCGCGTCGAAAACCGAGGCCCAGCTCAAACTGCTCAAGGGGTCGCCCCATCGCTGGCTGCAATCGACGATCCTGATACATCGAGGGCCCGCGGTGCCCGCCTTGCATCTGGCGCCATCGCGTCAAGGAGGTTTGCACTACCACCAGGACGGCGCCGACGCTCCCGAGGTGAGCGCCCTCACCCTGGGCACCCCGGACGGGGAAGCGGGTGATTGAGGCCGTTGCCTACCTGGCGGCCTGCGATGTGCGGGATCCAGCGCCTCCCTTGCCCCACGGCCTTGGCGGCGCTTACCCCCAGTTTTCGAGCACTTCTACAAACTCGATACGGTGCCTGTGGCCACGGTGCAGCTCCGCTACGGACGGCTGGGTGACGAGCTGCGGTGAACGGCCGAGCAGGAGCGGGCCCGCCGTGACCTGGGAACCCCCAGCGGCTTGAAACAATCTTTCTTTACACCGCTGACGCCGATTTTCAGTTGCTTCAGCTGACCTCGCCTTGGCCAGCCCCGCCGATTCACCGTCGAGAGGGCCAGGGATCCCTGCTGCAGTGCGTGCTCAGCCGGGGGATCCCTCGGATTTCCCGCAATGAACGCGGAAAATGTCGCCGACGTTGATGCCCAGGTGCGGCAGCTGGTTTCCCTCGGCGAAGGACTCTCACCTTGACCTGGAGCAACGTGATGAAATTGCCCAGTTCGCTTCTACCGTGCAGGCGCCTGGCATGGAGCCCTATCGCCCCAGAGCAGCGCACACCGGTTCGCGAAAATTTCTTCCTGGCCGGCAGTTACACGCGGCCAGGATTACATCGATTCGAAGGAAGGGGCCACGATGAGCGGTCGCCTTGGCTGCTGCGGTGATTCTTGACCAGGGGCCGGCACGGGCTGGCCAGCAGCGCTGTGGTGGCCGATCAGGCATGGGCCGTTGGATGGAGCACAAGCGTCACCACCGATTATCCAGCTTCGGCTGAGGTCGGGTTCTGGGAGGTTTGGAGTGACCTTTTGAGGCGATTGCCGCGCCTGGATGCGCTGGATTGCAATCGCGTCAAAACCCTGGCAGGATCCCGATCTCAACCGACCCTGGACCCTCTCAAGCCCCAGGGGTTCCGCTTCCACTGGAAAGCCAGAATTCAGCCCAGCGGGTTGAAGCCCAGAGCAGCTTGCCACTGGGAATCGGGTGGGAGGACTACCCACCAAAGGGGCGGTGCCGCTTCTATCCCCAGACCCTTCACTTTCACCGCCGTTCGGCTGACGGTCAGCTACGAGTTTGCCCGGGCAACCGTGGGGTTGGCTTGCCCCCTTGATGGAACCAGCCATCCTGGGGTGAATTGTGACCAGGGAGCTCCAGGCCAATTCTGGATCTCTTTCAGGGACCTTGTTGAAGGTGATCTTTCCAAGCCGTTGAGGACCGAAAGCAGCAGGGCCAAACTGCTGCTGCTGCTGCCAGGACTCCTTGGCCCTGATTCGCTGCGGCGGGAACGCCACCTCCATTCGTCACCGTCTCCCGAGGTCCCAGGCTCCTGCAGCTTGACCCTTGCAACCGCACTTCTGGCACCCAAGTCCGCCAGCAACAGACCGAGCGCTCCGCCACAACGATCGGCAAGGCCTTCACTCCCACTGCCCCACTGGGCAAACAGGTGTTGCCCGCCAGTGCGAGCGTCGCAGCGATCCCTTTCGTCCTCTTCCCGACGCCAGGGGGACCTCAGCCGTGCCCAGTGGCCACCTCTGGTTCCGCGCCGTCGCTAGCTCCGCCAAGGCCAATCCACGCCCTCTTCGAAGTCTACACCGGTGGCACTGCCGCCAGGGTTTTCAGTTCAACGGCGTTATCAGTGTTGCCGGGGTTTAAGCAGGCTCTGTGGGCCTTCGGCAACGACGAGCGGCAGCGTTTTCATCGCGATCAAGGGGGCAGTTCAGGACGCCCATGCTTCCCCCCGGCCTGAGCGTCGCCTCGATTCGATTGCCGGCAACGGCAAAAGCCTCCAGCTGCGTCGGGCCCAAGCAGTGGTCACCACCTGGTCAGTCCGGCGTTGCCCTGCAGCAGCGGTTTCGCCCGCCAGGGGCTGGCGATGCAGCCTGCACCAGGACCGCCTGAAAGGTCGTAGGGATCGGGCCTCAGCATCCACCCGGCCGAGCAGCTCCCTTGCAGGTGCGGCTGGTCTGGGGGCCGATCAAGATCAAGCCACCGCGCAGCTGGCTGCTGCCAGTCGTCACCGAAGCTGCGCTGCAGCAGCCGGCCAGGTATGGATCACCGTTTTGCGCTGCTGAAGTGAGCGCATCGATGCGGCCCTGCTCTGAGGGCAAGGGCGGTGGCGACGGGCATGCGGGCCGGGCAGCCGCGATTTCATTAGGCGGCCGGCTTCAACTACCGGGCGCCGGCCTCGGCAAAAGGCTTCGCCCAGCAAGGTGCGCCCGCCGCTCTGGACACGTGGCAGCAGGCAGCCGCAGGCCCCAGCCCAGACACGGTGAAAAGTTCTCGATTCAGGCTGTCGGCGACGAAAGTTGGCGGCACGAAATCCGCCGGTGCCTCGCAGCGCTATTCAAGGCGCGCAGCGGTTTTTCGGCCCAACTGCCGCGATTTTCCACCGTGCCGGTGGCGCGTCGCGAGAGAAATTTTTTGGGGTGCCGGGGGCCCCGATCCGCTCCAGTCGCTGCTACCACGGGCGTTCCGACGCCATTACTGCTCGAGAGATCAGCAGGTTGGAATCGGCGAGTTTCGCCGAGGGCATCGTCAAGCGGGCCCCATTTCGGTCCGGGGGGCAATCACCAGGGCCGGCAGGTCGAGCACCTGGGCGCCGGCTCGCTCGAACCGTTGCCGGGCTTCGGCGAGCTGACTTCTCGGCCCTGGGTCACCACAATGGTGCGCGTCCTGTAGGGGTGGCCGCCACGCTGCGCCCATGGGCTCAGGCCTCCAGTTGGTGGTGGCTTCCGGCCTTGCTCCCGCAGCCGGCTGGCGTCCTGATGGGCCGGCCTTGAGACTCAGCAGCTGGATTGCCTGGCGAAAGCTGGCCCGTGCCGCATCGAGTTGCCCGCCGAGAAGCTGAGCACGCAAGTTCTGATGCGGTTTCGGGGGGTGGTCGGGATCGCACTCCAGGGCGGTGGGCGTAGGCCTCCAGCGCCCGGCGATCGCGCCCGCCTGCGGCGGATCAAGCCCAGGTTGAGCCAGCCAGTGGCCAGCTCTGGCGCGCTGCGGGCGGCCTGTTCTGCCAGTGCCAGGGCGGCTCGCTCTCGCCCTTGGCGCAGCAGCATGGGGCGCTGAGGTTTCAGCTGCGCCGCGAAGCTTCCAGCCGCGGATCCAGTGGCAGGGCCAGGGCCTGGCGGTAGTGGCTGATGGCCTTGCTCGGGAGCCGCCGGAGCTTTCGCCCATCGCCGGTGCAGCAGCAGTTCGTAGCGCTCAGGATGGGCACTGCTCGGGACAGTGGGCCAGCCCGATCGCGCAGCAGCAGCCTGGGCGCGATCAGTCGTCCTTCGTGATCTCCACCCAGCCAACTTGGCGCTGGCGTAGGGATCGCCGGGTGTTCGCGGCAGCTCCTGCTCCATTGGCACGGCGCAGGGCGGTTGGGCCTTGTTGCCAGCGGACAGCAGCTCGGCCTGTAGCCGTCATGGCAGAGGGCGCGGCTGGGGGAATCGGCAATGCGCCAAATTGGGGCTCCTTGGCGACAAGGCAAGCACGCTGTCGTCCACCATCGCGTTGGTACGGGCGGCTCCAGCGGATGTCTGGGATTCGGCGCCGGAACAGCCGGCTCACCCTGGAATAGGGCGGACTGTTGGGCGCCACGCTCGAAGCGCAACAGTGATCAGCAGCAGGTCAGGCTGGGCCCATCAACTGTCGCAAACGGCTCCAGGGCCTCGCAGAAAAGCTGCTCGCGGCATCGAGCACCAGCACCCAATCGCCGTTTGACCAGCCCAGGGCCAAGTTGCGCGGCCGGGGCGAAGTCACCGGGCCAGGGATGGTGTGAAACCGTGGGCGCTACGTGCTGCCGCGGCTGATCGCGGCTGTCGCATCGCGGAGCCGTGTCGACCACCACCTGCTCATCCACGAAGCCTGCACCGACGTTCAGGCAGGCGGGCGAGCGCTCCGCCTCGTCCCGCACGATCATCGAGAGGCTGAGCATCGAGAGGGCAGCGCTTGAGGGAGACTAAGGGGCCTCTCCGCCCCAGCTCGGCGCTTCGCTTGGGGTGACCCCCATCTGGTGGGCAATCCGGTTTGAACCTCCTGGCGGTACATCTCCTCCCTTTGTCACGGGCCGATCCCTTTGGCTAACACCACAGGGCCTGGGACCCCGCGCTAAGCAGGGCACCTCCGCCTGGTTTCTCCGCCGCGCCGATCCACGCAGACCCACCGCAACCCACTGTTTCAACCCTTTGCTGAGTTTTCGATGACCACGTTTGATGCTTCTGGCTGCTCCATCCCTTTCTTCGCGGTCGGTGTTGTTTATTCCCCTCCTGGTGTGGTGCTTGCGGGCTTGGCCCAGCAGACCGCAGCCGGCGTCTCCAGCAGGTTCCAAGATCCGCCCACGGTGGGCCGGGACCATGCCGATCTGGGCAAAGGTGGTTGGCCGGCGAGGTGGTGGGGCATCGTGCTGATCGCCCTGGTGGTGGTCATCGGCCACCAAGAACAACGGCTTCAGGAGTTCAGGTGGGGGCCCCACGGGCTTGGCCTTGCTTGCTCTGGCGCTTGATCGGCACCAACTGTGGCCTTTCGGTGTGCGCTCTGGCGGGCACAAAGCCGATTCTTAACCGCGCTGCCTTCGCTTTTCAATCTGTTGGGCTGGGGTGATTGCCCTCTGGCTTTGCAGCCCGAGGTGTTTTTTCGTCTCGGCGACAATTCGCTCGGAGCCGGCCTTTCTGGCAATTCGCATTTCTGGGGCGGTTGCCGGCCTTGACCGGCCTGATTGCTGTTTTCGGTTGGGCCAAGCCGCCCGGAAATCCATAAGCACCTGCACTGGCGGCGGCTGGGCACATCGCCATGAACTGCTTGGGCGGCGGTGATTTTCATTGTTGGCCCAGGGCTGGACGGGACCGCGCGAATCTGCTGGAGATTTTCCGCCTTCAGCTTGGGCAGAAGCCCACGATCTTCAGCTGCGACCTTTCGAAAGCACGCAACCTGTTTCCCACGCCCTGCGGCTGCCCCTTAGCGGCCCTAGTCGGTGAACCGCCTTTCGATGCGCCTGCGACCAGTCCGAGGCGCTCGAAGCAAGCATGGCCTTGCGGCGAGAGGCATCTGCCCCGGGCTGTAGGCCGCCGGGCAAATCGGCTGGCAGCAACGGCTGCAACGTTTTGGCCAGAGATAGGGCGCTGCCGTAAACGGCGAGCCCGGCCAGGGCGCCCGGCTCCCAGCAGCTGGGTCACCTCTACCGGCAGGCCAGGGTTCCTCCCCGCCGCACTTTCGCCCGGAAGGGATATCCCGCGCACGAACAGCTGCAGCAGCACCGGGCCGGGCCGGGTGCCGCTCCAGGGCCCAGGGGTGCGCTGGTGTCGTGTTCCAGGGGCTCGGGCTGCGTCCATCGATCAGGGCAGGCCGCGTAGCCCAAAGCGGTCGGGCGCTGCAGGGGCCGGGTTGCCATCAGCGGCAGGAAGGCGTTGGCAACGCTGCTGTCGAGCCGCGATTCAGGTTCAGGGCCCTAGGCCCCGCGGTAGCTGGGACCACACCCTGCAGCCTGCAGGCTCAGCGGTCGCCAGTTCCCTGGCCAGTGCCCGTTCTGCGTTTCGATTCGGCCCTTCGAGATCGCCGCAGAGACAGCGCATCGCCTGGGTCTGGGGCGGCAGCGACGTATAGAGGAGAGTGGCCGCGCGCGCGGCCGCTCCAGGGCTCGCTCGAAGCCGGGCCATGGGGATCCGCCCGCTCTGGCAGGGCTTCGAGCAGGCTTCGAGGCCGCATCGGCGCGGCGGGCATCAACAGCAGGTCGGAGCCGGCGGCAAACCCAGCACCGCCCGCTTCGCCAGCGCCCCACTGCCGGCCGATCGCTCCATTCACAGGGCATCGGTCACCACAAGCCCAGCCTTAAGCCGAGGTCCTGGCGCAGCAGCTGATCGAGCACTGCCGCTTGAAAGGGTGGGCCGGCGCTGGGATCCAGTGCCGGCAGTTGCAGGGTGAGGCGGTCATTCACACTGGCGACCCGGCCGCCGATCGTCCTGGCGGCAGGGGGGCAGCTCAGGGCCTCAAAGCGCTCGCGGGTCGTGGGCGGAACGGGCAGCTCCAGTGTGTGAATCGCTGCTGGTGTCGCCGTGCGGGGAAGTGTTTGGCGCAGGCCAGCACCCCTCGGCCTGGGTGCGAGGGAGAAAGGCGGTCGCCAGCTCTTCCGACGCTGCCCTGGGATCTTCCCCCAGGCCCGCCGTGATGACCCGGGTTGGCCGGGTGTTGTTTGACATCACAGACCTGGCGCCAGTTACCAGTTCGACCCAGCAGGCGAGCCTGGCGGCCAGTGCAGCGCCCGTAGGCGGTTCGCCAGAAAGGACGGCCCTGGGCAGGATCGCTGCGGTGGAGCAGACCGAGGCAATCGGGCGGAACCAGCCAGCTGGCCCCCTCAAAGCGTTGGCCCGACCCCTTCTTTCGACATTCGGCGCAGAGCAGGCAGGGGATGGCCCGCCCAGGCCCGCGGAGCTGGCCCCGTGCGCAGGCGCAGCTCGGCGCACTGCCCACGAGGAGAATCACTCGCCCACGCCCAGGCGCAAACAAGCCGCATGCAGCTCCGCATTGGGCAGCTCCCAGCGGGCATTAGCGGCGTGCCATCGCTGAGATGGCGCTGCCCACGCGCGCAACACGACCAGGCGCGCCACCTGGCTCCTTCAAGCTCAAAGCGGCGCCAGGCAGCGCTGGGACTGTTCATCGCGGGTTAAGCATCATCAACGCCTTGGCTTCATCGCTGCCAAGCTGGAATCTTCTCCCACGCTTCCAGCCGGTTGCCGCCCGAGTTGGTTTGAGGCAGCCCCAGCACCGTGGGTGCCTTTTTCGATGCCCGCGATTCGAGCTGGAAGATCACCTCAGGGGTTGCGCCGCAGCTTGACCTGCGGCCCCAGTTCCCCTTTATCAAAAGGAGCGTGGCCGATTTCCAGCCCGGCCAAGGCTGTCCTGGCGCGTCATCTCGCTGCCGAGATGCTCACGAAAATTTTGCAGTGCCTTGCAGGTGGCCGGGCCACACTCCACCGTGGTGACGCTGACCATGGCCCGGGCAATGCGTTCGTCTTAAAGCCCATGGACGAGCAGTCACTCACCTCTCCTCGCCGGTATCAGCTGCATGCGCGACCCGCTCCACCGTCGGGCCCCTGTGCCATTTGCCTAAGCCAGTGGTGAGGGGTTCACCACCTCGCCACGCTAGCACCAGGTGTGAGGTTGAGCATGCCGCTGACCAGGCGGCCCACCAGGGCGACGTGACGGTGACCGGGTTGCTGCGCCGCGTTGGCCAGCGGCTCGACCACCGAGTTGAACACCCCCAGGCTGATGGGGCACCAGGATAAACGCGGATAGCGCGTTCACGTTCAGGAAAAAGTCCTTCATGAGGCGGTATGGCGCGGCAGTTCCAGCGCGAGGCGTGGCGGGAATCCACAGGCCTTACTCTGCCGCCACGGGGTCCGAGGCGACGAAGTTGGAGCTTTTTCAAGTTCAGCGCATTTCTTCCTCTGCGAGAAGGTTCGGCTGGTCTTTGGCCGCCCAGACAACTCGACTACACACGTGATCGAGGTTCACCCATGGCCTGCGGTCAGCTCGACTTGTTCCGGCTCTCTGGCCAGCCGCCAGGTTGCCCGTGTCCGCGATGGAGCGGAGGTGATCCGGCCGATTCATCCGCCATTGCCGACTATCTTGGAGCGCAAAAGGCCGGAGGGTGTGGTCGCTGCTCCCCAGCGATCCGCTCGAACGTAGCCCGCGTTTTCCTCCTGCTCCGAACGGACTGGGCACGATACGGGCCATGGCCGCCGGCGGGTCCCAAAATCGCAACTCCAACCCCATGCTCCAGGCCGCCAGCCAAGCAAAACGGCCTGATATGCGCAGCCGCCTTGCTTGCCCGAAGGCAAACGCGGGGCCCACTTGCGCCTCCCTTGGTTGCGGGCTTGCCCGGGGGAACTGCTCACTGCCTTGGAGACTGATCGGAGCGTGACGGCCGTCAGCAGTTGCAGGCCAGCTGGAGGCAGCTGGCGGTTTGCTGGCCGCTTTGGTCGCCCTTTCTGGCGGCGATCAGTTGTCCTTGGTCTGATCTGGCTGTTGGGCCGCCCAGCTTCTCCCTGCTCAAGTTCCCGGCCAGCGCCGGTGCGCCCCTGGCCGGCCAGGGCGCGTTCCTGGCTTTCCGAACCATCCCCTTGGCTTGGTTTCCCTGTTTCAGACTGCGGGACCGGCTTCTACCTGAGCCTTGGCCGCGGTGGGGTGGGGCGTTCCAGTCAGGGCCCCAGACTGAACCGACACCCTGCTGGCCATGTCCGATCCCCTGCTTGCGCGAACTTGATCACTACGTGGTTCTTCGAGCCAGGTGGCGAGCGCACCCTGACGGCCAGCCGAGACCCTCGATTGGCTGACTCGAGCGGCTGCGGCGCTGCCGGAGGCTTTCCATGATCTGGTTGGCCCTTTCCTGACAACCGGGCCCGGGCCGAAACCGCTTGTCGAACCGCTTGCGACTGGAGCTGGAGCCCGGCTGTTGCCGGTTTTGCAGTGGTTTTCGGCCGTGCGTCTGGAGCCGCCCCGCCGTTAACGGTCTTTTGAGCACGCCGGGCAACGGCCTCAAGCACCTGTTGGGCCACCGCGCCAAGCCGGCGGCCGTCCTGCTGGGATCTGGCAGGTCCGCCTGGGCATAGAGGCGAGCTGTCGCTTGCGCCATTAGTCCGTCCAGGCTCATGGCCGGGATCGTGCTTGGCTGCATCAAGGGGCGCCTGGTCCGAGTTGGCGCACTCGGACGTATTCAATGCTTCTCGAGCACAGGGGCAGGCGGTTGCATCAGCCAGACCACCAACCCCTGTTGCGCAGCTGGCCCCAGTTCTCGCGTCGCCAACCACCACGCCGCCGGCCGGTGGCCACAACCAGCGAGATGCCAGGCGAGGGATTCCGCGCGATACGGAGGGCCTCAGCTTCACGGGAACCGGCTTCGCCATCGGTTCTTGGAACACGTTCTTGGGACAATCGGGGTTGCGTCCCGCGGCCTGCTCCTCAGACCTGGTCGGCGTCAACGAAGCGGAAGCCCAGAGCGTCGGCCAGGGGGCGGCCGACGCGCTCTTGCCGGCCGCCCATCATTGCGACACAAATTTAAATGTTGATTTGCCGCCAAGGGACGCTCGCTCCAGTCCTGCGGGGGAAGTCGCGGGCAGATGGTTGCGGCAAAAAGGCTTGTGGCAATGCGGCTGGATCGGGAAGCGGGACCAAGGGCGGGGAGCGGCCTTGATTGGGGACTGGCGTGGCGCTGGAGGACGTGGATGGCCCAACCAGCTCTGCCTGAACAACCGCTTTCACCCTAGGATGGGACCCAACTTGCCGGGGGGACATCAAGGGATTGACCCACAAACGTTGGGGACCCCCCCACCAACCGCTTGTGCGAGCTCCCGGGCCGACGCTGGGGCTTTTGGCCGCCCATGGGCCAGGGGGCGACCCTGCGTTGGAAATTTCAACCCGCCGGGGCCACGGTTTTCCAAGCTCCAAAGGCCATTAATCACAACGCCTACTTCTATCGGGGGCTTTTTTTGGCGGAGAAAATTCTTCTTTTTTTTCTTTTTTTCT
>Ga0163217_1004970_pt1:5000-12486 | contig 12486 bp, 9 predicted proteins | sample SynspAceP_FD_185933 | JGI IMG/M metagenome (GOLD analysis project Ga0163217, IMG submission 185933) | Saline lake microbial communities from Ace Lake in Antarctica - Synechococcus sp. Ace-P (PacBio error correction) | ecosystem: Environmental > Aquatic > Non-marine Saline and Alkaline... | reverse complement strand
GGTAACAGGACGGTTTACATTATTTAGGGGCGTTCGCTTTACATTGGCCCCGGCTATTTGGTTAAATCTTTACCAATGTTATATACTTTTTTTGTCTAAACGAATCTCAACCCGTTGTTTTTTCCCCACAATTCTTATTACCTTCTAGCTAGTGAAACACCGGAAGCTAATTTAATTGTTACCTTAGGTTGGTAGATTTAGTGAGGTTTTGGTTGCAAGTTTATAACGTTTTTTAAAAACCTATATATTCAAGGACTTGATATTTGTAGTGCCGGGCAAAGATTCCACTTCATATTTTCCCATTGGCATCAGTAATTTCCTTCCGTTTATTTTTTGAAGGATCATCAGCGTTTTGGAAAACAAGTGTTGCGATATTCTTAGCGGTTGACCGTTTCTTGGTCTAGAATAGTTTTCCTGATATTTTAATTGTATTCATTTTGTTGTGCGAAAGTGATTGGAGGTTATTAAAAATAAAAATAACAGGAAATAGTCTTTCTCATATCGTAGTTGTAATTAATCTTTGGTTTATTTTTTTTTCTTTTTTTTCTTTGTTTTAAAACGATTTTTTTGAAGCTTTCTGTTAAAGGCTTCGTATTGTTTCAGTTAAGTTCGCTTTAAGCTCCTCGTCTTGCTCTTGTATTAATTTTTTGCATAGCCTCCTGAGTTTTCTCAGCAGGTAGCTTAATATTGTAGTTCAATTTTACTTTCTGAATATACTTTGGTAAGGGTAGTTCTTAAAACAGCTCTTCAAAACGGATTTAAACCTAAGGCTTCTGAAATTGTTGGCATTTTTGCATCTACCATCTCATCGCTGTCACTGGTTTTGGAGCTTCTTGCGTATTTGGTCTGGCGGATTGTATTTCTTTGGTCTTTCCCATTCCGCCTTCTACCATTTTACTGGCCTGCGCTTCTGCAATAGCAGAAACAAAAAATTAATTGATAGCAATTAAAATAATTTTTATATGTTTCATATTAAAGGTGTTTGATTTTAAACTCGTCCTTAAGGTTTAATCTACTTGTGTGTTAAAAAGTTTGGTTAAATAATTTTTGATCAGCTAAAACTGGACTCCCTGAGTATTAAATAATTTTATTTTTAATAGGACTTCTGGAGGTCGATCCCTAATATTATGCTTTATTGTTGTGTATTCACGATAGGTCTTTCTATGTAATTTGGGGTGGGCCATAAAGCATTTATAAGCTCGTCTTCTGTAGGTGTTTTCCCTTTATATTGCTGTTTCCAATAGCTTCATTTTTGCGAAAACTAAAGTCTATTCGCATGGAATTTTTAAAAGCTTTTTTAAAATTTCTTGAAGTTCTTTTTTTTGAAAGAGGTTGATCTAAATACTTGATCACTTCAAATTCTTTCCCAGACGCTTCAAAGAATAGCTACACCTTCACGTGATTTTGCCGCATCTTGGGTTATGGTATATTTTTATCATTTTCTTTGAGATTATTGGATGAATAGATTTTAAAAATTGAAATAGTTATTTAGTGGCTTAGTTGAAGATTCGTGGATGGTTAAGTGTTTTGATGCATGTGATTTTTTTGAATCAAAACCTTAGTTAAAGGCTACATTTTTAACTCAACATACTTTTCAAAAAAACGTATCTATTTATAATATGTACACCCTTTTATAAATTCACGTTAATCTTCTTTTTCGGACCCATCATCATTAAAAAGGCTTTTTCAAAAAATCGATTCAATATTGCCGTCCATAACAAGCATCAACATTACCTGTTTTCTTTCTGCGGTTCTTAACATCTTTAACAAGTTTGAAAGGTGCAATCACATAATTCCGAATTTGTGAGGGCCCCATTCAATTTTCATTTTTGAAGATTCAATTTCTTGCGTGCTTCCAATTTCTTCCGAAGCTTCAAATTTTTCATACAATTGTGATTTTAGCATTTTTAATGCTGTAAGCTCTATTGGTTCATGTTGGAGAACGAGAGGTCAGAACAAGAATTTGTATTGCCTGAGGGCTTGTATGAGTCAGCTGTACTTTTGTTCTACCTTACTTTACATTTTGACCGCCTGCACACTAGATCTAGCTGTTGTGATTCCACATCCGCTGGGGTTTATATCAATCTCTATACTATCATCTACTAAAGGATACACATAAGCCGAGGCAAAGGATGTATGCCTCTTGGCATTTACTATCAAAGGAGAAATCCGAACAAGCGGTGCACCCATTTCGCCTTTTTAAACCAGCCCAATAAGAAAAAATTCTCCCTCAATCTCTAAAGGTTACAGTTTTAATACCTGCAAACATCGCCTTCTTGATAATTAACTCTTTAACTTTAAGCCATTTTTTTCACTCCACATCATGTACATTCTCATGAGCATCGCAGCCAATCACAGCTTTCCGTGCCACCTGCACTGCGGTAATTTGATTTATGGCAGATAGTTTCATCGCCTTCTTCCAGAAAGCATGTTTTTAAATTCTAAATTTTTTCAATGGGTGGTCTAAGGTTTTTTCATAGTGAGCTTCTTACTTCTTTTTCAGAAATGCGGCTTCTTTTGAAATTTCTTATCAAAACCTCTAAATCGGAACCAGATTTTCTGGCCTTATGATTAATCATCTAACCCATTGTTTTATAGATTGAATGAACTTCATGTTTGCGCTTGAGCCTCTTGTGGATGATCCAAGGAAGGTCTGGAGCTAGTGTTTTTTCTTGCTCGTTTTCAATTTCTAGAATTTGCATCAACGTCAAAGATACCTCCTTAACGACCAAGGCGATCTTTAAAGGACCTGGTATATAAATCCTGTCGTAATTGTCATTGTATTCTAATTTACCAGCAAAAATAAGCTTCTTTTGTGAACTGATGAGTGTTTTTATATTTTCCCATTAAAAATTAAAATATCTTGTAAAGCTGCCTAATTCATATTTCTAACTATTTTTTAACTATTTTTTATGTTTTTTAAACTCATATTATGAGCAAGTCATTTAGCGTATTGTTAGTGGTATTTATTATTACCTTTTTCAGTATTTCCGCAAATTTTCTGAGAAAAAAGTTAAGGCCTTTCAAAAGGTTGGTGGGATTTCTTAATTATTTGATACGATGTTAAAAAACGGGATAAAATTTATTTGGAAGTAAACCGATTGAATACAGAATTCTTTATGTGTTATCTTTAAGTAGCGGGTATCGGTTAGTAATGATTAGGTTTAGATCGCGACAATTAGGTGAATGAACAAGTAGTTTATTTTTAAAAAAGCAGGAAATAAATTACTTTTAGTGAAACCCAATCTCAAATACAGAGCGCTAACCGACAATGCCTGGAAAAAAAATCAGTAGAGCAGGCTTTTGCTACATCAATTCTTTTTTGGGTTCCTATTGAAGATGAAAAAAATGGTAAATACATTATAGATCTTACCGATTTTTTTAATGCAAGAATACTCACGCGAGTAGCTGCGTGTTTACAAAGCGGAGGGCAAAGAAATTATAGCTTTTATTAGATAGTCTAAAAGTGCGTCGATTTTAGACCGCACAAAAAAACTTCCCTAAAAATTACGGAGTATTGAATGTCATACTCACCCTTTAAAAGGTGATGCAAAAGGGCGCGGAAATTACGCTCTGTAAGGCCCAAATTCGGATTAGTATACTGTTGCTCAAAAATCATTCTTTTATAGCCTTACCTGATTAATGGTATAAAAAAAAGAGTCTTTGACCCCCGAAGTGGCTCCTATCCTTTTTCCTATTATCGATTTATTCAACGCCTGTCAGGAACCTATCTTAAAGCAGTTTATGTCACGAGACATCGTTTAGAGAAAAAAAATCCTACAAGAAAAAATAAGTGAAGCGGTGGAACCCATTATTCTAATTACTTAGATAATGGTACTTCCCGAAACCAGTAAAGGTCTGCATTATTTAGAAGGCGGCGCTGCGCTGGAACCAGGCTTTGAGGCTATAGGGCCTACAAAGACCGCTTTTCAATTAAAAAAATGTTGCCTGAACGTGGCGGGATCCCTTGTGTTCGCTACAAGTGATTCAGTGAGGTACCAATCGCTCTACGAGAGGATGGAGCTATGGTAGCAGTATACCGATTCCAAAGAACTGGTGGAAATTATAAAAAAGGCCATGTTGAGCTTTTGGGAAAGTTTGAGGGAATTCGACAGATTTTTTAATTGCTTCAGGCTTTAAAGGGATTAACCCCCATTTAAAGAGCGAGACGATAATTATGAGCCAATGTACTATGGCCATTTGCAAATTCGGAACAGTTATCAGCACACGAAAATAGGGCATACCCTAGGCTTTTGCACATAATTACGCAGCAAGTACCAATAATTTAAAGCTTCCGTGATGATGTATTCCCGCATCCTCAAATTTGGAAATTAAAACGGTAAAATCAGTTTTTTCAAATGCCTATACGGCAAAACTATGGTTGATTGGGACAAAGTGACTGTGGCTTTTCCATACTTGATTTTAAAGATTTGAGGCAACCGAGAAAAAAGGAACTAAACGGCTATTAGGAAAAAGCCATCAGAGAAGGGGCTACCGATCTTATATTACGGATTCAAGATGGCCCGACCAGCGGGTAGTGCGCATGCCTTGGCGCATCTCTGGACCAATGGCACAACATAGCGGAAGAATTTTAGATGAGGTTTAAATATAAGAAAAATTGGCTTATGGCTAATTTTTCAATCGATAATATTAAGACGGGAACCGTATACTGTGTTAGAAGATGTATTTGTGCCCTATTTTATTTCCATAGGTATCAGGACAGAGGCAGTCGCTAAACAAATAGCTGGGACTCGAGTATAATTATGCGGTCAAAGGAGGACATATCAAAGAGGTGGTTAAAAGGTTTTAGATGCCTAAAACGCAAAATCAAAGCTTTAAATAGTTTGCTGAACACACTCGGATGCTGAAAGTTATTTGCAATTCCTAAAGATAAAATTAAATTATTTCCACCTAGAGCTTGGAGTTTGGGCGAGAAGTTAGAGAGTCTATGACGGGAAAGAATCGGGCGTAGGTTTGATCTATTTCGTGCGGCTGAACAAGGGGCAGATATTGACGCTAGAATTTAGTTCAATCCCGAAAGAGCCTCACGGACTTCCTACTTCAAAAAAGTTTCTGGATGACAAAAAATAAATAGGTTTAGAACAGCTGATTGACAAAGTTCTTATCCATTACCATATTCGTCAAGAAAATAAAGACAGCTATATAGATGAAAGTGCAAAAAGCGATAAATTATAGGCCTTGCCACCATCTTCATGAATCTTCGCAGCTCAAAGAAAAAAAGTACTTTCACAAGTAATATGCGGATTTTGCCAAAAAAATTTTTATTAAGTTGAATGAATTAATGAAAAACTTGCAATCTTAAAGCAACTTTATTCTTCTTATTGAAGCTGATAAAACGCATTCAACAATTTTTCAAGAAGATCCAGAAAAATTTCGATTAGTAAATTGGCAACTATTCCCTGACGGATCACCCAATAGGTATGGGTTGTTTCATTAATAGAGGAATATTTAGAACGTAAAAGATTATGTATTTTTACGTAATTTGTGTACTCTTTTTTCCATCTTGAAAATACCAAACTTTTCGAAATAATTTAAAAAAGTAATATAGGAATATTAACCCCATTGAAAATAACTTGATTAGCGATACGGTTTACAAACCAACCCCAAGGCATGCTAGAGGCAATGATGAAAGCCAGAAGTTTGGAGGATGATGTTTTTAAAAGAAGGAACCCTTCTATAAATTGTCTCTAGAGGGCGTGTGGCCAAGCTTTTTAATAAAGATGCCGCGCTTTTTTTTCCAAGTGGTACTATGGCAAATTCAAACGGCTATTTAAATTACCATACCCCAACCTGCAGAACAGTTACATTTGCGACAAGTATTCGCATATTTATAATTTATGAAGGTGGTGGGTTAGCTTTAATAGTGTGGTTTCCTGCAAGTTAGTCGATGGCCGAAACGAGGCATTTGATGGACAGCAGCGCAAGTAGCAGCAGCGATAAAACCCACCCGATTTTTACCATAGTCCGCTAACGAGGTTTTAGTGGTCTATAGAAAACACACCAATAAAGGAGGTTGTGTTGCTTGTTTGGGATTTCGAAGAGTTAAACGATTAAAACGGTTTGTGATTGAGCATCAACTTGGCTATCATTAGATGGTGCCCGATTAATGAAACGCCTTAATAGCAAAAAAACGAACCCGCAACAATACGGCGGATTTATTCGATACATTTAGTATTTGTTTTAGTAAAGGCATTGGGTTTTTGCCCTGTGGGTTCAGTTTGGTAGGTGATAAAGAAATAATGCAAAAAGGGCCTTACGGGTTACGAAAAGTACTAGTGGAGGTATGGGTCAGGCTTGGATTTTTAAGCTGCCGCCGCCAAACTATTGCCTTAGATCATCATTTAGGATCGTTTAGCGGAAGACCATTTAAAAGCCGAAAGGAAATGCGAGCCTATTGCAGGGGGCTTAGATTTATAAAAAAAGTAGAGGCCCTATTGAAACCAATATTATAATTTTTGAAATTCATGAAGAAAGTACTGAGTGCGGATGCTTTTTTTAAGAAGTTATGGCGAATAAAACGTGCATATTATAGGCATGGGGCAAGGGTAAATTGCGAATTGTAAACCCATTTAGATTATTCAGATGCGATGCATGAAGAATTTTATGAAAAGTTTTAAAAAACTATAAATTATTCATTAGGTTAGTTTTTAATGCCGTTTTCCATGCCCGCTTCAGAAACTGTAATTTTCTGAATTAACAATGGGTTTTGACCTTATTATTTTTTTAAACTAAATTGAAATAAACCTGCATGGGTCGTTTTTCTTTTCAATAGCTTTTATTTTGGTTTGAAGTTGGTATTGATGGCTTGGAAAGGTATTATTTCATATCAGTTTCATTTTCCAAACATGATACTCGGTAAATAAAACCTTCTTCCTTTCTTGTTTTTAATTCAAAATAACTATTCCTGGTTATGCCGTTTTCAATTTTTAAACATAGCGGTAATTTAAAGGTGTAAAGTAGTGAAATAATTTCAGCAGCCTAAAAAATAATTTTATGCCAAACTTGGTATTGTTTAAGTCTTGGTCAATGCTTACACTACCATTTTATAGGTCACTTCATATATTTATCAAGGAATTGGTATGGTATTTTATGTCGGCATTTCATGCTATAGCCTGTTATTCGCATTCTAATTTTTCATTTCATCTTCATTGATGATTTTAGCATAGGAAACAGCTCCTTTTCTATTTAGTTTTGATGCCTAATTTCTTTATTTTGTTTCAATACATCTGCAGCTATCAAATCGCTATTTCTGGGGAATTATTCTATGTAAAGTAAAATGTAGGCCTCTCGTAGGGATCAAAAAAGCAGGGGGTATCAAAAAAATCTCTCTGAGTGCAATACAGGGCATACACCAATCCACTTTCCTGTAAATAAAGACGATTTAAACGTTCTTTTCTCTTGCGCAGCCCTTGTCAACGCAAAGGTTCATCAGCTTGTCATCCATTTTATTTTTCAACCTTATCAT
>Ga0163217_1004970_pt1:0-2500 | contig 12486 bp, 9 predicted proteins | sample SynspAceP_FD_185933 | JGI IMG/M metagenome (GOLD analysis project Ga0163217, IMG submission 185933) | Saline lake microbial communities from Ace Lake in Antarctica - Synechococcus sp. Ace-P (PacBio error correction) | ecosystem: Environmental > Aquatic > Non-marine Saline and Alkaline >... | reverse complement strand
GGAGAATACGATGAATGGGGCAATCCAAACAGGAAGCCTATTTATGAGTATATGAAATCGTTATTCCCCTTATGATAATGTGGTGGAGCAAGCGTATCCCCATATTGTTGGTGATTCACAGGTTTTGCATGGACTCTTCAGGTTACCAATATGGGAACCTGCCAAATGGGTAGCCAAAGCTTAGAGATAAAAAAAACAGATGTGAATGTATTTGCCTTTTAGTATTACATGGATTGCCGTCATGGCCGGAGCGTCTGGGCGATTGAAGCTTTAAAAGAGGTAGCTAAAGATACCGCTTTTTATTATGATTTGGAAAAGAAAAATCGATTAATCGAAAAAAAAAATATTAAATTGCCACTTTTAAATATTGGGTTTATTTTGAAAAATAGCAAAACCAATATGTTAAAACTTATCACCAACTATGGAAAATAATAGATCAACGCTCACAACAACATCTTAGGAAACTAATTAGGAAAAACACACCATTAGTAAATTAATAGTAGCTTCAAAATTTCACCGGTAACTTTTACGCTAAAGTAGGAGGGGTTTAACCCAGGGCAATTCCGCAAAAAGATAGAATAGCCACATTTTATAATAGAAAGAGCAGAAACGCAAGAGGATTGCTAAAAACCAGAAGTACCACTCGAAACTACATCAGGTTAATACAGGATTTAGTATTCGCAATGGTAAAGTATTATAAAAGCGGTTACAAATGATTTGGCCGTAAGGTTCAAAATCTTCTCCAGATAATAGATAGTGCGTTCTATGGGTGCAAACGTATTTGTTTTGCCCCGCTCATGTAAGCACCAGAAGACCCAAGGTAACGTATTATGAAGTGGCGGAACGCATTTACACGAAAGAAACTTCCGGATAGCTATATATCAAATCAATATTTTAATTCCTTAAATTACCGAAGCTCATTTACAGAACTACGGGTCCTGAAATTTGGAAACAAACCAAATGGTCACATCAACCCATTTAGTGGCGGCAAGTGGTACCGGAGGAACTATTTCAGGATGCTAAGTATTTTTAAAAGAGCCAAATTCCCTGGCGATTAAAATTATTTGGTGTTTGATGGCCTCGGCTCCGGTGCTTAAAAAGTACCACGAGACCAGAGAGATTGATAAAAAGAGATTTTATTCCGTATCGCATGAAGGATAGGTAAAAATTTATACCTACCGCTACCAATTTTTTGAGTGTCATTGACAAATTTATAAAAGTAACTGACGAAGAAAGTGCACATTCGGCACGTGGAGATTTCAAAGAAACTGAAGGTTATGTTTGTAGGCTATACCAGTGGCGCTGCACTCCAGGCTGTAAAACAACACTAGATGCTCAAGGTGAGTTGATGGAAAATAGTAATATTGTGCTTATTTTCTCGGATCATGGGTTCTCGTTATATGAGGTAAAATTTTTTATGACGATGATTGGATGAAAAATCAAGAGGTTCTTAGAGACAAAACAGTGGAGCAAACACAAGAAATTCCAGTTTGTAAAATAAGTTTTAACTTATAAAAAATTTAACCAAGCAGGAAACTAATTTAGTCTCCTGCTTTTTTTTGTGTTTCATTATTTTTATGAATTACATCGCAAAAATCTTTTACTTTTGCCCTAAATTTCGTATTACATGAGGAATTTGTTTTGAAAGAATAATCGAGGAATTAAAGGACCATTTTAGGAAAATGGCTTCACAAAGCTGAAGCTATTTTTGTGTTTCCAAAACTGGAAGACCAATTTCCAATTAGAATGAAATTTCAAGGGAGGAAGTACTTACGTGGAGTATAAATGATTATTTAGGACTTGGATTTAACCTGAGATTAAAAAAGTGGATGGCGATGCAGCAGCGGAATTACGGAGCAGCATACCCTATTGGGGGCTCGTTATGATTTGAGTGGCCATACCGATTTTTCATGAACAATTAGAACAAAGAATTTAGCGACTTTTGTTAAATAAGCAAGTTGCTTATTTACTTAAACTTCGGGATACCAAAGGAATTATGTCGTTGCATTTGATTTGGCTTTAGTTATCTAAAGCGATATTATTGGTTTATGATTGTAGATTGCCACGCGTGTATTATTTGATGGGTTTCGTTTGCATATGGGTAAAACGTTTTTTACGTTCAAGCACAACGATATTGGAAGTTAGAAAAAAAAAACCTTTAGAACGTGCTACGGAAAATGGCCGAAACAAAAAACTTGGAAGGAGGTATTTTAAGTGATCATTCTTGAAGGTGTTTTTGGGGATTTTGCGTGGTGAGCAAGGAAAGATTGAAAGGAAATTGTTTTGCGCTTAAAGAAAAAAAAGTTTCAAAACTTTTAGATTTTTAGTGGATGATGCACATTGGTTTTTGGTACCTTAGGGAAAAAAAAACAGGAGGGCAGGGAGGCAGTGGAGGGAGGGGCAAAGGTATTTTCAGATGTAATTTAAAGATGTTTTTATTTTTGGCCCAACTTCTGGCAAAAAAAAAATCTATGGGGGGGGGCGAATCTTCTCTCTTTTT
>Ga0163217_1088360_pt1 | contig 12487 bp, 5 predicted proteins | sample SynspAceP_FD_185933 | JGI IMG/M metagenome (GOLD analysis project Ga0163217, IMG submission 185933) | Saline lake microbial communities from Ace Lake in Antarctica - Synechococcus sp. Ace-P (PacBio error correction) | ecosystem: Environmental > Aquatic > Non-marine Saline and Alkaline > Saline ... | reverse complement strand
GGGCATCTTATCTAACCGCGATTCTGCTTGTTGATTTTTGTGCTACAGCATCTCATTTGCCTTATATCGTATTAAGGCAATTAAGAATCCTTGTTAACCATTGAGGTCATTCCTATTTCGGAAGCCTGCTGAAATTCTTAGGGGTCTAAAAGTGTATGCTTATTTTAGATTGTGGTGGCCGCCGCCGAGTATGATGATGGAGGGATTGTTTGCAACGATGTTTGTTGTTCAACGGGCGATTCTATTTGGCGATTTTGTTTGTGTCAATATTTTAGCGGTGCTATACAAACAAATGGGCATTTACTTTGAATGGAAAGAGAGGCTCGTTCCTGGACATGCAGCTAGTTGCCGTTTTCCCAGTTGGTACATGTTCCTTGTATGCTGGTGTTGTTCTTTTGGGCGCTCAATCACTTAAACAAAGAACCTAAAACCCAAAACGAAAAAAACAAGGTGAAAGTCTCTAAAACGAACATAACAGCCCACTAGTGCGAAAAGGAGCGAGTTGGAACATGACTTATCATCGAGTTCAAGCTAACATTTCAAAAAATCATCATGAATTGGAGAAAAAATATGATTTTAAATACACTTATCTTGTCTGTTGAAGAAGGACACCTCGTTACGTATTGTTGGGTTGCCTTCTGTTGGAACAAGTCAACGCTGCTTCTTCATTAGCTGCTTTGAACGGATTAGACGGGGGGTACGATAAGCATCAATGGCAAAGACATCACCCAATTTTGCCCACCGCCGGTAAGGCGTGAGATTGGCATGGTTGTTAAACAATTTACTCCCTATTTCCTAATTATTGACAGTTGGAAGAAAATATGCGTTGGCTTAAAAATTGCAAAAAACAAAATAAAGCTGATCATTAAAGAAAAGATCGCTCAAGATGATTGAGATGTCAATTTAAGCCGGTCAAAGAAAAAAAAAGTACCCTAAAGAATTATCGGAGGGGCAAAAAACACACGACGTGGCGCTAGCACGAGCGCATTGTTAATGATAACAAAAGTAGATTGTTGCGGATGAACCTTTTATCGGCTATTCGATGCCCAATTGCCGTATATCAAGTTTGCAAAGCAAATTCAGCGGAGATATACAAAAGAACGAATATTACCAGCGATTTTTGTGGACGCGATGATCAGGATGAAAGCCCATATCTATCCGATGTGGTCCATGTGCTATGAATGATGGCAAAGTGGAACAGTCTGGCAAACCTTACTGAGGTTTTTACACGCACCCAAACACTTCATTTCGTCGTTCTTTTATGGGCAACTACAATTATCTCTATCGTCCTGAACCTACATTTCACCAATTTCAAGCTCCAACGGATCGGCGCTAGCATAGCTTCATCCGGCCAGAAGTGCAATTGATTCATCTCGGTATGCCATTTGACATTCGATGAAAGAACGCTACAGTCTTCAGGAGAAGATAGTTGATCAATCAAACTAGTGGCAATATTTTAAGTTATTTATTGTCGATTGTGCAGGATAAAACTGCGAGTAGATAAACTGATCGTTCGCTGTTAACTTATTTAAATTGGCGCAGGACCGTTCATCTGAGTTCTTGAAAAAACGCAATTGTCTTTGCAAGTTTAATTAAGATTGCAGGTTAAAGTAGAGTTTAAAGAGCGCCTATGAATGAAAAAGTGGAGGTGAGGAGGTTTTATGATTAGGTACGATCAAACATATTGCACACGTATTTTTCACCAGATTCATCCTGAAACCTTGGAAGCGTACTAGATCAATACAAGTGGGTCCAATCGTGTCAACGATTCCCTGTAAACACTTGGATTTTAACACACTTTTTATGGGCGGGCGAAGATTACTATTTTGGATATGAAAGTATCGTAAAACATTTGGACCCAGTCTTGAACTAACAACTACAATCACCGCATGTCGTAAAGGCATTGAAATGCCCTTACACCAAAGGATTCTTTCTATGCTCAAAATTCTCAGACTACCTAAAAGTAAAGAGTGATGTGAACGTATTGAGATGTGCATTCAACAATGAGCGAATTACGACGTTTTACACCGATTGTAAAGAATAAGACAATGTTCAAAGACGTGATGAACGAGCTATTTTCCTTTTGTTTGTGAAGCATTGGAAACATCCAAAACGGCGAATGTCTTAAACACACTTGATTATGGCATTCGGTTGTCTCCGACAGTTTTCTGTAGTGCGACAATGAGTGAACCGAACCACAGCGATCTGGAAAAATTAGTTTTGCGAAAAGGTCTTTATTCGTGATAAAGCATCGCGCCTCTCGCAGATATGATAATTACGTGCCGTCGTCTTGTCAGCATGATCAATACGGCAATTAGCGTTGTATGAACAAATGATCAAATGCGTATCGTGGAATTTAGGCGGGAAATCTTTCTCACTGGGCTCAGATGCCCATTCTACTGATTTTATGGTTATCATTTGAAGACCGCGGATTACGTTATCTAGAAGAGCAAGGTGTCTTCATCGGTTCACGATGTTTTTGAAAAGCAAAACCAACCCAAACTGCCCATCGCCTTGAATACATTTAAGCAATAAAACTGGTTGTATTATGGTGGCTTTATGCTAGACTAATTTTAAGGACGATAAGGTACAAAGAACGGCTAGGTCTAGCCAGTTCTTTTTTCGATTGGAATAAGGCATAATTTAGCTGAGTTAGTATGGATTTTCACCTGTTCTTTAAACGTTTAATTCAGGTTCTACTATGACTTACCCTGCGCTAAAGTCCGCATGAGTAGAGGACATTTTACTGCACTCATTTCAAAATCAAAACGTATCAAAACATGATATGACGCTTGAGGGCTTTCACTTCCGCTAACCCTCGCTTCGCTTTCCTGTTCGGGGAATCGATGATGTTGCTAAGGTTTACTTGCCCACTCGTCGATTTTCATAATCCTTCTTCTTTTCGTCTAACGATCATTGTTTTTGAGTTGCCAATAAGGAAGAATCCTGCTAGGCTTCTAAGCAGTAATTCAAACATTTATTGGGAATAAAGCCTATTACTAACCCTTTTAGTATGGATTTGTTCACCTGTTCTTGATCGGTTTAATCAGGTTTCTACCTTATGGCCTTACCTGCGTAAAATCGACTGAGTAGAGACAGAATTTTACTTTGCAACTCATTCAAAATCAAATCAAAATGAATGAGTTGAGTGCTTTTCACTCCGCTAACTGCTCGCTTCTGTTGGTCGGAAATATATGCATGTGATACTGTTGACTAAGTTCTCATCCACTCGTCAAGCTTTTAGCTTCCTTTTGTTAAGATTCATTGTTTTTGAAGTTACGAATAAGAGAAGAACTGCTAGGGTCTCAGGCAGTTCTTTTTTTGGACATTTAAAGGCCCATAATAGCTGAGTTTTATATGATTTCCAACCGTTTTAAATGTTGTAATCAGGTTCTACCTATGGCTTGCCTGCTAATTCGATTTGAGTAGAGACAGTTTTTCTGCAACTCATTCAAAATCAAAATCACAATGAATGAGTTGAGGGCTTCATCCGCTAACTGCTTCGCGTTTCTGTTGGGGAATCGATGAGTCTGCTAAGTTTTTTATGCCCGACTCGTCCGATTTCAAGCTTTTGTCTCACGATTCATTGTTTTTGATAGTTGCAATAAGGAAGAAAACTTGCTAGGTCTAGCGCAGTTTTCTTCTTTATTAGAATAAGGCATAATTAGCTACTATAGTATGATTGAGATATATCACCTGTTTTTTACGTTTAATCGGTCTCTACCTATGGCCTTACCTGCTAAATCGAATGAGAGAGGAAGATTTTACTGCAACTCATTTCAAACATGCAAATCAAAGATGAATGAGTTGAGGGGGCTTCACTCCGCTAACTTGCTCGCTTTCTGTTGGGGAATCGATGAGTCTTGCTTAAGGTTTTACCTGCCTCACTCCGGCATCGATTCAAATTTTTTTGTTAACATTCATTAGTTTTTGAAGTGCAATAGGAAGAACTGCTAGGTCTACAGTCTTTTTTTATTAGAATAGGCATAATTAGCTACTATAGTATGGATTTTCACCTGTTTTAAAGTTTTAATCAAGGTTCACCATGGCTCTTCACCTGCTAAATCGATGAGTTAAGAGACAGATTTACTTGCAACTCATTCAAATATCAAATCAAAAATGAATGAGTTGAGGGCTTCACTCGCTTAACTTGCTTCGCTTTCTAGTTGGGGATCGATGAGTTGCTAAGTTTTTTACTGGCCCACTCGGTCGATTTCAAGCTTTTTTGTTAATGAGTTTCATGTTTTTGGAGTGCAATAAGGGGAAAAGAACTGCTAGATCTAGCAGTAGTTCAACATATTGGAATAAGGGCATAATTAGCTACATAGTATGGCACTTGCTTCACCTGTTTTTAAATGTTTATCAGGTTCTACCTATGGCTTTACCTGCTAAATCGTGAGTAGAGACAAGTTTTACTTGCAACTCATTCAATCAAATCTAAAATGAATGCTTGGAGATTTCACTCCGCTAACTGCTCGCTTCTGTTGGGAATCGTATGAGTTTGCTAAGTTTTTCTGCCACTCGTCGATTTTAGCTTTGGTACGATTCATTGTTTTTGAGTGCAAATAAGGAAAGAACTGCTAGGTCTAGCCAGTTTCAAAACATATTGGAATAAGTCATAAATTAGCTACCAGTATAGTATGGAATGTTCACCTGTTTAAATGTTTAATTTCAGGGTTTCTACCGTTGGCTTACCTTGCTAATCGATGAGTAGAGACAGTTTTTTACTGCAACTCATTTCAAATTCAATCAAAATGAATGAGTTGGGAGATTTCACCTCCGCTTAACTGCTCGCTTTCTGTTGGGGAATCGATGAGTTGCTAAGCTTTTACTGCCCACTCGTCGTTTAAGCTTTTTTGTTAATCGTTTTTTTGGCTAATTAAAAATAACTAGTTTTTATTTAGATGCATAGTTTTCTCTATAACGGTATGTTAGTTTATAGAGGTATGTCATTGATATATAATAACCGGATCTAACCTTTTTCGTGGTGACTTATGGAGTCTTTAGCGCGCAAGAAACAACATTATCCAAAAAAGATACGCATTACGCTGAATAGTTTGCCAAAAGGGGTTTTGAAGGTGAATTCGCATTCGGACGTATGGCAGCGAAGTTGGGGGCAGGCTGTACGTCATTAAATGACTTTGTGCTGCAACCAAAAATGTCAAAGCTTTCAGAAATTGATTCACTGTATTAATAGGACAGACTGTTTTATTTGTATGAAATTAAAAATTATAGCGGCGAGTATTTGTTATGGTCCAGAAAATGCTTTGAAAAAAACCTGATTTTGAGTTAAGTAACCCTTTGATTCAAATGCAAAGCCTCTAAAATAAGCTCAAAAATATTCTTGACGGAGAGCTGGGCTATACTTAAAAAAGTTAAGGCATACGTAGTTTATTACGTTCATCCAGAATTCACTTAATTTCTTCATGCGCCAGAAAATGAGGCTATTTGCTGGCCGAACAGTTAAAAAAGTCCACTTTGCCAATTAAATTAAGAGATGAATGCTATGCAGAATCAGCTCATCGCTTTGTCGAAAACCCTCATGTTGTATAAACATAAGGAATCAACACCCTTTGTCGAGGAATCCGCAAAATATGATTTTAATACCGCCTAAAAAAGGAGATATATATAGTAGTCTTGTGGTCATTTATTTAGTCAATTATCGCCACAATTACCAATGCTACGACTGTAGTTACAAAAATTACATTTCATTCTAGCAATTTTAAATACGATCAAAGAGTATCAAAACTTTTCCGGATTAGCAAAGCTTTCACACGAATTAATCTATTCGTTGGTGCAACGATCAACAGCTTCGAAAATTCGTATTAAGACAAGCCACTTAATTCACTTTGTAGACAATAAAAACGGAATAATCGTAAAGATTTCAAGCAAATTCTAGATGGAGTAGTAAGCTATTTTAGTGTGTACTCATAAAAAATTGCACAGAAAGTCGATGAGTACCAGACTTTATTAGCTCTAGCAACTCATTGATTTCTTAAAGTGAAATTCAATGAGTAACTAGTTCTTGCCGCGATATACTCATCGATTCAAGGGCCTTTTATATTAATATTAAAAAACCACTTGATTCTCAATGTTTAAAAAGGGTACTTAAGAAGGTAGAAGAGGCCTTGAGCCGCCACCCGAAAGCTTTAGACCTTAAAATCTAAAACTTAGGGGGTCGGCTCAAGATAAGGTTATATTAAATGGGACGGTAGGATGGTTTTTTGTTCATTTTGTCCCAAAATGGATGAGTCGCCAGTTTTTTTTAGCGTCACTGTGTGTGTGTGCAAAAAAAAAATAGTTTAAATAAAGAAACTCCCCGAAACATCTTTCTTAGGTAGGACTAAAGTTTTTTATTGGGGGGGGCTCCGATGAACTTCCAGCAACTCATATGGGTTTTAAGTTAAATGGATGAGTTAGAGTAGTTTTCGCCGTTCAACTCGTCCATTACACGCTAGTTCTAGCAAATAATTCGTGACCCATAGCAGGATTAAAAAAGACTTAAACGCTAATACAGAAATTAAAAAAAGAAATAAGTAAAGACAATCGTGTTAGAAGCAGCAAGTGCAATGTTTTAAGGGATTGGCTTAGCACTTAAGTGTGTAAAACACATAGATTAAATCCTGTTTATTGACCATTAGTCCCCAAAATGAGTTTCTGATATTCTTTGATTTTAAGCGTGCATATCGACCAGTGAGCCTGTTTTTTTTTTTAACTTATCTAAAAAAAAAAATAGCTGAAACCTCCCAGTCCGAATGATTTTATTTCATCGACTGGAGGTTTTTATTTGAAACAGACCAGTGATGTGGTTTATCAATGACTCGGACGTAATCAGCTTTTTAGGCAATCGATTTACGCAAAAATAGGTGTCAGTTTGAAAATTTTCTATCACGAACACCGTCATTATCCTGTTCTATTGCTTAATTAGTCTGATGATCTCATTACGCCATTCAGAAGTTAGAGCTAGATTTCCGATGACTCCAGTCTTAATAGCAGCTTCTTTACGCTCAGCAACAGCCTGGGCAGACTCGTGGGTTTCTAAGCGTCAGGGGAATCACATAGTCGGTTCAATTCCTCCGTAGAGACCAAGAGCAGCAATCGCATTAGACGGCCAGCGCTTTCATTGTCTTCATTGTGATATAGGAAGCTCTGGACACTTAATGCTCCTTTGAACAACGCCAGGAAAACGCAAGGACGTTATAACTGAATGGGAAATCACTGCGCCCAGTTCCATTGACAAGCCACTCCAGACTTTAATAGCTAAGTCTGCATTAATCTCAGGACGGTGAGATATTAGCCATCGCAAAGAACAACCGTTGGACTTATCATCTGAAATCATTTCACTAGTTAGAATATTGGCTGCAGAGAACCAACAAAAATTATCAGCATCTTTTTTAAAGCCGCGGTTAAGTCACCCTGTTGAATTGGTTAAAATTAGTGACCGTTGTTCATGTTGTTTGTCCAGCGCTCAAAATTAGGCGGTCACTGGTTTAAATCCCACGTTATCGGTTAAGATCAGATCCTTGCACTCGAAGATTTAAAGTGCTATTCGCGACAGCAATCCCCGGCAGAACCGGTCATGACGACTACTTTACTCGTTTCAAAGGTTTTATTCACCATTTTAGTGCGTTGATTAAACCAGCTAGCACAACAAACTTATGGCCGTTCCGTCGTTTGATCATCGTGGAAAACCGGGAATATCTAGCGAAGCTTTTAAACGGCGTTCAATCTCAAAACATTCAGGAGCGGCAATGTCTTCGTTAGATTATGCCACCAAAAACTGCCGTTCTGATCTGTTCGATGTCTGAAACAATTGACATTGCTATCTTTTTTGATTGAATCGAAATTGGGAACAGCATCTTATTACCGGCGAATTCTTTAAATAAAATACCACTTGCTTCCATCACCGGCATCGCAGCTGCTTGGCCCAATAGCTCCCAAACCAAGATACGGCGGTTCCATTGGTAATGACCGCCACAAATTGTTTTTGCGGGTCAATTCTAAGCTTTATCGGTTCTTGTTCAATCACCCAAGCAAGCCTCAGCTTACCCCGGAGTATAAGCCAAGGCCAAATCATTCACGAGTTGTTTTGATTGAGGACCTCGACTGATGCACTTCGGATTTTACCGTTCCACCTGCATAGTGCTTCTCTTAGAGCTTTTTTTTATTATCCCATGATTAAATCCCCTTACTCTTCAAATGAGAAGCCGATTAATCCGTTAATTCCAGCATCATATCGAAATCGCAATCATCCTTTTGAACAGGTTCATGACTGGCAGACCGTTTTTTGCGTTTTGCCAAAATTAAAAATTATTCGCCTTTTTTTCACCGGCTGTATAGATGCGTTCAGCACAGGAGCTTTTTCAGCTGCTTCTTAGTTCACGCATGATGTCACCAGTCGTTTTCTTAAAGCTTTCTAATCCCATAAAGGCTTCCGTATCATTGCAATGAAGAATGACCTAAATTGAAATTTTTATTTTTTCACCTTGTTTCTCCAATACCGGATAAATAAACTAAAAAATTGCCTGCTGTTAAAGCAGAAGAAAGAACTTCGACGATTGTGCGTAGCCGTAAAACCTTTATACCCAGAAAGCTCTTCTCCAATGCCACCAGTGGAGGCTAAGACGGCTGTGGCGCCAGATTGAGCGCTTTTAAAATTCGAAACATCAGTCATTGCAGAGCCGTTCATGGCTGATGACTGTTGCAGCAGGGTATCTTTTCTTCGCGTTCATATAGTTCGATACGTCCTCGTGAATAATGGAAGTAGCACGTCTAGTTGAGAATGGAATTCTTCATCTGCTTGGGAAACTAACGGTTAAGGATTCGTGCCTAGCCTTAGTTTTGTACGTAAATGTCGGAGCGATAGAGGGGCGAGCATTCGTGCCACTCATTGCCTATGATCCGCGCAGCAGCCTATCGGTATAGATAAAACAGCACATTCCATAATGGCTGGGAATTTTCTCGCCATGCCCATGCCTCTGCTTGCCTCAATCGCCTTTTGCATGGAACGGTGTGCATGACTTGTCCCATCCCACTCGTGTCCATCACACAACAGCCAGTCGTAACTGTTCGCCGTACGATATTCACAATTCCGGTTACCTGGGGCTTTGGATTACCCGCTTTAAATCCGCCATGCAACATTAAATGGGTTTAAGAGCGATTGACCCCGCTGTGACCTCGATCACCTTTTTTATCAGATTGCAATAAAACATCTGTACCAAATTTAGCATCTTGCTCAGGTTACCCCATAAGCCATAAAAGCTTTTCGTGCAAATCTCGGTCAAAAATCCCATTCTACCAAACTTAGTCACCTAACTCCTCCTCAAAATAATTTGTTGACAAAATAAAACCGCTCAAAGTAAGCGCTTACTTCCGCTTGCTTGAAGATTTATCATATAACAGTCGTAAAACGTCAATTATAGTAACGTCGAATGGTAAGAGGAAAATTGAATTAGACTTTCTATTTAATGTACAGAATTGTTTTATGATTGAGAAAAAAATTTTTTGCTAAACTTTAAATTTATAAGCATAAAGTAGTAAAAGGACGACTAAATGGAGTTCCAAAATAAGGTGTCTTAAAAAGCGTATTAGAATGAAACAGAAACATTGGCTTATACTAGTGCAATCAACCAATTATATGATGTAGTCCCATTTGTGGATTCAAGTTGGTGGAAGAATTTACAAGCAGCAAGATAAGAAAAGTTGTATTATCTGAACAAGCTAAAAACTGACTATCTAGGGAAAAATGTGAAGAAGGAACACCTAATGAACGATTGCTCCGTAACCAACTAAACCATTATTATTCTAGTAAAATACCACAAGATGGCTGTAATTTACTAAAGCGTAGGTTTTTTTTTTATTAAAATCAGATTCTACCAATTATTATTTTGGGAATTGTATATGAGTAAGGAGAATAGTTTGAATTCTTGGAGTAGCGGTGCTCTCAACGTTAACCATCTCGGACAAGAAACCGGGGCAAATCACTAAGAGCTAGCAGCGCTCTAGTTCACATTTTCAAGGATATGAAAACTAGATCGTAGCTGATAACAGGCACAGCTAACGAAATTACTGAAGTAATCCTCAATCCAATTAGTCGCTAGCAGCGCCTCTACTCATAAAAGCCTGAAAAAAGCGCGTTTTGAATTCTTGAAGTAGCGGGCTCTTACTTAACATACGAAAAGAAACCGGAAGCGGGATAGATAGGAGCTAGCAGCGCTCAGTTCACACTTTCATAGGAATACAAAAAGAGTCGATTAGCCAGAGCTAAGGGGCCCCCCAAAAACTTTTTTTTATAAGCTAACGAGATACCTGAAAGGAATCCTCAACAAACTAGTCGACTAGCAGCGCTATAGTTCACAACTACATAAGAATACAAAAAAAAAGAATCGTTAGCTAGAACGGCAATAGACTAACGAAATACTGAAAGAAAGTCATACCAATTAACTCAGCTCGCTAGCAAGCGCTCTACCTCACATTCCATAAGAATACAAAAGAAGGGAATCGTTAGCCAGCGCGGCACTAGCTACGAATACTGAAAGGAATCCTCAATCACTTAGTCGCTAGCAGCGCTCTAGTTCACAACTACCATAGGAATACAAAAAAGAATTCGTTAGCTAGAACGGCACTGCTACGCAATACTGAAGAATCCTCAATCAATTAGTCGCTTAAGCGCGCTCTACCTCACACTTCCATAAGAATACAAAAAAGAATCGTTAGCTAGAACGGCACTAGCTAACGATACTGAAAGAGTCCTCAATCAATTAGTCGCTAGCAGCCGCTGTACTCATAAAAGGCTGGAAAAACGCGTTTGAATTCTTGAGTTAGCGGTGCTCCTACTTAACCCATTCGACAAAAGAAAACGCGGGCAAACTAAGAGCTAAGCAGCGTCCATTGTTCACGCTTCCTAAAGAATACAAAAAGAAATCATACCTTAAGAAACGGGCCTAGGCTAAAGATTACTGAACGAGTCTCAATCAATTAGTCGCGGCAGCGTGATCTACCTCATAAAAGGCTGGAAAAAAAAGCACTTTGATGGTGAAACTAGCGGCGCTCTACTTAAACAACCATTTCGACAAAGGAAACCGGTCGTTGAACTAAGAGGCTAGCAAGTGCTTAGTTCACACATCCATAAAGAATAACAAATAGAATCGTTAGCTAGAGCGGGGCACTAGCTAACAATACTGAAGAATCCTCAATCCAATTAGTCGCTGCAGCGTTCTAGTTCACACTTCCATAAGAATACAAAATAGGAATCGGTATAGGCCAGAAACGGGCACTAGCTCTAATGATTATTGAAGAGTCCTCAACCCAATGTCGCTAGCAGCGCTCTAACTAGTATTGATACCTAGGAAGGGTTTGCATTATGAAGTTAGTTTGTTAGTTTATTGGATATTTTTCGAAATTTCGAAAAAATTCAACTGCTTTTATTTAATAGAAAAACAATTAAGGTTGCGTTATATTACTGAATAGAAAGGAAAAGTAAAAAGGGAGTTGAGAGAATGGCTTTTAAAAGAGAGATTAAACCTTTTAGGCTTTGCTGATTGATGGAGTCTTAGCCACTAGAATGGAGCTTATGAGAGAAGATTCGTAGTGAGTATGCGAGCTGGGTTCAAAGGGTATTAATGGGAGAAGTTGAGTTTGATTCTATAATGGAACAATTGAAATTCTTGCGAGAATTAGTTTGAAATGATTTGTATTTGAATGTGAGAGGGAAAGGTTTCAAATTGACACCATTGTTAATTAACTGCAAGAATCTTATATCTATGAAGTGAAAAAAATTTTGCAGGTGAATATTATTACGGAAATGAAAAAAACTTGTATTTTGGAAGGAACTAAAAAAAAGAGGTGTTCGATCCACATCTATCAAATCACATTTTCATGCGGCTCGGGCATTGCGACAACTATTAGACCCAAATGGGATACAATTTTGGGCATCAAAAAAGTTTATTGTTTTTGTGTTGGAACCGGCAAACTTTACTTTATTTTCCAAGCACCACTAAATAGCGCGGATGGTGTTACCCAGGAATGTTTAACCTCACACTTTTCAGATGATTAATGGACATCTTCTTTGATAGGGCTAAATCAGACCATTTTCCCGGTTTTTGCAAAAAGAAATAAACCAATTGCATATGGAAGATTTTTTACTCTGCATAAAATGTGGCCCTTTTTTTATGAAGAATAAATTGTTAAAAGGAAGGCCATCCATTGGTTTTTATTTGTGGTTTCCTTCATTAAGACCTGTTCTTATCAACTAATAGAACGTTGTTTGTGGTAAAGTTCCTTTGCAATAAAAAAGAATTGATTTTCAAAAAAAACCGTTATTCCGTTCATGCGCAAGAATTTACAAATGCGATTATTTCCTAGAGCAAAAAAGGGAATTTTACGGAACCTTTCAAGCTATTTGCTAAAATGTGTTTGGAATTCCCATTCAGGGGTTTTTAAAAGCGGCCTAGTTATTCCTCCCTTTTCTCTCTCCTTTTTTGAAGGT
>Ga0163217_1066658_pt1 | contig 12487 bp, 18 predicted proteins | sample SynspAceP_FD_185933 | JGI IMG/M metagenome (GOLD analysis project Ga0163217, IMG submission 185933) | Saline lake microbial communities from Ace Lake in Antarctica - Synechococcus sp. Ace-P (PacBio error correction) | ecosystem: Environmental > Aquatic > Non-marine Saline and Alkaline > Saline ... | reverse complement strand
ATGGCCGCCTTTGTTTGGTTCAACGCCAACGACCTTGTTCAACACGGTGTAGAGGTCTTGTCCGGCAGGGCTTGTCCACCCACCAACCACCCCGAAAAATTCCCGTCCCTTGCGCCTGCGACCATATCAAATGCCCTTAATTGATTTACCGGCCTTCCTATCAAAGGTACCGCGAGATTGCCAGAGACTCTTGGCTTCAAATGGTGAAAAATCCTCGACCGAAGGCAAGAAAAACTCTATTTTGCGCACGTGCGTCCGGTTTCACGACGCCGATAAAATGGGCCCAACGGGCTGAAACCTAGATCATTGCGGTCCCAAGATCGGGGGCGCGCAGTCTCGAGATATTGCCATCGAATACAGGGCATTTCGCAGTTTCAAATATCGCGAAACAGCAGCGCAATAGTCGTAGAAATTCACCGTCTCGTTTAGGGAAATGGCCAAAGACCCGCTCGTTTTTGCCATCGGGGCGCTGGTGCCAACCCCATTACGAATTATTAGCGCGGACGTTCCCGTCTTTTCAAGGAAAACCGCGGTGCAGCTTGCCGGGTCGATCACTCAGCATCGGCCCTGACTGGGTGGCGCTGCGGCAATCGGGGCCTTTTCGCACAAACGCTTTGGTCTCGATCACATCGGCCCGGACCATCGCGCAGACACAAGCACACCATTGGGCAACAAACCCAAAAAATTTGCCGGACCGTCGCTGCTGATGACCTTGGTGCTTCTTTGGCCGTTTCTCAAGGTAATACCCCACCGGCGCACGGTCATCGTCGATACATGGCCAGCGTTTTTCATCGCAAAAGCCCAATGTTGGACCCTGCTTTTCAACGCGGTGTTGAGGAGTGTTGAAATACCCGTGCGGTTTGCCATTCGGGGGTTCATACAGGAAACAGCTCAAAAGCCGGTCCTGCGTCAGGTCGACGTCGCATATGGTGTAGCCGGTGCCGTTAAAGGTCAGGTTTCACATGTTTCCCGCATGGACGTGCGCAGGCGGCCCAAGCCATGAAACCAAGCGCTGGCCAGAAAACCGTTGTCACGTTGTCATCGCAATCCGCCGGTCCGGGGCGTCGGCGCACGGCGCACCCACCGTCCCTGCGCCGAGGGCATTCCTGCGCGTTTTCGGTCCCTTCCGGTTCGAACGTCTCGCTCCAGCTTGGAACCGCAAGTCGGGCGCAAATTTCAACGCCAGCTTTTTTGGGAACATTTCATGCGCCGCAGTTCGCCTTTTGCGCGGGCCAAACAGCTTTAGCACGTTCCTCCTGCCCGTTACCGCCCAGAGCAGCACATAGGACGTCGCGATTCTTTTAAGACGGGAGAGGCACGTACTTCGCCTTACGGTTGATCGACATTTCCGGTTCAGCTCGGGATCGTTGGACATCACCCACGCGCGCAAAAACCATCCGATTAAGGCGCCGACGAAATGGTTTTCGCCTTACGCGAAGCTGCCGTTGCGGACGGCCTGAGCCTCATGAAACTTGGTTTTTTTGCCATGCGCTTCATCTAAGGGTTACGCTGAGGTTTTGCCAAGCAGATCACCACGCGCTAAACCGGAACCGAATAAGGAGCCAAAATTGAGCGACACACCCGGCATAGTGATTACAGGGGCTTTCGGGCCGTATGGCCAGATGTGATCGGGCAAGGTTTTGCCAGCGACCGGGTGGCATCTTGCAGGCCGCGCTTGAAACGGTAGGGCATTGCGTGGATCGGTCAGGACATCCGGTGTGCCATGGGGCGGCGCAGCAGTAGGCGTGATCTGTTACCGCGATCCCGCAGCGGCGATGAGGGGAACCCGGGGGCCCCCCCCCCGCCAAGGGGGGGGGGCGGTTATTGATTTCACCGCACCGAGCCGACCCTCGCCTTTTGCGAAGAGCGCTGCGGCAAGCCGGTTGTGTTTCCATGTTATAGGCCACCACGGGGATGTCCGAATGGCGCAGATCAACGGTTCTGGATGCCGCCTTGAAACAGACAGTTATCGTAGCGGGCTTGGTAACATGAGCCTGGCGTTTAACCTGTTGACCCAGTTGACCAAACGGCGTTCGCGGCCGGCCACTGGACGCAGGACTTTTGATATCGAGGTGATCGAGGCGCATCACAACCAGAAAAGCGACGCGCCTTCGGGCAACGGCGCTGATGCTGGGCGAAGTGCGGCTGCCGAACGGGGCGCGGGTGTTGCGCTGGCAGATGTTTCTGATCGCTGGGCGCGACGGTATCAAACCGGTGCACGCCAAGCCCGCGGCAATATTGGTTTTACGGCGATCCCGTGGCGGGGTGGACATCGGTCGGCGCAGCATGACGTGATGTTGCTGCCGCAGGGGGAGCGAATCATCTTGCGCCACATCGCCTCTGATTCGCGCAGTTTTTGCGCGGCGGTTTGCTATCAAAGCCGCCACTCTGGGGGCAGGGAAAACCTGCCGGGCGTTATGATATGCTGAACGTTTTGCGGGCTGAATGGACTGAACGCCCGACCGCCGACCCTGTCTTAACTGCGGTTTTGAAAACTATCTTAAACCTTTGCCCCGTTTATGTTCCGTGTTGAACAAATTCTGTTGGAGGGGTGTAATGAGGAAAACTGGACGTACTTGACTAACAGGAGCGTTGCGGCGGCATTTCTTGGAGCTTGATGGCCCTGCTTGGGCGGAGTATCAGGAAACTGGACAGCAAACGCGACTTTGTCTCGGTGGTGGAGGTTTAAGACATTGACCCCGCCCTTTGGTCGGTAATTGCGCGTTTTCTGAAGGCGGCGTATTCGGGCACGGGTGGCCGGTTTGGGACGCTGTCAGGAATAATGGGTCTGGAAGGTGCGATATTTCTGCCGCAAGTTCTTAAACCTGGGGCCGATGATGAACCTTGGCTATAATGTTTTCAGGAAAGTCGCTAGTAAATGGTGGAAAAATTCCGTCACCTCGGACAAGGGCGCAGGAAAGTCGGCGGGTATCCTCGCTGCGGTGATTCGTCGGTTTTCTCGGGACAGATTTACGCTTGCGCTTGACCCTGTGGCACTATCAATTTTCTGATGCGCGAACGACTTTAGAAATCGGACCGCGATCCCCTGTCTTTTTCCCAATTCACCGTAGCGGACCGTGTTCTGGCGTCGCGGCCCACCAAGCTCCCGTCGGAAGGTCCCAGCGCCTGTGCTGCCTCCGGCGTTCTGCGCCTCCGCCAGCGCGCGTTGCCGCGGCGGGCGGGGAAGGCTTTCTTTGGTTTCCCATAGGCATCGGATCGGGCGTGCGGGTTGCGCGCGGAATTATCCGGGCCCGGGTCCGCATGGGGGTCGGATCATGGGGGTGGGGCTTGGCATGGTCCGTTTGAACGGGGCTTCGGTTCATTCTCTCATCCTCTTGCGGCCACTGTCACCTTGATTATACGCCGGAACCAAGGGCCCAGACAACCCGGGCAACCTAAAGAAGGAAAGCGTATTCGCATGTCAGACACCGGCGTTTTCAGGCCCGCAGAAGTGCGGCTGTACCTTTTGGCATTATGCATCCTTGGGGAAGAAAACGTTTGATGTCAGAGCTTCTTGCGGCGGTGTGCTGGACAAGCTGCCCCCGCATGATCGTGCTCGGCCCAAGCGACTAAGCCACTTGATACCTTGCGTGGGGATGAACGGGCGGATCGCCTGGCCTTCAGGAAACACCTCTCGAAAATATCCGCGCTGGGACCGTGCGCAATGCGTTGCGGGTCGGCACGATCGAGCTTTTGTCAGGCGGTCGGCGCATGGCGTGTGTTGAATGCGATGGTTGAACTGGTCCGCGGACGCATAAAAACTGGCGTTCACCTCAAGGGCTGAACCAACGCAGATGCCATGCGCAAATTGCCGCCGAAAGGGCCTGAAAGCCTTGGCGCGGCCTTGCGCTCTCCGCGTTTTTGCCCAAGTGGGCTGCGTGGCCGCTTTGCCGAGGGCGTGGGGGCCCCGAGGCAATAAACCGGCATCGAAAGCACGCGGCATTTCGCAGGTGCACCGCTTGATTACCGCCAAACCGCGACCCGCGCACTTGGCAGAGGCCGTGGGCGTTGGTCGTTTCTGCAACCGGCTCGCAGTGGCGCGTTTGTGGATGCAGGGCATGGTGACCAACCATGCCCGGTTTCGCCGAAGGTGAATTGGTGGGTTCAGGTGCGGCTGCCGCCATTGCGGTTAAAATCGTTGCGCCCGCAAAAGGGCGAGGCCGTTTTGGATCTTTGCGCGCGCGCCTGGTGGCAAAACCATGCAGCTTGCTGCTGCGGGTGCACAGGTCACGGCCCGTGACAGCTGCGAGCAAACGGATTGCAGCGGGTCAAGGAAAAACTCGCGGCGGGTACAAACCTGCCGGCCTAAATTCGGTTGTCGTTTGATGCGCAGGGCGTTTCGAGGGGATGTTCCGATGCGATTTTTGCTGATGCGCCCTGCTCTGCGACGGGCACGATCCGTTCGGCACCCTTGATCTGCCCCATGCCAAAAGATGGTTCGGAATTCGGCGACCTGATTCGAACTGCAATCGGAAGATTCGACCATGCCTGGTCGCTTGCTAAACCCTGGCGGTCGCTTGGTTTCTGTACTTGCTCGCTGCTGCCCAGATGAGGGCGAGGTACAGTTCGACGAGGCGTTTAGGAGCGTCACGCTGACCATGCGTGTGGACCCCGATGCCCTTGGGCCGTGCCCGCGTAGATTCGCCGCATGCGACCACAGAAGAGGGGTGGGGCTGCCTTGCGTTCCAATTACTGGCCTGATTTGGGTGGTATGGACGGGTCTACATCGTCTGCCCTGCAAGGACGTTTAAACTTCCCCGGAATGTGCGGGCGGATTTTCGTCGCCCGGCGACAGGCCTGTCAAAATGCGGTTGACTCAGGTGGCAACAGCGGCTACCATCCGCCGGAAAACGCCAGCAGAGCGTTACAAGGGCAGCCGCATGACAAAAGTAAACAGCTTCAATTGCGCGAAAAACGCGTTATTTTAAATTCAGTGTGCACGCCCGTGCCGCGGACCAAGACCGCGTACCAAAGCCACGGATTCGTATTTCCTCGCCGAACCCCGGCACCGATCGGGTCATTCGCACGCGGGCGGCAGCTAAATCGCGGGCAACCTTTGTTTTCAGGCAGCCTGATCGAAGCGCCGGGACGCTTTCGAGCCTGTTGGGAAGTCGCCACGCCGTATCAGGGATTTTGCCCGTGATCTGCACGGCTTTGCCTGGATGGATGATCTGGCTGCGGTCGGCCGACGTGCCGCCCGCGCCACCGCGCAACGTTGGCTTTGGGGGTTGGATCGATCACTACGGCAAGGGGCGGGGCATCGGTTGGACGCCTGATTTGACGGTCGCTCGGCTGATCCGCTGGATCAAACCATGCGCTGTTTGTCTTTGGTGGCAACGTCTTCAGGACCAAAAGCGATGTTTTTCTACCGTTCGCTGGGTGGAAAAACAGGCAAGATTTCTTGTCGCGCCGTTGGCACGCTTGCCGCACCCGGCCTGCCGCGGTTCGAGGCGCTGGAACAGGGCGATTTTTACGCAGGTTATCGGCTCGAAGGGCAAGAGGCGAAACGTGCCGATCCTGCAATCAAGGCCTGGCTCGCGAGTGCGAGGCGCAAGATCGATGCGCAGGCGGTTTTGCCCACCCGTAACCCGAAGAACTATGGCACGCTTTCAACCCTTTTGACGTGGGCCGCCGCCGCGCTTAGCGATGCAGGACGCCACGCCGGCTGCGCATATGGAAGCGATCGAACGCATCGCCCGACTGTTAAGACGCTGCGCCATGCAGACGGTGGGCTTTGCGCGGTTCCATGGCGGCGGTCGCGGAGCCGAAGGATGGCTCGATCATGCCCTTGGCAACGGCCAAAATCAAGACACGGCAGCCGGAGGGTTTGTCATGGCTATTGCGCGTTGTCAGGCAGGGCCGCACCAGGCGTGATTTTGTTGACGCCAAAGCCGCCTCCGGGTGGGGAGGCGTCGTTCCAATGCTCACGCCTCTACGCTTGCGTTTGAAACTGACCCACGGGCGTGGTCCCTTGGTCGTGAACTGCGGACCAGGTGATTCATTTGGTTGCCGATTGCGCCGGGCCGGCGGGCGCCGCTACGGCCGTTCGCATTCGGGCTGTCCGCTGGGGGATATTCCAGCGCGCGCTTTGGCAGAAGCCGGACCGGTTTACACAAGCGCCGAGGCCCTTATTGAATTGCCCGACTTATTGTGCCCGTGGAAAATTGGGTCGGGTCCGGGGATGGTTTACCCAGTTTCAGGGGCGGGCATAACGGATATGTCGCGGGCTTTGGTCTGACCCATGCGCGCAGTCTTGAACTGGCCATGACGGTCGCGGGTCTCGCAAGGCGAGGGGATATGCTGCTGGCCATAGAGGACGCCGAAAAGCGCGCCTTTGACCGCGAATGGACGCGGTGAAACTGGGCGTATCCCGTTCGAGATTCGGTTTTCACTTTTGCACCCCGATGGTGGATGCACTGTTTGATCTGGGGCGGGGCGGCCCGGATCTCTTATGGCGCAGGAAAAGCGGTGAAAATCTGGGTTCTTCCGCCACGACGGGACCATAAACTGTCTTTGGAAAACAAAGTTGTTTACCCCTCCGAGCGGCAACCGCCTTAAGCCCCGTTTGCGTCCGTGGCCAGATTTCTACTCAGCGGGCGGGTCGTTTGACTATGCCAGCAGGGTCAGGTGGTCCTTGTCCAAAGCGCAGGAAACTGCGATTGGCGTGCGAGATCTTATCGCCTCGACGATTCCATTATGAATGACCAAGATTGACCAAAAAGGAAACCTCCTTGATGCCTGGATCTCTACCCCGTTTCCCGCGCGCTTCTTTCCGTATTCGACAAGACCGGTCTTGGGTCGAAACTGGGGCAGGCGTCGGCGGCGCATGGGGTCGAATTGCTGAGCACCGGCGCACCGCCAAGGCGCTTGCGCGACGCAGGTCTGACGGTCAAGGACGTATCGAGGTTACCGGATTTCCCGAGATGATGGACGGGACGAGTCAAAACACTATCACCCGTTGTGCACGCGGCTTGCTGGGCGCTGCGGGACAATGACGAAACATTGTCGCCAGCGATGGACCAAACATGACATTTGGCGCGATTCGATCTGGTGGTCGTAAACCCTTATCCATTTTGAAGAGACCGTCGCAAGGGTCGGATATGACGAGGTGATCGAGAATATCGATATTTTTGGTGGTCCCGCGATGATCCGCTCTTTGCCGCCAAGAACCAATGTTTTGTGAATGTGATTCGTCGACGTGAAGATTTACGCGACAGTGATGACAGAGCTTACCGAGAATAACGGCCAGACACCTATCTGCACTGCGTCAGCCGTTCTGGCGCAGACGGCCTATGCCCGCACAAGCGGCGTATGACACCGCTGTTCAGCAACATGGATGGCTGCGCAGGTTCGGGGCACACCGCGTTTCGGGCGCAACTGTCGGGCGCACACGCTGGCACAGACCCCTATCGGCTATGGTGAAAACTCCCCACCAGGCAAGCGGGTTCTACACCGATGGGTCGGCCCGCCCGGCTGTTGCAACAGCCACCCCAGCATCAGGGTAAAGAGCTGTCGTATAACAACATTAACGGACACGATGCGGCGTTCGGAACTGGTTTCAGGCGGAATTTGATCCGGCCAACGGGCCTGCCTGTTGCGTATCATTCAAGCACGCCAACCCCTGCGGCGTGGCGAAAAACAACCATCAATGGTCGATGCCTATACCCGCGCGTTCGGACTGCGGACCGCACCCAGCGCTTTTTGCGGATTATCGCCTTGAACCAGACGCTTGACGCAGAAACCGCCGACGGCAAATCAGCACGATTTTTACCGAGGTCTGATCGCCCGACGGCCACACCCGAAGCAGATGGAGATTTCGGCAGGAAAAAGAACCTGGCTTGCTGACACCAACGGGTCTGGCCAATCCGGCCACAGGCGGCCGCTGTCGGTTGGGCGTCAGGTTCGGGTGGGCTATCTGGTGCAGGACAAAGACGCTTGGTCGCATCCACATATGCGGATGATCTGAAGGTCGTGACCAAAGCGTCAGCCATCCGAACAGAGCTGTCGGGACTTGATGTTCGCTTGGACCGTCGCGAAGCACGTGAAATCCAAACGCCAATCATTTACGTTTAAGGATTTGCTCGACCGTGGGCGTCGGTGCCGGCCAGATGAAGGCCGCGTCGACAGCACACGTTATCGCAGCACGCAAGGCACAGGACATGGCTCGAAGCCATTGGGCTTGCCTGCACCGTTGGACCCAAGGCTCTGTTGCTTGGCGGTCCGACGCGGTTTTTCCCCTTGCTGAACGGGGCTGATCACCGCCGCGAAAGCAGGTTTGCGACAGCCCTCATTTCAGCCAGGTGGGTCCATTGCGAGGTACGACGAGGTGATCGCAGCAGCGGACGAGGCCGGCCTTGCCATGGGTCTTTACAGGCATTGCGCCACTCCGCCACTAACCCACAGAAAGCGGTCGGTTATGCGTATTATTTTTCTGGCCGGTTTTCGCGGCGTTTTTTGGGGATCAAACTTGAAGGCAAGGTACATTGTTTGTGCACGCGATTGGAGCTGAGCCGCATCGGTCTATTCGACGTATTGCCGCGCTGATCAATTTTCGCTACGGCGAAGAAAACCGCGGGATCAACTTTGGCCTTTTCGGTGAACGGTTCGACGCAAGTCGTGGATCCTCATCGGCTGGGCCCTGTGCCATCTGCGTGGGGTGTGGTCGTCTGGGCCAACCGCCAAACCAATGAAGGCCTTGGAGCCAATATCAGCGCAGCATGCTGATCGGTGGCGCACTTGGCAAATGTCGTTTGACCGGATTGAAATCATGGCTATGTACTTGATTTCTTTGAACATTGTCTTGCTGTGGGATCAATAATCCTTTCGTTCTTTAACATCGCGGATATCTTTATTTTTCGCGCGGCGCGTCTGGGGCTGATTTTTATTTCACGGCGACCCCAAGAGAAACCGGCAAAAGCACCCCGAAAAAAGGCCCCGAAAAAGGCCAGTTGACAATTACCGCGTGAATAGCGATATTGGTACAAAGAACCTTAACAAAAGTCCTTAAAGGAGCATCGTCATGCGCTTTGTCGCCGCTTCTTGTCTTGCTTACCCGCTTGCCCTCGGGGCCTGCGGCAACCACTGGCCTGCGGGACATTCGCAGCTCTGCGAAAGGGCCGACGAATTCATGATCCAGCCCGCCAAGTCGCTGCAGCAGGCCTGACAGCTATACCACGCTGGCCCGTGCGACGCCGGGGCAGGCGAATCCTTGGACCGGATCGTAATGCGATGCCGAAGGGGTTCTTGGCCTTTTGGCGGCCACCCCGCAAACAATGCGAAGGCATTCCGGCGTCCGACGTGGGCGCTTGGTGCAACAGGGCAGGCCGCATGGGTGTAACCAAATAATATCCGTCAGGAATTGCCGAAAACCGGACGCCCGCCTTCCGCAAAACGCAAGGCACGGTTCACGCAAATCAAGCATTGTTACGACGGATCTTACGATCAAGCCTATAAACGTCAGATCTAGACGCCCCCGCGAGGCCGCGCGTTGGCGTCGTGCCGTGTGCGCGCACACCCTTCTGCGGCCTCCGGGGGACAGAGTGACTCTGGCTGAATTAACAATTCTGTTAGGTCCCTTGATCGCCCCGCGTGAGGTGGCGTAAGTAAGAAGGTCTTTAGGACCCTGCCTCAAAGGACCGACCATGATCAGATTACCGGCCCTTCGGGGCTTTAATTCGCGCTTGCCTTGCCCACCACAGTGGCGCTGGCGCGAGACAACGAAGACGTCACCACAATTTTCACGCTGAACAACGGGATGGAGTCGTGGTCGTCGAAGACCACCGTTGCCCCGTTCCGCTGCAGCAAGGGATGGTTGTGGCTACCGCGCCGGTTCCGCGGATGAACCCAAAAGGGTCTTCCGCGTGGCGCACTTCTCGAACAACCTGTTGTTCAAGGCCACCGACAAGATGGAAGGCCGGTGAATTTTCCGCCCACGGGTTGCCAAGAACGGCGGGGCCGCGACAATGCCTTTACCAGTTATGATTATACGGCCTATTTCCAACGGGTTGTGCCGCGGATCGTTCTCGAAATTGATGATGCAAATGGAAATCGGGACGGATGAGGAAACATTTCCGTCTGACGCCGAAAACATCGCGACTGAACGCGACGTTGATTATCGAAAAACGCAACTAGCGCCACCGAGAATGACGAGCGACGCTATCCGCGAACAGCTTGAACGCGGCGGCAGTACCTTAACCACCGCTACGGCACGCCGCTCATCGGCTGGATGCATGAAAATTGCGCGAGCTTGGAACCTGCAGGATTGCGTTGGATTTTCTATAAGCACTACTTAATTTCGCCCAACAATGCTATTCTCGTCGTCTCTGGCGATGTGGGAACCTGACAATGTTGCGACCAGTTGGCTGAAGCAATATTACGGTTAAAAATCCCCGCCCAATCCGAAGCTGCCTGAACGTTTGCGGCACCCAAGAAAACGCCCCCAAAAACCGCCTTGACGCCGGTCTGACTTTTCGCGATGACCGCGTCGCCGCAGGGAAATACGTTGAAGCACGGATTCGTATCTTGACCAGGAACGTGACCCCGTGTGATCAACAAACCCGCAGCGGCGCTCCACGAATATTGGCGGAGCTTTTTGGCGGCGCACGACGTCCTATTTCTCGAAAAGCTGCAGTTTCGATACGTCAATAGCAACCTATTCTGCTGCATTCTTACAGTGGCCAATCGCTGGATTGATTACGACTTTAACATTGTTTCGGTGGTCCCGCAGCCGGCGTCTCCTACAGGACGCGAAGATGCAATGGACGCGGCCGTTGCCGGTTTTCATGAAAGGACGGTGTGGATGCCGAAACAGCTTGAACGCATCAAGCAAACAGGTCCGCGCCGGAAACAAAATCTTATGCGCGCGACAATGCGATAGCGTCGCCAATCGCTATTGGCAGGCATTGGCGAATCGGGGCTGAGCGTTGCAAGGACGTGCAAACTGGCCGGATGGCTTTCGAGGGCCGTGACAGCCGAGACATCATGCAGGCCGCCAAGGGATGTGTTTAACGCGGGCTGCTGTCACAGGGTGGCTGATTGCGCGAAGAGGTGACAGAATTGAGGACTTGTTTTTACGCTGTAGTTTCTGACGGTTTTTAGCCGCTCTGCCCGCCCCGGGCCGAGGTGGATATCCAAGGAGGTCAACATCCCCCGGTGGCATCACCGCTTGGCTGGTAGAGGAACATTCGATCCCCTTTCGTGGCGCTTGACTGCGGTTTCGCGGGCGCGTCGCTGGATGCGCCCGAAAGCGCGGTTGCTTACCAACCTGAATGACAGGGCTTACTCGAAGAAGGGGCCGCGGTGACATGGATGCCCGCGATTTTTGCGCGGCGCCGCCGAAGTCTCGCCAGCAGTTCCGGGTTCAGTGTGGATTGATGCGCACTGGCAATTTCAACGCGCTTTCTGGACCTAAAATCAGCACGCCTCTATTCGCGCTGCTGAAACAGGCGGGCAGTCCCTCGTTTTAATCCCGACGCGGATTGGAAACGTGTGCGCGGTTCAGGTTCTGTCCTGCATCCGTTCCAGTGCCAAGGGACCCCAACGATATTCGCGCGCAAGAAAGATGGATGAACTGCTCTATGGCGTATCAACCCCTACGGGCTCGCCTCTCAGCGGGACGAAGCGACACCGGTGACCGGCCCTGACCCGTGGACGGACCTTTGATCGCGGCGCATAAGGCGGTTCTGGCCCGCGACCGCATCCATTTGCGCGGTCGGCGGATATTTACGCCGAAGGCGCTTGGGCCTGATGCTGGACGACTGCTGGAGATCTTACCTAAGGACGGCGCGCCGCTGCCCCCCTCGTGCCGAGGTGACCATCCCCTCGGGCACGGGACGGTCGTGGATTTTCCCGACGCCGCAATCGGTCGCCGCCTCTTTTGCGCAGAAACGGTATCTCGCAGGAAAAAGACGATGATTTCTTTTTGCTGCAACGGTTTTTTACTTGCCTCCCCCTGCCCTGCCCTTCCTGCTCCCCTCCCCCTACCACCTGCCCCCCTTGCCTCCCCCTTCCCCCTCCACCCTTCCCTCCCCTTCCCTGCCTGCCTCCCCACCCTCTTCCCCTCCCCCCCTTTTTTTTTTACCCCCCTTTCTGCCCACCACCCCCCTCCCTGCCTTTTACCCTGCCCCCTGCCCCCTGACCCCCTACCCCCCTACACCTTTGCCCCTTGCCCCCCTCTTGCCTTTACCCCCCCCTCCCCTGCTCCCCCCCCCCTTTCCTGCCCTCCCCCTGCCTCCCTTTACCTTCCCCCTTTTTTTTGCCCCTCTGCCCCCCCCTTGCCCTCCCCCCCCCCTCTGCTTTCCTTGCCCCCCCCTTTTTTTTTTTTTTTTTTTTTTTCCCCTGCCTGCCTCCCCCCTTTTCCCCCTTTTGCCTGAAACCAGGTTTTGGGCGGCGGTTCTTTTGAAAAAAGCAAACCGGTCTTTTCATGGGACGGAAAGTCCCGCGGAGAAAGGCGGGCGGCTGACCTTTTTTATTAATCTCCCTCCTTCCT
>Ga0163217_1053299_pt1 | contig 12488 bp, 2 predicted proteins | sample SynspAceP_FD_185933 | JGI IMG/M metagenome (GOLD analysis project Ga0163217, IMG submission 185933) | Saline lake microbial communities from Ace Lake in Antarctica - Synechococcus sp. Ace-P (PacBio error correction) | ecosystem: Environmental > Aquatic > Non-marine Saline and Alkaline > Saline ... | reverse complement strand
CAATTATTATTGACAAGCCAGAAATTTGCATCGTTGGCGTTGCTACAGGCGCCATTTGTATGTCGGTGCATTAGTTGGCAGACAAATTAAATCTCCCCTTTGTATATGTTGAGACCGGATGCAAATCTCATTGGTAAGGCAAATTTCAGATTGAAGGCCAACTTAGGAAGCACCACCAGAAGTGTCAGTGGTCATTCGAAGACGTAATAAGCAACAGGAAAAAGTAGCTTGAACGCTTTAGATGCTTTAGGGCTATAGATGCTAATGTAAAAGGCATGTTGGCTATTTTTACCTATGGTTTGAAACAGCATTGAATAATTTTCAAGAAAAACCAAATCGAACTACACACTTTAAGTAGTTACGAATATCTGTATAAGAAGCAAGGCATTCTGACACGGGATATGTGAAGAAGAGCAGTTAAAAAACATTAAATGAAATGGGAGGGAAAGATCCTTCACCATTGGTCAAATAAATGAATTATGTTAAGAAACACCAAAAGTCAAGTACAAAAAAGTAAAGGAAGATACTTTTAACTTTTTAAAAGAATTATCTAACTTCGACATAATTGCCTGAAAAACATTAGTAAGTTACAGAGTTTTAAGTTGAAAAACAGATTTTTGTTTCGCATTTAAAGGGAATGCCCAGAGAAATAGTATTAGAGAAAAAAGAGCAAACTCAATTTTTAAAAAATGTTTTAGGTGTGCGATAGCGAAAAACTCCTTTTACTTAACTGCAGATATTATAGAAGTTAGAAATGAAAAAAGTGAGTAGTCTTAAGTTTCTCCGGTGAATTTTAAGTGCAATGATGGCATGATGATTAAAAAACGCCTATAACAAACTTTATTAAATACGCTTTTCAACTAATTTAGCAAGATTTAATACTTGAAGTTGTATTTTCTTTATCCAAAATTCCTGAGGGCTTCCATTTTCGATTTGCACTTTAGTTTTCCATTTTTTAGAGACTCCTTCTATAACACCTCAATAAGTTCTCCCTTTTTTAATTATTAAAGTGCTCTGCACTCCTATTTTAAATAATTTGAGAATGGTTATTTTTCGTACAATTCATTTTTCAAAAGTTAAAATGGGCTACCTTAATTGTTGATGTAAATTTTCAATGGATAGCGTAAACATACTAATCAAGATTAAAATTATGCCCCATAATTAGTCTTTAAAGAAGAGGCATTTGGAGCTTTTTAAATTTCAGTTTGATTTACATTAACCCAAACCCAATTATTACTTCGTTTTATTTCTTGAACCAGAATAATATTTTCCAATTAAAATACCTCTATTTTAAATTACCTGACAGAATGTCGGTCGGCCATTTCACCTTCCAAATTCGAATATTCAATTGATTTTAACTTTCTAAATACTAATTGAAACACAAACATTCATTAGATAACAAACGGGTCTATTAGATACGTCTATATTTTTTTTCAATACACTGATTGCTAGATTTTTACCATTTTTAGGATACCCATTTAGAATTTAATTGACCTCTACTAAAGTCTGATTTTCAGGGTTATTATCGTGAATCTTGTAGCTTTTGCGATAATTCTTTCAAAAATAGGTATTAGATAGACTCCGTGGCATCAAGTTTGATATTTGCATTTACAAGTTACTTTTATCGTGATCTTTACATCTATTGTTAAAACTAGACATTAAAGAACAAAAAAAAAATAATAACTTTGTTAAAACTAAAATTTTGACATGCAGAAAGTAAAGCTAGCGTAGATGAGTTAATTGCATTAATAATACAGGAGTTGACGAGTTTAAACGCGCACAATATTAAATCTATCTAGATTAAGAGAAATTGAGGAATCCGTATTGTGATTACTTCATTGTTGTGTAACGGTACTCTAACACGCATTGTAATGCAATCGTAGGTTCATCCCAAAAAACAGTAAGCAAAGCGATTCCAGGACAAGCCTTTGGCACGTAGAAGGTTGGAGGACAATTGCAGAATGGGTATTTTAATGGAACTTACGTAATGTAGTAGTTCAATGTATTTCAAAAGCAAAGTTCGAGGAATTTCTACGACATAGAAGGCTTTATGGGGTGATGCGAAGTTCACAACCATAGAAAAGCAGCGATTAATAAAAAAATTAAATGGCAAATTGAAAACAAAACAAGTCCGAAAAAAACCAAAGTTTAAGCTCTTGGTGGATTTATGGATTAGTAGCAGTATTAACTTATGATTCCAATATTAAATAGTGATGGATTTAGGCAAGTACTAATAAAACTAGCTGACTTCAGAACTACACAGTATTAAGAATGTGATGTTCAAAAAAATATATGATCATCACAAATTACCAATCAGGCGAAGTTTTCTTGACTGACGAGGCTATGCTAAAGAAGTGCATAAAGACGTTAAGAGAAGGTCTTTTTTCTTCCTTACATCTGATAACGTTACCTTCAGTACAACCTTGGTTATGGTGGATCTTCAAATTTTTCAAAATGAGATAACCGAATAAAAAAGGAAAAACAATCTGCCCACCATAATAGGAATTTGGGTAAGATCAACAGCCACTTTTAGATTTTCCTGCTTTCTTTATTTGCCTTTGTATTGATTATTGGATTTGGATATATTTAATGCGAAGAATGTCGGCGGGCGGCGGCGGCGGCGCAGGTGGTCAAATTTCAAAACATCGGAAAATCTAAAGCTAATTATTCGATGAGAAGACCGATACCAGAACATCATTTAAGATGTTGGGTTTAGGGGGCAAAAGAAGAAGTTTGAAGAAATTGTTGACTTCTAAGAAACCAGATAAATACACCTCTCTAGGAGGTAAAACTTCCTAAGGCGCATTATTAGTAGGACTCCAGGAACAGGTAAACTCTTTAGCTAAAAGCCGTTGCTGGTGAAGCAAAGTTCCTTTCTTTTCACTTTCAGGTTCAGATTTCGTAGAAAGTTCGTAGGGTGTTGGTTGCATCTAGAGTAAGAGATTTATTTAAACAGCAAAAGATAAATCTCCAGCTATCATCTTTATTGATGAAATTATGTATGGTAGAGCTAGAGGAAAAATAATTTCACTGGTTCTAACGATGAACGGCGAAATACACTTAACCAATTATTGACAGAATGGTGGGTTCGGCAACCAATTTACAATTTATTGTAATTGGCAGCAAACCAAAACCGTGCAGATGTATTGGACAAGGCTTTAATGCGTCTGCAGGTAGATTCGATAGCAGATTTATGTTGATTACCAGACATTTCGTGAGCGTAAAGGAAATTTTTGAAGTTCACTAAGGACCTATCAAAACTGCAGAAACACTTGATTTAGATTTCTTGGCAAGACAAACTCCTGCGTTTCTCAGGTTGCAGATTATTTGCTAACGTTTTAACGGAAGCTGCTTTAATTGAGCACGTAAGAAAAGAAAGCTGTTGTTTACTAAGCAAGATTTTCTTAGATGCCGTTGACGAAATAGTCGGTTGGTCGTGAAAAGAAAAACAAATAATATACTCCAGGGAGAAAAGAGACTATTGCTTTTATTCATGAAGCTGGTCCACGCAACCACTTAGTTGGATGTTTAGAACATTGCTGCCCCCATAGTAAAATAACATGTACTAGAGGAACAATCGTTCGGTGCTGCTTGGTATTTACAGAAGAGCGGCTTAAATTGTGCGACCTGAGCAAATGTTAGATTGAGATGTGTGCAACCATGGGAGTAGAGCTGCTGAGAAAGTTATTTTCAATAAAAATACTACAGTGTTGCTTTAAGTGATTTAGAAAAAGTTACTAAAAAACAAGCCAAGAGCAATGGTAACTATCTATGGTCTTAATGATTGGAAATAGGAAACATTACCTATTCATGATTCTGGCAGGGACCAGATTCTTTTTGGTTTTTCAAAAACTTATATGAAGAGATACGGCTCGAAAAATTAGATGCTGGAAATACTAAAATTATAGAGGGCAGTATCAAAGAGCATTAAAGTTCTTACCGACCATAAAGACAATTAACAACTTTGGCTGAAGGTTTATTGGAGAGAAGAAGTTATCTTTAAAGAGGATTTAGAAAAAAATATTTGAGTACGAAATTTCGAAAAAGCAATATCTTAGGCTCTAGAAACAAAAAAAAAACTTGAAAGATAAAAGATTCAGATTCTAAAACAGGAAGAGGAAGAAATTACAGATAATAAAATTTTAAAAATTTGCAGTATTTAGATCAGCAATTGTTTATAAACATAAAAATGGGGCTTTAGAATATTTTATTTGGTGGTGCAAGAAAAAGGTTCGAAAGAAAACTGTCGGAAACGCGAGGCGACCATATGCAGATTTAAATATTCCTGTGATGAGAAATTACAATTCCCACTTTAAACAAACGGAGGTAAATTTATTTCTGTACTTCTATTCAGAAAATATCTAGGGGCTTTACAAAATATTATTGACGAGAAATTGGGCAAAGCGAACCTTTTTATGTGTTAATAAAAGACCTCGCAGAAAATTCGCCAAAGGAGCCTATTTCCATTACAGATAAGTAAAACAGAGTTTGAGGTGTTCTTTACTACTTGTGAACATCCATTGCCCAAAATGGTAGTATTCTCGTTTGTTCTAATCAATTGCATGAGAAAAAAGTAAATGAGCTTTCAAGTAATCTTGTAGGTTTTCTGCTACCACTAGTCCAGTTAGTTAGAATCAATTTGGTGAAGGCTTAAAGACTTATTTAAAAGGAAATTACGGTCAAAAAAATACCCGGGTAAATATAACTACATTAAACACTTTAAAAGCTACCTCAGAAAACTCAGCGATTTCTAACTTTACGTAGTGCACTAAAAAATCTTTATCTTTTACTTCTGGAAGATTATAGTAGAAAGGAAATTTTAGAAGTCGGTTTAACAGGGGCTGTCTTATATTATTTTATTATTATTCAGCAGCTTTTCCTTAGCTCCGATGCTTTTCGACTCTTGTTTATGGACTTTGGCTTACTTGTTTTGTACGAATACAAAAAAATTAGTTAAGGAACTTAAGAGATATCCACATTTTTCGCTGCATTATTTAGCTCCTTTGGTGGGCATTTATCTATTTAGTAAAGGATCAGCAATTAGTAAACATTTTAATGGTTGATTACAATTATTGTCGATGTTTATCTACTTATTAATCTATTCACTAAAAGGCCTATAAAATTAACTAAGCTAAAAGAAGTTTGTAATAGCCTTTTTATATGGAGGCGGTGTATATTTTCTTAACCATGATACCAATAGAAGATGCATTTGCAAAAACTTCTTATAATGGAATATATTTATCTAATTATGGGTAAATGATTCTTTTGCATTTAACTTAGTAGGTAAAAGTATAGGTAGAACTAAAATATTTCATCAGTTCTCCTAAAAAACCATGAAAGGAACGTTGGGGGATTTATATTTTGACTTGGGGCGGCCTATTTAATTTGCTACGCCAGAAAAACTAATTAGCCCTGGCTAACAATGGATGATCCTAGCAACTGTATAGTATTGCGGTAAGTTAGTTTAGGAGATTTTGATAGAATTAAATTTAAAAGGAGCGGCAGGTGTTTAAAGTAGGGCGGTGCTATGCTTGCAGGACATGGCGGCATGCTTAGAACCGTTTAGATAGCTTAGTATTTGCAGCGCCATTTGCATATTTAACTTTAAATATTATTTAGTTATGTTTCATAGAGAGGACAAAAAATTATCTTGTTTCTTTTTGTTTAGTAGGAATCAGCGTAATCTTAGGCTCATTTCTTTATTGGACATTTTTCAGGGTTAAAATTAAACCATTCAGTAATTGCCTTAGTGTAATGATAACAATTCTTCAGTTTTTTGAGAAACCCTAAAAGGAAGAATAACTGTAAAGAATTTCAATGGAAAATTCTCTCACCGTAATGGTAGGTGGTTGTTTATTGAAGAAAGTTTTGAAAAAAGAAATTTTTTTAAAGAGAAAGGAAAACAAGACCCATTTCATGTCACTAGAAACGTACATGTTACAAGATACCCAGCTTAGTGGTTAGTATTACTTTTTCAATTATCATCCTGGTAATTTTTAGTCGCTTTTCACCCAAAAATCGAGTGAAAGAAAATGAAAGAAACAACCTGTAGGTTATCAGACCCTAAATTCGGCGGAAAATATTATACGCCAAATTTGCAGGTGCTATGGACTAGACGAATTTGTCAATTATGGCTGAAAAGGTGAACGCGTACAAACAGGGTGCGATTGCAGGCTTTTATTAAATTTGGCTCTAGAGTGACTTATTCTTACCTTTTAGATGTCGATAAATGTAAAAACTGAACCAAAAGTTAAAAGTGCCGATACGTGCATAGCTACTGTTTGTTGACCCAAATGAAAAAGAAGAAAATCAATACTAATTTGAAGAGGCAGTAGGTTTTGTTAAAGTTTTACCGACCATTATACCTGCAGATGTGCTTCTAAACTCTATGCTTATACAAGATTGCAAAACGATAATTTTGACAATCCTGGCAGTAAAGACTCACTTATTAAGGGGCTTTTTAAGGCTATGCCCATATTTTCAAGCCAAGACATGAAATAAAAAGGCAAGCAATGAAAAATCTTATATCGAATTGGTTGCAAAGAATTGAAATTACTATTAATTCTTTTTTCTACATGCAATATAAAACCCTGACTGTGGCACATTATTAAACTAATTGCAGTATCCTTTCAATATTTACAAGGCGTGTTATAAAACATTCAAGCCTTTTTTATTTAAAAAATAATCATTTATTTCCCCCATACTTGATTAATATATCTTTATGAGTACATACCTATTTTGACGTAGCGCCTTAAAATAATGGAGTAATTCACTTTCTTTAGTGGTCAAATGAAAATTATTTCATCTCTTAAACGACAGCTCTTGGTTCAATGAAATTAAAATTTAATGGCCTAGCTTAAAAAATGGTAGGTATTTCTTCACATTTTTTTCATTTATTTAACCGATTTCAATAAGTTCTCTATTCTAATTTACCAATTCTTCTTCATTCAATAGGTTTTTTAGGTAATCAAACAGGCACCTAATAGAACCCTTTAAGCACATTCACTTTTAAGACCGAGCTGATAAAATAAAATGAGAAATCAGGAAAAATTTCTGGTCCTTCATTCTGCTCTTGGCTAGTGAAAGCCATTTCCATATCTGGCATGTTAATATCCAATATGGCCAAATCATAATTAGTAGTCTCTAATTTTTTTAATGCACTAATTCCATTTTATAACCAGACTTACTTTTCAAATTTTTCATTAGAAAAGATATTCAGAAAGTAAATACCCTACATCTGAACGTCCTCAACTAAAATTATTCTATTTTTTTTCTTTTCATTGTACAGAGGTATTTTTAGAGATACTTTAGACCCTTTACCTTTTTCACTTTTCAATTAAAACTTTTGGCCCTTATGTTTTTCAATAACTTTTTTAACATAGCTCAATCCAGACCATTACCCTTTCACAGATTGAACTTCTGTTCAGTTCACCCTATTAAATACTTTAAGAATATTTTTTTCTTATTCTTCTTCAGATATCGCCTTTGCATTGCCAATGAATTTCAATAATAAATTGATTGTTTCAAACTATAGTGCTTTAATTTTATAATTGGCGAGCGAATATTTCTTTGCGTTATCTAATATATTATTGATTGTATTTCTAAATGAAAAAACCTCAGCTTTTATCCTAAAATTTCTTGTTGTTAAATCATAGATTAATTGAACTTCTTCAATTGCAACTAATGTGCAATTCTTCACATAATTTGAACAAAATAGGCGTCTAAAATCTTAATTTCTAGCTTCAACACATTTATTTTACTAGATTTCAGATTAACCTAACTCTAAAACCTTATCTATATGCACAGTTAGGTCTTTTAACTTTGTTGTCTAATCATACCTTAAAATAGGTTTTTGTTCATTTAAGGCAGATTCTTCCAAATTTTAGGTTGCTGACTATTGAAAATACAGGAGTTTTAGCTCATTGAGTTGATATTTATAATTCATTGGTTGTGTTATTACATTTTCGTTGCCAATAATATGTTCTTAGAACCCAAATTAACCGCAATGCAGGATACCTAAATTAAAGAGAATGCTTGGCATGTGATCCGTTCAATTTGATTAAAAAAGGAAACTGTTTTAAATTTTGAATTGTAATTCTTAAAACAACTTTCTTTCTCAAATTCTCTGGGCAAGTACCCAGATTGCTTCAATAGGGTAGGATTCGACATTATCGTTTATCTCGAATCTTTTTAGGGAGATTGAAGATAAAAGATGAGGGTCTTTTGAGTGTAACGTATAAGTGAATCAGTATCATCCATAGTAACTTATGCTTTCTGTGATATAAAAGTCATTTAGAAAAATATCGAGGAAAAGCCTCCTGTTACGCTATCAATCTATTTGTAAAGTAAGATGTATCTTCTTTAAGCGTTTGCTATTAAAAAGTTTTAATTGATTTTCTGTCTCTAGTCCTTTAGCTATATCACTTGCTAACACTTACCCAATTTTGTATTAAACTGCAGTTTGGCCAATTTCAAACCAATTCTTAGATAGATAATTTGAATAACCCAACCCGATAAGAGATACAAAAAATATAGCTATATTATGTTTCTTTTTTTAACATGGCCCCTAAGAAAACTAATTAGTTGGTAAATTAAGCAAACTTAATCTTTCATTAAGTCTATAAACTTTTCATTAAAACATTTTTTTAACAAAACGGTTAATTCTCAAAGGCATTGCTTATAACATTAATTTTGGTTAGGTAGTAATATAATTAAACTAGTCATTTAAGTGATACAAAACATTTATGGAAAATGGCATTCTTCTAGTAGCTATGAGTTTGCCCTATTTTATAAAAACAACAAACAAAACCATCATGATAAACAAACTTACAATACTTTTTCTATTTATTTCTTTCTTTCAGCTTCGTATATAAAAGGCCAAGGCTGTGTCGCATTTCGACATTTTTCTTCTTGTGTTGGAAATAGTCTAGAGAATAATGTTTTAAATTTAAAGGTTGATGTCCAATTTAGGAATTAATATAGATATTTTAAATCATTAGACACTTTAGAGGCCCACAGAAGAGACCTGACGTAATTACAACTACTGAAGTGCTTAGTTAACCAATTCACTAGTACAGGGACTTCTTTTTAAACCTAGGAATTACCGGAGGACTATACAGCAGTATAACCTTACTACCGATTTAACTCAAGATCATCATTATATGAACATGGAAGAGAAGAACGGAAATCAACCTTTTCTTAGGGGTTTAGGAGCTTACGCCTTGGGCAGGATACTGGCTATTTGATCTTGGAAAATCATAAAAATGGAAACTTAGCATTGGGCCTAGGGTGTTAATACCTACTGGAAACTATAATGTTCTGACATATTTACAATGTTGGCCAAATGATTGAACCACAAACCAAGGACCTGTAGACCAATCTATACAACCTTGGTGATGGGAGTTTTTGGGTTTCTATGGACTTTCAATTATATCAAAAAATAGCAATGGCCTTTTTAGTTATGCAAGCGGATTTTTATCTATTAAATCCAGGGAGACAAATGGAATTCAGAACTTTTTAGGGAACTTTGAGTCATTTACTTGAAATTGAAGCTATTATGCCGTTCCGGATCAATAATTCAACTTAGAACGGCATAAGTTATAGTATCTCCCCAATATTTCAAGCTCATAGGAGCACGATTTGACTGTTACAGTTAGAGATTTAATAGGGGGCAATAATGGCTTTAGAAAGACCTGCGCAGTGTCTTATCTTATAGACCCAGGAGTAGGTGTACAACAAAAGTAATTTTTCCTTTAATCTAAATTATTCCAATATTGCCGTTCGAAGAGAACGTCCACCAAAGATTACAGATATACAAACAGAGAAGAATTCTCTGGGTCTTCAAGGACATGGGAGATTGCCGCATTTGCAGATATGTGATAAATTTTGGGATAATTCTTATCGTATTAATTTCAAATAATGGTGAAAATATTCACGAGAATTATGAACGATTTTAAAAGTGGTATTTCTAACTAATTAAATATTGGAAATTAGGGAAAATCTAGAAAAACGCAAAAAACAAAATTATTTCGTTTATCAATTGGTCTTAGTTTAATTTAATTTTTGGCTTTTTTGAAAGCTTTCCCAGGTTCAAAGCCCAGCGAAGAATTAGGCACCAACACAATTCAATCTCACTTTGTGGCTTTTTTACCATCTTATTTTTTTGGTTTATAGCTTTAGCTTTATTTGAACATTTTATAGGAATTTTGCCTCATTCTAAATTGGGCAAAACCAAACTATTATATATGCTGCATTGCTTCCACATACTGTACGTTTACTTCCACTATTTTCTATTTCCAGGTTTCAAATTTTTGGTGAAAACAGATTTCCATTATCACCTTATTAAGCCAGTGTATCTTTAAAAACATTATCATTTTAGGGGCCGCTTATTTACTTATGAAAATAGATTTTAGACTCAAGTAAAAAAAAGTCCAATGGAAAAGAAAACTTATTATCTTTAAAATTTATTCAGTGAAAAAATGGGAATTTAGTTAGTTAATAACTATTCGTATAAACTCTTTTAAATCTGCTTCACAAAGAGCACAAAAAACAAACTCGTCTGTTTTATTGTTATATCCATTAAAAGAAACGCTGCCTTTTTCGCCGTGGCAAATTTCTGGATTCCAATACTGTGTCGCACTTACTTTTGACCATTGTCTTTCTGCCCAAACCCGATCCTTCATTTAGAAAGCCTTAATCTTAAATTTTTTCTCATCACCACTACCCATTTTATCATTCGGCGCAACACCAAAATCTGGTCTTAAATAAAGCATTAGACTTGTTTCCATTTTCGTCGCATGATCACCTTTTCCTTGAAATACTGAGTTTTATTCTTAACATTTGTGGAAAAACTTAAGCTTATAAACATATCGTGGGAACAATAAACCCACTCTCTTCGGATAGGCTTGAATTATTGGCCTCCATGAACCATGGAACAATAATAATTTATAAAATGCCTTGTCTATTTCAACAACAGTTATAAGTCTTTAAGTATCGCCATTGTTGTAGAAGGGTTAAAGGTTCATATCAGAATAAATATCTTTCTGTCCGTTTTACCCCAAAGGAATTGTTTGGGTTAAAAACAATTACCTTTTTCCCTTCTGCCCATGACATCTTGGCTGCCGGCTTCTACAAAACTTTGAGCCTGATAATTGTCAGTACCCTATGGAAAATGATAATTATGAGCTTCGGTAGCGCCCCATGGCAACATGCCAAGTCAACCGTTTCATCTTTTTAAAACTTTCCCAATTTCGTTCTGCAAGTACATAAGTCTATCATAGTATAAAGATTACTATGATTAGACCTTATGTACATGTTAAAAAACATGCAAAATTAAAATTGCAATAACATTGATTTGCCAATTTGCTATTTGGTAAATTATTGACATTTCATATTAGCGCTTATAAAAAACCCTGAAAAAATCAAGGGTATATATTTTATTCAATATTTGGTCTTGGAAATATAATTTTATAAGACCTTCTACCTGAATGATATTGTAAGAATAACTATTACTGCTCATTACTAATAAAATATGTACTAAGCTACCCAGTTGCAAGACCAGGTACAATACCTACATACCAAGTAGCCAAATAAAATACAATTATAACTGCTACTAACCATAAAAGGATTCTCCATATGGTTGTTTTTAAATTGTTTATATTGATTAAAATTAAATAGTATTGTTCGTTTTCGATTAACCAATTCAAAAGTATTAATAACTCAAATTCTGTAATGAATATATATAGAAATATCGAAAAAAACTCATTATCATAAATTTACATTTCCAAAATTTTCTTTTAAAAAAAATTCACATTGTTTCGTGGGACCAAGCTTAATTCTGCGGCTTCCTTATCATACGGTGGCGTTGATGTATTGTGAAAACCCATTGATAACGTTTTTGGATTAGAAAAAATGCAAACATGCTTTTTTATTACTTTTCTTTCAGTGCTTTTTCAATAATTCGGGCCATCCTGCATTAACCGCGTTCGTCTAAAACCTGCATTTGGCAACATTAAAAGGTGCATTTTAATATTCTTTTATATCTTCTGTAGGATGGCCTTCCAGAAGAAAGGGGTTACCGCTGTGCAATTCGGGGGACTTTACGGCCTTCATGTTTAGGAATCCATCCTTCCAAAGCAAAAAACCTACTACTCTATTTTTACCATTACAATTCTCATTTGTTTTTTAAATATTTAAAGGCCGGCAATAAAATTTCTTTCCAAGATTTCATTTATCACGCTTTTACTTTGCAATTCTCGACCCTTGTCTTCATTTACCTGGGGTATCCCCTAAAGGCTAATGCAATTTCGGGGCGCAAATGTAATAAAAAAAAACCGTGCTTAAACGCAAGCACGGCCTAGCCGTATTCTTTTCCAACATACGGTTTAGGGGGGACCTTCTATTTTCTCAATGGCCCACAACTACAATTAACCGGGGTTTTTTTTTTTTTAAATTTTTAACCTTTTTGGCCCAGGGGATTAATTTCCTCC
>Ga0163217_1012881_pt1 | contig 12488 bp, 15 predicted proteins | sample SynspAceP_FD_185933 | JGI IMG/M metagenome (GOLD analysis project Ga0163217, IMG submission 185933) | Saline lake microbial communities from Ace Lake in Antarctica - Synechococcus sp. Ace-P (PacBio error correction) | ecosystem: Environmental > Aquatic > Non-marine Saline and Alkaline > Saline ... | reverse complement strand
TTCCTTGGACGTGGCAAGATCAGCCGTTGTTCAAGAATCTGCGGTGACTTCTTGGTTCAAAACCCCATTCCCACTGGACGATCGGGGACTTGGTCGGTGCGGCTGGCTTGTTGGCGGTCCAACAGCTATCGCGCAGAGCGTTGGACCTTTGCCTGGCATAAGGAGGGCGGGCTTGCTCTGGATGCAGGGGACTCTGCCTGGAAGTACCGCCACCCCAAGCAGCCCAGCTTGCCCGCTGGAACGCAGCTGCTCAGGCAGAAGTTGGCGATTGAGAGTCGGCGATCCAAAAAGAGCAACCGATCCGGGAACTCAGGGATCCAAAAAACAGGCGCACCTGCCACCAGCGCTTGACCCGAGTGGATCCTTGGCAAGCACCTCCCAGCCAGAAGCCGCCGAACACTCCTAAGCAGCCCGACTGGCTAACCAGCCAGGCGCAAAGCCATCGGCGCCGGATCCTGCGGCAATGGGGCCCGAGCTGGCAGACACCAGTGGACACCGCCGGAACGTCGCTGGCCACAGGTGCTTGAGATCACAGGACCGATCAGCAAGGGCTTTGCCACTTTGATCCAGCGGCTTTTGTCGCGACGGGATGTCAAAGCTATGTGTTGGCCGGTAGGCCGGGGCTGATGGCCGGACGCCTCGAGTACGGACACCACGAAACCGCACGGTTTATGGCAGCGGCCGTTGTTGCGCTTCCGGCGCGGCAAACCAGTCTTCACAGGCCAGCCGCCTGCGTTCAGCCTGATCGAGGCGGCGACCGGCGTAGATGGGAAGGACGTCCTATGGGTCCTGGATCTCAGCACCAGCGAGGTGGATCTCATTCCAGTGCTGCCGGTCTCCACACCCCTTGCCGGACCCTTGAGCGATAGCCTGCCCCGACCATTTTTTGCGCAGGTCCCGGGAATTGGGCACCCCATCCCTGGACGGGCCACCCTCTGGGGCGAGGCCAATTGTTCGACGCCATTTCGGTAACACCTTCAAGTTCAAGGGCCAGCTCAGGAGGAGCTGCTGCTCGCGCAGGCTTGCAGCGGCGCTTATCAAGGCAGGGACCGTTTGCCCTTGAACTGGATTTCCGCCCTCGGCCCACTGGGCCGCCGCCCAGAGAGGCAGGCGGCTTCACAGCGCTTCACCAAACGACGCCTCAGCAGGCGGACCGCCGCCAGAGGCCTTCGGCTGAGTTTCACGGGCAGCATCGGCCTGCGGCTGGCGCAGCCCCTGGCTGAACGGGCGGTTGTTCCAGGGGCGTGAGCGTCACCACAGCCTCAGCAACTTTGAGGACCCACCCTTTCCCGAACGATTCGTCCGCGATCTCATTACCTGGGTTTCGAGGTGGAGGGATCCTTTTCTCCCCGCAAGTGGGTCGTTGGTGGGGGCGCATCCACCCATCGCTCGGGTTGCCTTCGGGACCATTCAACGGCGTCAAGGGAAGGCGCAGCAATGGCCATCTTCTGGGGCTGCGCTACCGCTTTGCGAAGATTGCCACCGGGGAAAGCGCCTTGCCAGGCGGCAAGCGTCAATTGCCGCCGGGCAAAAGGCTTGCCCGAAATTCGCCCGCGAGAAGGGCCCCGGACGGCCGCGCTTCCGCTGCCCGAGGGGCCCTAGAGCAAAAGCGGCGATTGGGGCGAGGAGCCGCCCAAGCTTTTTCCAAGAAGCTGGGTGAACCCAGGTCCCAAGCCCTTGAAACAACACAGGGGCCGTACCAGCTCCGAATTAAGCCCTCCTTCACTCAACTGCGTCAGCAAGGAACGTGAGCGGGGACAGGGCGATCGCCCGATCAGCGGGCGCATCAAGGCAAACGTTTCAGGCCCGGGAAGGGGACTGGTGCTGAAACCGTCAGTTTTCCGTACCCGGCGGGAACCGACCTGGACCGAGGGCGCAGACAGGCAATTTCGGTTTCCTGCCACTCCCCCCCAGGCGTGCGCGGTTCTGCGCGAGCCAAACAGGCAAGCAGGGGTTTCTCTGTTTCCAGGCGCACCTGGGACGAGGCGGCTGCGCTTTTCAAGTCCCGCCCGCGGGCTCCAGAATGGACCAACACGGCTGGCGGCCAAACCGGGGAGTCAAGGCTTTTAGCAACGGATCCCTTCACCCCAGCCCAGGTGTGGATGGACGGGGCCGAGGGAAACGTTGGTTGGGCCCGCGTATCAAGAGGGAGAACGGGCGACACCGGGTGAATCGCGCAACCGCAACCGCCTGATTTTTGAGGGAATCGTCTGTCGGTTTCCCCGGTTGGCGAGCAGCACCCGCATCCAGCAGGGAAACAGGAGGGTCGGAACAAACCCCGCTGGGTGTTCGGTTTCGGGGACGAGGAGGACCCGCGAACGGCTTTTTTCGGGGTCGGCCCGCCGGCCTCAGGAACCAAAATCGGGATCGGAATATCCGGACCGGAATCTGCAAAAATGGAAACCCCAAGTTTCCTTGCTGGGGAAGGGCGTTGCCGTCCAGGCACAAAACAGCTACCCGCTGCCAGGACTTCGCGGGGTCCTCGTCTGTCGAGCAGGACGCGCCAATTGGGGGATTTCTGTTGGTGGAGGGCCCAGGATTCAACCTGGCCCCTACTGGGCTTTCGACGCGGTCAAACCTCGAAATCTTCTTCCAGGGCTTCCAACCCGGGAAACATCGCCAAACGGCACCCGCAAGCTGGGGGAGGAAATTGGGCGGCGTTTTTGAACGGGTACCGTCTTTGCTGGTTGAACCCACAGGGTTGGGCCGCTTGTTTGCCGCGGCCCTATCGGCTTTCGGCTAAATTTCTGGAAACGGCTCCTCGGTGAACAGGAATTGTTTTTCGCCTTTGGAGGCTTTTTCCCCTGGACACAGCACGGGGGGTTTCTTTTGGCCGAAATCTGCGGACGGGTGAGGGACAAGTACTTTTCTGGGCGGCTCGCGTCGGGGCAACTAACCAGAGGCAAACAATTTTCTCAACGGCCAAGAATTCGGGATAATTTTCCGCCCAAAGCTCTGGCGCTGCCAATGCCTTCGGCGGCGGCCAATTCCAACAAAGGCTCCCTTCACAATGTTTTCTTGCGAGGCCAAACCTTTCCCCTGACCCCGATGGGCGGGCCCTCAGCTATTCCGCCCGTGCCGATTCGTTGGCCGGGGCTGACCTTTCAACCACCCAAATTTCTTCTCTGCGCCGAATTCTTGGGCCTTTAACTTTCCCCCGGGCGACGGCACCAATTCAGGAACGCCTGTCGTTTTCTCCGGCGGGCCCCACCTTCACCCTGGGACTTTCAGCAAACCCATTTCGACTTCAACCCAGATCACGCTCACCGGCAAGGGCACTCGCGTGCGTGATTGGGCCTCAGGCCCATTTGACTTTTCGATAGGCCGTTTGGACTCTGGGCACCGTGGGGGTCGGCTGACCCAGGCAACTGGCCGGACCGTTGCTGTTTCACGGGGGGATCGGCCTGAATGTGGATACGTCTCCAAACTAGGCGGAGGCTTGACCGGTCGTTCGTGGAGCTGCGCTCGGCAAAACGGCCGCGCTATGGCTTAAGCGTGGTTTTCTATAGCCCCTTTGAGGGAAATCGGCGGCAGTGCGGGTCAGGGCTGAAACGATTTCGGCTTCACGGCAACCGGCGTACCCTTTGTGCCTTCCGCCGGTTGTTTCCCGGTCAGCCCCGGGCGGTGGTTCTTGGCACGCGTCGTAGGGGCGAATTGACCAAATAGCATCGCGCCGCCGTAGCGCCAGCTCCTTGATCGTTTGGGGCCACAAGCGGCTGGTAGGCCATCCAATTGGACCGCTGAGCAAAAACGATGGCGCGGCGGCCGCCAAGTCTCCAGCGGCCAGTGCCGCATACGGCAGCTTCCAAGACAGGCTGTGACCAGGGTCGAGCTGGAAGTCGAGGGGGCGGGTCGGCGGTGGAGAGGTCTGAGACACAAGGACGACTCAAGGCTGTCATTGGGCCTTTGACTGCATGCAGGGTCCCCCGGCTCCCAGGCAGTTGCCATAAGAAGATTCAGCAAGCTCTCCGGCACACCCACCATGGCCCCGGCATCCCCAGCGCCCACATCACGACCGAAACTTGACCACCACCCAAACAATCGGAGGACGGCCAAACAATGTGTCTTCCGGCTCGGCGCAGCCGAAATTTCGGTTCACAAACAGATCGGGATTCGGCGCTTCAGGCCGATCAAAGGGATGGGGCCACCGGCCAGCTTCAAGGACGGGTCGCTCGGCAAAGGCCTGTCCCCCGGCCCCTCGAAGCTGATTGGCACTTGAGGAACGAGGCCGGGATGTGCGGTCCCCGGTGTCCGAATTGTCATCGCCACTGATCACCGGCCGCCCTCGCCCCTGAACTCGAGGCGGATGGACGAACCGGAGGGGAGGCGGAGTGCGACGCTGGGCTGCCGAATCCGCCAGCCCTGCGCCCCGCGGCCCCCCGCCATAACGAGCCAAAGCTGTGGGAGACAGAGTGGGAAAGTGCGTCATTGATGGCAGCGTGCGAGGTGCGGGCAAAACCAACTGAATCAGGAAACGCCTGGCTCGGTTGGGCTGGTCTCGGGTGTGGCGGGCCAGCGCAGCCGCGCACATCGGTGACTGTGACCCGAACGGCGCGGCCGCACCATCGCCGGGTCATCAACAGGAGTGCGGCCAACGAGACCGAGCCTGGCGACCTTGAAAGTTGCGGCTTGTGGACTGGCCCCCGCTTAGATCTCGGACAGGCCTTCGAAGGGGCCAAGGTCTTCCGGATTTCATTGGCCGACACATCGAGCAGCCCGGTTCGGCCACTCAAAATCCGGTCGGCAGCGGACAAGGGACTTGATCGAGCCCTCGGCTTCAGCAGGCGCGGGCCACTGTCAGGAAGCCAGGCAACCAAAGCCTGATTCGCTGACGGCCACGTTTCGCCCCCGGGCCACGACCGGCAGCGGCGCGCAGATACTGAGCCGACGTTGGATGCAACTGCCATGAAAGCAGAATCCACAGGATGACCGGCATCGCAGCCCCCGGGGGTGAGATCCTGTAGAGGTAAGCCTGGCTCGGCAGGGGGCGAGTGTGGGCGGCTCGGGCGGTCGGCACGGCCCTCATCGATGCGATCCCCGGGGGTTTGATCCAGGTGACGTGGGAGCGCCAGTCCCGAGGGCTCGGAAACGCACCTCGTCTGAAGTGGGGGCCTCAGGGCCCGCTGGCCAGGCTTTGCGCACCTGGGGGCCGCCGCCGCTCCGAGTTCGCCCGGCTCGGCAGCCATTCGGCCCTGCGTTTGCGGTAGGGGCGACAGGTCGCGGTGGCTCGGGGATGAGTTAGCGGCGCCGAACGGATGCGCCACGTCTACTCGCCCGTCGGCTCACGCCCGCCAACCCGCGCGGTCAGACCCTGGCGCGTCTTGCCCCATCGAAAGTGCCAGACAGGAACATCTCGCTGGGCCGGTGCCCACTACATTTCATAGGCATGCCACCCGAACTGGACCCTGTTCGCCCACCTCACCGACGCTTGCCACGCGGCAGAGATCGCGGGAGGATCATCGATCCCTGGCGTACACACCAAAAGGCAGCGGGCCTTTCCACCAGATGCGACGGACTTGGTTTTCGATCGAAAGGCTCTGGGGCGCACAACGCCCAATCACGCCAATTAGCGTGGTTGCACCGCAACTTGCGAAGGCGATTGCTCCGCAAGGCCCTGCGGTGGATCGGCCATTGGGAAATCGCCACAGGCCACAGTTCATGCCTGGCTGGGTGAGACCCAGCTCCGGTGCGAATTCAGTGCCAATCCCCTGAACGGCCGTGAGCGACTTGCCGTGAAGGCGGATTGCCGTGTCCTCGCAAGTTGGCACTCGTCCAACGGAGGCCAGGCCGATTGTATCTCACGCCAGGGGCATGCGCGAAGGGCCGGCGCCTGGGGACGGTTAGTTCGGTACGATGTTGTCCGGTGGCCCACTGTTCTCTTCGGTGGCTGCACTCTCAGGGCCCAGTTCCCGCGCGGCACGAAGCTTGAGGGACTGGTCACCTACCGGCTGGATTAGGTGCGACGATATGAAAGCTGGGTGGCGCCGCGGGAGCTCAGCACGCGGTTTGCAGATCCCCAACTGTCGCGCGTTCCGGAAACTTACCGTGCCTCGCCGTCCAGCGCTAAAACTATTGGTATGGGCGCGAAACGGCGGCCGGCTCTCGCCGCAGGAGCCGCACATCACTGAGGTGCCGAGAGGGGATCGCGGCTTGAACGGCAAGCCGGCAAGGGCGCAGTTGATTGAGGCTTCCGCCAACCGCTTTTGAGGGTTTGGGTCAGGGCCGGCCGCGCGGCACCGGAATGCGAAACAGAGCCGCCGTCGTGCCATTTCGGGGCCCGCACGGCGAAGTGAACTTGCCCGCGGGCTTGTCGGCACTCTTCCGCCGGCAGGGGCGGCAATGCGGTCACGCATTGGCCCAGTCACCTGCCAGCGGCGACGGGGACCCCTTCGGGCATCGCAGCGCCACTGGGTCGCTACAGGTCATTATGCGCCAGGTTCCCGCGGCACTCCATCGCTCCTGCTTGTTGCGGTTGCTGTAGAATTCACGCCGCCAGAAAAACATCGGGCCCTGGCCCCCCGGCAGGGCAGCACGGGCCCACCGGTGCCGGATTCCGGCAGAACGCGGGCGTCTGCCCGTGTGACGCAGTAACTCAGCACCACGAGGCAGGACTGTAGTCATCGGGCGCGAACCGAGCGAGGCCGGGCGCTCGCGCACTTCCGCTCACGGGCAACAGCAGGCCCCGGGCTGCCGACGGCGTGGTGCAGCCCGGGCGTGGAGTCGCGCTGTCCACCTCAGCCGGCAGCTGCAATAGGGGGCCAGCGGTCGGGTTTCCAGGGCAGCCAGAATCGTCCTGCTCGGGCACGGCTGGATTCGGGCCGATGCAGAAGCGCAGCAGGGGCGGCTCTGGAACACTCCCACGCCGCAATGCCCTGCCCGCTCAGCCGGTCCACGGCCGGTGCCATTCCACCGCCCGACATCTTTCGGAGGGACCCGGGAAGGTGAGACCGGTGAAAGCGGTCGGGGTCAGGATTATTTCGGCGCGCGATGGTGGATTGGCAACGCCTTGGGGCCGACGCAGAGGAAAGCGCCTGCTTGCGATTTGCTGGCTCGCCCCGGCGACCGCGGCGCGGAGCTTGGCGCTTTGATGGTCAGCCCAGATCTCGGCGCTCTCTTGCACGGTGCGCGGAAGGCCGCCGAGCCAGCGCTGCGGTGGTGAGGTCGATCGGGAAGGTGGGGCGCCGAACGGCCGCGAGCTTACCAGCAGGCAGGCTGGCGCGCTGGCGCACTTCGCGCCCAACCTGAAAATCCATCCACGGGCGCCATCGCTCCCGGTTGTCGCCACCCGTTTTCTGGCGGTTGTGGGGGGGCCTGGGCCGCAGTTCCTCGGCCAACCAAGGCGGGGCGTTTTGCCGTCTGAGAATGGTGCGGGGCAAACAGGCTCGGGTTGCCGGATGAGGCATTCGGCGGGGCGGGCTCTTCGCGGGCACTGCTGATAGCTGCATTTGTGGTTCTGGAGGGACTCAGCGGACAGCGGGTCTGCCATCGCCTTCACACGGGCATTGGACGTTCGGATTACGGCCCGCCACAGGCGGTTATCTGGGGGAGGCAACCAGGCCCGTCAGCACCCGCCGTGGCGTCGCGCAGAGGAACGCGCATCTTCCAATCGGCCCAAACCAGAGCCAGGGCCGCCAGGCATGGGTGAAGGCATTAAATTTGAAAAGGTGCGGCGTGGCTGAAGCCGGCCGCAGAGCCAGGTGGTGGAAAGATGGGCGGGGTCGGGGTGAAGGGCGAGGTGGCCTCACTCAGGCCGCGGCCCTGATCACAGCCACATGTCGCAGCAGGCAAGCGAAAAGGGAATCGGAGGCGGCACAAGCAGGGCGCTGGACGGGTTAGTTGAGCCTTTGGGCGGGGCCCACCGATTGTGGATAGGCCGGCCAGGGGCAAAAACCGAGGAAAATAGGAGGGGCCGCATCTCGCCCATGAGTTGCGGGGCGGGGTTTTGAAGTGTGACGCGGAGGCGAAAAAAAAACGCCCGGCCAGGGCTGGCAGCGCATGCCGGGGCGGCGCTTGTGCGGCTTTGAAAACTTCAACGACAGGCAAAGGCGGATCGACCGTCGATGCCACCCACAACCGGCAGGGGCAAGGCCCATCGAGGGCCTCGATCCAATTTGAATTCGCCAATTTGGTGATTGCACCAGCAGGATTCCACCGTGGCCAAGCAGGCAAAGGCCCTCGGGCAAGCACCAAGGGACCGGACTGGCAAGCCGGGGGGGGGGAACCAGGACCGAGGGGGGAGATCAATCCCGGCGATTGCGCACCCTTCGCTCCAGACCACCCATCGCCCCCGCCACCTGAAAACCGGGGGCAGCTGGGGCAGGGGGAGGGGCAGGGGCGGGAGGAGGGGTTCGGGCGGGGCAGGCCGATCACAAAGAGCAGGAGCTTCCGAGCCCAGGGTCGTCCAGACAGTTCATCCTTGGCCGGCGCCAGGCTGCCGAAAGCACCGCAGAAAAAACCAACGTAGATCGCGGGGCCAAGGAAGCCGGCCACCATGGCCGACACACCGTGGTAGCCGACCTCGGGGACGGCGTGTGCTTGCGCGGGATCGGGGAGGGGTTTGTCAATCAGGCCATAACGCGGGGCCCAGGACGCAGGACAGCGGAACGATCAGGGGCCTTGAGCACCGGCAGGCAATGCCGAAGTGGACGACAAGCCACTTTGAACGCGGACTTGCGGAAACAGATCGGGCCGGGCTGGTATTAAACCGATCAGCTAGTGAGCGACGGGCTTAGGAGGGGGTCAGGACCTTGCTGGGCGATGGAACGCGCCATAGGCGGGGGAACGGTCCACACCAAAGCGCTTGGACCGCTCGCGGGCCACGGCAGCTCGAGACGGCATCGGCCGGTTCTGAAGCGATCGAAGCAATACCTCGGCCACCTCCTCGAGGCTCGGTATCGAAACCTCTGTCGTCAGGGCGGCGCTTTACAAATGCGGCAGCGCCACTCCACCGGTTCACGCACGGAGGATCTTCAGGTCAAAGGGAACGATGTTTTTATTGGCGTGATGTTTCCATCGCTCATCAGCAGCATCAGACCTTGCGGTCAGGCCGACGAAAACGCAGATCGATCAGACCCAGGTGGTTATCGGTTTTCACCGGAGGACGACCGCAGGGCCGCCTCGATCAGCCGCTCAGCCAGGGCACTGGGCGTTTGGGACACCTGTGGCTGTAGGCCCGGAGGGCTTGGCTGGAGCGCCTCTCGAGGCCACCGCCTTTGGCGCACAATGCTCAGCGGCCCCCTTGGTGCCGGGAAACAACCGCTGTCGAAACTGGCGGCCGAAGTTCGGGCGTTCGTTTATGGTTGAGGATTTCAAGCCCGCGCGCGGGCCCACGCAGGGTTCTTGTGCGGTAGGTGGTCGTGACCACATGGCATGGGGAATTGGGTGGGGTCAACCCCAGCGGGCGACAGGCCGGCGATGTGGCCATGTCCGCAGAGGTAGGCGCGCCTCTGTCGGGCAGATCGGCGCGGAAAGGCCGCGAATCAATCAGTTGTCGCGGTAGGCCGGTACCACAGAACTGATTTCAGCTTGGGGCGGTTGCTTCCAGGGGCCAGCTGACGGATCCACGGCAAATCCAAAGGTCCGGTGTGTCCGGGCGAAAACGCCGTGTGGGACCGCCTTGAACCACTTGCTGAACATTCACGGCGAGCATGGTGTGTGAGTGGCCCCCGGTGCGGAAAATCCTCCCCAGGGGTTCGTGTTTCACGGGTGGAGCGTGCCAGAAAAACGGCGAATTGGCCTGGGCGCCGCTGTGGGGCTGGCACTGTTTGGCCCAGGGGGCGGCCCCGAACAGCTGGCGGGCCCGGCGTCGCCAGCTCCTCGTCGCTGTCACGTGCTCCAAGGCGCCGTCGTAGCGGCTTGTGGGCAAGCTTCGGCGTACTTGTTGTGAGCACCGATCCCTGGGCCTCCTCCCAACGCCCGCGAGGTGGGAAGTTCTCGCTGGCGATTCAATTCGAGATGGTGCTGCTGCGCTCGCTCCTTGGCGGATCAGGGCCGCGAATGGCCGGGATCGCCGGCGCGAGGACTGGTTCTTTTCAGGGGCGGCACCGTGAATCGTCATGCTGCAAGTCAGCGCTAGTGGCTTCATCGTTTAAGAAAACGACGACGCAAGCAACGACGAACAAACCGGTGGACGTGGACGGACCAAAACCGTTGGTACTGATCAATAAAACGCCCCTGGGGAACGGCTTGAAGCGCGCTGGGGAGAGATTGAACTCCCGACCCTCTGGATCCGTTAGTTTTCAGATCGCTCTATATCCGCTGAGCTACAGCGCTTTGGAACGACATTTCACCGACGGGGGTTGCATCGTCACTTGCCCTGACGTTTTTCGACAGAAGGAGAGATGGGATCCAGGGCGTCTGGGGGGTGCTGCTTTTCCTTTCCTGCCAAATCGCTGGTACGGGCCCGCCGACCCCGCCGATCCACCTATCGCCACTTCGAGCGGGTCTCACCTTGCGTTCCATGGCGGGGTGTTGCCGCCTTCAAACGCGGGCCTCTGGTTTTCCTGCAGGGGCTTGCGCCATCCCTTCGAGCCTGGGGCTGGCTGACGCTGGCCTGGGGCGCTGTTGTTGCTGATGCATCTCACTCATGTGTTGCGGACTTTAATGCGAGTCGGCACAGTGGCTCCATTTCTGACGGAAAGGATCGGCAACTCGCAACTTGGGTGACGACAGCAAATTCAGAGTCTCGCTGGCTTTGGCGGACCGCCTTACATCCAGATCGCTTGTGGACCGTTTCCTAGGGGGCGGATGGGCGATCGCTGGCGATTCGGAGTGCGCCCGCCCCGGATCGATCAGGGCGTGGGATCTGCGCACCGGCCAGGCCTCGGAAGCTTTCAGGTTGCGATCGGCGGAGGGCCCGCGCTTTTGCCGTTTGGGCCCGGTTGGATTTCCGGACGGGCAATGCCGGGATTCGAAGGGATCCTCGAACCTTCGTTCCTAAGCGGTTTGCAGGGGAAACAGGCGCCAACTGGCCGTGTGTTGCCCTCGCAGGCGCTGGATGCTGGTCATCGAGGTACCAATGCGTGAGGTGGTGGAGCCAGGCATGGGCAAGCTGGCGGGCGGTGTCGGCAAGGGTGGTCCGATTGCCGAGCCCGTCGAGGAAGGCCCTGGATCAGGGTTGGAGACAGGGCTTTCGGGATTCGGCATCGAGGCGAAGGCATTCTATTCCTTGATGGTCCGGTGATGCTGGGCGAACCCCGGGGATCCCCTGTTCACGTGGCGACAACGGGCAGGTGCGGGCTTCCAAACGCGGTGAGCGATTGGCCGGATCTTGTTTTGGCTGAGCTGCTGGGTTCCGGCACCCCGGCGGCGGTGGCCAGCAGGCCATACAGTCCCAGGCGAGGCGGCGCTGAGGCCAACCTGCAGCAGCAGGCAGGCAAGCCGGCCGGCAGCGAACCGTTCGACAAAGATCCAGGCGGCCAGACCGGGCCACAAGCGCGCTCCATTCAGGCCGGGCCGTGTCGCTGGGGCCAGCGGGCGCTAGGGGGAGCGCTGCCGAGCGGCTTGCGCAGGGGCCAGGGGGGGCGGGGAGTGAGGTGTCAGTTGACCGGCACGGTGGCCAACACCAGACCGGGAGCTCCAAATTCTAGGGCGGCTTCAGCTTTGCAGCCCCCAGGGGCCGTTCGGGGCCGCAGACGGCGAACCCAGTCGAAACGATCACGTTGGAAACCGATCCCGTCCATTCGAAAGCGACCGGGGCGTCACTGCCATTCACCCTCAGGGCATGAAACACGCAACAGTGCCACATTCGCGCCCCAGATAAGGGGCGGATCCCCAGTTTTCCGTAGGCCTTAGCAGACCCACCGCACCAGGCGGGGCGGCACCTGGCTGTTTCGGAAGGCCCCGGGGCTCGTAGGACGAGGGGCACGATTCGGGCCAGGGCCAGGGGCACCATTCAGGCGGCGAGCGGAAAAACATGGCTGGCGTTTGGAAAGGGCATTCAGGCCCTGGCGATTTTTGCGGCCACCAGTTGCGGGCCGGGTCGGCGGGAGGCCGCTGAAGCCGGGCGACACCGGGAGCAGCAGGGGGCACCACAGCTAGCACGTTCGAAGAGGCAAGGGCCCAGCGGAGGGTTCGTGCACCGACGGATCTGGCGTAGCCGAGGCGGCGGCGGCTTCAACGATGGCGGAGGGGCGAAAGAACAGATTCGGTTTGGGAAATTGATCTGCAGCATTCCGAGGGAGGAGTGTGGCCGGGCCATCAACCTATTTTGCAGGCCCTCACGAACGGCCGGGATTTGGTGCAGTTTTTCCCAGAACGAGCCGGAAAGCGATTTGCAGGCCCTTGCTTGGGGGCGAGCCGGGGCGGCAGCTGGATCAAAACCCACTTTGCAGCAAGGGGGCTTCGAGCCGTTTGGGTGGGTTGCCGGGCAAAGGGGCCGGGGGGACCCGCCGAGGGGCAAAAAGCCCGGGCGTGGGGGGGGGGCGGGGGGGAAAGGGGGGGGGGGGGGGGGGGGCTTTAAATTTTTTCCCCCCCTTTCCCTTTCTCTG
>Ga0163217_1105662_pt1 | contig 12491 bp, 8 predicted proteins | sample SynspAceP_FD_185933 | JGI IMG/M metagenome (GOLD analysis project Ga0163217, IMG submission 185933) | Saline lake microbial communities from Ace Lake in Antarctica - Synechococcus sp. Ace-P (PacBio error correction) | ecosystem: Environmental > Aquatic > Non-marine Saline and Alkaline > Saline ... | reverse complement strand
GTTTTTACAGGAGGCAATTTGACGCAAATTTTATAAAATCTAAAAAATCACAATATCCAACAAACTCCCTATAATCATAATGTTGTGAGCTGAAATAAATTAACGTAACGTGGGCTTTGCCCGTTACCCTCTGCTATTCCAACTTCGCTCACACGTATAGTGCTGGGAGTTACTTCCCCAATTCGTGGTCATTGGTTTTTTTATCAGTCCACATGCGTTCACATCTTTAAAGTCCTCTTGTATAAAGTTGATCTGTCCTTACTTATTTTTCTTTCAACATTAGATTCAACTGCCTTATATATCCTGCTCTGTCATTATCCATATTTAAAGCGTACAGATTTATAGGCGTCAAATTAGGTGCAAACGAATTTTGTCCTATAGCACAGGGAGTTTAATATTAAAAGGTCATTTCTTTTCACATAAGATTATGTATCCCTTAATCCATTATCAGCTCAACATATCAAAACATGCTTCGGTAAACTACCAGCCTGTTGTGCCCATTCGTTAATGTGGTCATGTCTTTTGGAGGCTGGAGTTTCTTATAGTGTATTTGTTCCGTAAAATCTCCATTCCCCCGGCTGGAACTAGTTTTCTGTAATCCCCATTATGGGCGACTTTTTTTAGTCCCTTACCCACGGAAAAGTAATGACCTCCTGACAAAGTATTGACTGCCGCATAGCAAACGATAATTTTACGTGCATGTAAATATCTGATTAATGCATAAATGTGTAATGGGTTGTTTGCATAGCGGACCTGAAATCATCATTCAGTTTTGCATTGTAAACAACAGGCTGCTGTTTATATTATATATATATATATGAAACAAGCTTATATATATTAGTACCGTTTATTAAACATATCAAGTCCAATTACATTGTCTCTCTCTATATATTACCATCTGTCAGTTTCTTGGATACCTTGAAACGAGGCTTGCGTTTCTGAGCGGAACGGACTCAGGCAACCAAACTTCTTTCTCAGATTCCTTTTGCTTAGGAAAGATGCCGAGTTTGCCAGCGGCTTTTCCGAGGATAATCTCGGGCTCTTCACACGATTTTTATTGGTTCTTTGCATATCTATGCATTTGGATCTCGATTTTGTCATCGTTTATTTTTGATGACAAAATGATGACATAAAACGAATGACGGCTAATCCCCGTATTATTGACCTTTAACTCTATCTTTCTTCAATCGTTTCATCAAAAAAAAAGTTTATAATTGGTTAGGTTGTTTTTTCTTTTCATCAGGCAAATTTTTTCTGACCAAAAGGATGCGAAATCGCCGTAATACCCATAACCATTACGTTAACCGCTTCATTCGTTTTGGTCATCGTTTCATCGTTTTACTCATTCTTCCCCAAAAATGTTTCCGACAGAAACTCCCTTTTTATCAGTGTTAAGTACTACCCTGCATCCGATCATACCCATCCTTCCCTTCCGCCAGATCAGTCATTTCCCATAGGCTAAGAATTTTCCTGATTGACGAGCTTTCCAGTCCTTTTTGTAAGATATGTCTCAAATTGGGTTAAGGTCCGTTTTTAATCCGGGTTTGTCAAGGGTGCTAGGGCATCAATGGGCATAATTGCACCTCTCCAATTCAAAGGTTTCCAATTGCGCTCAGGATTATACTGCAAGTTTCCTTTTCCACCCTGTTCTTGTTTGTTACTGCATTAGATCTCAAGGCTTGGTCTTTATTCTGGTGGAGAAACCCACATCCGGGCTCCTATTGGGACTGGTCCACTTTTTCGTTGTTTGCAAATAGAAAGAATGCAGGTATTCGCCCTTTCAAATATTCAAGAAATCGTGTCATCCTCCTTTTTCATAGGATGGAATCTTCAATACCCAAAACGGGTTCATTATTATCTTATCTTGATAAATTTCTCCTCGTTGTTACTACAAAGCCGAACTTCCCAAAGAATTCCACTTTCCCTTCTTATCCTTCCCCTTGGCTTCCAGTTTGTTGAATTTGGTCGATACTCAGATTGATTCCGTTCGGGTCAATTCTTCTTTATTAAGAGTACTCCGTCTATACAATCAGAGCTTGTTAGCCAATCAGCATTTAAAATTGGCTGCCTTAACTGTATTGGTGAGATAGTCAGGTTATTGTCGAACATGGTTTTTAGCATTGCAGGAAGGTGGTCTTACTGTAGACCGCTCCTTGGATACCAAGGCACAATATAGCACACCTGGACCGCTTTACATATAACACTGCAGTATTCTAGACCTATATCCAACTGGGGACGAAAAATATGCCTCAATAGGTTGTAGCGTATAGGGGAAAGCTTCCTCTCTCATTTATGGGGCAAGGGAGCATTAGGTATTATAGAAACCGTAGCAATCTTGCTCAAAATGGAATGATTGGTCTGTAGACAGGTGAACCATCAATACTTCTTATCCCACCGATAAACTCCTACATGATCTTGGCGGATGGCCTCCAGCGTCCATGGAACAGTGTTTGTTGAAATGCCGCATGGTCGGGACACGTACCAATTTTTTAATAGAGAGGTGGCCAACGGATGTAAGTGTGTCTTTTCCATAGCTATGCTATAATGAAGTGAAATAGACGCCTACCTCCTTCTATTTTCAATAGTTTGCTGGTTAAACTGAGTGTTCAAGGTTTACATCGAAAAAACATCGGTTCCCCAATAGCAGTTATCTATCGTATCCTGTTAAAGGAATACTCTGGACGGAATATGGGGATTTGTTCCCCATGGGAAATCAGCATTTATAGATTTGGGTCAGCTTATAGATCGTTGCTTTTGGGAGAGTCCCAAGTGTATGCAAGCCAATCTTTCACACGTTCATTACTTTCTTGGTGTAGGAGCAAAACAGACCATATTGATGTCGGATAGCAGACCCCACTACGTTTTCATTTTCTTCCATGATATCTCGCTTTTTAGTTATATTTCAAAAATCTAGAGAAGCAGATAGCACCAAGAAGAAGAACTAGAAAATTTAACTTATCAAAAAATGAAGTTATTGAAAGAAATTCGGACAAACGATTCTTGAAAAACACCGGTTAAAATTACGCAAAACACGCACTTGTTATTAATTGCTATTTGATAGAGTGGACGGTCAATAACATTTCTCACATATGGTAAGAACTAGGTGATTATTTTTAATGAAAAACCCCGTTCTCAGTTAAGTAAGTTAGGAATAGAACCGAAGAATTTGTTTGACCTATGTTTGACCATAGGGCAATAAAAAGCTCAACATTTCTGTAAAGCTTTGGTTTATAGTAGCTCCCTCTTAGGGCTCGAACCAAGGGAACCTTGATTAAACAGTCAGATGCTCTAACAAACTGAGCTAAGAGGAGTGTACTATATTTTACTTCTCTAAAGGAACGTTTCCTTCTAACCTCCCGATAGCAATATCGGGATGAGCTAATGAGGAGTGTTTATTTAATCGCGGCCTAAGCGGTGCAAATATAAATGTTTTTTCAATACGCCCAAACAAAAATGGGCTGTTTACACCTAATTTTAAAATATTTTAATTCTCCTATAAAACTTCTTGATAATATTCCAGTATCGTTTCCAAATCCCACTGCCATAAGGGCCCCATAAAGTTAACACAACCAATTATTTGGCCCGTTTCCAACACTTTCTCACTTTGGTTTTTTCCTGCCAGAAATTATTTCGTTACAACCAAAAACATTACATCCGCCATCCAATGCCGGAATAGGAGAATATTCCAAAAATGCAACCATACGGAAAAAACATGGCTATAAAAATTCCAAAAGGAAAATCCAGATTCCAAGTTTCCGGCATCATTTTCGACAATTCCTATGGGTCCTTAACCTGTTTGTAAGCCCCGTCTTGGTTATTGAAAACTTTAAACTGTCTTTATCTGATCGCGTCCAACACCTGTAGGTACGTGTTATACCTGCAGAATGGCCTCAAGAAAAAACATATAATTATCGGTGACCCTAAGATCGTAAGATCGTATTCTATACCTTATGAGTCCTAATCGGGAACTGTTATTCAAGTTCTGTAGCACCGTTCTCAAAACGCTGGATGTCTAACTTTTGATTGGCGGTATGAAACCAATTTTACTCTGACTCCATCCCAAACTTGGTACTACACCATTTACCCCCAACAAGTTTTCGTCAACGGCATAGGCCTGCCTTCTTCCGCCCACGTTACCGAACCTTGGGCCCTGCACCTTGGCAATAATAGCCTTGGATCTATACCCCAAGAAATTTTTGCCTTGCGGTTGCAAAAAACAGTTTCCTTTCCTTCATCAGTAAAGGAAAGTAATTTCATTTCCATCCCTTTTACCGTTACCTCATCTCCGAGAGATGATATCCGAAACCCGCCTCGTTGAATTTTTTTCTGGTTTTCTTATCGTCCAGCGCATCAAAATTTGATCGCCTGTCTTTTAATCCCAACTGCTTCTCAATTGATCTACTACTATTCCATATTTTAAACTATACGAAAGAAATATACGTATCACATTCTTGCCAACCGTGGTATAAAATTACCACGCCAACAAAAGTTTACAATATAACCCACCTGCATTATAATAAGACGTTGCCAAGGCCAGGCTTGCTTACGAACTCCAAGTTGTGTTCTTGCTTCATTTGCTCGGTGTCCATGTTCATCGATCATCCCGCAATCTTCACATAACCGCCAAGGGACAACCAACCAGATATACCATATTCCGTATCCCCTATTTTTCTTTTTGAAAGAGGAAAACTTCATCAAAAACAAATAGAATTTCTCCACTTTCGTCTTAAAAATATTTTGCGGGGAAAGTAATTGGCCCAATTTCGTGCGAGGAATCACCAAAAATGGATATGATAAGTACAAACTGGTAATCGTATTGCTAACGTCATTCAGTATTTTTTTTAACTTAAAGCCGCACAAAAGTACATTATTAGGTGGTCTTAAAAAAAAACTATTCCCACAAGGGCTATTTTATGAAAGTTTTTAGTACAATCGTTTAAAGATGCTTGAAATTTCACGCGGTATCTGCCCTTAACCTTTGCCAAAAAACAGGCGTTCGTTTTTTGCCAAATTTTAATTCTTCGCTTTGTTCTACTCATTGTTTCCGGGATTAATCGTCACCCTTATCTACAATGCCCTTCAACCAAAAAATTGTTACCGTTTACAACCACCATGGTAATTTTGCATTAGGTAGACAGCACACTTAAGATGTGAAAAAATACCACATATTTGCCGATTTTACTTTGACAATCAAAACGCAATCGATAACGTCAAGTGGACTCCCACAACAAAAATTTATTGCCGATTTTGTCTTTACTACCTGTTCCCACAATTGTGCTATATACAAAAATATGGCTGCCTTCAGGACAAATCATGATGACAGTGACGTTTATTGTGCGTATCCCATTTCCGTTACCCAGACAAATCCGTTCACACATAAAAAAAATATGCTTTGGAAAAAAGGGTCAAGGATAACAATGGAATTGGTTACAGGTGACAAGGAACAGATCTATTTGAACTGCTAGGGAAAATCCTATTTAGAGGTTAAGACCAGTGGGTGACGGAGGACGTACGATATGATCCATACCGAAATTTATTCTGTAGACAAGAACGTGGATAGGGGCTTTTGATGTGGTTACAAAGAATCGGAAAGAAAGAAATGGATAAATTATGTGAGCATCTTTAAAATATTTTGGAAATCTTGCTATAGGAAGTAAAAGTACCAAAGAATCTTACGGATAAAAGGTAATAATAGGATTGCGATTTCCTATGTCGAAGTCCCCATTTACACTCTGCTACTTAAAAAATTCTTAGTTGGTCTCTTCAATTGGAAGCAACAGGCGCTCAAGCGTCAACTTTTTAGGTGTTTACCGTAATAATTCATACTTCTTTCTTTTATTTTTTGTGCTTAATTAAATCAATCTAATAAAAATGACTACACAAGTTAGCACATTTTAAAGCGAGGTCAAAAGGGAATCATTCAAAGGAATTTGGCCGATGGAATATTCCAATTAAGAACTATTGGAATTAGGTTGCTTCCTGGCAATGAATTGAATCGTACAATAGTGGCCCCTCTTAAAGACCCACTATACATTAACGTTAACGGCACGCAACTTAGCCATTAGGCGATCTGTAGCCAGCCTGATTAGAATTGAGAGATTATTGAAGATTCCCACTATGGAAACAGATCAGGTTGCGGTTATAAGGCGAATCCCAATACGGAAAGACTTCCGTTTTCAAACAACTAACGGATTAAAAAACAAAAGAGTTAGGCACTACCCCGGGCATCACTGTTTGACAAAAAGGAAGGGGTCGTGTAAACTGCTGTGGGTAAAGGCACATATATTGGATTTACAGGATAACCTTTAGCTTAATACTACTTCTTGGATGAAAGTGTAGTGTAGAACTTTTTGCTCAATAAAAAATGTAGGATTTTCCGACGTTGCCGTTTGTAATTCAGCGAGTTGGGGGGGGGGAAAAAAAAAAAAACCTTTTTACAAAAAAAAAAAAGGGGAAAACCTTTTTTTCTTTTCTTTTTTTTTTTTTTTTAAAAACAAAATCAAAGATGCTTAAATCCGGTAATCTTGGTCTTAATATGGCGATCGCATGTCCAGGATGGTATTTCTTTGACATAGAACTGTTGAGAAAAATGGGACACCCAAAAATAGCGTTGGTAAGCACCAGAAAGGTTAGGGGGTATAGACCGAGTTAGGAATGATAGCGGCTATAAAACATCTACCATTGCCCTAAGTGACATACGGTAATTTGCACCCCGAGTATTTGAAATTTGAGAATCGCTTTTCCAAAAAAGGGGAAGACTTATAAACTTGCTTGTTAATTACACAGGATGTATAATTTTATGCCCATAGCAAAAAAATCCAATTACATTCCCTCTCTTTATGCCACCAAATCTAAGGCCGAACTAAAAGTTGCAAAGAAGAAAACATTCTTTAAGTATCAAATTATACAATTGGATACTAAACAGGCAGATATAGGTGAGTATTTAATGCGGCCAAGGGGACTCAGAGGCCACTTGGACAAGATTTTGGACACACAAAATATTTGGGTTATGTCATTTTTTTTTGATACTTCTAACCATATTTCAGGCATATCGACTGGAGCAGGTTTACCCAATGGATTTTTTATTGATGAAGCTTTTGCTTCTGCAGTTGAATGGGTCAAGGACACTTTACTCCAGGGGTATTTACCAATTTAATTGCGGAAGGAATCTTGGCTGGGATAGTGGAATTAGTAATTTTTATTCCCCAATAGCCTTTTTTATTCCTTTTTATTGCCCTCTGGGGAATCGGTTTAGTATGAGCGGTTGTTTTTTAATGGACAATATTGTTGCGTCCGTTTGGCTTAAGCGCAGAGCGTAGTGCCTTCTGATTTCAGGAACAGCATGTGCAATGTCCCGGCAATTATGGCCACTAGGACTTGAACGTGGAAGGAAAGGAGCGGGTTTTACCATTTTGGTATTACCGTTATACCTGCTCTTGCCAGACTACTGTTTATTTGATCATATTGCCCCTAGTTATTCCTGAGGAAGATTTTTGGCTGAGTTATCAGGCTTGACTTAATGCTCCTATTTCTCATGGGATGTGGAGCAGCTATTTTTCGGCGATATCTTGAACAAGATATGAGATAAAAAAGCAAGGACTTGTTTTTGTCATGGAAATGCCAAATTATAAGATCCCACTCGTTAGAATGTGGTCTATACGTTGGAAAAGAACTAAAGTTTTGTGTTGGGCGCGATAAGATATGTTTGGCATCTGCCATTATATTTGGTTCTGGGATCCATGATTTTCGGTAATTTTGCCAATGGCGAGGGATTGTAAGTGAGCAAATTGAAAACAAGGATTTTCGGATTTCAATAAAATCTAAATATTGAAAGTACCAGTGGCCTCGTACAAACAAGATAAGGAGAGCTCAATACCCAAGCCTACGCTATGGACCAGTTAGGATTAGAGGACTTCCACTAAGGCTTTTAAAAGAAAGACCTTAACGAGGCAGTTGAACCAGAAATAGCTAGTTACAAAACTGAAACTCTATATGGATATATGGAAAAGCCATAGACGGTAGTTGGCGCCGTGGGTTCGATTGAAGATTGTTATTGCCGTCCTTGCTCTTTGCTGCTCTGGGACGTCTTCGTGGGTATTTAGCTACTATATATTAGTGTAGGCAGTGACGAAGAGAACACCATAAGAATAAGATGGCCGGGCCGAATGACCTAAAACAGGAAACCTTATTTAATTTGGCTCTGGCATTTGCTCTTTTGGTATTCTACCGCATTTTGCATGCAATGTATGAGTACGCTGCCATAGTAAAAAGGGAGGACAAGATACCTGAAATGGCCTGCGCACAGCTAGTTTTTATGAGGCCTTTTTGCTTATATGTCATTGATCGCCATTACCAGATCTAAAAGTAACCAGGGGATGACCAAAAATAGTAAAAATGTAACGGACTTTTATTTCGATAATTTTAATAGGACTTTAAAACACCTAAAATGAGCATTCTTCAACCACCATACTGGTCCTATATCCCTTGGTTTTGCCTTGGATACTTGTAAAGAAATTTCATTGCCACAATCTGTTTGCAGAGAAACGTAGCTTCTAAGCTTGTGTGATGGGGATTGTTGGTTGTTCATTATCCTGAGTAGAAACGTTTTTAATCTTTCATTTGTACTTATATTACATTTTATTAAGTAAAATAAATCTGTCTTAAGATAATCAAGTCCATTGCTTTCAGAAAATCCAATTCCTTATTTGGTATTCATTGATGATTGTATGTCAATTTAAATTTTATTCCACATTTTTTTATGTTTTCGGGGAATCAATTTTAATCGGCCCATAGTAATTTCCTCCGTTTTGTAAAAGACTCGCTAACAAAACCTATCCCATATTTGCACAATTCTACTGTCAATAAAAAGGAGGTTATTACAATTGTGGAAGGGCCGATTTAGTTTGATATTAGATCAAAAAAAAGCAAAGACCCGACTCCCTATTTATTTCGTGCATGAGGCTATGAGTGTTTGCGCAGCATTGAATTCATTCACCGAGCTGTCATTTTTCTAAGTTTGCCAAGCCAATTTAGAATTAATCCTGTAATTGTCGAGTAACAAAACAATATTTACTGCCGAAGAGCTTATAGGCAGGGTAAAAGAACTATCGACAATTATAGTAAATCCTCACTAAAAAGCGATTGTTCTTTAGGGGATTCCTATCATCCAAACTTACCAAATCCAATTATAGCTTCAAAGAATCCATAGCTGCGGCTCAACGAGAATTTCTTGGACCAGTGTTTTGAATACAATCCCAAAGAATCGAGCGTTTACACCGTAAATTCTTAGGTGACTTCTATGGCATTATGAAAAGGGACAATCAAAAACTACGTGATAAAGCTTTGAGCTTTACGACAAGCAAGTGGAATTGGAACCTTACTTCCTTGGAAGAAAAATTCAATGATATTTCTAAAGAAAAATATTAAGTCCGATTCCTATTTCAGAATTAATTCGGGTCTATTCGGTACAAAGTGGGATGCCGACGAAATATTTACCCGAGATGTTGAGGTGCGTGCAGAGGCCCTGAAAAAGAATTGGAGAAAGAAAAGAAGGAAGAAAATGAAAAAAAGATTTCGTTCCTTTAAAAAAGGAAAGTCTCAGTAAGATTATGGAAAAAACGTTCTTTCTGAAGATTCGACCCTAATTTATTCCATAAAGGGACAATCGGTTATCAATTTTAAAATGTAGATTTTACTACCATAGGAATGATGCGGTCTATATCCTGGATTTTGAGCCAAAGAGCTGCAGGACTTCCAAGGTGAGGCTAGTATCCTGCAGGATGATTTTGCTATAATTCCGATTGGATTTAAGCAATGTTAAATCACGTTGAGGACTTTTAGCTATGGGAGTATCTTATGACAAATATTTGGGACAAGGGCAAAGATTGATATTTTCAAGAATGGAAGAGGATTACTTTTACGCTATTTCTGAAGAAAACTTGGGTGCGCAAGGTGGCCATTTAAAAAGGCCTTTGATAAAATATTGAACTAAACAAGGTTTGAAGAAGGACAAACAGACGAGCTTTCCCTTAAAAATAGATATGGCAGAGCAGTGGGTAAACAGGGCACGAGGTGATCCTTTTTGATTCTGAGCCATACTACCGCCAATTCAATGCGTTCAGGAATTGATACGTTCTTCCTACCTATATGCCAATACATCCTGAATTTTGGAGGGTAGTTAACATATAGAACCACAGGCAAATAAGGAATTTTTACGGCGCGGTAGAGGATTAACTAAAAGACTACAAATTTGATAAGGAACTAACACAACATGCCCAACAATACTAGGAAATCATCCGAACCAATGGTAATGGACCAAAAACTGAGTTTTTTTTCCTTTAGCTGACTCATATAGAAAGTCCATAAATACAAATTTGAAAAGAACACTCAATTATATATTACAATATAAAAATAAATTAAACGTTTCCAACTAGCTTTCCAGATTAAAAAATTAAATCGAAACCCCCCCCCGTAATTTAAAATGGAATGTGTACATTGTTCTTTACCCGTTTCAACTTTATAATTGATTGTTCGTTATGGATTTTTTTTTAGGGCATGCGCTCCAAATGCCCCGAAACCACTGTAAAGACGTAAAGAGAACCCAGTACATGCGCTAAAAAGAAACCATAAAATTATTTTTATAAAAGTAGTAAACATAAAACTATTGAACCCATCTTTGTTATTCAAGTCCTTATTTCAAATTAAAAGCGCATTTCTTTATAAGATGGAGACAAAGGTCTTTTATTTGGCATTTAAAAGGCTATGGGTTCCTTTGGAATCCCAACCATTTGTATCCAATTTATCGTTTCGTTTTTCTCATGAAAAATAGCATGCATATTCGCCTTTGGAGATCGGAAATCTGAATGGTAGTGACCTCAGTAGCGGTATGCGTTCTACCTTATATACCTCCTCAAATTTTAGAAACCCTTCGGACTTATTGTAAATGGCATATTGATATATGCAATGGAATGATTTTTACGCCTGACTACTACGGACAGTTTATTTTGGGACATTGCGACTGAATGGAAATTAGAAATAACACAAGCAATATATTTCTTCAACTAAAACGACATTGTAAAACCCCACACTATTCTTTGGGATTTAATTTGTTTGATAAAAGCTGATACTAGGGCCACCGTTTCCGTGTTATCTGGCATGTTTAAAATATTTTCATGAAATCCCTGATATTACAAATTTATTTTAGGTTGGGAATGGTCGATCCCATTAAACATTACACCTGTTAAGGTTTAAGCTATCTTCTTTAGACTCTTTTTCCTTTCCTTAAAGAGAAATCCATGATGCGTTCCATGGAAAGTCTTTTCACCATTGCAAACACTGTCCATCCGCCAGTAAGGGGATTTAACGAAATATTTCCAGATAATATTTCCAATCCTCCTTTTCCGTCTTTATTCAATTTTTGTAATGAAGCCGTAAGCCAAGCAACTAAATTTATGTGACCACAATAGCAAATTTAAAAAAACCAATGTCTTTTTTTCTGTATTTCCATAATTTAAATGAAAGACTAGATGATCCTCTAACAAACCAAAAAATATTTCAACTAAGGCCTACCATCGAGCATCATTCATAACTATATAAGTTCCTCTATAAAACCACTGGGGCTTTATCCGTAAAACTTATCTTGATTGAGTGTCCGGGAATTACCTCTTCAACGACCACAAGAAATCATAGCGCCTGCTGCAAACGAAAGGGACATTAGGGGTAAAATAGGTGAAAAGCAAGAGAACCGGCATGCCAACCAAATACCGCTGCAATAGGTTCCACCCAGGCTGATTTGCTGTCCATAACATTTAAAACTCTTTTTCCTATTAAGCCCTTGCCGCCTTAACGGCATGGCCACCGCAAAAACCTTCCGGAAAAATTTTTAAAGGGTCTATCCCCAAAGGGCCAAGGCAAACTTGCCCCGGCCAATTGTAGCTCCATCAGAATCCTGCTGCAAACAACTCCAACAAAGACCCAACTGGCAATCCTTCTGAATTAATTTGTGCAGAGTAATCGCTAAGTTAAATAAGGGTGGTTTATGCCAGGGAGTTTTTTAATTGCCTTTCTTTTTGTCGTTTTTCTGTAAGTTTAGTATGCCAAATGAGGGCAACTACCTTATCAACCAAAAAGAAAACATTTGCCCTAATTTTGAGAAAAATCAACTGCGAAGCCGGTATTCCCTTTAACAAATCTTTCCCAGGGGCTCTTTTTCATTATTCAGGGGGCCAAATAAACTCCAGAAACTTGGGCCGCTACCATTGACCGCCCGTTAAAAAACCGCAAGGCATTTGCCAATTCCAGTACCGGGGGCACGATTTTCATTAGTTCTAAAAGGAAAAAAAAAAAACACAATGAGGGGGGGCCCACCCCAGGGGGGCCGGTAAAAAAGGGTCCCCCCATTTGTTTAAAAAAACCAAGGTTGAAGGCATTTTTTTTTTTTTGTTAAAAAAAAAAGCAGGCTAGTTATTTTGGGTCGATAGATTATCTCTCTC
>Ga0163217_1068685_pt1 | contig 12492 bp, 11 predicted proteins | sample SynspAceP_FD_185933 | JGI IMG/M metagenome (GOLD analysis project Ga0163217, IMG submission 185933) | Saline lake microbial communities from Ace Lake in Antarctica - Synechococcus sp. Ace-P (PacBio error correction) | ecosystem: Environmental > Aquatic > Non-marine Saline and Alkaline > Saline ... | reverse complement strand
CAAGCTCGTTACGAGTTCGGGACAAATCAGTCCTTTTGGGAAGTACTGCCGCAGCAGCCCGTGGTGTTTTCATTCGACCCGCGTTGCAGGGCTATGCGGTCGCAGAAGAAGATCCTCAGGCCTGTGTCGATGCGGAGTTGAGCGTGTTTGCCAGCTCAGCTCCCTGGGTCCCAAGTCAGGGATCTGCGCAGCTGACAGAAGCGTGTTTCGATCGTTGCAGCGATTCGCATCGCGAACCGCCTCTGCACCATGTCCGGTCAGTGGGGCCGTTCTTGATCCGTGGTGTTCTCCATGGCCCTGCAATCGGGGCAGGTGCAGCAGCAGGGTTGATCGGGTGGTGCGCTCCACGAGCGTTCCAATCGCTGACTCTTGAGCCCCACGATGAGGTCGCCTTCCCAATGCCCCGGAGGTAGTGCTGCTGTTATCCGTCAACTGCTCGGTCTCGGCCGTGGGAAATCATGACCTTCCGGGTAGGAAGTTTCTTGCCGCTTGCCTGGCTGGCGCGCCTGCGCGCAGGACACGTTAGGGCACGCCCGTGCGCAGGCACGCGACAAGTATCCCGTTCAACGCTCCACGGCCCTGACATAGAGAGCCTGATAGATCGCCTTCATTGAGAGATCCCGCACGACGCATCAGCAGGAAAATCGATACGGAGCCGTTCGAGATTCTGCTCCGGGTCCAGGGAGGTTCGCCCAAAGCCGGTCCTGACGACGCCATGCCTGCGGACCGATTCCAGCTTTGTAACAGGACCCGCACGGACATTCACCGTTCGGGCGGCGTGATCTGCCAGAAAGCCGTTCCTGGACATTTACTTACGCAGGTGGCTTCCCGGCGAGCCTGGCAACTTTTGGTGATGGACGTTCTGGCGCGACGTTCAGCATGCCACTGTGCCGTTGTGGCCCGATGGCAACGCATTGCTGACGTTGTTGAGAATTACGGCGCAACTTCGGCAGAATGGTCGAGGCGGAGGCGACCAGCTCACGGGGCAATTGCGCGGACTCCAGATTCTTCGCCCAGAGGATGGCTATCTCCTCCCGCTCAGAAAGGACAGGAAACGGCCCGAAGGGCGGGTTCAGACGTCGGAAGGCATCCCGCCAGCATTGCGGAACCAACGGCGTTCCAATTCGCTTGAGGGATGCCCGCCTCGGGATGCGGCATTTCTCGCTCGATAACCCCTGCGCGATCGCCATCCAGAAAAGACTCGATGCTTGTGCTGAAGCTGTCGAGGGACGGCCAGGAGAGGGGATTTTCCCCTCATTCGAGCGAACGGCCAATCTGCCGCTTGATGCTTCTTCGTATCCCAAAATCCCGCAGGTGAATGAGGGTGGTGCGACGACCACTTGAAACGGCTGACACCCCTTGATCGGAGTGGAAGATCTTGTGGCTTCGCCCAACGGTAAAGCAATTTCCAACGCCTCCAAGCAGAATTCAATGTCAAGGCTGTTGGAAAGTTTCAGCTGAGAAAACATTCGGGGAGAACAGATCCAACAACGGACCGGGTAGAGGGAGGCCCTTCCGTAATGGGATATGGTAATATCTTGTTGCCCAAACCTGATCCCACTTCCGTGACCTCCTTGAGGTCCACAGGCAGGGAAAGCGCTCGATGTCACCTGGCACCGTGGTGCGTTAGGCTTCTGGTAGATGGCCGAAACCCATGCTACGCATGAGGTTTCGGACACGTCACGGCTGATTCGGGATCCCTCTCGGGCCAAAATACTGAAACCATCCGACGGGCTTCCAGAGGTTGGATCTCCAAATACAGCGCATCGATCCTGGCCATTGATCCACCAGGGTGCGATTCAGGGCACAGTGATTGGGCTATGTAGTACAGCGTGATTCTGGAGGTAGCCCCAGGAGCTCGCCTGACGGCTGATCGTTATTTCTCGTTTGTCGGATCGACCCAGCTTTCGCAATTCACCGGGCATCAGAGCAGCTGTGACTTTTTTAAGCCACTTCCAGGTTCCGATCTGGAGCTTGCCAAGCTTGCTGTGAACGTTCGCTTCCTTGGCCTGGCTCTCGTCTTTGCCTTGAGTCTTTTTGCCCTTGTGCGAAAAAAGCTCACTGGCTCTTCCAGGAGCTGCTTCTTCCATTGGCTCACCTGGGATCGGGTTGCACCGCGTGGTCTTGCAGCGATCTCCTGGAGCGTCCTTGCGGGCACTGATCGCTTCCATGGCGACTTGGCTTGATGCTGGGCGTGCGGTACGGCGCTTTGCTCATTCGGTAGAGCCCCTTTCAAGGGGCGGTGCCCCGCCTCAAAGGTTAAACGATGGTGCCTGTCCAGAAAACCCAGACCACCTCAGGCAGCATCAGTTTGACCAAGTCGGCCAGCGCCGACCATCCGCAAAGCACAGATTGGCCGCTGCTGCGGCGCATATGTGGGTGATGCCGAATTTCACGATTTGGCCACAGCCATCAAGGCACCACGAAATTGAAAACCCGGCCATGTACAGACACACAGCGGGAAACACAAAACGCTTGGATCAGATCAGGTCAGAACTTGTGATCGCGCATGGCTTTCCACCTGGTAGATATAAGTGATGCGTCGAGTAGTCCGCGTAAAACTTGGCTTCGATCTCATGGATGATCTTGTCAGCCAGCTCGCGGTTGCCATTGAAGGACCTCGTTTTTCACTATTAGAGGAGAGTGTGCGAGACGATTGACTCCCGTGTGGAGCCGCACATTGCGGCTGCCTTTCCCCACCAGCTGAATTTTCACAGTGTACCCCGGTGGCACCTGCCGCTTTGATGAGCTTGATGAGTTTTCTTGGAGAGGATTTCCTCCCCAACAATCACCAACTTCCAAAACTTGCTGACTCATCTGTTAACTCGCGATTGGTTTTGATTTAAAAAGCTTAAACCACCGATCATCTGAGCAATCCGATGAAGAGCGGAATGCCGATGGCGAATCGCCACTGGAGTTCCGATTGGCGTGGAGGCACCATGGAGGCGGAGGGATTCCCCGTGGGAATGCCAGGCTCGCCAGGTCGGAGGGACCCGAAAATATCAGACTTTGAAGCAGCGATCACGCCAGCACCACAGCGCCACCGTGCTGAAGCTTGGTGATCTTGTGAATTGAGAGGCCAACACCAAACCGATTGAAAACCACTGCACCAGCGTGCGATTAAAAGCATAGTGGCAAACCATTGGGCCACTTGGCGCACTCATTCATGCGCTGTGCAGCCTCCATACCCATGCTGATCATGAGAACGGAGAGAAGCCCCGGAAAAGCAGATCGTAAAACCCTTTATAAACACAGATTCAGCCTGGTCAAAATGCCGAGTGCAACGCCAATGAGCATGGGCCGTGACAGCAGAGCTCTTGAAGACTTTCTTGATGATTGGCCAGATTTCTTCAACATTTGTCAGATGCGTCAACGCGGATTTACGGTGGGTAGATATGCTTGCCACCACTATCGCCGTCACCAGCGCCGGAATGTCATGAACGGATTTAAAGGCAGCACTCCAGCCTTCAAATGGGATTTTTTTGACGCTTTCCAGCTGGGGCAGAACAGCGGCGAGGGTTGGAACCACTCACGGCACCAAACAATCCACCTGTTGCTATCGCATCGGTGAATTCTGATTCCGGCTAAATTCGCTGACCCAGGTGAATTGCTGATTAACACGATCAAGGATGCCTATCAGCACAGCTCCCAGTGCCGGAGAAGGATCTCAGTGAGGTTGGAATGCGAATGGCGATGGCCTGCGCTCAGCCGATCTTTCAAAAGCAAGAAAGAAAGTATTGAACTTTACATGGCATCTGGATCGCCAAATTGGCTGCCGAATGATCGCAACGACGATGCCGCCGATCAGAAAACTAGAAAAAAGTTGGAGACTGAATTCTGCTTAATAAAAGCTCAAAAGAAGTCGGACAATCAAATTCCTCTGGTGTTTTGGAAATGAGGTTGCTGGGAGAATTAAAGGGATTGGACCTAATTCGGACCAAGCCTGCAAACCAGACTTGATGTGTTTTCAAGCCCGTGTGTTCCAGGACACATGCGGACTGCTCGAGCTGATGCCATCCGCCATTAGGCAAGAAAAACCACACGAGGTGATTTTGATGCCTGACAGGCACACCAAGACCCCCAAAAACGTTATGAAATTAAACCTTTAATGCGGATCCCGTTCTTGGTCAGGGCGAACGGTGAACCTTGGAGCTGTGAAGGGCCTGACCTCACGCTTGGTTTTTTGACAACAGCTGCGAAGCTGACCTCCCCATCAAAAGTCCAGGCGGCAAGAGGACAATGCGGCCTGCGCGGACAACCAATTCTCCTCGGAAAATTCGACGAACATGTCAGTTTTTGGTTGATGTCTCGTCAAGTGAAGTGCCATGGGTTTGGGAGAGGACCTGAAAAGAAGTCAGATGATGGTCTATGCATCAACCATAGAAACGGAAGATTGAACCAGGTGCTTAGGCCCAGATAGGAGCGCAGGGACGAATCCCTGAGGATCAAAAGCGCTCAGCAGGGAGACATTAAAGAATTGATGTATTGTTGCGTGACGTTTAATTCCATCACGATGGCACTGGGTTGCCTGCTGGACAAAGAGTTGCAAAATCCTACAGTAAGCTGGGTTATCTGACGCGATTCTGATCGGCATATTGCGGGGAAACCATAACGATTGCGGCTTCCGTTAACGGCTGGGACTCCGTGAAATCTGCCGTGGCCCAAGCCCTGCCATATGGCGCCATCGATGGCCGAATTCGGCCCGGTACCAGGCCCGGACGGCTCTGGAAGGCAGGAAATCCAGCGGATTTCTAGAGTCGGTGTCCTTGCAGACGCCGTCGATGACTGTCGCCACGCCGCTGCACCCCCCCGCCTTTTCGCTCCAGTGCGAGGCGATCGGGGCCGAATACCACCACGATCCGCTCCCTCGGACTGGGGACCGCAGCCGCTTCGACATCGAAATTTTGGCCTGCGCAACGCGCACCACCTACAACGGCCTTTCTGGTGCGGGGTGAGCGCACCGCCCTGATCGGACACCAGCCACGCCCAAATTCGCCGACACCTGGCCTACCACTGCTCGAAGGGCAGATCGATCCAGCCACGATCGACTACTTGATCGTTTTCCCACACCGAGCCCGACCACTCCGGCCTGATCGGAGCCGTGCTGGGAGCGCAACCGGAGATTGAGATTCGTCGGCTCGAAGGTGGCGATCGCCTACCTGGCCGACCCAGGTGCACCCGGCCGTTCAAAGAGCCGGGCTGTCAAGAGCGGCGAAGTTCTCATCTCGCACCAACCCCAGCAGCGGCCGTGGCGCACCGCTTCGAGTTCCTCCAGTGCTCCCAACCTCACCTGGCCCGACACGATCTTCTCCTTCGATCACGGCACGGGCATCTTTACACCTGCGATGCCTTCGGACTGCACTACTGCTCCGATGCCGTTTTTTGATTCACCCCGGTGCCATCGCCCCAGACTTCCGCTTCTATTTACGACTGCCTGATTGGGCCCGAAACGCCCGCAGCGTGTTGCAGGCCTTAAAGCGCGATGACCCCCTGCCTGAGTCAGCCTGAGCCACGGGCACTGCCCCTTGCTGCGCGATCACCTCAACTCTGGATCGGCGGACTACGCGACTGGAGCAGCCAGCCAGTTGCGGCGAAACCTATGCGGCCGTCTTGTTATCTGAGCCAGTACGGCTTCTGTGACCGGCTCAAGCCAGGCCTGGCCGCGGCATCGGCTAAGGCCGACCAGGCCAGGCCCAGCTGGTGAACCTGCGCATCCACCGACCCCCAGGAGCTCGGCCGCCTGGATCGGCGAGGCCAGGCGCCACGTTTTGGTGCCCACCCTGGCCAGCCAAGTTCCCGATGTTCGAAAACCCAGCAGTCGATCGGCACCGCTGCTGCTGCCTTGCCGCCAAGCAGTGGGGTTGGCCGTCTACGACGCTACGGCGGCAAACGACCTGCCAGATCGACAGCATCGCGCCAGCTGCGCAAGCCTGGGCAAAAAGAAAGCCTTCCCGCCGCTGCGGTCAAATAGGTTGCCGGGATGCAAACGACTATCAGCGCTTCGAGGAAGCCCGGCACCGACCTGGGGCCAGTTACCTTGGCCGCGGCCAAGGGACCATCGCAGCGATAAGGCGCTCGACATGTGACCTCGACAAGGCGCTCGGGCGACTCAGCGGCGGCCTCTACATCGTGACGGCCCGCCAGGAGGAGCGCAAGCAGCGCCATGGTGGCCAGCTGGGTGAGCCAAGGCCAGCTTTGAGCCGCCGGGGCCTCTCGATCGGCCGTAGCCAAAGACCGCGCCCCAGGTGAAACCCTTTGATGCAGGTGGGCGACCGCTTTATCGTGTTCAATGTGTTGCAGGAGGGTCAATACCAGACTTCGCTGCGCCATTTCCTGCCGCCGCTTCCCGCCCGGCTGCCGACCGCTTTGAAGGGTGGCCACGTTGGAGGGGCCGCCAGGGGCGGGCCTGTGCTCAGCCGACGCCCTGCCTTCCTGGTTGCCAGGTGGTGCAGCCGGATGAAACCCTGACCACTGGTCATCTATGCGGAGGTGGAGGAGGGACAACCGTGGCGATGCTGAGGGCAGCACGGCGTGCACCCATCGCAAGGTGAGGCAAACCACTACTGATGGGCAAAACTCCAGCTCCGCCACCCCATTGCTGATCGCAGCGTGATCCTGCTGCCGATCGAGCCTGGTCTCGTTCGGCCTGCGCGGGCCTCAGTCACGAAGCGGCTGCGCTTTTGAGGTGGAGTACGGCCTGGAGCGTTGGCACCACGGCCAAAACGCCTATCTGTCACCGACGGCGAGCATCGAGGGCCGCGCCGATCGGGCCGGTGCTGGTGCATCCGCCGGTGCCAATCGTTCGCCGAGCCTTTTCCTGGCGGCCCTGGCAGCTGAGCTTCCCCGGAGGCCGCCGCCAACCGCGCCTTGCCCACCCCCTTGCACCGCATGCGCTTGTTGGTGGGCTTCAACCAACCCGAAACCGGGTGGCTGTCCTGCGCCAAGCTTGGCCGGCCCGCTGGCCCGAATCTCAGCCTGATCGCCTCCAAACGCCGGCGCCGCTGCTCGCCGACCTCTGCGCCCCAGGTGAAACCGAGCGCGCCGGGCTCCAGCGAACGCCGCGGCCTGCCACCGCTGCGCCGATACAATCGCAAGGGGAGAGGAGCGCTGGAGCTGAGGGCTGGCCGCCAGTTGCGGCTGATCCCGGTGCCCCACCCCCGCTGGCCCGGCGCCCTGGTGGGCGTTTGAGCGAAGAAGCAGGGCCTGCTGGATGAGCGGCAAATTCTTCGCGCCCACCTCTGCATCGAGGCCTTTGCCGAGCCAAGCCGGGTGAGCAAGCGAGGAAGACCGACGCCAACTTCTACGACTGCCTTGAATGGCGCGATGGCCCGCCAGTTGAAACAGTCGTCGACCGGCTCGAAGGACCTGTGGCCGATTCCGCACGATCGCCCCGGCCACGGCCCGGCGATCAGCGAGAGCTGGACGCAGACCTGTGGCCGACTACCGCGCTGGCGAGAGGCCAGGGGAGGCGCAGCTGTCTGTGCCCTGCTCTACGCCAGCGCCTACGGCAAACACCGCCGCCATCGCGATTGCCCTGGCCAGGGGAGTTTTTCGCGCCACCGGGGGTGCGGTCGGAGAGCGTCAACTGCGAATTGCCCCGCCGAAGCAACTGCTCGAAACCAACCCCGCTGCGGAGCCTTTGCTGATCGGCTCGCCCACCCTGGGCGGCCATGCCCCACCCCGATCGTTTCGGCCCTGGGCACCGTGCTGGCCGAAAGCGACCGGCCCAAGCCTGTGGGACGTGTTCGGCAGCTACGGCTGGAGCGGCGAGCGCGGATCGACCTGCTGGAAAGCGAAATTGCGCGACGGCGGCTTCCGCTTTCGCCTTCGAGACCATCCGGGTGAAGTTCAGCCCCGACGGGCGCCACCCTCCAGCGGCCTGGAGGAAAACCGCACGGGCCCCTTGGGGAGGAAACTGCTGGGTCAGGCCAGCGCCGCAGCAAACGGATCGCCGCCGGTGGCCTCAGCCAGAGCCCAGCAACACCGCGGTGCTGGCCCTGGCCGGATTGTCGCTCGCTCTGCGTTGCTCACACCCGCCGACGGCGAAGCAGAGCCGCGCTGTGGGAAGTGCCATGGTGCTAGTCTGGGTGGAGCCAGGCCAGCTGTCACCCCCCGGGCTTCAACCGTTGGCGGTGGCCAAGGACCGGGGGGCCGCCGTTTGAAACCCTGTGCATGTTGCGATGCCTTCACGCCTCAACTGCTGCTGAAGGGCGACCAGATGGGCCCGATGAAACAGTTTCTTGCAGCGGATTTCCGCCCGGCGCCGACCGCTTCGCCGGCCTGGAAAAAGCTGGAGAAGCAGCCCCTCGGGCCAGCCGGTTGTGCCGACGGCGATGCCTGGCTTGGAGGGCGCGGCGTGAGGCCAGCGGTGGAATGCGGCGACCACTGGGCTTGCTCTATGACCAGGTGGACCATGGCGGCCTGCTCGTCCAGTCGCCCTCACCGCCGTGCACAACGCCGCTAGTGGCGCCAACTACTGACTGCAACACCGATCCCGCCGATCAAACAATTCTCCTGTGACCCGCAGAGGAAGCAGCCAACCCTTTACCACAAGGCTGCGGTCTTCCGCCCGGCGGCGAAGCGCTTCCTCAGCACACTTGACTGGCTGGAGAGCTGGCACAGCTTCTCCTTCGCCCACCCACTTACGACCCCGGCCTGGCTGGGCTTCGCGTCCGCTGCGCGGTGATCAACGACGCACGATCGCCGCCGGCCGTGGCTCGGCCTGCACCCCCACCGGGACCATGAGATCATCACCGTTAGATGCTGGAGGGCGAGCTCAGCCACAGCGATTCGATGGCGGCAACGCGAAGTGTTGCGGGCCCGGCGAGTGCAACGCGATGAGTGCCGGCAGCGGGCGTTGCGTTCACAGCGAGATCAACCGCGGCGCCGTGCCCTGCCGGCTGTTGCAGATCTGGATGAAACCGTCCCAGCCACGGCAGCGCGCCGCCTACGAGCAGAAAAGCCCTTCGCGTGGCGACGACTGGACCCTGCTGCTCGATCCCGGAAGCCGCCAGGGCGATTTGGCCTTTTGAACCGCCCGTGCGGCTGTGCGGGCCCGGCCTGCGGCCGGCAGCCGGCGTGGGCCTGCCCCTGGCGGCTGGCAACGCAAAGCTGGCTGCAGCTGAATCGATGCGCGTGCGGCTCGATTCCGGGCGCGCCCCTGCGAGCGGGAGACGGCTCGGCTTCGTGGCGGGTCCTGAAGCCCTCATCAGCGAAGCGAAGGCCTGGACAGCGAGGGCCCGCCGGCGCCGATTGCTGCTGTTCGAAAACTGGCTTGAATGGGACTGGCGAGAACGGCAGACTGATGAACAGCTCCCACTGAGAGCCACTGCAGGCCAAAGCGGCAGAGATCCTGACCTTCTTGGTTCGAGCAAACGGCGCCCGAAAGCTGCGTTTGTTCAAAGACCAGGCCTTTGATCGCTTTCAGCAATGCCGACACCAGCCGCTTTTGCCGTCGCCACCGGACGTGGATCGCCTTTGATTGGGAATCGTTTTAGGGTCGAATAGGCTTTGAAAAAACGTTCCGGAACGGAGAGCCTGCGCTCAGGAGGCTTCGCTGGGAAGGGATGGGGCCGGGTTGTGGAGGAAGTTGAGAAGGAGTTGCGAAGGGTCTGGCCAGAGAAGGCCTTCGATCACAGCGGTTTTCAAGGCCACACATCACCAAGATCGAGATTGCTTTCTGAGGACTGGCTTGAAGAAGTTACCGAAAGGAATACGGGTGAGATGCAGTGATGGTTGTGCAGCATTCCGGCGGCATCCATTCCTGTAATTGAACTGAACCGTCTGTCGACCATGGTCCAGGTGCGAGAGTTTCCCTGACCCCAGCCTTCCCATTCACGGCCAGGCTGCCAGTCGTCAGGCCGGCGCTGGATGGTGCGCATACAGGGTGTTTGTGCTCATGCCCCAGCCCGATCTCAGCTAGGCTGGTGCGGCCATAGCGCAGCCCGATTGGAGTACTGCCCTTCCGCACACCTACCCAATTCAAACTCGACGATGTCAAGGCCTTGGTGGACTTGGCGCCTCAATCAGTGCCGCCTGAGGCCGGTGTGGCGTTGGTGAGGCTTTGGAAACGGCAGCCAGCACCCAGGGTGTACCCAGCGATCGGTTCGTTGGGCCTGGCACGCCGCGCCATCGCACACCAAACGGACCGCAGCACATGTGCCCTCAACGCGGAAAGACCTCGCCGCGGGCGTGGGAATGCGGCCATCGAACGCGCAGGGGGGGAAGTTGGGGTTCCGCCGCCTCGGAGTACTGCTCTGTGGAGTGCTGCCCTTCGAAGTGCTGCAACCCCTGCAATCAGCGCTGTCTCATCTGAGATGGCCAGGGCTGCCAGGGTTCAGGTGTACTGGGGCGGGGCGCCTTTGCTGCCTGCCGTCGTTGTTGTCATGCATCCCTGGTGTGAGGAGCGGGCTGGCATGGAGGAAACAACCGCACGAGGGATTGCCTGTTTGCCCGAATGTTAGCCCCCTTTCCAGTCGCCGGGTAGGGCGGAGATGACCGCCTACCTTTCCGGCTGAAGAAGTGACTGGATATCTACTCGCTGACCGCCATCTCCTCCACCGTCGGACGGTGCAGACCAAGTTTACGATCGCCGTAGGCGTTATCAGATTCGGGCCACGGCCGGCACCAGACTGTTGTTGGCGCTGGGGCACGCCGGCCGGGAAGGCCGCCTGGCTGCGGCTTGTGGGCCGATTCCCACTGATCGGCCGGTGACGGCAGCGAGGTGTGGGGGCGCCGGAACGCAGGGGTTGTTGCTGGATCGGGGAAGCGCCCGATTCAATGGCGGCCGCCTCGGCCGCGGGATGGCGAACATTCGCGCGCCAGAACCGCTCGATTCTCGCGAGCGACTCGCTTTCGGTGGGCTCAACCAATCACGGGCCGGCCACCGGCCAACTCACGGTCGGTGCATGGAAGCCGTAATCCATACAGCCGTTTTGGCCAGGTCATTCAACCTCCAATCCAGCACTTGCGCTGAGCGGAACGCAGATCGAGAAGGACACTCATGGGCCACCCGGCCGCCGGCGCCGCGGAACGCACCGGGTATGGTCTTCCAGTCGGCTGGCGATCAGGTGGCGGCCAGCAGGCCACGGCACTGGCTGGACGCAGGCGGCGCCGCCCATCATCCGCACGTACATCCAGCTGAATCGGCAGGATGCGGCACTGCCCCAGGGCGCGGCGGGACACCGGCCCGGATCGCCTGGCTCTCAGGCCTGAAGCGGACACCTTGATGTGGGGATGGCGGGAAGAAAAGGGACCAGATGGGGCGCTACTCCGATCGGGCCGTACCCCGGGGACCACCGCCGCCGTGGGAATTTGCAAGAACTGTCTTGTTGCAGGTTTGAGGCGTGCAGACATTCGCGCGAAAAAACGACCCGGCTGGGCGAGCCCCACCTGGGCATTTGCAATGGCCGCCATCGAGATAGACCCTGGGCGCCATACCGGTGCACCACCGCGCAGAGTTGGCGGATGGCCGGTTTCAAAAACACACCATGGGTGGAGGTAGGGACCATCACGCGCCAGCGATGCGGCGTCGGATCGTGCGCCTTGGCCTCCAGGTCGGCCAGCGTCGATGTTGCGTCGCATTCGCAGGGGGCCACCGGCACCACCTTGAGGCCAGCCATCACGGCGCTGGCCGGGTTGTGCCATGGCGCTGGTGGATCAGGCAAGATGTTGGCGCGCGCCCTTCGCCGCGGGGCTGCGGTGCAGGGCCCGGATCACCAGCAGGCCGGCAATATTCCCCCTGCGGACCCGGCATTGGGGCAGCGACACCCCGGCAAAAGCCCGTGCAGGCCGCCAGCCAACCTTCCAGATCGGCCACCAGCCCTTGCGTAGCCCAGGGGTCTGGGGATCGGGCGAAGGGGTGCATTCGGCGGAACTCCGGGCCAGCTCACGGGGCGCCAGCTCGGCCGGCTGCGTTTGAGCTTCAGCGTGCAAGCTGCCCAGCGAGATCCATTGCGTGCACCAGCGAGAGGTCTTTAGAGACCAAGCGCTGGCATGTAGCGCAGAAGCATCGGTTTCGCTGCGGTAGCGATGGAAAACCCTGGTTTCAGGCCCAGGGCGCTGCCCGGCAGCGGCAGGGAACCCGCCAGCAAGTGGCCCATCGAGCGGAATGGGCCAGCAAAGCGGTGGCGGGCGCAACTCAGCTCGGGCCAGCAAGGCCGCCGCGCTTCGGGGCCTTTTGCGCGCCTGCGGCAAAAACGTCCAGCAAAAGCGACTTCCAGCTCGGCGGTGTCGGGGCGGCTTCATTCGAGTGCTGATTGGCCAGGGCCAGGCAGGGGGAAACAAAGCGGGCCGCAGGGGTTGAAAGCCGGGACCCGCCTCGGCGCCCGGCCAGGGCAAGGGCTTTGGGCGGGCAGGGCCCGGGGAGTGCCGCAGGGGGCTGAAGCCGTGTCGAAGGCCGGGGGGGACCGGGGCTCCCACGCCAAAGCCCCAGCCGCTTCCCAGGGGGCCCCAGGGCCAGGAATTCTCTCCTTTTTTCCCCCTTTTTCTGGA
>Ga0163217_1033577_pt1 | contig 12492 bp, 6 predicted proteins | sample SynspAceP_FD_185933 | JGI IMG/M metagenome (GOLD analysis project Ga0163217, IMG submission 185933) | Saline lake microbial communities from Ace Lake in Antarctica - Synechococcus sp. Ace-P (PacBio error correction) | ecosystem: Environmental > Aquatic > Non-marine Saline and Alkaline > Saline ... | reverse complement strand
AGTCTTATTGATTATTTCTAGCAGAGTTAAATCCTCTTATTGGATAATTGTCAGTATAAGCACAAGCATATTGTAATTCGTGTTATCTTAAGTTTACTCATGTGCATACAAAAATACTTTGATTGGAGTTTGTGATGAATGGCCGACTGATGCAAGAGTTGGAAGAGCTGGGTGGTGAAAATACGGGCCCTTGCAAGCTTTTTTTTTTTTAAAAAAATGCGATGAAATCTCATCGATCAGCCAGCTAGCGCTATTATTGCGTTATGGGTGGGTCATTTGAAAGCTTTGTTCCCCTCTTTCCTTTTCTCTCCTTTTTCTTTTTTTTTTTCTCTTTTTTTCCTCTCCTTTTCCTTTTCCTTTTCTCAACTTCCTTTTCCTTTTTTTCCCACCCCTCTTTCCTTTTTCTTTTTCTCTTTCTTTTTCCCTTTCCTTTTCATCCCCCTTTTTTTTCCTCCCTTTTTTTTCCTTTTTTCATGCTGGTCAAGGGATCTGTTGTTTCAATCTACAAATTCCAGGGTGGGAGAAGGGACGTTTTGCACGTTCGTCATTTTTTGGTGTTCCTGTTTGCTGGCCTTGGTCGGTGCTCATGACATGCAGCAGTGATTACCCCGCCCATGGTCTGCGCGTTATTTTCGTTGTGAATTTTTGAGGCGGGCATTTTAAGAATGGCGATGTGAAAATTGTGATCGTTTGGGCATCGGAAAGACCATCCATTGATTTGAAGAAATGTGGCCATTGTCGCTTTTGAGCTCCGTTCTAGGTTTTTCGTTTTCGAGTAAAGGTTTTAGAGTTGAATTCTGCGGGCTAACTTGTCTGATTTAAGCCTATGGCTATTAGTGAAAGCGCTCCATACTTATTTTATGTCTAGACAACCAAACAGCCGAAGTGGCATGGTTTGGATCAGTGTCGTATGTTGATAAAGTTGATAAACGGTAGTCGCCAACTACAACAAGGTGTTAGTGACCCTGAGCGGCCCTAATAGATAGAGTGTATTTGTCTGCACCAGATGGATGTGAAATACCAAATTCCCGGTTTTCAACGAAAGCTTGATTATTCAAAAGAGGGTATACAGTACCGTATTGTGGAATCCAGGCGCGATATTTGCCTTTAACAGCGAACGGGAATGGAGGATGGAGTTTTATCGCTGCTTCGTATGTGTGGAAGCGGCCAATGGGCACTTAAGCAATTGCGTATGAGATCGCCCCAGGCGAGATTCATTCAGCTCAATTAAAAGTTGAAGTACAAAGCCACTTTTTGATGAGTAATCTAAAGGTTGGGTAAAAAAACCGCAGTTCATGCCTTAGCGGGTTTTTTACTTTTTGGATTTCTGCGCTATCTGTGGCGACGGTAAGCTTAATCTATATTGTTATTCATTTAATCAATGGAGCATGATCTGAAAACGCTGGCCTTTGTATATAGAACCGCCTTGAATTCAGGTTTTTATGCCTGGTGTGGCGATTGATAGTCTAGACGACACCTCATCCAATTTCCAAGCGCGCTCGTAATCAGGCCACCAAGGTGTATGCTGTCTTGTTTATTTGAAACTTTGGCGAAAAGCGTCAATGTTATTCCATTTCATTGAATATTTCGTTTATCCATTTAGCGCTCTTCGGTAAAAAACCCAGGAGTTGCGTTTGGTTAACGAAACCAAACTACTAACATCAAAGGTGAGTGGACATTTGCTGTTTACCGCAAAAAATAAATTCGCCGGCGCTTTCGGTCGAGTCTTCACTAGATGGCTTTTAAAGCCTTCCATAAAGCGGTATTTGTGCTCTTGTAAAGCATCCTCATGGTTAGAGGCCATGGGGGGTAAGAAGCTCCTATGCTGACTTTCTCGGAAGTCGCTGAATTAAAAACGCCTTCAAAGTCGCATTCAGGAATCCCATGCCCTGTATAATCGCTTTAGGCCATTGTTTTACAATAGATGCAACACCGCTTTGCTCTTGGATTTTCCATAGAGTCAAAGAAGTATGTATTGTACCCAGGCGTGAAAAAACACACTGTCGTCAGAGAGCGTTTCATCGGCTTGTATGTCTTGTAGACCCACACAAACATTCTGGGGTCCTGGGGAACCATCCATTCAAAAAGCCGCGATCGGCTGCTTGTCTTATACCGTTTACATTAAAGGCTGATGACCTCATTTCTGGTCCCTACAATTTCCGTAGGCGTGTGTTATATTAGCGCCTATCCAATGTTGGCATGGCTTCGCTCGTTCTTGGCGGCGCTTTGTTGTGTATTATTTATCTTTCTGGAGTTGGCATGAAAACCTTACCAAAAGAGACTTTATTGAATTCGCTATACGAGCAAAACGTGTTGCGCTTTGGCGAATTTCCTCTTAAATCTGGCGTGTTGAGTCCTTACTTTTTTTAATGCAGGTCTGTTTTAATTCAGGGACAGCATTAGCTAAGTTAGGGCGCTTTTACGCAGCCTCATTATGGAATCAAAGTTCCATTTGAGTTTCTATTGGTCCTGCCTACAATGGGGCCATTCCATTTAGCAAACAACAACCGGCTGTTGCTTGTATGATCATCATAAACGTAGGACACACCATACGTTTCAACCGCAAAGAAGCAAAACTCACGGTGAAGGTGGTTCTCTTGTCGGAGCCCCTTTTAGCTGGTAAGGTCATGATAATCGATGACGTTGATTACGCAGGAACCGCCATTCGAGAAGTCATGGCCATAATCCAGCAAGTTTGATGGCGGCTGAGCCTGTGGTGTGCTTATTGCCTAGATCGTCAAGAACGAGGGCCAAGGTTTGAATTGTCTGCCATTCAAGAAGGGTCGAACGCGACTTCAGTATCCAGTCATTAGTATAGTGTCTTTAAATTGGACTCATGACGTACTTGCAGAACAGGGATTTCTCCATGAGTTTGCAGAACCATCTTGGTGCCGTTGAAAGCGTATCGGCGAACCAATTACGGCATTTAATGCTGAGTTCTAAGGTTTGGGGTTTTCTCAACGCCTTAGCGATTTTAGGCATTCAAAGTTTGTGCCAATACGTCCATTTGTTCTTGCCAATATCCCATTGGCTTCACTTTAAACTCACTTTCGCACGTAATGAGGTATTTTCCCTTTCAATAATTGGCAATTAAAAAAATTCGCACCAGGTTGCAAACGCCCATCGCTGGCCTCAACCTTGTTTTAAGTCTGCTTCGCGGATTGATCTGCTTAACCTGCGTTTCTATGCGATTCAAAATACTGAGTAATACGCACGCGTAAAACGTTCTGTTTCACCTGCTAGCGCGTCTGCGTGTAAGCAAAACGACACATGCCTGGGTTTTGTTTCTGCAAACCAAGTCCAGCGTAAAACGATCATCTCCACCGAGGATGAACATTGGCTTCCTCTGAATAATTACGGTTAATTCGGTGAAATAATGTTTCTTCAATGAACTCGATTAAGCCTTTCGGAACATCTTCGCTTTATTTTTTTTGTTTTCTAGGAAAGTGGCGGTACAGCGCCGCTTCCGATACACAACTTGCTTAGCCAGAGCGGGCCGTCGTTATGCGCGCTCCTGGGCTCTTCGGAGCATTTTGAGCAGCGCTTGCAAATATTGTGTGCGGCGATTCGTTTTTCTTGTTACTCATTGTCGTGTCCAGTTGTAACCCGTATTATTAATCATTTATATCAATAACAGCGTAGCCTTATTCGCCAACTTTTGTATTTGATTTAATGTGCCGACACCCGTATCGGTAAAAATTTCCAGCAAAGTCGGGCATGTGGGACACGGCGTCGATAATGGAAGCGCTGGGTCACGGCCTGCATTCACCGCAGAGAGCGCTCAGCTGATCTTTGGAAGCATTGCCGCCATAAATGTGCCGTTCAGCAAATTAATGCATCGACTTGCGCCGTACTTTACCCCGTTTAAAACACATTGCCTTGTTTGTCTTGTACGCCGAAATATTGGTTAGCAGCATGAGCTTTCAGCGCCAACGCCTCAGCTACCTTTTCTGCAGGACAAGTCGGCATTGAGTATTGTAAGAGTTTGCCATGATCATCCACACCCAATAGGAGCAATAACGGGATCAATCACTGTTCTCAAGAATTTTTTTTAAGAAAACTGGTGCGATACTTAATTACTTTTCGCCAACGTGGCCAATATCAACTGTTCTGGCGTTGTCATGCCTTCTGCTTGGTGTTTTTACAAAAAGCTTTTCGCCCCCCCCCCCCCCCCCCCCCCCCCCCCCCCCCCCCCCCCCCCCCTTTAATAAAGCGGCTTCTTTTCCTGTGATACCGATTGGCTTTGGCCGCGCTTCACAAATCTAAGTTGACTGATTTCCTTTGTTTACTTGCCCGCCAAGCACCCATCTCAACCACATCCATGGTGCTGAACGGTACACGCATGCCATTAATGATTTTTGACTCTATGTTTAGGCTTTGTCAGCATGTCGCAAATGTGGGCCGCCACGTGAACAACCAATCGGATTAATACCAATCGCTTTCATTAAAAACGATGTCTCGTTGCACCCAGCTTGCAGGGGTTCATCTGTCACTGCATTTGCCGCCGTATTGATGACCAGCGTCTTACCAGCGAAAAGCGTTGGAATGTAAGGGAGCGATTCCGCTCAATACTAGCAAACATCTAAGCAGTCACGAGAAAAAGCACGGATTACGTACTTCCTGTAAAAACAAAAGAATCGCGTTATAAAAAAAAAAAATTATCTGATCTTCCTGAAACGGGCATCAGCAAATAGTTAATCTGGCTGCGTGTGGAAAACGATGACAGTCAAGGGCAGGACATCGAGAAGTAAGCAACCACTTAGGGTGAAATTTAATAGCGTGATCTTGGGTGGGATTACTATAAAAAATTTGTATGGAAACTTACTAAGTTTAGGCTTATGAAAGTAAATTTTCTTGTGGCAACGGAAAGATTGGGTGAGTTGACGAGTAATCAAAGCTGGAAAAAGGTGAGATATTCTCACCTTTTTTTGAGCGTTTTTTACTTATTTAGTGCCAGTGTGACCAAAGCCACCTCGCCACGTTCTGGTACTTTTTTTAAAGTCACTGCACAATATTAAATTCTGCCTGACAACTGCAGTAAAACAAGTTGAAGCAACACGTTCCACCGGCTCAATAGTAAATGTCGTATTTCACGATTCCAGCAAGAAATTCATCAGTCTCACCTTTGGTAATCAGAATCGATAAGACCGGACCAAATTGCCCCAAAACAATACCGTGTTTTGTGGCCTAATTCCTGAGCGTGGCAATTATCGTCGCGCGAAATTAGAATTCTTGGATGTAATAGAAAGCCAGTCGGCAGCAATGTTGTTTTCACCTGGCCGGCAAGATCGATCGCGGTGGTTCTAAGGCAAGCGCCGAGGGCTCTAAATTCCGCGAGCCTTCTGTTGCATAAGTTGGCCAATTGAATCTCTTTTGCCGATTTTGTCGCTTAGGATTTTTCAATTGAATTCGCTTGTTCATTATCTTCTCTTTCTATTTTCTTAATTGATGGTCGCGGTAGGCTGGTCGTTAAGGGATTAACGAGAGGGTTGTGGAAGTGCTCGTGAATAAGTGTGACGAGTTACTGGCTATTCGCCTTAGTGGGTCTTTAGCTGGTCCCAGACTTTATTCGCAGTAATTCACGGTTGACTTGGTTCTCGTCTTGATTAGCCAATGTCGGTTAGCGAGACACTCATTGGCGATAATAATATCTAAACCTTCTACGTTCAAGCTTGCTCTTCGCGTATTCGATTACGTTTTGTGTTTTCTGCTGCAAACCGACCATGATTTGGCGCGTTTTTGCTGGGCAAGTGTTGGCAATAATGTCTGGATTTTTTTACGAGAGTGAGTTTGAAGTTCAATCCGTATTGAATTGTTTTTTTCATTTTTTGGTGCTTGGCCATTTTTCATTTTTAAAGTCGGCACCGCCGCGGCACCAATAAATACATCCGCTGGCTTTGCATGGGCGTGCTCGCACCGCGGCTAGATTGTTTCATTTGGCGCTTTTTTGACGGCACTAAATTAACCGCCAACGGGTGCTGTTATCTGAACAGGCCGGAATCAAGCGTAACAACTCGCCGCGCGTGCTATGCTCAGCAGCAAGGGCATAGCCCATTTTTCCTGAGCTGTGATTGCTGATGTAGGCACAGGATTCAAGACCTTGTCGGACAACATTGGCGTTATTACCGCCGGACGACGATGGAAGCGATTTTGATCTGTGCGCTACATCAGCAATCACAGCTCAGGAAAAATGGGCTATGCCCTTGTGCTGCAGCATAGCACGCGGCGCGAGTTTTACGCTTGATCAGCGGGCTCTCCGGTTCAGAAATAACAGCACCCGTTAGGCGATTTAATTTAGTGGCCGTCAAAAGCGCCAATGACATGCTAGCGCGTGCTGAGCACGACCCTCCGGCAAAGCCAAGCGAAGAGTTATTTATTGGTGCCGCGGCGGTTGCCGGACTTAAAATGAAAAATTGGCCAGCAAACCAAAAAAAATGAAAAAAACAATACCAAATACGGATGAAACTATCAAACTCACTCTCGTTTAAAAATCCAGACATTAATGCAAACACTTGCACCAGCAAAAAACCGCGCCAAAATCATGGTCGGCTTTGCAGCAGGAACACAAAACGTAATCGAATTACGCGTAAAGAAGCAAGCTTGAACGTAAAAAGGTTTAGTTATTATTTATCGCCAAATTGGATGTGTCTCGCTCGACATTGGCTTTAATCAAGCTGAGAAAACCCAAGTCACCGTGATTAGGCGAATAAGTCTGGGAGCCAGCTAAAGCCACTAAGAGCGAATTTAGCCAGTCAACTCGTACACTTTTCACGAGGCACTTCACCAACCTCTCTCGTCTCTCTCCTCTCGCACCACCCTTACGCGACATCAATTAAGAAAATTAGAAGAGAATGATAATGAAACAAGCGGATTCAATTGAAATCCTTAAGCGGAACAAAACCGCAAAAGAGAATTCCCAATTGCCAAACTTTATGCAACAGACCAGGCTCGCGCGGGGATTAGACCTTCGCGCTTGCTTAGACACCGCCGATCGATCTCTGCCGCCAGTGAACAACATTGCTTGCAGACTGGGCACTTTCTATTTTACATCCAAGATTCTCAATATACAGACAACGCGACGATATATTGCCACGCTCAGGATTAGGCCACAAACACGGGATTGTTTTGGGGCAATTTGGTCGGTCTTATCGATTTTTTGATTTACCAAGGTGAAACTGATGATTTTCTTGCTGGAATCGTGGAACAAGACATTTACTATTGAGCCAGGAACGTGTTTGTCAACTTGTTTTACTTCTCAGTTGTACAGCAGAATCTCTCTCTCTCTGTGACAGAATTTAAACAGTACCGAACGTGGCGAAGGTGGCTTTGGTCACACTGGCTAAATAAGTAAAAAACGCTTCAAAAAAGGTTGAGGGATATCTCACCTTTTTCAGCTTTATTTACTCGATTTCACTCACCCATCTTTCGCCCCCCTCATTGCCATTCAAGAAAAATTTACTTTGCGATAAGAGCCTAAAACTCTCGTAAGTTTCATACAAATTTTTATTTAGTTAATTATACACACCAACGATCACGCTATTATTTCAACCCTAAGTGGTTGCTTACTCTCGATGTCTGCCTTGACTGTCATCGTTTTTGCCACCAGGCGCAGATAAACTATTTGTCTGATTCCGTTTCAGGACAGATCAAGATAATTTATTTTTTTATAACGCGGATTCTTTGTCTTCAGGAGTACGTAAAATCACGTGGCTTTTCTCGTGATCTGCTTTAGATGTTTGCTAATGGTTATTGAGCCGAATCCGCTCCCTTACATTCAAACGCTTTCGCTGGTAAGACGCTGGTATCAAATAACGGCGGCCGATGCCATGACAGATGAACATAGACAGCTGAACCCAGCAGGAATTCGCACGACCGCCATCGTTTTAATGAAAGACAGATTGTATTAATCCCAGATTGTTGTTCACGAGAATGGCGAAGACACACAAATTGGGCGGACATGTGACAAAAACGCTCACACTAGAGCTCAACCCATTCAATTAATGGCATGCGCTGTAACCATTCAGCCACCATGGGATGTGGCTTTGAGCATGGTGCTTGGCGGGCAAGTAAACAAAAAAAGAAATCGTCAACTTAATTTGTGAGCGGGCGGCAAAGCCAATCGGTATCACAGGAAAAAGACAGCACCGCATTTTATTATAAGCGTAAAAGCTTTTGTAAACAACACCAAGCAGAAGGCATACAACGCCACGAAACAAGGTAGATATTGGCCACGTTGGCAAAGTATTAAAGTATCGACCACCAGTTTCTTAAAATTCTTTTGCCGCGCCAGTGATTTTGATCCCAGTCTCTCTCGCTGTCCATTGTGGGGAATGATCATGGCAACTCTTACTCCATCCCTCAATGCCGACCTGTCGCAGGAAAGTAAGCTGAGGCCGATGGCCGGCTCGCATTGAAAAACGCTCATGCTCGCCTTAACTCCAAATCGTACAAGGGACAAAACAAAATTGGGCATGATGTTAACGGGGTTAAGTTACGGCGCAAGTCAGATTGCATTAATTTGCTGACGGCACTATTTATTATTGGCGGCATGCTTCAAGATCAGCTGGCGCGCTCTCTATGCCGGTAAGATAGAAGGACGTGACCAGCGATACAACATTATCGACGGCCGTGCCCCACATGCGACTTTTGCTGTGAAATTTTACCCGATACGGGTGTCGGCACATTAATATCAAATCCAAAAGTTCGGCAGAAATAAGGGCCTACGCGTTTATTGATATAATGAATTAATAATACGGGTTACAAAACTGGGACACGACAATGAGTACAAGAAAAACGATCGGGCCGCACACCAAATATTGCAAGGCGCTGGCTCAAAATTGCTCTCGAAGAGTAGCCCAGGAGCGCGCTAACGACGCTCCGCTTGGGCTAAAGCAAGTTGGTGTATCGGAAGCCCCGGCGCTGTACCGCCCACCTTTCCTAGTTAAGCGAAGATGTTCGAAGGCTTAATCGAGTTTCACTTGAAGAAACATTATTCACCCGAATTAACCGTATTATTCAGAGGAAGCCAATTGTCATCCTGTGTGGAGCATGATCGTTACGCGGTACTTGGGTTGCAGAACAAAACCCAGGCATGTGCTCGTTTGCTTACAAGCAGACCGCGCTAGCAGGTGAAACCAGAACGTTTACGCGTGCGTATTACTCAAAGTATTTGATCGCATAGAATAAACGCAGATTTAAGCAGAATCATCGCGCCGCGCCCAGACCTTAAAACAGGTTTGAGGCCAGCGATGGGCGTTGGCACCCTTGTGCGAAATTTTCTTAATTAATGCCATTATTGAAGGCGAAAAATACGTCAAATTACGATTGCGAAGATGAGTTAAGTGAAAGCACAATGGATTATTTTGGCAAGAACAATGGACTGCTTATTGGTCACAAACTATTGATGCTAAATCGCATAAGGCTTGAGGAACAAGCCCCACAAACCTTAGATACTCCGCCCATTAATGCGTATTTGGCGCGATACGCTAATTCACCGCGCCACCAAGAGTTACTTGCAACTCCAGGAGGAATCCTGTTCTGCTTAAGTACGTCCATATGTCATGTAAAGACACTAACTCATGATGGCATTACTAGAAGTCGCCGTTTCGACTTCATTGGAATGGCAGACAATTCACCTTGGCTCGTTCTTGACGAATCTTAAGGCACAATAGACAACAACACAAGAACTTCGGTCAGCCGCATTCAAACCTTGCAATGGATTTGGACCATGACTTTCTCGCGAATGGCGGTTCCTGCCGGTTTAATCACGTCCTCCCGCTTAAATCCTATGACCTTACCAGCTCACCAGGCTCCAGACAAGAGAACCACTTGTGGTTTTCTGCTTCTTGCGGTTGAAAAGTTCCCCACAGATAAATATGGATGTGTTCTACGTTATGATGATCATACAAAGCAACCTCAAGCGTGTTGTTGTTGCCTAATGGAATGTCCACATATCCGCTCGCGCGCGCCAAATAGAAACATCAAATCGGAAACATTTGATTCCATTAATGAGGCTGCGTAAAAGACGGCCCTAACTTAGCTAAATTGCATTGTTTCCTGAAATTAAACAGACCTGCCATTAAAAAAAGTAAAGGACTCACACGGCCAGATTTAAGAGTAAATTCGCCAAAAGGCGCAACACTTTTGCTCGATAGCGATTCAAATAAAGTCTCTTTGGATAAGGTATTTCATTGCCAACTCCAGGAAAATAAATTAATAACACAACAAAGCCGCCGCCAAGAACGAGCGAAGCCATGCCACATGGATAGGCGCTTAATATAACACACGGCTAGGAATTGTAGGGACCAGAAATGAAGGTCAATTTTCTCCTTAAATTGTTAAAACGGCTATAAGACAGCACGCCCGCGATCGCGAGCTTTTTGAATGATGAGATATACAAGACCAGAGACCCAGATGTTTGTGTGTCTACAAGACCCTCCAAGACCGAATAGAAAACGCAACCTCATAGAAGAAACAGTGTGTTTTTTCCGCCTGACGGTCAAATACATACTTCTCTTGACTCTATGGAAAATCCAGAGGCAAGCAGGAATAATTCTCCCGCCATTCCATATTTGTAAACATGCCTAAAGCGATCTATTGACAGGCATGGGATTCCCTGAAATGCGACTTTGAAGGCGTTTTATTTCAGGCGACTTCGAGAAAAGTCAGCATTTAGGAGCTTTCTTAACCCCCCATTGGGCTCTAACCAGAGGATGCTTTACAAGAGCCACAAATACCGCTGTTTGGAAGGCTTTAAAAGCCCATTAGTTGAAGACTCGACGAAAGCGCGCGAAATTTATTTCTTGCGGTACAGGCAAATGTCGCACGCTCACCTATTGATGTTAGTAGTTGGTTCGTTAACCAACGCAACTCTGCGTTTTTTTACCGAGAGGGCGTAAATGGGATTAAAACGAAATATTCAATGGAAATGGAATACATTGGGACGCTTTTCGCCAAGTTAATAAACAAGACAAGCAATTACCACTTGGTAGGCCTGATTACGAGCCGCGCTTGGGAAATTGGATGAAGGTGGTCGTTTCTTAGACTTATCAAATCGCCACACCAGCATTAAAAACCTGATTCAAGGCGGTGGTTCCTATATTACAAAGGCAAGCGTTTTCAGGGATCATGCTTCCATTGATTTATGGAAATACAATATAGATTAAGGCCTTACCGTCGCCACAGATAGCGCCAGAATCAAAAGTAAAAAACCGCTAGGCATGACCTGCGTTTTTTTTTTACCCAACCTTTAGATCTTTACTCAATCAAAAAGTGGCTTGTACTTCACTTTTTAATTTGAGCTGATGAATCTCGCCTGGGGCGATCTCATACGGGCATTGCTAAGTGCATTGGGCCGTTCCACAACATACGAATCAGCGATAATCTCCATCCTCCATATTTCCGTTCGCTGTTTAGCCAATATCCGGCGCCTGATCCCACATACGGTTACTGTTACTACCCTCTGTCATATGGAATAATCCCAGCTTTCGTTTGAAAAAAACCGGGATCTCTGGTATATATACAATTAAACATCGTGGCAGAGACAATACCACTCTATCCTCATAGGGCCGCAAGGCCGTCACTACACATATGTTGTAGTTGCGACACTTATTCCAAACCTTATCGAAATTACAGACCACTTGATCCAAACCAATGCACTTCGGCTTGTTTGGTTCCTCCCTCGCAGGACCACTTAAAATAAGTAATGAGCGCCTTCACCTAAAGCATAGCTTATCAGACACGTTAGCCGCACCCGAAAAATTCACTCTAACAAACCTTTACTCGAAAAACGAAAAAACTTGACGGAGCTCAAAAGCGAATTAGAGAACATTCTCTTTCAATCAAGGGATGGGATCTCCTCCCAGCCACCGAATACACAATTTTCAACATCAGACGCTTCTTAAAAACTTGCCCCCGCCTTCAATAAATTCCCCAAACGCAAAATTAAACGGCGCAAAAGACCATTGGGCCGGGGTAATCACTCTGCATGTCATGAGCCACCGAACCAGGCAGCAAACAGGAACACCAAATTTGGACGGGACGTGCCAAAAAAACGTCTTTCCTTCCACCCCTGATTTGTTTAGATTTGGAAACAACAAGATCCCTCTTGAACCAGGCAGGGAAACAAAGGCTTTTCCAAAATGGACCACCCCCATAACGCAATAATAGCGCTAAAAAGCCTGGCTGATCCGATGATTGAATTTCATCGCATTTTTTTTTAAGCTTTGCAAGGGCCGTATTTTTTTTCACCACCAGCTCTTCCAAACTTCTTGCCATCAGGTCGGGCCATTCATTTTCCCCAACAAAAACTCCAATTTTTTAAAGTATTTTTGTATGGCCACCATAGTTAAACTTTCAAGATTAACCCACGATTTTTACAATAGCTTGTTGCTTATTACTTGGAACAATTTTTTCCAAATAGAAAAGGAAAGGATTAAAAAAAATACTCTGGCTAGATTAAATTTCAAATTAAAAAAAGACTATCTCTCTCTA
>Ga0163217_1023965_pt1 | contig 12492 bp, 16 predicted proteins | sample SynspAceP_FD_185933 | JGI IMG/M metagenome (GOLD analysis project Ga0163217, IMG submission 185933) | Saline lake microbial communities from Ace Lake in Antarctica - Synechococcus sp. Ace-P (PacBio error correction) | ecosystem: Environmental > Aquatic > Non-marine Saline and Alkaline > Saline ... | reverse complement strand
CAACCAGGAATCGGCACCGGGCGCCGCCATGCGCAGCTGCAGGCACGCCTGGCGGCCGGGCTGCTTCCTTTGATGGCTGCTTCGACAAACAGCTGGTTTCCAGGCCAGCATCACGCCTCCGCTGGTGACGATCACCCGGGACCCTGTGCGGTAGCGGCGTTGGCAGAAGGCCAGTGAACCCCAACCGAAGGCCACCAATCGCACAGTTCGATCAGCGCAGCACCCGCACCAACAACCAATCTACGAACGCTATTCTACTCTGATTGGGCCTTTTATGGCGCTAAACGCGCGACAGCAGTGGGCCTCAGGCGGTGGCCACCGCAGCGCGGGAAGGGCCGCGTGCGCGTGACTCGCGGCACCGCCTTGCGGCGGCAAGGGAGTCCATTACGCAACGCAAGGGTGAGGCGTCAGCGAACTGCGCAGCCCTTGCGTTGGGTGGGACACCTCAACCCGCACGGGCGCAGCATTTGCTATGACTTCTTGGTTCTGTATTCTTGGTTCGCTAACGTTCGCCCATGGCGGTGCTGCTCCTTCTGTTGTGGGATGTTCGCTACAGATCAGGAGGCTTGCCTTGCTTGCGAGATCGATTCGTTCGACCGCGAACCCGTGTTGACTCTCCGTGAATTCACGCGAGAGGACGACGACGGCAACCCTCTCTTGGGCGGGGCCGCCAGCGCGCCAAGCTCAGCGCCAAGGGAAAAAGCGCCCGAGCGAAGGTGTTTCGCTTCCCCAGAGGTCGGCACTTCGTCCAAGTCGCGCTGAGGTTGAAACCGCGTTCGACCATTTCCAGCTTTGGATCGCTCAACGCAGCCGCGTTTTTTCATTCCGCGTTCAGGCCTCCATCTCGGGGGACATGACTTCGGAATGCACCTGCGCAAGTACATGCGCGTGGCGCGTTCTCGCGATGGTTGAGGACGCTGAGTGGATTTGGGACCGGGCTCATGCACCAGGCCGAGCAGATCTCGACCTGATGGATGTCGCCGCGCGCTGGCTGATTGCTGAGCAGTTTCAGATGCTTCGTTGGTTGACCATCGCTCATCTGCGGAAATCGCGGGCTGCTCGCGCGCTCCTGTCAGGCGCAATGCTTTCGGGGCATGGGCAACTGCTTGGCCCGACCGCTTGCCCGCCTCCGCGCCAGCTGGCCCTCAGCGGCGGGCTGCTGCACTCACCCCTGCACGGCGATCCATGCTTGATCTGCCTGTCGGGCTTGCAAAGTCCGCTGCCGCAAAACGCACGGGCACCCTGGCGCTGCGGGCGTTATCACGAAGTCTTCCCCGTTACGCCTTCCACCGCTGGAATGACGAGCTGGTTGCCTTGCTCCGGCCATCGCCGATGGCGATTCTTCGCGGTGATTCGTCACTTGCCCGCCGCGGCTGGGCAAATCGCTGCGGTCTTCCAAGCTTTTCCCGGCCTACTTCGTCTATCGCCACCGAACCTGTCGCCGCCATGTCGCCAGCTATTTCGGACGAGCTGGCCTATGCCGATTCGCGAAGCGCGGGCACTTCTACCGGGCCAGCGGCGCCTTGCTTTCCCGTGATTCAGCGGCGGTCGGCAATGGCTCACGCCCAGCGCGGTGGTGATCGCCGCTGGTGTCAATGGCCGATTCACGGTTATAGGGGCTTACGGCCTCTTCCTCGATGACCCATACAAGGCCGGCTGATGCTGGCTTCACCTCGCGTGCGCGAGCGCCTGATGGAGTGGCTGCGGGCTGTCTGGTTCACACGGGGCGGAACCGGAATCGATCGAGGCGGTGATGGTGGCCCGCCAGCGCAACCTCTCGGCCAGCCTGGTGCTCACCGCTGGACACGAGGAGTTGGTGGCTCGGCTCTGGCCTTGATGAGGCGGTGAGACCCTCTAGCGGGCTGGCACATCGTTGACCTTGCGGCGATCGCCAGCGCCAGCTGAGCGCCCAGGAGCTCCGCCGACTGCAAGTGTTTCACCCTGACTGGCGGCAAGCCGGAGTGAACTCTGCCCTGAGCGCTTTCCCCTCGATGAGTTGCTGCGCATCCGTGGCGCCTTCGGTCCTACTGGTGGAATGCGGCTTACCAGCAGCGGGCCCTCACCCTCCAGTGGCGGCCTGTTCCAGCGCAGCTGGGGGCTGCGCGGACCGTTTTGAGCGCCGCCATCCCGCGCTACGTCGCTGGTGTTCATCCTGTACCTCTCTTTAAGGGCGGGAGGACCAGACGATTCTGCGGTTCGTGCTGATGGCTGCTGCAGAGGCGACCGCCCGGCCCAACCAGCCCAGCGATCAGCAATCCCGTTCGCCTCACATCTGGAGTTGAGGTGCTCTGGGCGCCCGCCACCGCTTTCGGGCTACCTGACACCATCGCTGTCCTGCTCCACAGGCCTCTCCGCCCTGGAGCGCCAGAAGACTGCGCCAACGCGCGTGCTGATGAGGACGCCGCAAACGGCCGGCGTGCCTCCAGACCCTGCGGCGCAAGGTGCGGGGCCTTGCTTGCGATTCCCCCGAAGGGCTCCCAAGCTTGAATTGCGCGCCCACGCTTTGTCGCGCCTGCTGGAAGGCGGCCAGTTGGGCTTCCATCACGCGCCGCTCCGTGTGGAGGAGCTGCCCCGCTTTCCCGCGGGGCTCCAAGGACTTGGTCGATGCCTTTGGCCAGGGTGCCCTCTGGTCGAATCCCGTTATGGCGCGGTCTTGGCATCAAGCGGGACGCCGCTGCCTGCGCTGACCGTTGAACGTTGTGCTTGCAGCTTTGCCTGCCGTTTCAGTTCGCGCTTAGGTTCAACGCCTCCGCCTGGCCCGACCATCGGGCCCGCGCTCGGCCAGCGCCGCCGACTCGTCTGCTCCTGCTCGGTTTCAACAGCGGCGTCAGCCTCACGCCTCGCCGGCCACCACCGGAGCGCAGCCCAGCGCCAGCGCTCACGCCCGCGCCTCTCGCCATGCCACGCCTGGCGCTTGGAGCAACCTCGAGCTGGCGGACAAGATGCCGCAATTCGCCGGCGCACGTCCATCCCTTAGATGATCTGCGTCAGCTCGCGGTGATCGGCCTGCTCAAGCCGGGCCGCCGCTTTCGATTGGTACGGGTGGGCGCTCCGTTTTCGCCCTACGCCCGACTACGCCAACGGCGAGGATTACCCACTACCTGCGGGGACCACGGTCTTTGCCATCAGGTTGCCGCCGCTCTGGCGCGGGACCTCTGACGCCAGCGGGCGAAGCTGTGGCGGGAAGAACACCGCCGATGCGATTATTCGCAGCGGCTTGGGGATCACGGCGAGCGCTGGCGGGATTCAGGTGCTTGCTCGATCACTGTGATTGCGCTGCAGCCGGATAGTGAAGGGTTGGCTCTTGACTTGTGAACGACCTAGCTCAGATGCGTAAAAAGCAGAGCGCGCAGGGAGCGCCGCTTTTTTACGGGTTAGCTGGAGCGCTAGTTATGTTTCCTTCTTGGGATCAAGCAGATTACTCTTTACTCATAAATATTCTTAAGCTGGTAATCCACTCCGAACCGTCAACTTTTTCATCACAAAGTCTGAAATGGAAACCCGCTCTCGAACAGACGCTTGCACGGTATCAGAATCAAAATATATAGCTTATTGATTCATTCTTCATCATGCGTCTCCATAGCACTAAACATATTTCTCAATAGGTTGTTTGGATGTCATCCATTCGTTGTAGCTGCAATCAGGACAGATGAATAGATGATACTCTTGTTGCATCATCATACCATTTGAGAAATTACTAACCGACATCTACGCAGCGACGCGCAAGCGATCGGATTCTTACCATGCTGTAGTGCATCTGAATCGCGATCCAAAACGAGGCCACTAGGTGCCGTCAATCGATACCAGTTCAACACTCTTACAATTTTATTAACGCTTTTTTATCAATCATTCATCCACCAGTTGGCCATCAGTAAAGCCTGAGTCATTGAATTCAGACGCTCTTCAGAAAGAGCATTTAATTTCGTCGCATGACCTTCCCTGATTCTCTGCTCTTGGCTCTATCATCATCTTTTCTGTTAATAGCCGCCTAAGCCAATTAAAAATCCGATTGTTTAATCGAGTATTTGCCTAATATGGACACCGATTATATAAACTATTCAGGCAAAAATGTGATGATTACTTCACCTACCTCACTCACACGTGCGTGCTTCTTCCAAACTTCGTTGTACATCCAACAGCCTTTGTCATTCCTAATCCATATTTATTTAACATCTCCAATTTTGTAAATGTTGTTTTTTTCCTGAAATACTTCTCTTGTGAAACATTAACTTGGTTTATTGGATGGTTTCCGTGAACCACGCCGGACTGCTCATTCCTTTTCGAGACCACGCTCAGCTACACTCGGGGGCATTTAGTAAGAACCAGTCGCTTAAGCCTTTCAGATTTATCTTCCATAGCGTAGCATTGGTTTCTCGGGCCCGAGGACAATTGTTTCATCACGCTACACAATCTCTACCGGGGCTGCTGATCCCAAGGCGACCACGATTGGACATTGGGTATAGATCTGGTCGTTCTTCACATCTCGTGACTCAGGAGTTTCTTGTCTTGAGGTTGTGTCATGGATGCCTGCAGTGGTCGGGGGGAAACGGGTAAGCGCCACTTGAAGTCGATTGGAGAACGCCTTTGAGACACTTGTGGCGTTGGTCAGTCCATCCCCTGCTATTGGCCTGAGCGCCGATAGCAGACTCCTCAGGGCTCCTGTGGAGTTTCAGGCTGCTCTCTCCGCAGGCGCAGAACGGCATGGGAATCCCACTGCCGGAAGCGATCCGATTATCGCTGTCTTGGCAGTTGGACAGCACGGGCCGAGGCCGGACGGGATCAAATGTGCGCGCTCGGGCATTTGCGTATGGGACCGCGGCATGTACCTGCACTCGACGCCCCAGGGCCCTGGGCCACGGCCCGCCGAGCGTCGTCGAATCAAGCAACAGCGCGGGCCCGGATGATGCAGGGCCAGGCGATGCTGGCCGCTTCTCCCGTCATCGAGATCCGCAGTTTCAGGGCCCGGCTGGGATGGGTCAGCAATCTGAGCAGGCCAGGCCTCCAGTGCTGCGGTGATCGCGCGATTCTTCTTGCAGGGAAGCCTCCGGTGACCTCACTTCATCGGCCACACCTTTGGGATGGGAACCTCACGAACAGCTCCTCAGCCAGCCGATTCCCGTTTCACACGGGCGAGGCCGATAGAGGGCTGGCGTCACTGATGCGGACTCCAGCCAATTGCTCAAGGGTGTCAAGGTCGGCGTGGTGTTTCGGGCTTCGTCAGACGGATCACCGGGATCCCCAGCGCGAGGATGGGAGATGAAGGCGGAGGTAGTCCATCTCGGGCGACCCGGGCGCGCGAGCCAGGGGAGAGTCACCATCGCGGAACGCAGGCAGTGGCAGCGCGGCCGCACGCCGGTGCCTGCAGCAAGGACGCGCTGATCGAGGCCCATCATCACCGCATCGGATGGTTCCCTTGTTGGCACGACGACCATTGCCCTGCTTGACTGGCGAAGGCCATCTGGCGATTGTTCTTGAGGCCGCTGCGCTGACGGCTGCATGGCCATCCCTCCAGGGGATGATCTGATGGGATGAACTCTTAAGGGCGATTGAGAAAGGGAGCAGGAGGGCCCCCTTAGGCAATTAGCCCCCAGCAGCACCAAGCCTTGGGCTCCAGGAGTCCGCAGCCGATTCCGCAACAAGTGGGCTGCCGCTCTCTCAACGAGCAGCAGGGCCGCGTGCCTCCAAAGGCACTCCGCTGCTGGCCAGCCCTGGCGGGAGCATCCCTCCTTGTGGGGCGATGCGTGATTGGCTTCAGCTCGCCTACGACCTGTGGAACCTGCTGCAAGTTTCACCGGAAGGCGCCTGCGCCGCAGTGTCATATCTGCCCCAGGGCCACAAGGAGCCTTCCCTCTTCCTACGCAGCCGCATCGAAGCGGCCGGCCGAACCGGCTTCTTTTCCGCGATGCCCATCTGCGCACCTAGTGCCGGCATGCTTTCTCCTTTCCTTCACGCCCCGCGCACTGACCGAGCAGCTGCTCCGCGTGCTCGGTGATTTCCGATGGGCCACGGGCACCGACCTGTCGGTGTTCCTGTTCGTTGCGATCTGCTCGTGCTGCGCAAGATGCGGCTGTCTGTTGATGGTGCATGCCGCCCGGAGCCACCGCTGGCCTCGAGGGTCATCGCCTCGGTTGCATTCGCCGCTGGAGATCGGCGCCTCCTGCCCCGGCCTGCTGCTCGTCGCGTACGGACCTGCGGACTGGCACAGCCGATCCGCAGGCGGCCGCCACGGTCTCTGGTGGCGGGGGGGACCGGACCGCCGCCGGCTGTTGACGCCGGGCACCTGGGACCTGATCACGGGTGCATTTCGGTCGGCGCCGATGGCCGGGAGTTGCGGCAGCTGAGCTTTGCAATGGACCTATCACCGCTGACTGCTCACACCAGATGGCATGACCCAGGCGTCGTTCGCGCAGGCCCAGCCTCGTGAACCCGGTGGTTCAGGGCCCAAGCCCCTTGAGCACCGCCTTTTGCTTCAGCCCCAGCTTGCATCAGTTCCTTGCGCGTCTGTACGCGGCCGATGGTGCGTCCTTCGGCCATGGGATCTGCCGGACCTCGTTTCTGGGCCATCAGTACCTGACGCACTTACGCCTCCAGAGCGAGTCGGGACCTGCTTTCACGCTGCGCCCTGCCGGTGGCCGTGCGACAGCGGCCTGGTGGATCAGTCGGGGCAACGGCCGATGCCGATGGCGATGAGCGCCGCCGAACCGCTGGGTGCTCTCCACCAACAGCCTTATGGACTGCCGTGCCGGGCGCGGACTCGAGTGGAAGGAGTTCGCGCCCGCTCCCTGCGAGCACCGCGCTTACCTGCAGATTGCTGGATCAGGAACATGCGCCGCGATGCCGGCTCGTGCCCGCCGAGAAACATGGGAGCCGGCCGCAGTGAGAACAGGGTCAGCCTCACCGCGGGCAATCCTTTGCGCTCCTGCAGATTCGCGCTGACGCACAAGACCTCGCGTCTGTTCTCCACCCTGGCTGGCCACTGGTTGCGCTCTCACCGGTGATCCGCTGGAGCAGGAGTCCGGGGTGTCGTGACCGGCGCCGCTCACCCGCCAGCTCGGCCCCTGGCCCTCAGTTGGTCGAATGGCTTCACCCTGCATGAGCGCGGCGGTGATCAGCAGCGCTGAGCTACGCCACCACGCTCGCGCTCTCCAGCGCCCCAGCGTTGGGAAACCCCATGGCAGCAACGGCTGAATCCGATCGCCGGTACCCAGCCACCCAGCCATGAGCGATCCCACCACGAACCCTACGCTGGCTCCCACTGATCTTCGAAGCCATCCGCCGTGCCCTGCAGATGCCCTTGCAACGGCACAGCGTGCGCTGGCCATCAATGACGCCATGGCGCAGCTGGAGGCAGCTTACCCGATCACGATTCCCAGGCAAGGGGCGAGCCTCGATGCCATTGCCTTGATTGATGCCGCCCTGCTCGCTCCACCTCCCCCGCTTGACCCTGATGCGACCACCGCAGAACTGGCGGTGGTGACGAAGGTGTCGCGCAAGGGCGCTTGCCATTCCGATCCCCGAGCAACTGCCGACGAAAAAGTCGATAGTGATCGCGGTACGCCACCGATCTGACTCTGGAGGAAGTGAGTCACGGAATATCGAGATTCCCCAGCGCGATCAGGGCGGCTGCCGGCTTCTCGCTTGGCGCGGACACCAGCAGCGCCACGTCTTTCCACGCGCAGACGATTCTTCTGATCTGCCGAGTCTGCAGCAGTTGGCAGGGCCAACCCCCAGCCAAGTATTACCAGGCTGGATCCTGGCGCGCGGTTGTATGGGACCATGCTCCGCCTCGCCGTTTGGCAAGGTTGTCGCCAATGCCCGGCTGTGCTTCTTTTCAAACCCCATCACCCGGTTTCTAGGAGCCGGTGATCGTTGGCGCGCCATTTTGCTCGATGTGTTTCCATTGCCCAGCAGCGCCTGATCTCCAACAACACCAACGGCCCTGGTGTCGGACACCGGCGGACATCCTCTGCGGAGGGCTAATTCTGCCGGGGGCGGTGCTCGATGCGCTGCGCCCCTACGCCTGGGACTTCCTTTGATTGCAGCCAGCCCTGGCAGGGCAGCGGCCTGCGCGGCACCTACCAGCCGCACTGATCTCAACGATTCCGAATGCATCACGACGCCGCCCCCGGGGCCCACCACTGCTTTGCCCCCTTGTTGATGGCCTCTGCTGGCTGGCGTGATTCTCTCGGGCCTCCAGTCGCCCCGGCCTGCTGCCCCACAAAGCCGCGAGCTGAGCTGCTTTGGCCTTCTCTCTGCTTGCTGGTGGGCCAGGGGCCTATGCTCGGTAAGCATCGGCGCCTTGGTGCAGCCACAAGCTGGCGAGAAGGCTGGTGCTGCGCTCAAGCCCAACCGCGTGCTGGTGGTCAGCCCCCGGTGACACATGAGCGTGATTGCGGAGCGCTACGGCACCACCGTGCAGACCGTTGCGCAAGGAGAACCCTGAACTGCGGGCCAGCCTAACGAAACGATGCACCACCGTGGAAGGCGACACGCTCACTGCTGGCTTGGTCGTCATGCCCACGGTGGGAACACCCTGCGCAACCTCAACCAGCAACTGCTTTCGAGCTGATGGCACCTGGTGCGGTGGGAGGGGCGGGACCATTTTGCCGTTGCTCGCTGGCTCTATGACCAACCCCAGACCCACCCTGCGCGAGTACAACCTGCCCGGATCTTTGATTCGCTACCCGGCCGCTGAGCAGCTTGCCGCTGGGCCCTGGTGCGGAAACGTGCCGCGATCAGGCACCCAGCGTGAGCTGGACCCTGCCAGGATACTGTTCGGTGCCAGCGATCCGGCCCTCGGACCCTGCTGGTTCCCGCTGGCGAATGGATCCGTTACGAAACATGCGCCGGTGTCTCGGTGGACCGATGACCTCTGGATGTGGACCCGACACAGAGCAGGCCCACGCCCGATCCGCATCCCGATTCCCAATCCCGATCGACTCGCCGCTTGGTGTTTCTCTTCGATCCTCTTTTAAGCGCTGGCAATAGCAGGCAGAGCAGAGCCGGACGGGCTGCTCCCATTCAACCCACAAGGCCGCGATGGGTGGACATGACCTCCAATCCTTCTTGTGATCAACTCGCGGCAGCTCAGCAGTTGGCGCTACGTCTCCTTTTGATCAGCCGCAGCACCAGCCCAACCAGGGTTTGCCGGGCGACACTGGCCATGACCATGGCGAGCCGATACTCCCGACCTGGGAGGATGGACACCGCTCGACGAGGAGCAGGACGACGAGCGAACCCCTCGATTTGACTTGCTGCGATTGAAGCCAGAGCCCGAGCCGCTTTCCCCGCGGCGGCAGCAGATCAGCGAGGCCCTCAAGGCTGAGCGCGTAAGACCAAACAACCTGGAGCGCGAATCTGGCGCACCTTGAAGCGCCAGGTCTCTCCAGCTTCCCAAGATCATCCCGATGAGTACGGAGGCGGCTGCAGAAGGAGGCCGAGCGGCAGAGAACAGCTGAAGGGAGATTTGCACCCGCGGCGCCAACTGGAAGCACTTGCCTGCCCGCAAGAGTGTGAAGCTGGTAGGCCAAAGAGCGTGATGAGGCCCTTCAAGCGTGGATGGAACTGACGCAAGGATCGGCTGCTGGGAGCGTTGTTCATTGATGCCAACGGGGCGTACCGAGTGGCAGCAACCGTGGCAGCTGTCTCTTGAGATTCTCGCTCTCAGGATTGGCGCTAGAGTTTAGGCTCACAAAAGATTGCCAATGGCCGGACATTCTCGAGCCGATCGCAGCAAGAAGGCAGCACGGATCCTTTGGCGATGACGGCACCCTCGCTGCTTCTGAGACACGTGGAGTTCGTTGCGCACGCACCCGAGTGCTCGGTTTTCTCTTCAGCAGCGCCGGCAGCCTTGGCCCGGAACACGGGGTGATCGCTGAGTTCGATGGCAATGGCAAGAACGACCAACCTCCAGAGCAATTTGAACCACTCAGAGCTGACCGGCCAGCTTATGGGAACCCAAGCAGCCGGGGCCAAGGCGCTGATTCCAAGCTGCGTGGCTACTGATCTGGACAAGGCAACGACTGAATCTGCTGGCCCGAGCACATCTGTGCCGGGCTTTGTTTTTGGAGAAGATACGGGCAAGGAAGCCGGTGTGGTTCTACGTATTAGCTGTTGAACGGCGCCGTCGTCTTTGCTTTTGTGAATTGAATTGATATTTTTCGAGGGGGGGGAAAACCCCCCCCCAAAAAAAATTCCCCCCAAAAACGGCCCGGGGGGGAACGGGGGGGGTGCAAGATAAGCAGAGGTGTACGAAATAAACAACCAAGATCCAAAAAAGGGGTAAAACTATCCCTAGAAACTGAGAAACGCGCGGGACATTGCATACCGGAAATGTTCCGCAAATCTGGAAACCAAAACACGCACAGGGAGATCACACGAAACAGCGGTAACGAAGCCCGAGCAAGGCGCGAGAGGAGAGAGAAGCTGTGGTGATGCCGGCTGCTGCGCTTTTGGATGATTTGCGGCACAGGCGCGACGACAGTGGAATGCGTAGTTGGAGCGAGCGGGATGGAGGCGGACCTGACAGCCGCCGTCCAGAGCACGAGCGCAGCGCAAGCGGCGACGAATGTCCTGATGGCCATTCTGGCGGCTTCTACGATGCCATCTTGCAGGCGTTTTGGGGCCTTGAGCCGCCCTGGCGGTGCTTTACACGACCCAGGAGAGCGGGAGTATTCCTTGATCGGGCTCCTCGCTGCTCGCTTTGTGGCTGGAGATCGCGCCAGCAAACCGGTGGCGATGGGTTTGTGGCTTCAACCCAGCGACCGGCTTTGACTTCCTCCTTGCCAGGCCTCGATGGTGGCCATGAGCTGTGGATTGGGGCCGGTGCAGCCGTGCCGGACGCGACAGCGGAGAAGACTGGCCATTGCAAGCCAATGGAATTGCCGCTGCGCGAGAGCGAAACCGGCGCGATAGGCGATGGAGCAGCAGAGGGGAAGAGTGTGGCGAGGCTGTGGCCAGCACGGGGACGCAGCAGGGACTCGGTTGGTATGCTTGCATCGCAGAAGAGGCGAAGAAAACCAGCCCCCACGCCACGCGGTTCAGGCCGGAAGATGGGCTAAGAGGCGCGAAAGCCGCTTGGTAGGCCCCTTGACGCGGCCGGCGGCGCCAGCCGAGAACCGCAGCATTCGGCTTGCTGGCAGCCCAGGGCACGTATGGGTTGCGTTTCGCCCGTTACCGATGCGCACGACCTCTGAGTCGCGGCCGGTGCTGGGGCCCGAGATCTTGGCTGATGTTGCTACTGCGCGGCTAAGGCCGGCGTTTTCGTCGTAGGCGCCGCTATTAGCTGTGTGCAGCACCATAAAGCCTACACGTTTGGTCGCTTCAGCTCTTGTGGCGAGCAGAGCAGAGAAAAGGGCCCGGCCCGCAGCGGGCCGGAGGGCTCGATCCGAGACGGTGCAGCCCTTGGTGCCTGCAAGGAACGGGCGATGGAAGGCCTTCTCGGCATTGGGCACGAAGCGCATCTTCTTGGGACGGGCTTGCCGGCGCTTCCCGAAGAATGTGGCTCAAAGCTGTGAGGCGCTCCCTGATCCCTTCGGATAAAGTTGACGATGACCGCGCGGATTCGCCAGCGGGGGTGCTTGCAGTAGGCCATGGCCAATACGGTTGAGGAACCGATCATCGCACGGGCTCGCGCAGGGGAAGGCAGGGGGCCGCGTTAGCGGCTTGCGCAGAACCTTGCCCGAACTGAGCGGCACAGTGCAAGCATTCCGGGTTTCTTGTCGGGCGTGGCTAGCCGCAACGCCAGCTCTTGCTTGCCTACGTTTGAGTTGCGCCGGCTAAGTTGTCAGCCTCGATGAATATTTAGGGCACCACCGGACCTCACGCCAACCCCTGATTCTTGGCCGCACATATGGAGCTAGTGCGGGGACAAGCAGAAAACATTGGCCAATATTTTGGCACCCTGAAGTGGATACGCTTCAAGAAGTTCCGGCCAAATTTTCCTGAAAGATCTTTCAAATATAAACTCGACCAGCAAGGTAAGGGCAGAGCCACCAAAGCCGATTAGCGTAACTTACGGCTTGGCGCTCGTTCCTAACCACGACTCGCATTTAAACGTAACGTGTTACAAAGAAGTTCCGACAAGCAAAAATGCCAACTAAATTGATTTTATCCGGACGGATTTTGCCAATCGCTGGAATAAAATGACGGACTTCTTCTGAGACGCACCATTTGCGGATTGGCAGGCACCCAAGGATGCCAGCCACATGCGAATGCCATTAAAAAGTGATCGCAAGAAAGCCATAAGGTCTCTCCTGTGGCGCCCAAACTCTTTTGCCCTTCGGGTGGCCAGGCAGAGAGCTAGGGCGGAGAGCAGATTTGCTTTGAGGTTTTGGGGGCTTGTTCCACTCGAGGCTTGGTTTTAGATGCCCACTGCCATTCCAATCAAAGTTATGGACTCAGGCCACAGTTATTTACAAGAAAGAAACTCCAGGTGTTTGCCTTTTTTGCGCCCACCCCCAAAGGGGGGGATCTCCTTAACTTCTTTTTGGT
>Ga0163217_1021827_pt1 | contig 12492 bp, 15 predicted proteins | sample SynspAceP_FD_185933 | JGI IMG/M metagenome (GOLD analysis project Ga0163217, IMG submission 185933) | Saline lake microbial communities from Ace Lake in Antarctica - Synechococcus sp. Ace-P (PacBio error correction) | ecosystem: Environmental > Aquatic > Non-marine Saline and Alkaline > Saline ... | reverse complement strand
GACTTCCAAGGTAGTCCGCTTTACTGGGTCACATCCCTACATTTCCGTTTTTCGAAGGGGGTGCCGGCGCCTGACCAAGCGCTTTCCTGTTTCAAAGACCTTGACGCCAGCCAGACCGGCATGCCGGCTACCAGGCGTTCACCTATCAAAAGCCTTCCGCAACCTCTACACAAGCCTGCGCTTCATTGAACCAGCCGAGCCGAACAGTGAAATCGGTATGGGCCGTGAGCAGTTCGGTTGCCCTCGGAGGCAATTTAGTTTTGCGGATTGTAGCTGCTGGCCAAAACCTGACGTGAACCGGCGGCAAGCGGGTGCCTGCCTGGATTCTCGGGATGCGAACTACGCCAACCCCAGTGCCATTCACTATCTCTATTAACCAAACTTTTGACCCGCCTCTTTCCAACCTGCTACGGACCAGGGCACTACTGGCGCTCCATGCGTGCAGGACCGTCCCCAGAACATCCCAGTTTGCAGCGGTGATCACTGCCCGGCCGGGCGCGCTGCCGGATCCACCGCGCTGTTGATCTCCTGAGCGAAATGGGCCATCTGGTCAAGGAGATTTGCGACACCGACGCCTTCGATCCTGATTCCTGTACGACACCCCACCAGCCCTGGGATTTGGCCGATGCCTCCCTGCTGCCCGAAACCTCGACGGCATTCACTCATTTAGGTGGTGGGCCTGAACCAAGGTGGAACCGCCAGCCTCCGCGGCTCAGGCGCGATGGAGCGCATTCAAAGTCCGCCCCGTGCCCCGCCTTCTGGCGTGACGCGGGTGACCAATTTCGCGGATCGCCACGGGAGATCGCCACCAACATTTTACGCCCTACTCAGTGTATGGACATAATATACCAGTGAGGGAGCCTCAAGGACTTGATCCAAAGCACCGCGTTCAATTACTATTTCCGATATCCAATTTCTGACCAAGCCCCTCACCCAAGGGGGCTGGCTTCCTTGGCTCAATCGCAATAATCTCAAGCGCTCGCGGGAAGAGCAAAGGGGGCTGTTGCGAGCGCGAGCGCGGATGGCATCATTAATAAGCCAAATCTCTGCACCGTGACCACTTCGCGACTGTCCAGACCTGAAATGAAGGCTCAAACGGCTCAAGTGCCTATAGTAATATCTATCATAGATCAGTCAGTTCGCCAACGCTCTTACATCTGCGCTTACTCTTGGCCTCCGTGGATTGGCTTCGGCTTGTGGCGCCCATAATTTCCGTGCTAATGCGCTTACGGCCTGGTACTGCTCTAAGCAGAGGTCGGTTCATATCTTACAATCATTGTGTCTTGGCTGCCATCGATACATTACACGAATGGAGTGAAACCTTACAACTGTTGTGGGCATAATATACAAAACTCGCTCTTTCTTGCGACCTCGCGTTGTTAGGCGGCACCAATATAGTCTATCTATGCGGTATTGGCTGCTTGCTGTAGGTCAGTGAGTACAACTGCCTTTTTGCTCCTCTGCATTGGCTGCGACCTTTGTCTCCCGACCTCCTGCTGAAATCACAGCTTTCGCTAATCAATTTCCCTGCCCCTTGCCAAGGGAAGGGTGCTCACGTATTTCACCTGTATGCTATCCAATTAGATATATAGGCATCACGCAGGTTCTCCTCAGATTACATGTAATGGAGTACCCAGCTCTTCTACATCTTGTATTGATGTTTTCAGGAGTGATGGGAGTAGCCAATAGTCCTGGCAATGACGAAAATGCAAGACTGTGTAGAACTGTGCGTGCTCTTAGAAATGTCTTGCTGAAGCTGCTGGCAATTCGGGTCAATGGTCTTGCCCGCCTATTGAGGAGGTAGATGCTCTTCTTACATTATTTTTCAAGATAATCCCGCTCCACTCAGATGGCTTGTTTGCAGTTCAGCATATATACTCTATTGCTGATTTCGATGTGCTAGTTTCGCGGAACAAGGATCCGTGACAGAAGTTTGTTCCCTCCTCCATATCTCTTGCTGATATAGCCAGTTGCACCATTTTATATAATACTTGCTAAGCTCAGACGACGATATCTATCTCTTACTCCTAGGCCAGCAAAAGCTCTTACAAGAGAGAGCTGGTTCCTGACCGTTTTAAAAGCGGATTATAGTTTATAATAATATACATACCTATCTTCCGTGGTAGACTTTCCGGCAATGGTTAAAGTCATTTGAGCCTTCTAATGACAACGGGCTGGCCCGATAATTTTCCTGTTTCCATTGGGCTTGATTACCTCCTCTCTTCGATTTGGATTCCTCTTTCTGTGCCAGATGAGCGGAGGCTTCTAGTGGTATTGAGTTTAAGAGCTAAAGCAAGTGAAAGCTGCTTGATTCCAGGGCGTTCTAGGTGTTTAAGTACAGCGCTGGTTGTTGTGAAGGCCTCTACTCCGACCCCGAAAGTCACAAGCAGAAATGTGGCGCCACGGAGAAGCTGTGCATAGGTGAACTGACAATTTCAGTGTGATCAAAAAGTGCGGGAAATAGCTACCTAGCGGAGTCTTGATCAGATATAGATGAAAAAAACAACAACCCTCCGCTCTGATCCTGTGGCTCTGCACGATATCGTCTTTCTGCCTTCTGTCGCCTAGTGTTGCCAGCTCCCCATTTTTCAAACAGCGCATGCAGCGTGGGCGCTCACAGCCATCGACCCGCCACCAGCGAACTGCGCGAGCAAGGAGCCGCTCATGGGGCTCTGGACACTCGACCCACTTAACCTCGCTTCTCCTGCCAGCGCTGGAAAAAAGGTCGCCACCCATACATCCTACACCAACGGCCCAGCCCACAGGAGATTTGGGACCTGGCGCCGGCCTTGCGTGCGCTTACCGCTCGCCAACACTTCGGGCGCCTCTGAGTTGCCAGTGGACAAAGCCCTTCCTCCTTGCCACCGATCCGGAATCCGTCCTCGCCATTCGGCTTGTTCTGGCGGCCACGCTGGAGGCGCTTAGCCCCTTCCCCGAACCGGGGTGCGAGCCGGGCGCCTTGATGCTGATGCGCCCTTGATTCCGCGCCCTGTTCGTGATTCAGCTTCTGGCTGCCCCTTCGCCCCTCCTGCCTCTCTGGAGCTGAATCAAAGCGCCGTCTCGCCGCATGGTTGCGCCAGCAATTCTGTTCCGATCTGCCCTGGCGGTGGCACATCCCGGCATCGCCCCGTCGCTGCCGGGATCCGTAACCAAGAACCAGTCACTAGGAAACCCAGCAGGGCCTCCCCCTCACTAGGGGCTCGAGCCGCGTCCCTGCTCCCGGTATGTTGAGTTCGCGCGTGCGCGGCAACGCCTCCCCGCACACGTGAACCAGAGCAGCTATAGAGAGCGCGTACGGTCATGCTCACGCGATCACTCTGTCCGAGGGCCCCTTTTCTGACACACAGGCGCCTCCGCACACGTCGAACACGCGTGGTATCAGGCGGTCGCCTGACTGTTGGAGAAGGGCTGGGCGGACCGCCCCATGTTGGAGTCAGCGGCATACACGCTCAGACCCACAACCACGCTTCACAACGGCTTCTTCCTCTGTCGCCAGCCAAGCAGCCGGGGGGACCCACTTCACTCCAACTGACTTGTCGGTGATAAGCCAAGCGGGGCGGCGCCGCGAGACTTAACCACGGCGCAGCCCGTCCATGTCCGTGCTCCAAGCGGAGATACATATGCTCGCAAGAACCGCAATCCTGCCGAACGCACCCTTCCGCTCGCAGTACGCGCGTTCGCCCCATCTGAAGCGCTCCAGTTCCGTTATCCAGGCTGATCCTGGGCAGAGCAAATGTCCTGCTAGTCCCCGATCAGCCGAAGTCCCCCAGCAGTTCAAGGTAGGAGCTGTCCTTGTTACCTGTGTTCAAGGCTGCACGCTTATGGCCATATGCCCGCGCAGAGAGACTCGGCGCGATTGGCCGCTTATTCGAGCTGGCCTCTGGCACAGGTGGCCAGATACTACGTAGTCTCTTGCAGGCCCATCTTGCTTACTGTTGGACAGCAGGGCGGGCTTGGCATCCAGCTGCTGTGGCAGCGTGGATCTTAAGTTTCGGCGTGCGCGTGTCGCGCAGCGGCTCGCTGCGTTGAGTCTCTCGTCCAGGCTCCGTGAGCTCAAAGCAGAAGCGTGAGCATTGCACCCACACGCGTAGCGCGGGTGTTCGGGCGCGTCCTCACGCCGCGCCCACGGCAGGCTGTTGTGGGCGTGGCTACATTCCTACTGTCTGACGGTGGGCGCTCTAGCGAGCCCCCACCATCCTGCAGTCCACGGGGCCCGCTGCCTAGACACGCTGCGACCGCTAGCGATCAATGCGCTGCATCCGTCCATTGCGCTATGCGTGCTGCTGGCTGGCTCTGGCCTATCTGGGAAACCCCCAGGACCGTGCAAGCGGCCGAGGCCTGACATGCAGCAGTCTGCCACGTTCCATTCCCAGCCGTAAATCTGGCCGGGGTGGCCGTGGGGATTGATGGGCAGTCTTGACCGCGCTCAGCCCTTCTAATCCGAGCGACCATCTCCCGGCCCGGATCTCTCCCGAAAGCTGCACTTCTTGGCGGTCCACCGCGTGCCTCGCCTCCAGTTGCCCTCCTATACGACGCGCCTTCCAGCATATTGGCCACGGTGCCCACACCGGGCGAAAATGGAGGGTGCCGCCTCTGACCAGTGTCTCCTGTCTGGGAGTGGACCCCAGTGGCTGGTAGTGATCCGATGACCTGCGCCCTCGCGGACGCTTGTGCATCCGCCACTGCTTCAGGTCTTACTCCTGTTTCGCCTTGCCATGCCTCATGCCATAAGGGTCTGCCGGGTCATCTTAGCGTCACCACAGCGAGACTCACCGAAGGCCGTCGTACGACACACCACTTTCTACACGCGGCGTGGTCCGATCGAGGAGATCGTGCCCTCCTCCTCCGGCACCGGCGAATCGCATCGCCCGGCCATATCCGATGCTCGTGCGAATATCGCTTCCGTCGCAGCGTGGTCCGTCTGACTCCGTAGTCCCGCGTGGACTCTTGGCTCGGTGCTACCGAGAGCCTGACGCACAGAGGCGTCTCCGAATCCACTCGTGTTACTGACTCATGCACGCTCATGGAGTACTCGTGCGTTCGCACTGCAGCGCCGCCGCTGCTAGCCGTAGAGTGCATCGGCCAGACCCTATGGTAGCCGAAAGCTCGGTGCACGCTCAGCGACGCCACAGGCCTCAAGGCGAGGCGCGAGATGTCACCGCTCGCGAGGATCTGATATGCCCAGCCCCTCCGCTGAACCAGGGCGTCTCCTGCTCCCGATTACGTCGATCGCGAATTGCTGATTAGCCGTCTGCCGTAGGCTGGCGAGTGGCGGGGCCCTCCGTCCACAGGCTCGGGAAGTCCCTCTCCGCAACTCTGAGCCGTCTCTCTCCGTCTCAGCATCGAGCGCTCGCGGCTTGTTCCCAAGCCGCCCAGAGAGCACGAACGCCTTATCAAGAGCGACGGCGGAGACAGACATGGCGCTCCCGTCCATTGTGAAAGTGCCCGATTGCCGGATCAACAACAGAAACGCCATGTGCGTCCCTGTGTGCCCCTGATCGCCGCCGAGAAGCAGAGAATCTGCGGTCCTCCGTCGGCGCGCGTGCACCCCGACCATCCAGGTGGCGAGCGTGAGCGCGCGCCCGAAGAAGTATGCGCGGGAGCAGTCTGTCCGATCGGTCGAATCGCTTCATCCTGATTCCACCGGACAAAGCCGTGCGCCCCACCATTCGTGATCGGGCCGGCCAGCAAGCGCGCCTGTGAACTGCTGGTTCCAGGCTGGCCGCCCGGCCAGGACTCACCCGCCCACCCCGGACGCCGGGTTCCCGGAGACTGCTCCCGATGGTTCGCTTCCGAGCAATCGTGCTCGGGTCTTCCGGTTCGGTGGTGCCTTGGTATCGTGAGGCAGATTCAACGCCAGCGGACAGGGCCCGATCCACCCGTGAACCCACCCCGGGAGATTCAACCCCCCCCGCTAAACTACATGACCATTCGGAGGCGGCCCAGCGGGCTGCTGCAGGCCGCCGGCTCGCCCAGGGCGGTGCGGGAGGTGCTTCCTCATCGACATTGGCCGAACCCGTTGCGCTCCGTTACTCCGCGGCCCCGCGCCCAGATGGTTACCCGGCTCTCCCGCGTACCTATAGTTGGGCGGACCCCTACCCCGCCGACCTCCGTACGCCGAAACCCAAATCCGGACCCGCGCCGCGGGCACCAAATCCCCCCCCGACCCCAGGGGTCACCCCGGCCCCTACCGACCTCGGCGCGGTGGTGAGTCCAGGCCGGACTCCGCTTTCGGAGGCGGGGCTCGCCACACAGTGCTTGTTGTGCCGCCTCACAAGCCCAAGCAGCGCCGCAAAACGGCCTTGCCCGAATGCCCTGTCGAAAGGTGGGATCGAGCGGGTGAGAGAGAGAGTCCCGCCCCGCTGTGATCGGCTTCACCGCGCAACAGTTGATCGTGCCCATGCCAAACAGCCCCGCGCCACTCTATCGCACACCGGAATCGGTTGAAGGCCCCCTCACCATTCCTCACCAGAGCGGGGAGATGGCGAGCAACCCTGAAAGCCAGGCACTTAGGAGATGTAGCCACCCGCGTGACTCGGGCGAATCCGGTTCTTGATCACTATGCAGCGTCGGCTACCGCGTGTTTCCTCGGCCTTGGATCTGCCAATACGTCTGCCGCCTGGGGGGAGCACACGCAGGCACCACCCCGGACGAACACTCCCGCTTTCATGTAACAGCGCGCCGGGCGAATCATGTACGGGCGCATCTTGACCCAGAGCTCCAGGCGACGGAGGACACAACCTCCTCCGCCCTATTTCGGCGTCCTTAGACAGCTAGCCTTGATGCTATCTGAGCCACGTGACTATCCGCTTCCGCTCGAAGATCGTCTGGACCCATGCAGGACGCCAAAGAAATGCGATGCTCACGACGACTGGTGAGACGCGTGCGGCCTGCTATGGTCTCGGGGTCCCAGCGCACCCCAACTGCGTTCTACACGCCGCGCGTGGCAAAACCTCGCCACCGTGAGTAACGGTGGATTACCGGAAGTTGAGGAAAGTGCCCCGAGCGCCGACTGAGACGCCGCTGCAAGTAGCCAGCTCCAACCACAGCCCCAGTCATGGATGGAGGCTGCTCCTGGCAGCTGCCTCACGGCACGACCGGCCAGGCATCGAAGCGCGCTGGAACTGGAGCCCCGGCACTGGAGAGCTAAGTGTTTCTACTGGATACGCCGTTGGTCATCTGCAGAAACTGCGCAGGCGTGGCGCGGAATCCATGGCGACGTTCGGTGGGCCTGGTTCATAGTGAGCCAGAAATTCCGTGATCTTCTATCTAAGTGTGATCAGTCTTTGGACGAGACTCGAAGCGGCCGCATCGTGATTAAGCAGAAGGTGAAATGCCGTATTCGCAGCGTCGCAGGGCTGGCATTGGAGGGATTGCTGTTTTGTGTATGGCCAGAATCCTTCCTGTCGATGTTTGCCATCGCCAGGACGCTGGGGCCAGCTTTCAGCGGAGATCGGCCATGACGGCGACTGACCTGATTGAATCGCAAGCCACCTGGCACAATGGGAGCCACGGATTGCACGGTGGTGGACACGGCAACGTTCGCCATTTCATCCCCACAGGGTGCAGGTGCTGAATCCCTTCAGCCCAGAATCCCCGCCAACCGTTTTCCACCGCTGCGCCCAGAGTGAACGATGGCCCCTGCTGTGCAAGGCTCTCCTGCTCTATCTGAGGTCGATGTCCTAGGGGCACTCAGGCGCATTCCTGAGACGGCCTGAGGACTTGGAGCGAAAAGCTCAGCCAGGCAAGCACACAGCCTCATCGGCCGGCCCATCTCCAACATGCGCATCTCCGCCTTGCTTGAACCGCCGCTTGAGAAAACGGCCACCGCCAGCGTGCCGACTCGAGTCGCCACACCCCAGGCCAGCACCACGGCCGCCGCAGCCGACCCAGCACCCCCGCCCCCGCCAGCAGCGCCGCCACCGAATCAGCGCGGTTGCCACCAGGTAGACAGGCAACACCCGACGAGTGCGACCAGCCGGCCTGCTGCAGGCGCTGCGTCAGAGGTGCAAGCCGATGGGCCTGGAACACCGGCTGGCCGGCCATCAGCCGCTCGCCAGTACGCAGATCAGCGGCGGCATCGGCAGCAACGGGCACGGCCACCCAGGCAGAGCAACCGCCAGGCCATTCGGACCAACCGCCCGGGAGCCTGCAGCACCACCCCGGCGAACACCGCACCAGAAGGTGCTGCCCACATCGCCCGATGAACAGCGCGCCGCGGCTTCCAGTTCGCGGATCAGCCGAAAGCACCAGCAGGGCGCCCACCAAGGGGCCAGAGCGCAGGGACGCTCCGGAGTGATCGCGGCTTACGGCGAACACCTACGGCGAGCAACCGGCCACCAAGGCCATCGAGGGCCATCCCATTGAAATGGCAAGGAAATGTTGCATCCCTATGCCGTGATCGCCACTAAGGCAACGGCCAGCAGCCAGTTGGCGCAATCGGTGACGGCCCGACGGCCAAACACCTAAGGCTGATGGCCGGTGGCCAAGCTGAGCTCCGTAGCGCAGGGCCGCCGGCAGATTCCAGCGACATCAAGGAGGCCCCCACCAGCGCCCATTGGGCGCGCAGCCAGGCAGGCGGTAACCAAACGGGAAAGCGCCCCAGAGGCAGTCTCGACTCAACACGAAGCCCACCCCACCGCGCACGCAGGCGGTGGGCAGGCGGTGCGGCGCTTGCGGGCATTGGACTGATCGAACGCAGGGCCCGGCGCAGCAGGTGGCAGCAGCGACCAGCCAAGCAGCAGCCAGCAGCTCCAGCTGCCGCCAGACCGGCACGCTTTATCCAGCCGACGGCTCAGAGGGGCAGTGCTCATGGACTGGGCGCGGGCTTGCACCTGGAAACGGCTTGGGGGCGAAACCGCCACGAAGCAGATCCAGCAACCAAGAAAACCCCGCGCCAGATCCCCGCGCTCAAGCGCAACACCAGCCTCGGAAAGTTTTCGGCGACACCGCAGCAGCGGGTGACGCCAGCCCACTGAAAAAAAACCGGTGGGCAGGTGAGCAGCGGCAGCGGGCCGCGGCGCGGATCGCCGCCGCGGATCCGCAGCCAGCAGCGGCGCTGATAGCTGAGGTTTTCGTCTCGGGCGACCCAAGCCGGCTAGCACCGGCTGGGATTCACTCAGGGGCGATTCCTTCGTCGGTGCTCGGCCATCCTCTCAGACGCCCCCTGTTGAAGAGCCCACCGCAGCAGCATCGAGGCGGACGGCAATCGGCTGCGCAGGCCCGGTGCTGGGCTGCGAAGGGGGAGAACAAAACAGCAAAGGGGGGGGGTCGGGGGCAGCCGCGCGCAACCAACGCTTCGCACGCCGCTTACCCACATTGCTCGGTCGGCGTGATGGGCGCTGCGGCCGTGAATCAGTGAGCCGGAGTAGGGGCGCTCTCAGATCCGGGCGGGTAACGCCCCCAGCTCTCGCAGGTCTCCAGGAAGCAGGTCTGGGAGTGAGCCAAGAACGCTGCCGCCAAATAGCCTCGTCGATCGAAAGCGGTCTGCGGCGAAAGCGGCTTGGTGATTCCACGCCCTCGACGACGAAGCAACGCCACCACTCCCCTCATGCTCTGCGAGTGCTTCAGGCTTGTGGCGGCCATCGCAGCCAGAAGGCGCCAGCAGCCATGAGTGGTGGGCGGAAGCGATCCACGATTCTGGGAGCCCCGGGGGCAGTGCAGCGGCGGCGGCCTGGGCAAAGCCCTTGCCCCGAGAGATCGCTATGAGATTCGCCCGAACCAGTGGTAGCCAGCACAGCCTCGGCCACCACACTTAGTGGGCGGTGTCTACGCCCAAGCGCCAACGCCAGGAGGTGCCCGCCACATGCAAAGCAGCTTGATCAATGCCTCCAGCGCAGAGCGCTGTTGGCACCGAAGATCACCAGGTTGGCGCACCCGCTCACCGACAACCCCTGCGGGCAGGGGAAGCTGGCCCAGGGCAGGGATCGACCGTGACCAGGGTGAGGAACCATCGAGTTCCGCCTTGAGCGGCAATGCAGGCCGAGTCGAAGCAGGGATCACGGTGAGCCAGGCGTTAGCTGCCGCGGCCCGCAGGCCCATGGCGCCCAGGTTTCACCGGCCAGAGCCACGAAGCCCTGAGGCTTCCAGCAGCGATCCACATCCCTCCTGCCAAGCAGGAATGGTCGGCCGGAGGGCAACCGGCTCTCCCAGAGCCAGGTGCTTTGGTGGCATACTCCCAGGCCCGACTGCCGCCGACTGACGAAGACCTCCGTGGATCGACGAGAGCAGCCAAGCACCTCCGGAAACGTTCGTTCCGGCTCGGCCCCAACACCAGAGAAGCGCGTGCGTGCCCGTAATTCGAAGCAATAGGCTGCATCAGGGAGAAGCAAGGAGCTCTCGAAAGCGTGTGCGAGCCTCTCCTCAGTGAGCGGAAACAAGGGGGAGGGGGGGTGGCGCAGCAACAACCTCCAGCCCGGGATAGGTGTACGGCGCGCCCTTCAACACCACTGGGCCATGCCGCCCTTGGGCTGGGGACTCCACCAGGTCCAAGTCTCCTGGCCCCGAGGCAGACGCCTACCCTTGGCGATCCACAAGTGCCTCGCCGGCATGGGCGCATCGTGATCAGACGCGAGGAAGTGGGTCTTCGCGCCTTCTGTGCACGGTTCACATGCGCTCTTCGCTTCCAAGCCGGTGACTCGTCTCAAGTTGCCATTTGGATTCGAAGGCAGACACCTCCTTGAAATCAGGTTAGTCGCGACCCCTGGCCAGATCGTGTTTCACTCCAAAGGCCAGGCGCATTCGGCTCCACGGCCATGAGGTCATGGCCGGAAGCGGCGGCCTGCCATTCCCCAGCCGGTGGCTCTCGCGCCTCAGAAATGCGCGGAGTTGGTCGCGCTAGGCGCCGCAAGCGGGTGTTTCGGCCATTCGTCAGATGGGTCACCCCCAAGACCACTCACGCGGATTCCTTTGGCGCCGAGCACCGATTTCAGCGATGTCTCGGGCCCTGGGGGAGATTGGGGTCTGATCGGGTCACCCAGGGTGACCTGTGGCCACCGGTCAGGCTGCCCGCTTTTGGGGCTGCCGATCCAGTCGGCCAGGGCAGGTGAGCTGCCCCCACCGTGTCGCCACCCTCCTGCCGACGCTCCGTGAGGCGGTCGTCGGGTGACCACCCTGCCACAGCGCCCCCGGCATCGGGCACATGTGGCCGGTATGCCTGCGCCCAGCTCCCAGGGACAATCTGCGGTTCTGCGCCGGGGCCCAAGTGTTCCGCCTCTGCAGGCTGAGGCGAAACGCCCTGATCGATCTAAACGCTGCTCCGCGCCAAGCCGGGCACCTGACTGCAAGGCCGCGAGATGGCAAGCGGCCGAGCTGCTCAGTGGAGGTGCGGCCGCCAGGGCCCGATCCTGCAAGTCGACCGCGAGCGCGAGCCCATCGCTCCGCTCCGGCCGAAGCCGCTCGGCCACGAAAGCGAAAGTTGGCTGCCAAGCCCGAGCCCATGGGTGCCAGCCTCCACCGCATATGGCGCGCCACTTGACATATCGCCTAGGCTCCCCAAAAACCAGCTGGGGGGAGGGGGACCACCTGGAGAGTTTCATGCGGGGCGTTTACGGCGCCAGCTCAACTGCCAGATACGCTGTTCATTTTTTCTCTCTCAGGTATCTACTTGGCGTTGGTCTACTTTTTTGTTTCGGCTTTATTTATGTTTCTCCCGGTTTTGGCTTGAGCTCTCTCGTGTGGGGTGAGCAGAGTGCCAAAAATACTTAGCGGCCGTTTGCGTCCAGCCGACACCGTATCGCAACAGAATACGCTCAGGGTGCGAAGGGTCACTGGCAAGAAGACAAGCAAACCAAAGGCGCGCTGTAGGCGCGACCGCACCGTCTTGGGAGGCGCCTGCGAGATGCTCGAACGACCCGCTGACGACCTCCACTCTCAAGCGCCCATCGCTGGATCGAGGTTCAAGTATCAAGCGTCTGTCCACCCCGCGAGGTTGCGGGATCCGTCGGCAGCGAGCTGCGAAAGACGAGTAGTCGGATGAGTCTGCTGGAGAGAAGCCGAAAGCCTGGGGGCCCGACGCGGGTAACACGGCGACAGGGCGGTTGAGCGGGCCGCCTGGCATCCGATTCAAGGTATCAAGGTGGGCCCACCCTTCTTGGAACCACTTCGGGGGTGCGTACGACCCCCAGAGAAAACAAGGGGAACGCCTGCGCGGATAGGTTCGCGCGGCGCAGAACGAAAAAAGGCTCTGCGAGCGGTAGGCACCACGGGTCCCTGGCATGAGGAAGCCCACACCTCTCACCATTTCTCAACAGGGCCCCGGCCCCTGAGCAGATAACGGAGCAAAGATACATACAGCGTAGCGCAGCCTGTGTGCACGTCCCCAAGACTACGTATTCTATTTGCTTATTGCCCATGGGGCTCGCTCCAACCAACATTCTCAGGTGCTGTGTGCCCGAAAGGTTTTCCATTCGAGAGGGGAAACTCTCTCGCTTTCTTTATCACCGCACAACGGAGGCGCGTGAACTACCACATAATTCACCGCAAACGGTCTCA
>Ga0163217_1035229_pt1 | contig 12494 bp, 27 predicted proteins | sample SynspAceP_FD_185933 | JGI IMG/M metagenome (GOLD analysis project Ga0163217, IMG submission 185933) | Saline lake microbial communities from Ace Lake in Antarctica - Synechococcus sp. Ace-P (PacBio error correction) | ecosystem: Environmental > Aquatic > Non-marine Saline and Alkaline > Saline ... | reverse complement strand
TGTCTGCAAGGTTACGTCCGTCAGAATTCCGGGTCGAGGCCAGGGTCATCAGTTGAGTAACGTATTGGGAAGACGAACGGCGTGTGGCCATAGAAAGCGCGAAGGGAGTGGTGGAATTTTGCCGGGGTGCGTTTGGACAGTTGGCTGGTGGGTTCTTGAGAGGTAACCGGCAGCAGGCCTGCCGGCCAGAGGGATTGGTCATTTCTGGCCGGGTTGCGGTTTGTGATCCGCAGCGGGGATCGGTTTGGATGGTGGGCGTGTGATTGTATCAGGACCCGTGGAGGGGGTGTTTTGCGTGTAAGGTGCCACTGGGCACCGTTTCGTTAAAGGGGTGGGAGGGGCGCCAGTTTGGTGGTGGGCTGGCTCACAGCTGTCGGGGTTCACGGGGGGTGAATATGAAGTGCCGGCGCCTTCCCGGATAGGAAAGGAATTGGAGGGTGGGTTTTATTCGGCCGGTTGACCACGGGTAGAGTCAGTGGCAGTGGTGCCGATGTCTTTCAGTGGCCCGGATGAACGATCCCGGCAATGATCAAGCTGGTCCGCTGAGTGTCGGTTGAGTTCGCCGGGTGCGACTTTGTGTCGGATCGGAGGCGATGATTTCCAGCCGATTGGTGCATGGTGGTTTCCGTCGTGTTTCCGGGTCGGTCAGGGTGTGGGTGATTGTGTTGGTAGTTTACCCGATGTCTTCTGTGGCCGGGTAGGTGCGGGACGAGTGCGGGTTGTACGCCGTTGTGCATGCAAGGCGTATTGTGGCGGAATGCGTGGGGTTGTACGGCGGCCCGGGGTCGGAGATGGGACCTGGGCAGGCGGGCTATCGGTTGGGGTAAGTTACCCGACGTTCTCCGGCCAAGATGTGGCGGCGAGATGGGCAGATTGGAGTTCGTTTTGGGGTCCGGCGTTTTTGCGGTTTAGTGGGGTGGATCGGAGTTATCGTTCCGATCTTGTGTGTTAGGGCCGTAGAAGATTGGGCCCGGCCGAAGGGCCCGGAAGGTGGGATAGTTCGACCGTTTCAGTAGTGAAGATGGTATGTTTTTGGAACGCTCGGGCGCTTTATTGGTGGTTTTGGGTTGGGAGCAAGGTGGGACGGTGTTGCCGGCAAGTCTTTGAGTTTTGATTCGTTAGCTCGCCGTATTTGACCTTTGATTTTGCGGAGGAGCGGGTGACATTGATGCGGACGCAGGTTACATTGTTTATGTTTTTGATTTTTGCTGGGGCGGATGGAAATAGATGATCGCGGAAGATCAAGATAGGGTGATTGGTTGTGGTCCTGGAGGTGTCTTGGTTGGGCGTGCGACCGCTCACGTAGTTGGGGAACCTATGTTAGGCGGGTTGCGAGGGGTGGGGGAAATAGGCCAGTCCGGTGTAGACTGGCATTTACTGTTTGGCGTCCAGCGTTTGCTTTTGGCGATTGGAGGATCCTGAGGCGAGGATAATGGAACTCGGACGACAAAGAAGCAATGCCGGATAGTCGGGTGTTGGGGCTGCGGTGAGGGGAGAACTGGAGTACGGTATTGGATGGACCGGGGCCGGCCGGGAAGTTCGGCGGAAGCGCGGCAGGTCAAGTGTGGGGGCCTGGGAAGGGAGGGGATTGGGTTGGATTGGTCGCGGAGGGAAAAGTGCGATGGGAGGGGGATTCCGAGCGCAGTTGAGTGTGGCCGGTCCATGGCGTGATGACGCGGGGGAGAGGGACCATGTGAGTGAATCCGGGGGCGAGTTGCGTTCGATTACGCGAAGGTTTGAGATTGTGGGTGCCGGGTCAATGGGATTTGAAAGGCGAATCGGCGCGCCGGTTGGTTCATGTGAATGGAGGGCTTGGCGGGGGACGCGCGCTGGCAAGTTGATCCGAAGCGTGTTTCGGTAACGGGCTTGAGAATTATGAGGGGTTTGGTAGGGGCGTGTACCCGCAGGAAATGAAAATCGGGACGTGCTAATCAGGAGAGTGTGGTTATCCATGAGTGACCGTGTATTCGTGGGGGATGGTGAGGTGCGGGAGCGCTGTGTTGTCTGGGGGCGTGGCGGATCGGGTATGTGCGCGCCGTTGGAAGGTGGATGGTGTGGGTGCGATCAGTGGCGATGAAAAGGTGATGGTAGTGTGCGAGACTGTGGAACGTTCTGGGGTGCAACGGTGTCTGTGACGGTGCTGGGTTTGGCGGCGGACTTCGATCGAGGCGTGGCTGGGTAGAAGTAGCGAGTGCTCGTTCGACAGGGGGATTTCAGGGTGCGGTGATGCCACCGGTCGCCGCGATGGTGGCAGCCAGTTCGTGAAGATGAGGTTGGTTGGCCGTGGGCTGTTGATCGCGGTGCCTGGAAGGCAGAGCAGATGGTTGGTAAGTGCGAAGTGTGGCTTTGGGGCGACTTGGGGTCGCCGGCACTTAGCTGAATTGATGCGGGTTGGGTATTAGCGAATTTCAGCAGGTAGCGATGTGTCTTCGTGCTGATACTTTCTGTGGCCGATCGGGTGGTATTGCTTTTTTTTGTGGCTTTCGGTTTGCGGATGGGAGTCGTCAGAACGCCCGGTGGGGGGCTAATGCGTTTTCGGTCTGGGGATATCTAATGTTCTGTGATGGTGGCATGGGTGGGCTGTGGGGGTGATTTTCTGCGAACTGGGTGCGTGGTTGTGCTGGTTTGTGGGTGTTCGGTGCGGTGCGTGAGGTTTGGGCGTCGGTGCTGATCTGGGTGTGTGGTTTCGGTTTGCGTGTTTGTTAGCCGAGGGAGGGTTTGAGTGCCTGTGGGTTCTTATGCGGATGTTGGTGGGATATGGTGTGTGGGTTTATGGAGGTATGGTGGTGAGGGCCGACATCGGGGCTGGTGTTTGTCGGGTTGAATTGTGATCGCCGGCGGGTGATTGTGATGAGTGGGTTATGGATGCGTGATTGGGGGTGGTGAGTGGTGTGGGTATGGCGACCGCACATCCGTGTGGCCTGGCGGGGGGGCGGATTGCCGTGATTCCTGGCCGATCGGGTCCTTGGCGGGCACGGTTAAGCGGTCTGTCGAAAGACGGGCGTTGGGTAGCGCGGTTTTTTTTGTTTTATTTCGATACCGGGTCTTGGATGTCCCGTGGTTGTTGCCGATTGACCGGCCCTTGCTTTTGGTTTATTGGGTTGGATCGATGGCGGGCATCAAAGAGGTGGGGTGGCCGATGTAAGTCCGCCGTGTTGAACAAGATAGCGATTATTGCTTTTGGCCTTTTGGTGGGCTAAGCTGCAACCCGGTGGAGGTTTGGCTTGGGTATATGCAGCCGTTGTGCGTTTGCTTGGGGGGGGGGGGGTGCGTCATTGTCGCGAGGGTTCCCAGCTGCGCTGGTGATAGGGGTTCAAAGTAGTAGGGCGTGACCGTTGCTGGCAGCGGTTAGGCGGTTTTGCGAGACAGTAAGGTGGCGTGGTTTACTGCCGGAGCGTTTGAGCCGTTTCCGGGCAGGTTTTCAGTTGCCATTTCTCCTGTTTTCTTCGTTGTTGTTGTGGGAGAGGTGGCGTGGAAGTTTTGGCGGAAGACTTCGGGTTGTTGTGCAGTTAAAGGGCACGTTGGTTGATGTTGGGCAGACGGGGGGTTTGGACGCTTGCGCAGGCTTTTGGCGCTGAAGTCTGGAGCCCGTTCCAGGGTGACGCTGGTGGCGGGGTGTGGGGCCGCCGGCCCAGGGAGTAAGCTGGATATGACAGCCCAGGTCAGGCGGTTGTGGTATGTGTTGGGTTGCCAGTAAAAGTGCAGAGCTTTTCGTTTTTGTCGGGTTAGGATCGATTTGAATTTGGGGCGATCGTTGTGGGATGCGCAGGGCAGTCGGTGCACCTTAGGGGAGAGAGCAGTGAAGTTGCGAACGGGAAGATTCGGAGGCCCGGTGGTTTTCGAGGTTAACAAAAAACGGCGTTTCAGGCGGTTCTTGGTTGGCGCTGTTAACGCGTGTGGCTAGTGGGATGCGCATCGCGCGTGGTGGGCTGATGGTGTGTCGCCCTTTGCAGCCTGGCGGCAATAGGCGATGCCTGTCGCGGGCCTGCCGGGGATGACCGCGGATCATTTGATGACGACAACGCCGGGTGGCGCTCATGAATGGCTGGGGAGTCGGAGGGATGGTGCAGGGGTTGGCAAGGCAGGTGGAGCCCGTCCTTGGGGGTCGAAGCGCGTAAGGCGAGTCACGCCGGCGAGGGTTGCGCGAGGGAGAACATCGGGAGGGGGGAGGGATGTTGTGCCGGTAGTCCTCGGCGTTAGCAGATTGCGACGAATCAGCAGCATGTTGTAGTCGGTAGGACCGGGGCGGGGGTTGTTTGGATCGGGGATTTGTAGGCGAAAGGGTAAGCGGCAGAAGGGTCGGAAGCGTCGCAGCGAAAGGTGTAAAGGGAATGAGGAGGCTGGGTACTTGGTGAAGTATTTCGGTGAGATAGCGAGTTGGCTTTCCAATAGTAGTGTGGTGGGCAAAGTTGTTTGCGGTGGGGCGGTGGGGCTTGAGAACATTGTTGCTGGGTTTTAGAAGGATCAGACGGGCCCGGACGGCAGACCAGACCGTCGCAGTGTGGAATGGTTTGCCTTCCGGGTTGAACCGGTTCTCGGGGGTGAATCCGGTCGGTCGAGAGGTGATTCGCCAGGTAGGGCTTTGGGGCGGGATGATGATTGCGGTTGGCGCGCGCAGCTGTAGGTGACAGGTGCCGGGTGCGGTAGGGCGAGACGTCAGTGTTCGGAAGGTAGCTCGCTTTTGGTTGTGGGATGTCGGGGGGCGTGCCCGATTCGATTTGCTTGAGTGTGAGGCGGTACGGTGTCGCGGGAGCGCTAAGGGTGAAGGGTGGTGGGGTATGGGGGGGGGGCTTTGGTCGGATGACGGATGGTTGCGTCATTCGGGTGGGGTTAAGGTTCGTGGTGTGATGTATGTGTTTGGGGTTTGTCGGTGGCCGTATGCTCGTCGGTTGACGCCGGCGGTCTATTTAGTGGTTGTGTTCGCATGGGTGTGTTGAGCTGTGCGCGGGCGGTGTACGGTGCCAAGGTTTGCTGGCGAAAGGCGGAGTTTGGCGGCCGGGTTTGGTCATTGACGGAGCGGCCGTGCTGAATGTTTGAGGTAAAGGAAGACGGCGTGCCCGAGGTTTTCGATTGTCGGGTTAGGTGGCGTAGGGTGTATCGGGGGAGGTTGGGTATGCGGGCTGTGCGGTTGCGGTCGGTTTGGTTGTGATGGCGGTGTTCGGCTTTTTGTGCTTGATGGGGCGTCTTCGTGTGTTGCTTGGGGCAGGGGTGGGGTTTTTTTGGGTCCGTTGTGGGTTTAGTGTGATTTGGGCGGTGTCGTGCTCTGTGGTACGGTGGTGGGCGTGCGGGGGGTGAGGATCGGGGTTTTCGGGTGGTTTGATGTCGTGTGGGTGTTCTTTGTGTCGGAGTGTGGAGTGGTTGCGGGTTTGGCGTGTGATAGCCGTGGTGTGTGAAGGGGGAGGGCTGATGTTGGAAAAGGTATTGGGTGCGAGGACGCGTTTTCGGACGTTGAATGCCCTGGTTGTAAGGTTCGAATTGAGGAGGGTTTGCCGTGGCAAGGAGCTTCGGGGAGTTAACATTTTGTTTTACCTGATTTGTGTTCCGCGATAGGTTTTTTGCTTTCGGCGAGGAGGTTCAGATAGCCATGTGATGCTGGTGCGGGCGTCAGTGGTCGTTGGCGGTTGTGCCAGGTTGTCCGTCAAGATGAGGGGTTTGAGTGGATGGGGACGTCAGTACGTGTCGTGCGTGGTGCCCCGTTGTTCCGAGAAGAAGTAAGGCTGAGGCGTGTGGTGAAAGGGGTATATGTTTAGTTGATCTTTGGAGGGTGTTGTATTCACTGTGGTGGATGTGGGTGGGTGATGCGTTTTAACGGTGTGAGACTGATGGGTTTGAGGCGATTCGTGCGGTCCGGTGAGGAAGGTTGGGATGGATGCGGGTTGGTTCTGGGCTCGATTGAGGGCCGGTGATTGTTGGCGAGTAAGTGACGGGTTGCAGGATTGGGGGCGTGGCCCCGGAGGTGGTGGTTGCAGGTCCGAATCGCGGTCGGTGTTGAGGGGCGGTTGGCGTGCGCAGTCCATGCCGGTCTGTTGGAAGCGTTGAGGCGGTGGGGGGTGGTGTGACGCCGGAGATGTGTGGCCGTAAGATTTTCCTGGTCCGGAGCCGAAAGCAGCGGAGGTTGCTGAGATGCTGATATTCCGCCGGTATCGCGAGTGGCGCGAAATTAGGTAGGGTGGTTTTTGATTAAGTGGGTTCGGTTGGATGAGTGGGGCCGATTCGGCAAGGAAGTGCTTATGTGGTAAGCAGGGCGATGTTGCGGTCTGGGCATTGTTGCTGGGGTGGGGGGATTTCTTATTTGGTCGAGGTGGTGAGGCGGGGTGGGTCGATGGGCAGGTTTGACCGGGCGCCGCTGTGGTTGCTTTGACGGGATGTGCCGCGAGTTGGCATAGGCCCGAATGGGGCTTTTGTTTCGTGATGGATGGGGAGTTAGGTCGGCGCTAAGGAGTCGCGCGGTCGGGTTGGCTCTCGGTGGGATCCTTGGCGCTTTGTGGGGGGGGCCCTTGCTGCGGTTTGATTCGGAGAAAGCATTGTGGAATTGGGAGAGCATTGGCGGCAAGATGGAGGTGCCACTTACCATTTGGGGTGTGTTTTTGTGGGCGTGGTGTTGGTTGTTATATGCCGTTGATCGTAGGTGGGTTGATCTTTGGCTGTGAGCTGTCGGGGTTGGTTGGTATTGCGGGGTCGTTTTGACGTGAAGGTATTGGCGGTGGTTGGTGTGATTTTTGAGGGAGGAGCTGAGACGCAAGGGGACGGCGGATGCGTTGTGCTCTGAAGAGGTCAGGCTTTGGAAGGATTAGTTCTTGGTATTTTTGTGTTGGCTTGTTGCTGTGGCGGGTTGGTGCCGTGGGGTTGGATCTACGTGGTTTGTTTTTGTAGGTAGCTGAGTTGTGGTGTTGTCTGGGTTGGACGTGCGTCAAAGAACCTGTATGGAAAGTATGCGGCTCTGGATGATGGTAGAATTTGATTTTTCAAATGATGCCTTTGGTGCGTTGTGTGGGGTGTGGTGTTGAGTTTGGTTACATGGGCTGATTGCATGTCGTGGCGGTCGCCTTGACGCCGAAAGTGCTGTGCCATGTGGTACGGAGGGCTTGAAGTCGGCTTGGCGATGTGTTCATTTCGGAAAGGTCGACGGGAAGCGAGAACCGTGATTGGTGTCGAGTGCAAGAGGCGAAGAGGCGATCGGTGATTGTAGAACCGTGGAGGCTGCCGGCTGTTGTATAATTTTTGGTTGTCAGGTTGGCAGTTGGCCCGGTTTCGGGCGTTTTGGCCCGGTGGGTGTTGGGCGCGATTGTTAAATTGGTGAGGTTCGCTGGCGTTTTCGGTCCGGGTGTGGCGGCCTGTTCGTGTTGTTGTTGATGGGTGTTTTTGATTGCGATGTTTTGCTCTGGTGATTGGGATCTGCCTATCGGGTTTCGTAGTACCGTCCGTGTTTTGAGGTGCGTGAAATGGAGTAAGGAATGGAAGTTTGGGATTGTTGCCGTAAAAATGCCGGATTGCATGATTGGGGCTTGTGGGTTGTCGGCTGCTTGTTCTGGAGGTGTGTGTGTGGTTTGTATTCGCGATTTTCATGGGGGTTGTCGTGGAAATTCGTTTATGTGCAAGGAGTGTGTTGTTTGGGTCCACGCGATTGTGAGCTGCAGAATGGATCGATGGGTAGGTTTTTTGAGCGGGGTGTTTGGGCAGGGGATCGGGCCGGTGTTGGCGACGGTTCACAGCAGTTATGTTTTGGGTGGATCCGGTTGATGGGGTGGTTGTGGGATTCATGGTTTTGAGGGTCGTGTTTGTGATTGCAACGTCGAGGCTTGGGGTTCTTTGTTCGGTGCGAGGTGTTTTGGGCGGGTGATGCGGAGCTGGGTGTTTGGGCGGTTTGTGTTGGATGTTGGGTTGGCGGGAAGTCGGATTTTCCGGTAGGGCGAGCTTCATTTCGGTGGGCAGGTATTGGAAGGGGTATCGGGTGTATGTCGTTCCCGCCAGCGAGGCGACATGTAGTTTGTGAGACGGGGGGTGTTGGCCTGTTGTTGTATGGATTGCGTGTTCGGTGCGGTTGCGCGGGTGGTGCTGTGATGGACCGGGGTTTTGGTGGGCGGCTTGTCTGGGGGAGGGCAGGAGGGTTGCGTGCTGCGGGGTGAGCTGTCCGGATGAGTGCGAGTCATCGCTTTGGGGCTGGGGGAGCTGAAGCATGTTCGGTGGGAACTTGAATTTGGGCGGGTTTTGGTAAGTATGGCTGCGCTTGTTGAGGTGATTGTCTGGGGGCACTTTCGGGCCCGGGGAAAGTGTTGGTGTGGCAGTTGATGGTAGCGGCGGGGGGGTTTGGGTGTGGGCGAGACGGTGTCGTGGATTGTCGTCGTTGGGTTTTGTTGCCTGAGGCGATTGGCGGGGGGGTATGCGTGTGGACCTTCGATCTTGGTTAAGAGGAGTTTGTCGTTTGGGTGTAGGCGGTTTGCGGGGGGGTTTTATGATTCGATGCTGGCGTGTTGTGTTTGGGCGGGGGGGCTTGGCTGGGCTTGGGTTTTTTTGATGTGGTTCTGTGCTTTTCCGGTTGGAATGGATGTGGCGATTGTGTGGGTTGTGGTTGGGGGTTGGCTGGCTGTTTTGTGTGTCGATGTGCTTGGTTGGATTGAGGGGGTGATTTTGGTCCCCGTGTTTGGGCGCGTGGTTTAGGCACGGTGTCAATGGTGCTGGGTTGCGTGGTGTGGGGTGTGGTGTGTGACTGGCGGTCCGGGTATCTGTGATGGTGGAATTTTGGTTGGGAGCGGCTTGTCGTCGGGGCTTGGTGCGGCGCGGTCGATAGGGGGGTTTTGTGTCGTGTTGGTGTGCGTTTTATGTGCGGTTATTTTGGCGCAGAGGCGGGTGGGTATGGGGTGGACCGTGTGTTTGTGCAGGTATTACTTTGATGAGTGATGCCGTTGGTCTGGGGTTTTGGGTGCTAATGTGAGGTGTGCCGTTTTTGGAATGGTGCTTACCGGAGCGAATGAACCGATGTCTTTTTGGGATAGATGGTGATTTTGGGCTTGGGTGTGCACTTTGTTGGGGGCGTCTGTTATGGTTGGGGTTGGCTGGTTTGGGGGTTTTTCGGTGCTGAGGTGGTCAGAATTATCTTATTGTGTGGGCTGGTGTGGGTCATGGTGGTTATGTGTGCGGTCGTTTGGCTGCTTGGGAGTGGGTGCGGGCGGGGTAGGTTATTTTGTCGGCTGTCGGGGCGATTGGGGGGGTGGGGGACGTGGTGGGGGTGGATCGCAGTGCTCGTTTTTTCTGTTCTGTTTTATGGCTAAGTTCGCTGTGGAGGGGTCGAGCGCGGGAGTGGGGGTGCTTTGTCTGGTGGGTACGGCTTTTGGGTGCCTGTCGGTATGCGTTAGTTTGGTTAGGGTTGTAAGGATGCTTGGTGGCGGGGGGCGACCGTTTAGTCGAGAAATTGTTTTTCTACGTTGTGTCGCTGGATGGTTTGGTGTGTTTTGGGAGTGGTGCTGTAGGAGGGAAGATGCCTGGGGCGGGACGTTGTGGCGGTTTGAAGGGCTTGATGCAAGGATTGGTAGCGAAGTTTGCGGTATGGGCGTGGGCTGTGTGTGGGGTCGTGGTGTTAGCTGGCAGGGGAGGGCCGAGATGGGGTAGAGAGTAAAATGGGGTAAATTTTCGTGTGATCGGACGTGTGTTTGAGGTTCTGTGGACTTGCCGATTTGTTGTTAGCCGGATTGGGGGATGTTCGGTGGTCGGGATGGCCGGTGCGGACACGTACGAGGGTTTCTGGCGCGGGTGTGCATGCGGGGTTGAGTTTTGGTGAATTTGGGGCTGGTGGGTGCGGAGGACCGGTTGCTGGTTGAGCGGGGTGTGTCATTCGGGGTCATTTTCAAGCTCGTTGGTGGGTTCCTGACTGCCGGTAATTGGAACGTTCGGGGCCGTTGCGTTTGGAGCCGACAGGGCGCCCGGGATTGGGGTATGGCGAAGAATTTTTGGGTTGGATGGAACCGGTTGTTGCATATGGGGCTTGGTGGGGCGACTTGAGTTTGGACGCGTGAGAGGTGGGAACTGGGCTTAATGGGGGTAATCTGGACGAGGACCGGTGATTGGGCGTGGGTCTGGGGCGGGGGGGCTTTTTGATGAGTGTCGACATGCTGAGTATTTGAGGGAGGCCTTGCCGTGATTGAAGACTGGGAATCGCACGGACGGGGGATGCGGGGGCCTGTGGGAGGATTGGTGTGTGGACGGGACTATGCGAGTGGTGTTCGGAGGGGTTGGGGCAGAGGGAGCGTTTTTCAAAAGGAGGGCCAAGCGGGGTCGAAGTGTGGGAAGGTGCGTTGTGCGGTTTGGATTGTCGACGAAAGGCCGTGGTTTGGATGGGCAGGGTCGTGGACGTTCACCCCACGCTTTGGAGTTTGGGAATCTGGTGAGGGGTTTGATTTGAAGCGTGGCCGTGAATGTGTGCGGGGCTGTGCATTGGGAAGTGGGGTGCGGAAAGATGCGCGTTGACGTATTACCCGGTGCCCGGATACGAACGGATATGGGGGGTTGTTTGTTTGACGGGGTGCGGGGGGTTTGTGGTTTCAGCTGGCATTTTCGATGGGTTTAGAGGGGGGGTGTATGCTTTTAGATGCGGGTGTATGCGTCCGAATGGCCGTGTTTTATCAGGTTATGTGTGGTGACGGGGAGTGCGGACGAAGGGAAAAAGCGGTGCGGGCCGTGGGGGTGTGGGGATTTGTGGTGGGTGGGGCGGAGGAGTGTTGGGAGGTATTTTGGTTTGGATTTAAAGCGGCTGAAGTAAAAGGGGCGTTGGTGTTGTCCGGTAGGTGGCGGGTTGAAGTGATGCGGGCTGTGTTGGTGGTTTTGTGACGCCAAGGGTATGTTTGATTAGCGTTAGTTGGTGGGCTTTTGGGGAGGAGTTGCCCCAGTTTTGGGGGTTCGCGTGGGGGAGGTGGTTGGTTGTGAAGTGCGGTACGTTGCCATAGGCCGTTAGGAGGTTGGGGAGGAATGTGTGTGCGGTTGTGTTGGTTGATTGCTGATGGGGTATGCAGTTTTGAGGGGGTGGGTGGGGGGGAAAGATGCGCGCGGCGTGTATTGTGGTGTATCGGAAGACGGTTGATGATTGATTGAGTTCATGCGGTGTCACGGTATGTGGGGGAGTGGTGTTGAGGATGGTGAAGCTGCGGTAGGGATTTGGTTTGCGAATTGGGGGAGATTGAGTTCGGACGGATGGCTGATTTTTGGGTGGTTAGGATTTTTGGTTTGGTGGGGATTTGTGTGGTGGGTTGGGGTGAGGGTTGGTGGGCGGCCTTTGTGGCGAGGCGGTTGCATGGTAAGTAGTTGTGCCATTGCGGCCGCCGACGGGGGGAGGTGGACGTGGAGTTGGCAGTGTTGGTGAGGGGCATAAATGTCTTTCTGGTATTTGATTGGTGCTTAGTGGTGGGGCTTTCAATAAGAGGTTTAAGGGGGGCATTGGAGTGTTTGGTTTTGGTCCGTTGGGGGGCGAGGGTGTAGCAGCTGCTGTAATGCAATTACGGTGGGTGTTTTTGGTAGTTTAAGGGAATTTTATTTGGTCGAGTATGCCCTGGAATTGGTCTTGGTGAGAGGTGGCAGAGGTAATATTAATGATTGCGTTGTCCCGGTTCGGAGGGGCGTAGGTTGGAGTTGGCGTTTTGCCGGGGCAGGATATAGAGGTTTTTGATGGATTGCCAGGATGTTTGTTCTTGATCGTCAGGCGGTAGGGGTGACGAGGTTAGGGGTTGGGCTGGGATGGGGGAAGGGGCCTTAGGTTTGTGTTGGGGGTTGTGTTGGGTAGGAAGCGAGGTTGGTGGATAGGGGCGAGGGGGTTGCGGGTAGTGTGCTGTTTCGTGTTGGGTTGGTTGAGGGTTGTATTTAGGTGGGAAGTGATGGGATGATAGGTTCTTGGCTGGGTGGTATTTGTCGCTGCGAACGAGGTTGATTATTCAGTTGACTGTTTTCAAGTTGTCGGGTTTCGTAGTGGTTGGGCTGAAGGTTGCGGATTTTAGGCGTGGGGTTGTGCGTTTTGTATTTTGCTTTTGTCGGTTGGGGTGTGCAGTAGGGTTTCGTGTGGAGGGATTGGTGGTGTGTGTCGTTGATGGGTTTGTGAAGAATTGGGGAGGTTTTGTTGTTTGTCGGGGTTCAGGGGTCGTGCTTGAGGGGGTGGATTGTTGGCAATTTGTGTGGTTGTGGGTGTGGGAGGTGGTGTTGGTTTGTAGGTATTTGTTGTGTGTTCGGGGGAATTTTTGATTGGTCCGAAAGGCGATGTTCAGGGATTCATGCCTTAAGATTGGGGGTTCGTTGTGGGTTTTTTGGGTCGGGGGTCGCGTGTTATGGTTTTATTGGTGTTGGTCGCTGAGGGTGGAAAAGTGGTTTTTTTCGAAATAAGGACGAAGAAGATTTGGTTGACCTGTATTCCAGGGGATTGTTTTTGTTGGGTGTTGTGGGTTTTCAGGGGTCGAGGGGTCAATTTAAGGGTTTTGGATAAAGGTCTTGTGGATTCGGGGGGAATTTTCTTTTGTCTT
>Ga0163217_1116751_pt1 | contig 12495 bp, 3 predicted proteins | sample SynspAceP_FD_185933 | JGI IMG/M metagenome (GOLD analysis project Ga0163217, IMG submission 185933) | Saline lake microbial communities from Ace Lake in Antarctica - Synechococcus sp. Ace-P (PacBio error correction) | ecosystem: Environmental > Aquatic > Non-marine Saline and Alkaline > Saline ... | reverse complement strand
GCAATGTGCGGTCGAGAAACAGTGATATACCATTATCCAGAAAGAAGAAACTTTTAACTGAGAGGCTTCGCTGCTGCATTAATTAATAGTATAGGATAACCGTCCAATAAGCAACAGAATTATTGCTCGATTGAAATGGGAATAAGTGCTAAAAGGCTCACGGAATAGGAAAAAGGTACTTTTCTCAAGAGATATAATTATTCATGGTTGGAAGGAATTTCGAATACATAATAATAAGGTGAATCCAGATAAAAAGAGAATACCACCCCAACTCTTAAATTTCGAAAGCCATATGGAGGTTCGGTGTTCAATAGAAAATGAGGAATCCATACAGGCGATAATGAGATATGCTAACACTGGGCTGTTATAAAGAGACGGTTGTTGCGAGGTCATATTTAAAAAAAGTTAAAATATGTTCCATGTAAAGTATAGAATTGCTCAGGAGCCTAGTGATTATGGATAAACGATAAAAGACCTGAGGTAACTAAGTTTTGAATTAGAGAAAAAGATCGGGAGGCCTGACGACCAGACTATAATTCTTGTGAAAACACGAGGTAAGCATCCGGGTAACTGTTAATGTTGTGCTAAACAATAGTTGTGAATGCACAACATTAATGATTAATCCAATAGGCCCATCACCTAATTGTATTTGTTATAAAATTGAACGAGCTGCTTTGCAAAATTACCACCACTTGAGGCAAATTCTACACCCCGACACCATACTATTATTAATGCCCTAGACTCAAAAAAGCGGATAGCGAAAAATTCCCGCGGCGCCATATATCCAATTAATTGAAATCTAAAGACCTTCTCTTAAAGTTTTTGGGTACATGCTTAGTTTGCTTTAATCGCTCTATAGCCGAGAGAGTGTCCAAGTCAGCGCCATCATCGGCCAATAGGCATTCCAAGCCCATCAGGGCAATTAAAAAAAGCCAACTCCCCCAGCAGTTACCCAGATATTAGGTGGTGTTGGTTTTTTGTGCAGACCCTTGAGTATTATAACGGCAACAAATGGTATAAAAGTAGAAATTGTTAAACAACCATTATGACTTTTTTTTATAGCGTTATCGAGCTGCAGGAATATTGACGTACATTAATATTGGCAATAACAAAATACTTAGTAAAATAGCGCTCCCATAAAAAGGGGCTTTAAAAAATCCCGTTAAGTTCAGCGGCAAGGCTTGGCTAAACCATAGTTACGGCCGCCTTTGATAAATTAACATAGTTCCTAAAGTGAAAACTACAAATATCCAAAATTGCCCAGTTTCTAGCTTCTTATAACCCCTTATCATTGCTCTCTTGTTGTTTGCGAGGCGTACCTAGGACAAATTCCAAGAACATGGATATTTTAAAAATATTTGCTAATGATCACCGCCCAAATTTAAAGTAAAGCCATAATCTGCGGCCCGCGCGCGTCGATTGACTAAAATGAGATACACCAACTTGCGGCTGCGGCCATAATTAGACCTGGTCCGAGCGCCATATTTTAAGGTAGATTTAGTTTGGCTTTCAATGTTATTCATTAAAAAGGATGTTAGACTAGCAAGAGAGTTACAAATTTTCGATCATCAGAAAAAAGGAACAAAAGGAAACCTTTTTTCATGCATTTTGCATTTGAAAAAACTACTATAAGGGATTAAACTTTAAGGGATAAAAAAGACAAAAGGAAAAAAATTATTTTTGCCACAGCTCTTATGCTGTTTTCTACAAACATCGTTGCTTCAAAGAAACACTTGAGTACTTTTTACAGGAAGGGGTTAGCTATAATGAAATAATACCCACTCCTAAAGACATTTTAGGTGCGAACTTGGGTGAATGGCATGTACGTCTATGATCAGTTGGTTTCAATATATGTATGCAGTTGCAGCGGCTTAGATTCGAGTTAACAATAAGCGGGAATATGCAGGACATATGAAAACCGCCCTCTTCTCTCCACTGTTATAACATCGCGAGAGAATCAGAGAATTATTGATGAAATTAAAAGAAAACATTTAAATGCTAACTAATGCCGAGCAATCTAAAGATTTAGTATTTCGATATGCCTGCCGTTGTTCAAATGAGTACGTGTGACACGGAATTGAACAAGTGGCGCTAATGCATCGCTTGCTGTATGTTTATCACTTAGCTGCCGCACAAGGCCGAGGAGGATATAAATGAGTGTTAGAATGTAGTTATTCTTTGATCGACCCAAGCATTAAAAACCCAGGATGGGTTACAAGCCGTTTCTGCACATTGGGCAAATATGCATAAAAGTAAGAATTTTTTAGTGTCTGACTCTGAAAGTATTCGAGAGTATAACGAGTCTTGGCCACGGCGGTAGAACAAACCACTATTGGTTTGATTTAAATTCGAGATTGGCTTGCTAGTTCAACATCCAGGAAAGCCAAAGGAAGAATTTGAAATTTCACGAGTGGAACCAAATTATTGACTGATCATCATGAAATGGGAACCAATTCTACTTTTTTCTTTCAACCACAGGTTATTCCAAGTAGAACAATCACTACTCAAAAGGAATCAATGGTATTGTAACAGCCGAATAGTGCAGAATTACCATGCTGATGAATTAGACTATTAAATTCAATCTCTTTTATTACTCAAAAGAGAGCTTTGACGTTTCTATTATGGAAAGGGTACTACCTATCCAGATGTTCAAAGGCGCAATTGGAATATTATCGAACAAGCTAGCTCAAGAGGGATGTCAAGAAAGCGTTAATGGTCTTCTTTAAATTTTCCTTTTACAATTTTTCGAAACAAGTAACCGCATTTTCCTTTCTTACATAAGCGGTTATTGGATTTTAAAGACAGAGCTACTTGAAACACCCAACGTACTTTTTATCAGAAGCAGAAAAATGAAGCTGAAAAGAAGCATCTATTAAGCATACTGTATGGTGAAAGCGCGGACCAGGCCCGTACTTATCATATGGCTGAGATGCTTAGGAACGACATGAAATTTGGAATTTACGAGCTGCAATCAAGTTGAGTTCAATGGAGAGAGCTTTGAATCGGGACGTGCCTTTGTAGTACCAACTTAATCCAAGCTTCAATATAAATTGATCACTGCGATATTTGAACGCAGAAACAGAGTTCACAGACCAAGTCTTTTCTAGATGTAATCTGCCTGGACAACTGCCGTATGCATTTAATCTTCCATTGCGGAGCTTGGATCTAGAGAATTTATAAAACTGAAATTTAGGAGATCTTTTTTGGTGGAGAAATGAAGTCGGATGGATCGGTGTTGTTGGAACAAAATCGAACTATGCGTATGCATTTGAGTGGGATGAATACTATACGCCAAATCTTTTAACAGATATTGAATGCTGGCGTTAAGGCAAAAGTTGCCACCCTTCCTTTTTCACTCAGTAACACAAGAGGGGACAAACAAAAACTTTGATTATGGCACCATACTTTATCCGCTAGGTATACAAAAATTGACCAGACCAAGTACATTGCACTGTTAAAACATTGCAGAGAAGACGAATAAAGTATTTGCACATCCTCAGGTCTTTCTTACCAGGAAGAACTAGGACTTAGGTAGTAACAAATTTTCAACCTTTTGAAAAGCCCTCTGTAGCAATATTAGGTGGTTGACGGCACCAACGTCTCTAGTGAGTTTGGAGGAAGCGTGGCATTTATTCGATTCGAATCGCCTATCATATGCCATCACTATTTTGGATAAAATTGGATTTGGTGGAGCAGATCTAAACGCTTAAACGTTATGCGTTCTAGCTGGTGTCGTGGTTTATAATGATCTTTATAATGAGACAAAGTAGAAAATATTGAAAACGTGGGTTAGAAAAACGGTTGGTGTATTTAGTAGCGTTTAAGTCCGGCATTGAATGGGCTAAACAGGCCAAGGAGCTTGCAAATATTGAAATATTGTCGAAACCATCCTCTGATGATAATGAAGAAGTAAGGCTCATCATGTTAAAACGAGGAAGGATACGGTTGGCAAAGTAATAGGTGGTGGCGATTTTCAATGCGAAAATTGATCTTACCCACCCCTTTTTGGTTACGGCTTTAATTTGATGATGATATCACCGTGTAGAAATAGCCACGACGGTTCATTCAGAAAGGAGAAAACCCATATTCTACACCATTATCATGACGTTAATACAGGATTCTCCATAGCGCAGGATATATTTCCAAGCTCAAATCATTGAGCGATTAAAGAATTCTGCAGGCGATTGACTCTGTGAGTCGATTTGGAGGAGGAAAAGTTATTACTATGACGACAACCCAAATTTTAGAGCTTTTTTGGTATGCCGACCAATAAGTTTATTTGCTAATGCAATTTTCTTTGACAAACAATAAGTCAGGATCAGCAACATAATTATAAAAGGGATACAAACTAAAGAAACATTTTTTAAAACTGCTTCTTTAAGTATTTCTCTGGCGGTAGGCCCAATTAGGTATTCTGAAATCAAAAGTAATCACCAGGTTTTTTTAATTGTTAAATTAGAAGGATTGCCCGCCCCGATTTTCTTTTTGGCTGCTTTACCCCCCTATATAATGAATAATATCCTTGTTTGACTAGGATTGAGGGTTTTTTCAAATAAAGAGAACCGGTCGGTCTGCTTGTAGTTGCTTCTAAACTCTTCCGAAACGAAAGCGCCTACTTTGAGTGAATCTAATGTAAGAGAAAAAAATGAAGCTTTTTCATTAAAAGCTAACTCCAAAAACTCTTTTTTGTATGAGCTTTGCTTACAGTGATATAGGCCGTTCCTCCGCCCTTTGCAACATCCACAATGAAATGGCAGAATAGTTCATTGATGGAGCAAAGAGCCGGGTTCCAATCCGCGATTTAATTAACCATCTCTTTTGGAACTGTAATATGGTCTAACTTTAACTTTCTCAAGTGTATCTAGATAAGAGATAAATGAGAAGGGACCCATTATTTGTTAAAAAGGTTACCATCCTCATCCCATTCAGCAATATTCATTGGCGCTTTACTTTGATCAAACACATTTGGGCTAGCCATTCTTTTTCGTAATCTACATCTAACTCGTCTAACACTTCTTTGCGGAACACCATCCCCAAATATCTTGGGCGGTTTCCTATATACAAGATCGTTATATTCCATTTTCGGCAGGGGCGGGGGGGGCGCGCGGGGCGGGGCTGGATAATAACCAGAAGAGTGAAGTTTCTAATTTCACGGAAAAAAATCAATTTTCCTGGCGGATCTCTTCAGAAGCATTCTCGGGATATGGCTATTATTCGAGAATAGTGATTTGTGCTCAGAGTAGCAAAAAAATGAAACTTTTTACCATTTTCATTTTTTAGGAAGTAACTTATCTAGCCATCATTTCCTGTTCTAAAACTGCATTACTTGAGTATTGCCCATTCCCTTAACCGCAAAAAATCTATAAACTCTGTGAACATAAGGCTTCTGATGCACTCCAGCAGTAGCTGTAGCCGGGAAGAATGGAGTCACACCAAGACGGCGATAGTCTCAAATTCATGATCTTTAAAGAAATTTCCTTCAAATATTTCTTTATCCCGGCTTTTTTCTTCAGGCGTCTTCCATATGAGTAAAATTCATAAAACAATCTGCGCTTTTTGACGATCGGTAGAGCCAGGCACACAAACCCATTAAACTAGTAACCCTGTTCGAAGGCGGCCTATTACATTGTTTTAATTGAGTCTTTTCTGTACCATGCATTTAAATATTTTTGCTTTTTAATTGCGATCAACTAGTTTACTCTGAGCTCGGCCTTCGATGAGCAGAAATCGTTCCAAGTGGACTTTATTCAGTTGATTGAATTACAAACGTGCTGCATCAAACAATGAAGACATTAGCATCATGAAGTTGAGAAAATTTATTAGTAACGATCTGTTTTAGGAATCGTTTACCCATTCTAGTTGTTCCAACTCATGGATAATTTGTCTCAGGAGCGGCAAGACCGTAATTTTTCTATCTGCTCCGGGTTTATCTCCTAACGGGATTGCGCCCATTTGAGTTCGGAAAATATTCCCAGGTTATCCTGAGCATGCTTTGCTTTGAAGCCGCTCATTAATCAGTCCATCTTAATTAAATTTTAAGACGGGAATTCCCCCATTAGTCAACTTTATCAGGATCCAATTCACAGAAATTTATCGTATTGAGGCACGCTTTATCTCCTCGCATTGCATTCCCATAACAGATCCAAAGAATCTTTGACATTCCATCTCTGAGTTTATCTCCATACCACCACAGTTAGATCAAAATGTTTGTTTTGAAGGTCGGGTTGTATTAAAACCAATTCCATAAGAAGCTGGCCCATTTCCACCCCATATTTCAAGGTGTGATAACCACGAGGAAAATCTAATTAGGCGTCATTTAACACCAAGGTGTATAAACATGTAACCCGCCAACGCCGTCTTCGTTATAGAGCTTCCGTTAAGTAATTCTGTACAATTGCAGAACGGCTGGCGCCAGTAGAATTCATGAAGATAGCGCACCCATCACCCCACTTTGCTATTTACCAAGCCCATCTGGATGCTGGGCTGCTTTGTAATTCAACAAAATTACGAGCAGTTGACAAGCAGATGCGCCCTTACAACAACCTTTCCATTAATGAACTTCCTCAGTTCCGTTATCCTTATTTATATAACTAACACCAGTTGCTTATACCCCTCGCCTATTTGTTAGAACCTCGGCGAAACCATAGCATTAACATAAAATCAAACTCGGCCCGTACTGTTTTTGTGGACGCAGGGACAATATTTTAAACAAGTCCAGGCTGAAAAAATCAGCATTATAATCTGGCAAGCGCGATTACATGGTTTGGCCATAGAAACAGACGTCCGCGCTCTGTATTCAATCTTTTCGTAAGAATAGATAATCGAGATGGACTTACCGAATACCCCGCTTTTTCGAGCTCTATAATATAAATACAACTCATGTGAAGTCGCGGTTTTGCCCGGGGTAAGAAGAAACCGTCAGGTTCATTATAGATTCCTCATCTTTACTACCAAAGATAGACACCGATAAGCTTATCTACACCGGTCGTTTAATACGGTTTGACATCATCATACCTATTGGGCCAGTTATCACCCAGTCCATTCATGATCTCTTTCTTTTTAAATCCGAGGGACCAAAACGAAGAGAGTTCTCCCCAATGGGTTTGTTTCTTACCACCAAGCATGCCGCGACCGAAACCAACCAAACTCTGTTCCTTCAGTTTTATAGTTACGGCCTTCGCCGTCTAGCTCCCAGCACCAAAGCCGCATCCCAGTCTTCCGAAGTTTCTTAAAGGGTGCTAGCGCCTCTTCTTCGGAGATTCCCAGGGAAGGACGAAGTTGACTCTATATTGATCTTGAGGGAGGGTCGAAATCGGACCGCTTCCTAAAAACAGCAACAGTAAGGCCCGACCTCAGAAAGTATTTTAAGCACGCCATCCCACCGCCAGCCTCCAGAACCGACAATTATAGCGTTCATATTGTTTAGAGAAGATTTAATCTGCATATCAAAAAAAGTTAATTGCAATTTTTCCGTCAATTAATACATGCGTTACATTTTCGTTGTATTCAAATGGGTCTCCATTAAAATTGAAAAGGTTCAGCATCTTTTCCTCTTTCTAAAGATCCAACAGTCTTATCGATTCAAGAATTTTTAGCGCATCTATAGATCAGGGCTTATTCAATGGCAATGTTATAATCTAAACCGAAAGCATACAGCATGGCGGCTTCAAAAAAGAACGACTCTTGTTTTTTGCGTACATAGGGACTTCAAAAAACCACTTTGGAATAGCAAAACGGAATTCAGCAGCCTGAAGTTTGCAGGAGTTTCCATCGAGGCTATTTTGGCCTGACCGGGTAGCGCGAAGCATTGGAGCATGTATGAATACTGAGGACCTGACTCTTTAATTTCGTCAAGAACGAGATAAGCCTCGCGGCACCATCAATCGACCATCGGGAAGCCAAACTCCTTTTGAAGGACGAATAGCCGTCATGATATCAATTTGCACGATGTACTGTGACCATTGCTGTTAGCTTACCTTTCGAGTAAATCTGCAAGAGCCTCCATGCCAGGCGGTCTTTTGACGCAGGGGATATATCGGCCAATACGCTATCTCGAGATAAAGCAGAGCTATATTTACGAGGGATTTCCCTCAAAACATCTGCACACCTTAATTGACATCGAGTAATTCCAGGCTTATGCCTTAATGTTGCTATTCAATCATATTACCCATTGTGAAAGCGAGCATATTTAGCAGGAACTAGACGCCTCACAACTGATGATAAGCGAGGTTTGACCAATTCTGGTTTGCCACAGCTTAATTAAGAGCACCAGGACCCGTGCCCTGGTATGAATAGTGTAGACCCCAGATGTTCTGTCAATGAGAAAAAAATCCGGCTACTCTCTCTACGCCGACTCCGAATGCTGATACGTCTGGATGGCCCTACGTCCCAGTATCGGGCCATCATCCGCTGCGAGAGATCAGCGCTGTTGCGACTATCAATGCCAACAGTAATATGCACAGTGATCCGGCTTTTTTGTAGTAAGATCCGGTTTCATCGGATGGTACAATTCCCAGCACTCTGACAGATATTCAGTCTAGGAAGTGCTAAAAGAATGGCTTCTGCAACCGCAATCTATGGTTTTCTTAGAGGAGCCCAAGGGTGTCTCATGGTCACGCCACTAAAAAAGGTAAAGCAGCGGAAACCAAAATTGATTTTTAACACTTCCTCTGTGCCAGTCAAGAGCCTGTAACCGACGGATGGAGATGCTAAACCTCACCCCTTTCCTTCACAAGCAATATGTTAGGCAGTATTCCTACGATATTAGGTCACCCAATGAACGGAAATACTATATTCCGCTACAGATTTATATTCAGGCGGCGGCAAGATACGAAATTGGCAAGATTTGAAATGTCTTGCAAGTAGCGACACAGGAGGGAATTCAAAAGGGTTACACAATTGGCAAGTATTCAATGGTTGGTACCGAAAAAGATGAATTATACTACGTTTCAGAGAGCCTTATTTTGATCAGGAAGGAGTCTCAATCTGGATTTTCTTTGATGTCGAGGGCTGATTGTAATTTGGCCCCCCTGTGCTTTGTATCCAAACGGTCACCCCAAACTCGGAGGCCCCATTCTGAGCGGATATTCGTCACCACTAAGCTAATATTTGTGAATTTTAATGCTCCGATAAGATCACTTAGGATATAATCTATTGCCAGAGAGAAGGCAAAAAATGGTGTAGTGACTCAGGGCAAGTTTCTGGAGGAGACACAACAGTGCAGGTGTGGTAGGGTTCCCTTCACTTCGCTTTATGCCGGATTTCCAAAGAGCCGTCAAATAAACCCGGAGTAACTAATCCGATGGCTCTTTTCACGATTGCCAAAATTGGGAGATCCAATTGATTAAACCCTTTTTGCGGTAAGCTTCATCAAAACGAGAAGATGAAAACGATAGCTGATCTACTTACAAGCAGAACATTTTTGTGAATTTGACATCACTAAAAAACCTCTAACCATTTCAAAACTACTTTAGGCGCAAAACACGGATAATGGCAGACGAGGAATATTTGTCCCCAACTTATACCGCTGAATCAAGGTCTTCAATACAGGTGTGCTGAGGCAAGTATTCAGTTTCCTATAACAAATAACAAACCGACTCCATCATCAACGAGAATACTTGGGCAAGCTTTCTCTCTTAATAAATAACTCTTTTTGGGTGTGAAAAAATGGGCAACCGATATCGGAAGTTCAATAGCGATAGGATGAGAACTGGTAATGTCTCAACAGACGAGTCACGTCTTATATTACTACCAGAGGTTCTTGTGTGCTACTAGACTTAGAACAAGCCGACGTCCTTATTTTTCCAATTACTGCGAGAGTTCGGTCGATCTATCGCACTAGTTGGGATGAGTTTGGGAAGGAGGATCGGGTATCACTTCGCACATTTCGCTCCCTCCGTAACTCCACGCGAACTTCTCTTGCGCTAGAGAAGTACCCAACTAGTTATATTGGTGGGTCCGAGATTAATAAAGTATCACTACTCGCAAGCAAATAAAGTGTTGCTACTTATATACTACTGAGACTTTTTGGAAACTTACTGCTACACGGCTATCTATGGCTTGTCTAGTGTTGCGATGTATTATACGAGAGTGCTTCGGTCTAATACCCTATCGGGAAGATAGTTCTAAATGAAATAATCAACTCATGCCGCAGGCATTTTCTTTGCCACGATTCTATGTCTCGCTGTCTTTGCTGGGATTGGTGTTAGCACTACTCGAAAGGACGTGACCCGAATTACTTACGAAGGTCCAGTTCACTATTCCATCTCATGTTTGTGTTCAACAATGAGTGAATTAACAAATGCGAAGACGGTCGCATTAGAGGATCTGTTCATATGGTCTTACAGGTAATCAAGGGCGGCAAAATGGACTTCAATAAAAATCGGCATCCTTCCCTTTTCAAGAGTACCACACACGATCATCCTTACTACAGACTTCCCTATGCCCACGTTCTTTTCCCAATAAAGCTGCGTATAATTCTCACACTCGTTGACTAAATCAGCCATCGGAGAGAGCTTTTCTGCGACCCTCATACCTCTCGAACACCCATAGCAGCAAAAGAACCGAAGGAACCATTCCTTGAATGCTTGTGAAATCATCCTCTCTCAGTTTACATAGAGGCGCTCAAGTTCGGCGCTGGAAAACCATCCACAAACAAGGATTACTCCCGGGGTTCTTTTATGCCGAACAGGTACGCTTATCAACCTCTGCGCAGAGGACTTACCAGGCAATTAGACTTTGGAGTGGATTATTCAGGATTCTTTGAAAACCGGATCCAATTTGACCGGGGATTACTACTCAGAAGGTAACTCTGAACTTTGATTATTCTCAGTAACCAACTTCCGTGGCAATATCTCTTCCTTACCATCAGAGTAATTTTGAAGAATAATGTGCCTCACGCTCATCGAAAGAGCATCTTTCTATTAATAGAGAAAACAAAAGGATTCGAAAAAAAAAACCTGGGGGTCAGTTACCACAATCAACACCACGGTTGAAGGAATTCCCGGCCCTGGGACAAAGAACAGCTTTAACATCTTCTACCAACAGAAATAAGGTGCTGGGAAACTTTCCTGACGGGAAAATGATATTTCCTTTTACGGTTCTGACCCGGGCCATTATGATTGGGTTGGGACAACTCAAAGATCCTTCGAGGTTGCGTGATGCGGGTGGAAGTAGTTTCTATTTGGTGAAATGGTGTGTGTAATAGATAGGCGCGCCTTCTTACCAGAAGAGTGGAATCCTCCCAGAGAACTTTCGCTGGTGCCCCGGTAGACGGCATAATTTATTTCCGCGAGCAAGTCGCCGGAGGCGAAAAAAGTTTCGTGAATTATCGATGGGGAGAGAAGATGCTAACGGGAAAAACTTAACCTGGCAAACCCTGTGTGGCTGCAGAGCCTTTAAATGCAACGACCGGAGGCAAATATCAGCGAATAGGACGGAATGGACAAGCAAAAAATTTATCTGGGGATTAAAAATAACGGAAACTTCAGCACAAAGAGTTTTTTGACTTAGAAACAATCTTGTTTCCAGGATTCCCAAGGAACAAAATTATTGAGCATATACGCATTATTGTGGCTTCGATTCCTTTCAGGGTGATAAATCGCTCAATTCTCACCTACAGAAGCATTGAAAATCGCTTGGACTCACTAGCTACAAACCCTTCTGATACGGATGTCCCATCTCGTACGTCGTCAATAAGGACCTTCCCAACGAGTAAAGCAAGTCGGCCGCAGAGTATAATTGGGTATTGCGAAGTGGCCAAGTCTTAATTTTGAGACATTGGTAATACAGAGGACAGTCCTGCTTTTGGGGCTATAATTTTCCTTATGGAACCCAGTTCGACAGAGCCTTAGAACTCGTATCCACAAAGAAATTTGGCAGAGGAAGATATTTCCACTCAGGCAAAACTGAGGGTTTACGTTGAGCGCTTTCAGAACATTAACTTACGTTCTCTATTACAGAGGATTTGATGGGCCAGACTGAGTCTAATTATTAGCCATCTTTCGCAGGTACTGGAAGAGTCCTTAACCACACTCCACCAACCACGAACACCTCGGCTATAGAATTTATGCGAGTTACTCCACAATGGCAAAATCGGCTCACCAGTAGGGCCATGACCATTAAGCTCTCTAGAACCCAAACAAAAAAGACAATTCATGAAAAAACCAAAAGAGTATAATCTGGGTCTGGGGCTGAGCTTAAGATTTCGTTTGGCTTGTTGCAGATTAGAAGAAAAACCGAGTAGGTGTATTTGCAACCTGAAACATTTTCAATACTTCCCAAGGGGATGTAGAAACCAGCTGTCCTGGTAGCTTATGGCGGTACTGCTTCCGAACCTCTTTTTTGGAGAGAACCAGGGTTTAATTCAGCCGTTGATGCTTCGAAGATGATAATGAGTAGAATATCGGCAACAGAGACAAGAAACTTCTCAGAACGAATCCAAGTGAGATGATTGTCAAGTATGGAGGTTTCAAAAGTAACGGAGGATGGTGGAAG
>Ga0163217_1031853_pt1 | contig 12495 bp, 2 predicted proteins | sample SynspAceP_FD_185933 | JGI IMG/M metagenome (GOLD analysis project Ga0163217, IMG submission 185933) | Saline lake microbial communities from Ace Lake in Antarctica - Synechococcus sp. Ace-P (PacBio error correction) | ecosystem: Environmental > Aquatic > Non-marine Saline and Alkaline > Saline ... | reverse complement strand
CCTATTTTTTTGATGAGGAAACAGAGGGAGAGGATTGACGCCTTTTGTGAAAGTTTCACTTTCCAAACGTTTTTCTCATTAACTGAGAAATCTGATGATCTTTTCCAAAAATCTGAACCATGTGATCTTACCAACTTTTTCCTCATCGTTACTTCGAAAAGCTTGTAGTGCTTCCTCATAAAGTCAACAAGGAAAGTAAGTTACATTCAAATTTATCGAAGTAAAACTTTAACAGGCCTATATGCTAATTATGCATGCTAATTTAGTTTTTTGTTCTCAAGTTGTGTGTCGCTCTCGTGTATGGTTGTTGTGTGTAATTTTATATTTTATTGTTCCATCCAAGTGTTGCGTTTTTTTAGAAAATTAAAGTTTTGGCAATAAGGTTCAAAGAAGCTCTGTGTTATTATCGGGGAGTGAGAGAGGCTTACTTTCAGAACTTATTTCAATAATCACTTGTCATTACTTTTATTAGTATCATTTTGTGTTAACGATGGACATGAAAAACCTCTTATATTTAACTCATTCTTTTGTCATTGATTTGTGTGAGTGTATATATTAATTAGTACAGAAAGCTGATCCAACGACTCATAGCTTATTGCTGTTGGAATTTTGTTTTTTTTCTATTGGGAAGTTTGAAGGGGGGGGGGGCCAAGTGGATGTTACAATATGATTGGAGTATGGCTGACCTTCCTATTGGATTGTTCAAATACTGAAATTTTTAACTCTTTAAAATTCATTAAGGCTTGGGTTTTTTTCCCAAGCCAAGTGCACCATTTCAATGGATCTTGCTTAAGAGTAGAGTGGTTTACCTCATCGATCTCGAGTCAATTACTTATTTCTTTTCCGCTTTCTTAAGTCTTATATGACCATTAAAAAAGCAGAAGCCAGCACCGATTGTTTAATATCTTAATTAAGAGGAAGAAAAAGTTGTTTACGGCTTTCAAGACAATCAATTTATTGTAGAAAAACTTAAAATTCTAACTTGTAAGTTTTTGTTCACACTAGTATAATTGAAATATTCTTTTTCTTATGATAAAGAGTTTTTACCTACATTAACTAAAAGATTATTCAATAATTTAGAAAAAAAATGTTGCTCAATCTTTTAACTAATATTTACTCTTTAGTTAGCTACTTGAATTGGCTGCGCAATTTTAATTTAAAGTGCTCTTTTTACGGAAACAGTTCTGTTGTATCATGAATCAATAACGAAGAGTTGATGGAATTCGACAAATTGCTCACACGGCTATCCAATTTTAATGTTAGTATTGGCCTTGATATGAATGACAATAGGCTATTTAAGGAAAATCTAGGCAATGATGATGTATGTATTCCTGAAGCTAAAATTCTGGATATTCTTAAATGTATAATAACAGCCCATGGGATTTATCATTGTAAGGATTTATTATTGGATTAGTGCAGCGTCAGATAATGAGTCGTTGGGAATGTATATCCATTAGTAGGGATGTTGTTATTCTCCTCATCAGACCAACGAGATCGTTTTAGATGTAGTTTTTCTGTGTCTTGAGAAGAATAGCCTAATCATTTCTTGCTTGAACTCTAGAGTTGAGAGAAAAAGATTAATAAGAATTAATTACTTATAATATTGACAATCTTATTATTGAAGTCAGCCCTTGGGAATGTAGACGAAGATGGGAGTTTCATCCAGTTCTGCTGTATCAGGTTTTATGAGCAGTATTTTTATGTATCAGGGTCTGCGAAACATGCTAACTTGTTTGTAAATATGTCATTGAAATTTGTATGGTATCATTTTGGGCTCTGCTACTGAAAGAATTGAATAAATTTCTAAGGTTTATGACTCTTTTGGTGCAAAATTTGTATATAAAACACCAATAAGAGAACTAAATCATATTAACATTCCGTTTTTTATTTAATATGTTTTTGTGGTATTTCGTAGAAAAAGTGCGATTTGTTCTTGGTTTTGGTGTGTTGTTGTGTTTGGTTGGTTTTATGGGTGGGGGTTGGTTAATCATTAAGATTATTGAGCAATTACTACAATTTTTGCATGTTGTTTATTCTGTAGTGTGTCTGTCCCTCTTTCTACTTTAGTTTTAACGTTACTTTTTTTTTTATTATCGAGTCGTTGTGTTTAGTAATATTTATTTTCATCTCTTATAAGTAGTTTTTTTTATATCGTATTTGACTACACGATTTCAATTAACCGATTCTAATTATGCTAATGCCACAAAACCTCCACCAAACTATTAGGCTCCTAACATCTCTTGCTTAAAACCCCTTTTAATCTCCTATTCTCAATTATTTTTTTATTTTCAGTCCTTCTTGTGATCTCAATATTTATTCACTCATTCTTTATCGTATTTTTCATCTTCCTGATATAACTATCATTATTACTTCTGATTAGATTTCAATCCTTTCTAGCTTTTTTAATTCCATATCTTAAACTATAAAAAATTGAACGATTCGTATATACCTAGTAAATATTAACGGGGAATGGTAGATCTTATTGTATCATTTGGTTGGGTATTAATATTAATTTACCCTACACCTTTCAAATTTCTAACTTACTATTTCTTGTATTTTTACATCTATTTAGTTTATCTTCCTCGTTTAATCTTTGTTAATGTTTATTTTGATTGTATAGATTAATGGTATAATGGCGGTGGTCGTAGTGTTTTTATATGTCTTCGTTTATATTTTATCTTTTTATTGTCACATTATGGTTGCCGTTTTCTGCTTGTAATAATTTTCGTGTCTTTATTAGTTGATTGTAGTTAAGTATACCATTTAAACAATAGATAAATTTTTTTATTCATTTTTGTTTAATTTATAACCCTTAAATAAAAAGTATTCTTTTATTGTAGTTAAAATATAGATAGTTAAATATTATTCAACATAATTAGTTTTCCCTAAATCTAATAGTGTCCAGGAAGTAACCAATGAAATATTATCACCTGCCAGAGTACAACATCGGTTTCTGGTTAGCATTCTTCACAACACCATTAGTGCTTTGAACTAATACTTAGCTCCTTTCTAGAATGTAATTGCCTCTTGCTATGATTGCTTGGTGCATTTTTCTATATATCATTTTCAGCGGGAAACTAATACCCGCGTCTGCCCTACATGGCTTTAGTAATCTTTGTTTCATAATGTTTTGAGTGTTACAACGGTATTTACCTTCTTTACTAATCTCCTATTAGATCTAAATTTTTCATTTTGATCGTTCTTCCCCGATATCTATTTCAACTCTGTTTTCAGTTTTATATTTATCTACATGTATACGTTATAAACGTCCTTCTGGCGGCCATACCAATGGAAAGATAGCCAAAAGGGGCCTACAATTAATTTAGTTATTCTGTATTAATTTGTATTTTGGGATGATTCATTATAAATAATTGATTCAATATGATTTAAAATGTGTATTGAATAATTTCTGATCCGTAGCAAAGATTCGTGGGTCGCTTAATATTTTTAACAAAAAATATAATAAAAATACCTTCCTACTAATTTACGACTGCGATTACAATTGACTATGGAACCATATTCACCAATATCTACAAATGTATATATCTTAGTTTGATAATCAAGACGATTATAAAGAAATCACTTAACTTAAAATCCTGATTCTCCAGTTTTATCTAGCGTTTTAGGAAAGACAGACTATTTATGCACAAAGACAAGCATATATCATATCTTAGATGCACTTAGTTCAGGAAATACTGATTGCTATATTTCACTTATCACTTGATATCACAGAAATGTTATGTTTTGGGACTTCGTATGCTAGATGAAAAGCCATTGACTGCACCTTAACCGCGTACAACTTTTAGGGGAGAATAAGAAAACAATCCAAGAAAAATTGTTCACATCAGATTCACAATTTCTAGATGAGATAAATGGTATAATTATGAGAGATGGAAAAAGCTGAAAACTCATAAATTATGGTAAATTGAACGAACTACCTAAAACTCAAAAAAATAGTTTTAGTTATGTTTTTATTGAAACTATTCTGGTAAAAGAAATAATATCAAAATTTAAGAGATTCTCTCATTAACAGTTAATATCAAGCTATTATCTGAATGCTAGACGTCTTAATAAAGAAAGATTAAATCTAACATAAAGGATTGGAGTAATTTACAATGAAAAAGAGAAAGTCTTATTCAATTTTTATATTTTATATTATATTCTCTTGTTTTAAAGATGAGCCCATAATTTTCGTATATCATGCATTTATTATCAACAAGCTTATATATTTAAACCATGTTGCATAATTCTTCTATAAAGTTTATTACGGAAAGGGTATTTGTTAACACTATTCAACTTATATACTGGCTTATGCATATTTGGCTTGCTATATAAAATTCTTTCTTTGGCTTGAAGATTCCCATGTCAACCCTAATTATGGGCCAAAAATTGTGATGGCGCAGCTAGTGCCTTTATTATTTTGGTGTAATTTTATTGATGAAATGGGATTGGATGAAACAATGATTGGGATGAAAGGCATTAGCCAAACCATAGCTTATATTTATCAAACTATGAATTTCAAGTAGCTCAATTATCGGATAAGCTCTCAAAAGTCTCTGGAATTTCATTATACTTTATATTTTTCTGATCTTAATTCAATTTCTAGACATTTCATTTCTATATGTAATTACTTATTATCGTGTATTTCATAGTAAATAAATATATTCATCTGTAGCTGAAATATAGTAAGCAAGCATTAGTAATTTTATAATTTCTGCTTTCGTAAGCTCATTTTTTCTATCAAGGGAGTCAAAGGTTATAAGGATATCCCATTAATTTGTGGTAAAATCAAATTACCTCTTTGGCTATAATATACTGTGTGATCTTCCTTTAACTCTTATTCCACCATACTAATACTTATCAATTCTCTATAATTAAGTTCTCAATTCATTCTCCATACGGAATATGTCATTTATCACTGTAATACGTTAATGTTGTATGGATTCTTGGATATTCGCTAGGTTTAGATATCTATTATGCGATATAACTAAATAGTATTTACCGTATTTATACCCGTGATCTGAAACGAGCTTCATAATAAATTTTTTATAACAGATTTTCTATTCATACTATTGATAATTTATAACCATAAACTCATCAGCTCAAATTTGGATCTATTAACTGTTAGTTTGAGCATCTCTATCATTATTTATAGTTGTTTAGTGATATAGTTTACTATATTAGTCTACTTTTTTCTGCAGATTGAATCTACCTTTTTAATCTTTTCCATTGATCACGCTTTTAGTTATCTCATACGATATGTATGATCAAATGGAAGTTCGTTGGTGTACATGAAATCTGTAATGCTTTTGTAAAAAATACAATTCTCCATTCTTTTACTATAAATTCGAAATATGTTCAACTGCTTTTCTAGGGCGTGTTTTTCTATCCTCTGTGGTATAATTGTTCGTGGTATTGTTCGTCCATGACAACAATTATCTTGTACAGAAAGATGTTTTTGTGAGGGTTAGTTATAGATTAAAAGAAAATTATAATAAGAGCTTCTGGCTATAATTTAGAATTTTTATATTTGCTTAGAAGGATTTTTATAGAAAAATCATCTCTCAATTTTCACCATCAAAACTTACTACATTTCAGCTTTCTACCACTCATTCATAGTTATGATTTTTTTATGGAAAAAAAAAAGACTATTAGACAGTCTATACGATTACTATCGATGAAATTGATCGTTTCTATTATTACTGCTATGCTTGGTTTTTAGCAAGGATTTATAAACCACAGTGTAATCATACTTTTACACACAGAGGATTAATCACTAGGAATACTGTAGTTTATTTAACCGTGAGAAGAAAAAGAACTTCTCATAAATTATCGCTATTACATAAGCTGCAGGAAATGTAGGTGGCGCTGTTGTATTAGATGTTGTCAGATTTCATTATTTAGAGAAATCATCAAACCATGTACGATTTCAAATACTCTTTAGTTGTCCATCAAAATTAAAAAGTGTGTCCGATTCCAAAGCGCTTAAGTGTGGAGCTATCAAGGAACAGATCGTGCCCCTATATGTCATTTGGCCGCAGTCAATAGGCTCTTTCTTTTAAGTGACGAGATATATTGATGTCCATCGTGTTATTTATTACGGTTTTGCGATATTGCTTGTGTGCTTTATAATTATTCTTACACGTTCTGTATATAGAGTATTTGTTAATTATATTCTTATTTCTATTCTTTACTTCTTATCCGAAATTACAAGTAGGATCACACTCTTATGATAACTTATGTATCCATAGTGATGGCAAATCATATAATAGGGAGTAAGAACACCTTCTCCTCTAAAAAGTAGCTTCCATGTCTTATATACTGCCCTTTTGTAACAAGTCGAAGTTCGCAAATCCGACGCATTCTTTCTACCTAATGGCGATTGATATCAGTGCACTCATTTTTTAACTAGTTCCAATTGTAAAGTTGGAATCTTTATTTTTACTCGTGTTATTTGGCAACAAAAGTATTAGAGATGGTGCTCACTCCTATCTAAGCCGCAATTGCAGGGATCGCAGGCTGTCATTATGATAAAAATTTATCGCACTGAATATAGCAACCAAAGAAAATTTTATCGTTCTGTTCTTTTGTTATTGTGGCAGTATCTCCGGAAATTCATCATTTGTTCTATTCTTAGATAATTCGCATCGAGGAGACTTTCTGTTTGATTGGATGGTTGAGTTTACTTCGCCCACCACTCAGCAAGACTCTCCTAGCTAAGATTATGCTATAATATCTTCATAAAACATGGTGATTAATGTATGTAACCAGCACATCGCGAACCTAGTACGAGCCACTGCTGAATTTAGTTTATGTAGTTGTATTAGGTCTACTTTGTATTGTATCACATACATTGGCGCTCAAACCACGCATAAGCGTATCAAGAATTGTAATGAAGCAGAAACTAAAGTCTGGAGCTACGCTAAGCAATCTTAAAATAAAATATATTATCTTTGGTGGCATTATTTATCAATCAGGAAGTTTTCCCCCGCGGGTTTTCGCATAAGTGCCCTGAGATATATGCATACGTTAATTTCAATAATTTGGTGGTTCACTCATAACATATTCTCACAAGAGACATCTCACTTCAGTGGAATCCTATAGATACTGTTAAAAGCAGCGTTGGGTTTGCTGTCCATCTGAGGTTGCAAGTACTTGTCACCATTTATCACCTTTTATATCATTCACACACGTTCTCGCAATTCTAGCAGTGATATTTCACCTATGATATGGGCTATACCAATCAGCATCCAATTTTAACTATCGAGTAAGTGTCAATTAGGTCTTTCGAAATGCAATCTTCTTTCAAGATCGTGTAAAGGAATCAGACAAACTGGTTTCTTTGTTTATCTTGTGTTTTCTTGAAATATTTTAAATTCCGCTTCACTTATAATCACAGCTAGTTTTCCTTATTCTTATACCTTCATTTAATTTTAACAGTAGTAAATCCTTTCCCTGATGTGCTAGTAGGTTTAAGTTTTCTCAAAAATGCGCCACCCATCCGCCTTTGTCGTCAAATCTGAAAATCTGGATTACCGGACAAGCATGCAATATTCAGACCGAACTCAAATCATGATTTGCCTTATCAAATAAAGCAATTCAGATTCGGTTTGTTCATCACTTTAAAATTTTCAATACACAATCCTTATTGATAAGCATCCTTTTTTAAAAATTGCAATATATATTTTTCTGGTAATTTCCCCTTGCTGCTATTTAGTTATTTTGATATCTTTTTTTTTTTTATTTTTCAATATTCTTTGCACCTATTACTCACCGCTCGTCCCCTGGCGGTTTCTTCCTTCAGGGCATCTTCAACACTTTGGCCATTGGACTGTCAATATCCTTTCTAATAGCTATCTAATGTGCCATACCAATGCCAGATCCCTATAAGTAAGCCAAATTGTAAAACGAAAACTTCCTACAAGAGCATTTATGAGAAGAAAGCCCTCGAATGAGTTTCACTAGTATTCGAACAATGCTGTCCAACACCAAATTCAGCTCATGTCGCCGTTCACGGTTTTTAAAATGAGTTGTTGTATGTTCTAATATAATATATGGTTATTAAGAGTTCGCTCACGCTAGTGAATTTAAGAACCATCGGTGCTAAAAGCTCCGTTCAGTCCATATTCGACTTCTTGCAATCGCGCTCATTAGCACCATGCTTCGTTATTATTTTTGAACTTTGAAGGCATTTAGTCTTGTTTTCAAACCCCTCATGCTTCTCTGACCTGCATCGTTTCTGGTTTATACTAATGTATTTAAATTCCAACTTGTTTTCAACAAATATGGTTATCCATGCATTGGTTCCTGAAATACATTCCTTGTTTTTTGGTGATATGTGGATCTACATCCTTTTAGGCTTTCGATTTAGTGCTATGTTATGATCTATAACTGATTGATTTAATTCCACTAACTACCTTTGATATATTTCACTTCATACGTTTCTAAGTACCTAATTTACTTAATGTTCTTGTTTGTTGTAGTTGTCAATTCTCCCGCTTTTTTTTATCTTTTTAAACTACAGTGTTATATCTAAAAATTAATGCATTTCAGTACTAGTTGGATTATTCTGTGCTTTTTTAGAACCCATATGTTACTGAGAGATAAACTATTGTTATATTTATTGGTAGAATCTTTTTTGCCTATACCTATATTTCACTATATTCCTAGATATTAAAGATTACTCCGTTTCATCTCTTTTCCATTTCAAGTTCAATATTATTTTTGCACATGCGCATCTCTCCACCTGATTACCTTGGATCATAACTTCAATCCCTATTCATAATCTTTCTTATCGACCTAAATCTCTAGACTTTTGATATATCCATTTCGAACGTTTATTTAATTATCCTCTACTCCAAATATAATTTCTCTCTAATTGCTGTTACGAACGCCGTGATTTTCTTTCCGAAATTTTTACAACATAAACCAGTACTTCTTTTATAATATGTTAGTTTACTGATTTTTCGATATGATCAATCCCATGAAAAGTATTTTTCCACTCTTATGATAAAAATCAGCTTATATCATCCTTGTTATTCAGATGCGTCTCTACTTGTGAAAAAGTACGCACTTTTTTTACTCTTTATTCTATTCATTTCCGGCTCATTACATCTATCATAACATCAAAATTTACGCTATTTAGTTTATATCATCACATTTCTATGTCATAATTAGTCTTAACGCACACTCTCGGCTCAGAGGTCCGACAAATCCCATATCTCTATTCTATCGCCGCCTAAGATCTCTTTGAAAGAATTCGGCGCACCTTCCCATTATATTAACTTAGCCTGATTCAAGAGGAACTGTGTCATTATTTTAATCGGTACTCAAATAGCCTGGCTACCATTCACCAATTAGTCTTCAGAATAGCTATGCTCTGATAATTAATAATAATCTTCGTATTATAGTCCCTGAACAATAAATCCTTCAACTTGGTTTTTCCGTTTTCTTATCGTTTCATATAATTTAGACTGAAGAAGCTTAATCCATCTGTCTTGTGCTCGCATCGTTACCTGGTAACTGTTCACACTTCGGACATGGCGTTGTTTTATTACACCAACTGAAAAATTTTACTCGTACCTAACAACAATAGGCGCTTTTATTTCTATTCTTTCGCAGTTACAGGGATCTAACACTATAACAAATTCACTTGTTTCCTTGACTTGAGATTATTTATCCTTAACATAAACTGTGTATACCGGCTACCTTCTCAAATAGAAAAACCAGGGCTCCTAGTTGCCTTCACTTATAACAACGCTCGTCATCTAACTTCAGAGCGTAATGACAAATCCGAATCAGCTCTTTTATATGCGCATTTTAATCCTGTTTCCTGTAGCGATCGAAGTGCTCCTTAAATGTAATTTAAGACATCTTATTAGCGTGTTTTTACACTGTAATCTCTTTTTTTAGAAACAAGATGTGAGCAGACGTCTAATGTAATACTTATTAGGAGACAGTCTTTTGTATAACATACTTGCTACTTATCCCCTATATATTAAATGAATTGACGTTTCAATCTTTCCCATTACATTTCTACAATTACCTTTTATCTAATTCTACGTTGATTTTCTCATCCGATCCCTTCCTATGCCAAACTCGAACAACAACCTTTTTTTATGTGTTTTCATTTGGGTTTGCTTTATCTAGACGATTTGGAGAAGACCTTGGTTTCAAGATTTTTCCTGCTTTTTACTTATCTATAATTCTGTAGGGTTATCGACCTTAACAGATCTTTCCAATTTTTTATTCAGATCTAGCTTGAATCATTTTTTGCTCTGTAAGCCCCATAATCATATGATTTTGCCAACTAGATCTCTATCTTTCTATATATACCTGTTCTTCTGTTTCACGTTCTAGTCTTCGATTAGTTTCAAACAAACTTTCTTCATTATACTCGGTTTAGTCTCAATCAGCGCTTCGTTGGACTGTTAGCGGCTCCTAGTCTGCACAAAAATCAGAAAATAGAGAAGTCAATCATAATGGACCAACCGCACTATCAACGAATTTCGATTCAAAACGAGCGTGCAACTGCTTCTTCATTGAAACGGGCCACATCTTGAACACGCCTCGACTATTTATATCCACAAACTTTTTATCTGAGAAATATTTAATTTCTTGTAACAATTTTGATTGCAGCTTTCAACTCGACACTTAGCGATGATAGTAGTTTAATTTCAGCATAGGCAGCGTTTTATCTTTAAATCGATCGTTAATATCTGAAATGACGCTGTAGTTTTTGACCGGTCACAATCTATATGTTAAGAGATATTTGATCGACTTCTTTATCTGAGATTATCTATCAAATTGAGCCCTCTCTTTTTAATTTGCTCTCGCTTCTTCACTGTTTGTTGCTTTCGATGCCTGCTGTTGAACAAGCTTAAACGATCACTTTGGAGGTACGTTGACCGCATGGGAGCATAAACTTAGATTATACCACCCAAATATATTGCACTGACCATCAGTTAGATTATATTTCAGATCGTCTTAACAGGTATTTCAGATAAAAAGAAGTTGAGTCTCCGAATCCTTTAACGTAAAATTATATGTGACTATGTCTTTGATTTTTACATTACTTGTTCTTTCAACTAACAATTTTATCTTAAAATTCTCTATTAGAATGATTTTTATCTGCCTAGTGGCTTTATGTAAGGGAATGTCAAAAGATAAAGGATTGATCTGCCATTATGATTTTAAGTGCTTTCGGTGTTATTTAAGACAGTCGTTTCTATTCAATATTGATTTTTAATTACCAATGATTTACAAAAAGCTGTAATCATTTTGTGTTGATTTGTTTCTTATTTTGTGTTCATCCATCACGAGAATGATTTTGGGAACGAGCTAGAAATGATTTATGACAAGACATTTCGGGCTTTAGAGTGAGTAGAAAAGTGGAAAATATTCATTCTTTATGAGTAGGTTGGGGACTCTCTCGTGTAGAGCAAAATTGATTTATGTTCAAGACTGGAACCATTATACTGGCTCGACTATTGATTTTAGGACTCCAAGCGATGACACATAAATACCTATATAGGTAGGACAAGAGTGGGATGAGACAGGAAATTCTTTTCACTCTTATGAACGATTTGATGAATAGAGAAGTGTGCTACCGAATGCATTTCTATATAAAAATAAATCTACGCGATCTTTACAGCGAAAAGGCACCCATAGAATTAATTCGAAGGTCCCTTACTATTGAGTAAGAAGTATGGCTTGTAGATCTAGAAGGTCCTCCAGTATCAAGAAGAATTTAATATCTTTCACATAGGAGCTTAATATACTTCTTTTATAAAAATCAGATCTGCTTATACTTTTAGAAGAGGAGAGAGTAGTCAGTTATTTATATAAACAAGATTTTATTATGTTAAATTGAAGTTCAGTGAGTTCTTGTGACAACAGTAACATATATATATCTTCTGAATTTTTCTCTTATGTCTAATGCAGTATGAAAAAGACGATTCTCATAATAACGCTCGTGAACTGAGTTTACTTACAAAACATGAGTTACTAAAGAAAAGACAGATATTTATTTATTACAGAAATCATAACCACAAATGGATATTGAAGTTTAAACTACACAATTCGAAGGAGTTTCTAAAAATGATTTAAATCTGTTAAATCATTAACCGTTCCAGCATGTTGTGGTCGTGTGTGATAGTTTTATTCTTAACAGTTGGTATGCGCTCATATATTAGTTCTGGTTTGTTCGACCATTTTAAACCTTCTAACAATATTGTGAGGTAAGCTAAATCTCAGAACATGCTTTCACGGGACCTCCATTTACGCTAAGATTTTTACGGCCCCAGGCTGCTGTAGAATATCATTAAAAACCAAAAGCATATAGACAATTTTTATTATGAATATGAACGATTGGATAAGCTCATCTGAATTACATTTAGAAGCGTGAGTAAATTGAATGAATAAGGAAAAAATATATGCAGCTTTTAAAGGGATATTAGTCTTTGAAATCAAGAGAATAATTATTTTTTGAAATGA